>Ga0180435_10005674_pt1 | contig 12094 bp, 10 predicted proteins | sample SS_ome_3_FD_132467 | JGI IMG/M metagenome (GOLD analysis project Ga0180435, IMG submission 132467) | Hypersaline lake sediment archaeal communities from the Salton Sea, California, USA - SS_3_S_1 metaG | ecosystem: Environmental > Aquatic > Non-marine Saline and Alkaline > Hypersaline >...
AAGGAAAAGGGAGCGGCCGGCAGGAATTCTACTCCGGCCTCTCGATGACAATCCTGTTTACTCTCCTCTATTTTCTTGTATTTCGCGCGTGGTGGGTTTTCTTCCCCCTCATTTTTGCGGGAATCATGCCGACGGTGCGCGGTATTTTCAAGATGCTTGATGACAGAAACAAACAGCGAACATTTAAGAACGAAACAGCTGTTGAAAACGCTCACTATCCGGAAAAAGCGATCCTCCAGGCAGCCCGGGACAGGCAGGGAAAAGTTACCCCCGCGCTTATCGCCCTGGATTCCAATCTTTCAATAGAAGAAGCCGAGAAAGCGCTGCGCTACATGGCCAGCCGGGGCTACGCGTCCATGGAAGTCACGGAGAGCGGATCAATCGAGTACATTTTTACCGATTTTCTGCCTCAGTAATACCCGAACTCTTCAATAGCTTCAAAAAATGCCAGAATATTTTCCCAGGGTGTATCCGGCTGCAGTACATGACTTGGCGCGAGAAGGAGACCTCCCCCCCTCCCAATTGTTTCCATTCTCAACTTAACCTCATTTTTTACATCCTCGGGAGTGCCCTTGGGCATGGTTTCCTGCACGCTTACGGTCCCGAAAAAGCTTAAGCTATCTCCAAAAGAAGCTTTTACTTCCGCCGGATCCATGCATTCAGGCTGAACAGGATTTAAGACATCTACCCCCGCGTCGATGAGACCGGGAATCGCGTCCCACACATTTCCATCGGAATGGTAGAACACGAGAATCTCCGGCTTGATTTCCTTCGCGGCGCTGATTATCCGTTTCAACCGGGGTTTGAAATGGAGGCGCCAGAAATCAAGGGACATCATCATGCCCGTCTGCATGGCAATGTCATCCCCTAATATCAGCAGATCCAGATCCGCCCGGGCAAGAAAACGGGCCGAGCCGGCTACAATAGCGGTAATCCGATCCAGAAGATAAGAAGCCGCCTCATTCCCGGACATGAGATCGATTAAGAGCTGATCCATTCCCCGCATGTACCAGGCAGTCTCGAAAATCGACCCGGCAAAATAACCGGCTGCCAGCCCATCCCGATGAATTTCAGCAATTCTCTCACCGGCATTTTCATACCTGTAGGCTTCATCCAGGTCGGGAAAAGGGTACGCCTTGATATCTTCGTCCGCCAGATCCTTCATTGGATGAAGAATTTCCGCGTAGTGGAGATACCTGCCTTTTTTCCACCCCACCCCCCACTCATCAACCTCTGTGTTCCCGTCATAGGCGGCAAAGGAAGAGAAATCGGTGGAGAGCCTGGTCGGTTCTATGGTGAAAGATGTTATATCGAACTTGAAGAAATCTTTCGGCGGAACGCCGCCGCACTTTTCTGCGAGAAGTTCTTCAATCACAGGGACATAGCCTACCATTTCACCATATAATACAGCCGGGACCCGGTCTGGTGTTTTTCGTTGAAACGCGGTGAGCACTCGTTCTCTGGAGGTCATGGCTCATTATAAAAGATGTTTGACCTCTTACCAAGAGTGGAATACACTGTATAAGCAAACGGATAAAAGATCTTATGAAGAACCACCTGCATAAACATGTAAGTCTGACCGCGGATGACATTGTCGGAATCCATGCTGACGGGAGAGCTTTCGTTTTCTTTGCGGATGATGAAAACTATTCCAATTATCTCAATGACATGAATTATGACTATTATGGAACCAGCGTAGAAAAGTCACCCTTCTATATGGCCGCCCCCTTCCCCGGGGACTGGCATGTTGTGGTTGAACAGCAGAACCCCGGGGACTCCCTGAATGTACGAATTGAAGTGCAGAAACAAAGCCGTTAAGCGGCCAAAACATCCTCAGGGGAACCTTTTACCACTTTGACAATGTCCTTGATAATTTCATACACGGTAAGGCCAATGCTGAGGATAAACACACCTCTTAGAACGTTGTTCACCACCAGCATGATCATATCCATATCGACCGGCAGTTCCTGCGACAGGACCAGCCCGGCAGGCGCCTCAACTAGTTTTCCAACTGTTAGAAGCCCGATGAGAATTGCGATTGAAAAGCCTTTCAGACAATACCCGGCAATTCTGGAGAAAAGGTTCATTTCCCTCCTGCCGATGAGGTAAACGGCGAGAACAGCGCTTAAGGCCAGCTGGACAGTTATGTAGGGGAAATAGCCGCGAAACCCTTCCGTCAATGTGGGGAAAATGAACACCATCTCTCCCCGGTTGACGAAGGTGCTGAGCCGATCGATATAGAAATTCAACAGGATGATGAGGATCACGGAAAATACAATAGTGGCAATCTGTTCTCCCAAACTTACCCCCTGCGTTTTCTTCACAACCACCAGCGCTTCAGGAGTCCAGTTTTCCATCTCTTTTACAAGTTTGGGTCCGGCATTCACCTTATCGATAATAATGAAGACCAGCACCACAAATCCGAAAGCAGCGGCTACTCCTGTAATCCCGCTTTCAACTATATGCGCAATCAATTCCCATACCGCGATCTCCTGTCCCTGGGACAAGACCGCCGAGAGAATCAGTGACCCGGTAACTGCCGCGGCGACAACTATCAGGACTATCCGCGCGATTCGTATGAACGTCGGATAGAGTTCGGGACCGATCAGGTATTTGGGCGGCAGGAACGAGGCTGCTTTTTTCCTGGGGTGGCCGTTTTCTTTCAGCAGTGCGTAAACATCATCCTCCCTGTCCTCCAAAGCGTCGATCAATGTTGAGTAGATCTCCTTTACAATATCATTCCTGTCCTTTGCGGGCAGGTATTTGCCCACTTCAATGCTGTACTGTTTGATTAACTCCTGCGGAGTCGGTTTATTCGTGGTTTTCATAGATTATTTCCTCCAGAATTTCATTTTGTTTTTTAAGTTCCTCTTTCAGTTCTCCCAGCAGCTGAGACCCCAGTTTCGAGCGGCTGTAATACCGCCTGGGCCTCGGGTCTTCCACCTTCCACTCGCTTTCCAGCAAACCCTGCTTCTCCAGTCGTCTTAAGAGCGGGTAAAGGGTATTCTGATCTACTGAAAATCCCAGATCATCCAGTTCTTTCAGGAGTGTGTAGCCGTATTCCTGGTTTTTCAGCCGGCTTAAGACAACCAGGGTAATAACCCCTCTCCTCAGTTCAAGGATAATATTCTTCCTGACTTCTTCTTTGTTTGTACTCATGGTCACAATATACTGTATGCTATACAGTATTGTCAAGTTAAAATAAATAATTTTTCAAATAAAGTGTGATATCGAAATGCATACTGTAAGAAAAAAATGAGAAGACGGGTTCGCTGCATTATGGCGGTAAAGTCTCAACCCGAGAGGTTGAGCGTCCTGACATCAGACGTCCCCCTTACAGCGACATTCCCTTATATTCCCTTTTCACCCAATTCTGCAGAAAATGGGTCTGGTCCAGGTGTCGATGGAGAGAATCACGGTCAATCTCTGAAAGTTCTGAGAGAATAATTACATTATCCAGGGGAATCCCGTTCTCCAGCTGCCGATACTGATGGCGGAGCCTCATCTGACTTAGATATTCGAATATCTGATGGGCATTCCGGTGCTGACCCGCGTTGAGGACTTCTTTTTCATACAGGCGGTGAAGCCTCGCAAGCGTACCCGTTTCCTCAATGCCGTGGGACAGGGCCTGCAGCCTGGCGTAATCGATAACAGGCCGGAGAGCCTGCTTGGCATCGAAGGTGTTCCCTTCGGTAGCGGAACGGATTTTATAGTTGACACTGCCCTGGGCAAGGTTCCAGAGAAAGACCGGGTTTGCCGGCGCCTTCTCCAGGATTTCCCGGCGAAGTTCATCTGCCAGGCCTGTATCGCCGTAGATCGCTCTGAAATCGAAGAAAATCATTATTCTTAAGATTTCATCCACCTGGGGAGTTGTGATCCAGCTGCGGAAGAGATCTTTCCATTCCCCAAGAGACTTGATCCATTGGGGATTCATGGCCATGTTCCCGCCTTTGCAAAAAAGATATCCCAGGTCGTTCAGATCAGTACATACTTTTTTCCCAAAATCCAGGAACCACTCATTGACATCAGGGCCTTCAGCGGTGTCTGACCATATTATGAAGTTATCCTGGTCGGAGAGAAGAGTCGGCTCCTGCCGTCCCCATGACCCCATTTGTATAAAACAGAAGGGACAGGGTGCTTCACCCATCTCATCCAGCGCGAAGGTAATGATCTTTCGTGCCGCAGCATCCGCTCCGCCGGAAAGAAACCGGGAAACAGTTACAGAGCTGGTGCCTCCCGGTATCATCGACCCAACCAATCGACGGTAATTTTCAAGCTGCTCCTTCAGTTCCGATCTATCTTCAGCTTCTTCGATCTGCCGCAGAAAAAACAGGTGAGAGTTCCGCTGGAGATCCAAAAGTTCTTCAGTCGAAAAAACATAGGGTTTTCCATCCTTTATTACCGGCAGATGGTGAATCTTTTTTTTCTGCATCAGCATGGCGGCTTCGAATACATGTGAAGAAGCTCCAATACTTATCACGGGAGAGCTCATTATCTTGTAAATCGGTTCCGTTTTATTTACATCGCCGGCAAGTACTCTTTCCCGTAAATCCTTGTCGGTGATTATTCCAATCAGCTCTTCCGAATCGGCTGTAATCAGGAGTGTATTCGACCCGGAACGGCTCATCTTGAGAGAACCTTCAGAAATTGTCGTATTCATCGAAGCGGTTGGCGCTTCCCTGGCGACATCCCCGATAGGCTGATTCATGGAATGGATGGCAGACTGGATTTCATCCAGGAGGTTATGCCGCTGCTGGTCATGCTCTCTCTGGGTAGTTAAATCCTCCATGATGGCGTCATACCATTCCGCTCCGATTTTTGACGGCAGCATTGTGAGGGAGACGGCCCTGGATGCCCCGTCGTTTCGGCGGAAAAATACCAGCCGTCTCTGTATGAATTCCCCTTTTCGCATGGATGTCAGCAGACGCTTTCTTTCGTCTTCATCCACAAAGAGGGAAAGGAAACCGCTCTCGTTCAATTCTTCCGCTGTTCGAAATCCCAGAATATCCAGGCAGGCCGCATTCGGCTCATCCACCCGTGTTTCAGTGCCGAGATATAATCGAAACACTCCGATACCTATATTTTCAGTGAGGATCCTGATCCTGTCTTCCGAAATATCCAGCCGCTGCCTGACTTCATGGTGTTCACTGATATCCCGGATGGTTAGAAGAAATCCCGTCTTTTCCCCTATCTCTATTGTAGTGATCGAAGCCCTCACCTGCAGAAGATCCCCGTCTTTCTTTTTAAGGGTTGCTTCTATATTTCGTACCGCATGTTTTCCTGTCATCAGCTCCCTGAACCGCTCCACCCCGCTCAGTTCTTTTCCACCGATGTCGGACAAGAACTCGTGAAGCTTGAGTATTCCGAATTCTTCTCTCGAATAACCTAAAAGCTCATTTATTACCCGGTTGGAATAGACCTGCTGTCCTTCAAGTACCATGATAAGGCCCTCTTCAGAGGACTCCACCAGAGCCTTGTACCTGAGCCTGGATTCAAAGACAGAGTCCACCGCTTCCCGCCTCTTTTGTTCAAGTCGGTAGCTTTGGGCGGCCAAAAAAATCATGATTACGGTTAACAGGATTATCAGCACCGCGGAGACGATGACAATTCGCCGGGTAACCGCCTGTATTTCCTGTTCCACGTCATCGATGTAGACTCCTGTCCCGATTATAAAATTCCAGGGTTCAAACAGTCTTACATGGGACAGTTTCGGCACCACCAGGTCGGCGTCATCATGCCACTGCCAGCGGTACTCTACGTATCCGCTGCCCCCGGCTTTTACAGCCTCCACACTTTCAACGAACAGCAATTTTCCATCCGGATCCCGGTAGTCGGAAAGATTCTTCCCCTCCAGTTCCGGAAGATAGGGATGCATAACCATCACAGGTTCCAGATCGGTTACCCAGAAATACTCCTTGTAATCCTCTCCGTACCGGATACCCCGCAGCTGTTCAATTGCCCGCTGCTTCGCCTCCGCTTCAGCGAGTTCGTTTCGGGCTGCCTGTTTGTACCAGTAGTCGATAATCTGCCATGACTCTCGTGTCAGTTCCCGGATGGCTGCTTTTTTCTGCTCCATCAGGTTCTCCCGGGAAATGGGAAGCACAGCAACCGAAATGGTTACGACCACAGTTATAAGGACAAGAAGCGATGGAAGAATAAAACGCCAAAAAAACTGAATCCGGTCTCTCCGCCTGAGCCGCTTCTTCAAACGCTCCTGCTGTTCAGTGTCGGCCGGCGGAACTCGTTTGTGGTATCGTTCAAGAAAATCGGGGTCGGTAAAATCGGACTTGTCCGGGATATACCCGTCATAATCATCCTTGAGATGCTGTTCGAATACTGCTTTTATCACATCCTCAGGGTATACACCGTCGAATTCTTTCAGCGCTTCAGGCAGAGCCTGCCGGTGATGCCGATGTTTCCTGTGGTCGTAGGGATTAAATGCTACAACATTGGATGCGGATAGTTTTTCAATTTTTTCCCGGTCGTAGAAAGCGTCGATCCAGCCGTGTATTTCCTTTCCGGAAACGCCGAACAGCTTTTCTGTGTGTGCTACGTGCTCCTCGAATTTCATACGCGGAGATAAGTTTATATCGGATTTCAGGAATAAAAAAGCCCTCCCTCATACTCCGAGGGAGGGCTCCATTACTATTCAATCCATTTATTGATTGTGCACCTTCGTAGCAAGGAATTCCCTGATTTCAAGGGGTGTATCCCTGCCGGTGATGAATGAAACCGCAACATTCGCGATAATGGAGAGGGGTGCCCCGATCCAGGCAAAATACCAGGGATTGAGCCACTTGCCGACAAAATCAGCCGCGGGCAGCTGCGTTCCGAAACTCCCCGCTATGAAGTAGGTGATCGCAATAACAGAGACACCGATACCAACGATGACACCTGCCCACGCGCCCTGCCTGTTCGAGCCGGACCACCAGATTCCCAGGAGAAAAAGCGGGAAAATGGTACACGCGGCCAGAGAAAACGCCACCGCCACCAGGTTTGCGATAAGCCCCAGTTTGAGCAGGGCGATTCCGGTTACGATAATCGCCATGGCGACAGTTCCGAGCCGGGCCATGAGCATCTGGGTCTTTTCAGACGCGTCCGGCTTCAAGGTGTTGAAATACAGGTCATGAGAGAACGCGGAGGCACCGGCAACTAAAAGGCCCGAGACAGTGGAAAAGGCAGCGCTGACCGCGCCTGCGGCAAGGAACGCCACGATCAGCGGGAAGATATCTGCCAGCTGCGCGGTATAAACGACGATGGCGTCCTTGGACAACGCTCCCATATTGGGCGCGGAGGAAAGAATTTTCGCGAAAGCACTGTACACCGGCGCGTTCCAGTACAGAAGACAGATAAAAAACAGGCCCCATACCACGCTCCACCGCGCGTCTTTTGCTTTCGGTACTACGTAAAACCTCTGGATTACATGGGGAAGTCCCGCGGTTCCAAGCATCAGGGCAAAACAGATGGCAAGCCATTGGAAAGCGGAAGTGCCGTGAGCAGCGGCCCAGGGCATGGCATATTCCGGCTGGGGCAGAATGGCGGCTTTGTGTCCCATCACATTCTGCAGCACCGTACCTTTGACTTCGGCAATTCCATTGGAAACATTTGTAACCACTTCCCCGTAGCCGATCTGGGGCAGCCCCCAGAAATAGCCGAACTTCTGGGCGATAATAAACAGGGGAATTATGAAGGAGACAATGATGATGATGTACTGGATCTGCATGTTCTTTGTAACACCCAGCATTCCCGATATCAGAGTATAGGTGAGAACGACAGCACCGCCGATAAGTATCGCCATGTTGTAGTCGATTCCCAGAATCCACTTAAACATAAGTCCTATCCCGGCGAATTGCCCGACACAGTAGGTTATGGAAATAAAGATTGTCAGCAGGGCGCCTACCCCTCTCAAGCCCCGGGAGTAGAACCGGTCACCGATAAAATCGGGCGCCGTATATTTTCCATAACGTCGAATCTGCCCGGCCATCAGCACCAGGAGCAGAACATAGCCGCCGGTCCAGCCTACCACATAGGCAAGGCCGTGATACCCGGAACCGTACATAATCGCAGCCATTCCAAGAAAGGAGGCGGCGCTCATCCAGTTGGAAGCGATTGCCATACCGGACCCCACAGGAGAGATATTTCTTCCCGCGGCCCAGTAGTCTTTCGTTCCCTTAGCCCGGTTGAAAACTCCAACCAGTACAAATGTCGAAAGGATGATTATAAGGATAATTGCGGGAACAAGTTTGAAATCACCTTCCAGGGTGGTCGCATCGGCAGTGCCTTCAGCAAACAAAGCAGTTCCGCAGCACATTACTAAAAGTATAAAAACAATAGACAGTTTCTTTCCCATTGATGTCTCCTCCTAATCTTCGATTCCCAGGCGGGTGTTTTTCTTGTCAACTGCCTTGGCATAAATCAGGCACAATACAATAAACAAAATCAGCAGAAATTGGGCGGTATAAAAATAATGAAGCGGAAAACCCAGAAATGAACTGTCGGTCAGAATCGACCTGTTATGAATCAGGTACTTCTCCATAGTTTCCGGCAGCCCTTTTATACCGCTGTAATTCATGGTTCCGGTACTCGCGTAATGGTAATCCAGCTGATCTTTCAGCAGCGGGTCAAAACCGTCGGCCCCAAGCCCGATTGCCTGAGCGGCATCTTCTGCTGTCCGGGTTCCCGGCTCGAGAAGATTCACCGTCACCGCCAGAGCCTCCTTCATGAGTTCTCTGTCCTGTTCCTTTACGGTAGTGTTTTTTCCCAGGGTCGACAGCAGCACCCGCGCAAGGGACTGCAGCTCAGATTCAGCCGGTGCTTGCTGGACTTTGGGCCAAAGTTCCCTGAAATCCGTCAATGTCTGCTCTTCAACCGGCTTTTGGATACCGATCAGCAGAAATTGAAACCCAAAAACCGCTACGGCCCATATCACAACCAAAATGGATATCAGTTTGGTATTGGCTTTCTCGGCTTCTGACTTGGGTTTGAAGAAATTTACGTTAAAATCGCGCTGTTCAGACATAGTTACCTCCTCTCTTTTTGATAGTTGTGATCAATTATTCAACTCTACGATTGCAAAGTCAGATAAAAAAAGAATATGAATATTTATACAGGTATCGGGAAAAAAAGCAAGCTCTTCAGAAACCAGGATTCTGTTTGGATGCCTGTCGGCTTCGCCCAGGGAAAAGCGTATCTTATTTCGGCTTGAACAATTGCCTTTAAAAAAAATCCTGCTTATCTTTACCAGATGCGTGGTCAAACCTTAACAGAGGGGAAAATTCCCGGGCAAATCTGGTCCCTGGCATGGCCTATCATGCTCTCCTTCTTTTTTCAGAATGCCTACAACCTGGTGGACGCATTATGGGTGGGTCGTCTCTCCGGCAACGCCCTGGCGGCTGTCAATGTGTCCCAGATAACCCTTTTCATCGTCGTATCCCTTGGCCTGGGGATTACCGTCGGGTCCGGCGTACTGATTGCCATGGCAATCGGCGCGAACCAGAAGGAAAAGGCGGAAAAGGTGCTGGGACAGGCCTTCGTTCTGTCTACCATTCTGGCAGTCGCTTTTTCCATTATTGCCCTGATATTCCGTTCCACCTTCCTGAGCATGTCAGGGGCGACTGGTGCTATTCTGCCCCTGGCCATGGACTATTTTACCGTCGTCTCAGCCGGAGCGATCCTCCTTTTTCTCCTGATTGTTATCGTTTTCGCCTTCAATTCCCAGGGGGACAACAAAACAGTAACGGTACTCTTCGCCATATCCACAGGAATCAACATAGTACTCGATCCAATCCTGATTTTCGGCTGGTTCGGCGCACCCGCACTGGGAGTCGCCGGGGCCGCCTATGCCACCCTGTTTTCCCAGTTCGTAATGCTCCTGGTGGGCATGCTGCTCCTCTCCAGCCCGAAGATGATGATCCGCTTTCGGCTCCGCAACCTGGCGGTACAGCTGCAGTCGGTACGAAAGGTCCTTTCCATCGGATTCCCGGCGGCGATGACCCAGATCCTCGGTCCGCTGAGCCTGGCGCTTCTCTACCAGGTAATCGCCTCCAAGTTCATGGAAGCGGGAGTTGCCGGAATATCCATCGGTTTCCGGGTGGAAACCTTCGCGTTTCTCCCGGGGATCGGATTCGGTACGGCCGCAATGGCGATTATCGGACAGAACGTGGGTGCCGGAAATTTCCAACGGGCCAGAGAAGCATACAGCAAAGCTGCCCTGTACGCGTTCCTGGCTGGGAGCGGGTTTGGAGTCCTGTCAGTGATATTCTCCAGGTTCATCGCAGGGTCGTTTACGGAAGATCTGACCATCGCCGGCTACGCCGGCTCCTACCTCATGAGTGTTCCTTTTACCTACGGGTTCCTGGGGTTGATGTTCGTTTCCATCAGTTCCTTCCAGGCTACCGGCAAATCATGGCCGGGATTCTGGATCCTCCTGTCCCGGGGCAGCGTGATGGTTGGGGGAAGTCTCCTCCTGCTATCCCTGTTCAAAGAAAACATTCACAATGTCTGGGGCGCTATCATGACAGGAACCCTCACGGCTTCAGCGATCGCATTTTTCAGCTTACAGGCCCGTTTTAAAAGCCTGACGACAGGTTCCATTCCTCCCGTCAGTGAAGAGGCTGCCGTGCCGGAGAGCAAACCTGTACAAGCAGGGTGAAACCTTCATAAGGTGTTGTCTATCACTATAAATTCCCATTCTCTGTTGTATCTCTACTCCTTTCTATGCTTAAATATGAGTACCTATGAATTCAGTTATTTTCGGATTCATCCGTCTTTACGGGATGATCCGCAGGTCCGCATTAAAAATTCGGGGCAGGACGGAAAATGACCTGCATGACCATCGAATCGTCAGCGGGAAGGCATGGGAAGAGTTCTGCGACCATCTGAAGCTCGCCGGTTCCGCCCTCATGTATTCGGGGACACCCCGCGACCCTTTTCAGCAGGCGGAAGGAGTCCGCTACCTGAGCAGGCTTACCAGGGCCGGGCTGGAAGCTTTTATCGAATACAACGATCCCCGCTTTCCCGTCTTCAGGAGGATGGTGCACGAAACGGTAAAAATGGGAGCCGACAACCCGGATAACTACTATCTCAATGCCCAGATATGCGGCGAAAATGAATACCGTATTAGCGGAAAAAGAAATACCGTCCACTATATCGGGTTTTTTACCCAGAACGGGAATTACGGCACTACCGGCGGGCTGGCCCCCTGCGGGGTGCTGGAGCATGGAGATATGGTCATAGATGATGACGGTACGTTTGAAATTATCCTCAGTAAAGAGAAACGGGGGAAAAACTGGCTGAAAGTCGAAGAAGAAACCGGCCTGGTTATGGTGAGGCAGACATTTTTCCATAGGGATAAAGAGAGCCCTGCCGAAGTAAAGATAGAACGGATCGGCGGCAGCCTGTACCCGGAACCTATACAAGCCAAATCTGTTGATAAAGGCCTGCAGACCGCTGCGCTCTTCGTCGCCGGAGCTCCCATGCTCTTTTCCAAATGGGCAAAAGGGTTCAAGCAGCATGCCAACACGCTCCCGCTTTTTGACCCGGCCGTATCCAATGCCGCGGGAGGTGACGCCAACATCATATATCACCACAGCTACTGGAAACTCGCGAAAGATGAAGCCCTCGTCATCGAAGTGACGCCTCCCGACTGTGATTCCTGGAATTTCCAGCTGAATAACTACTGGATGGAATCGCTGGATTACCGGTATCACTCCATATGCGTCAGCAAGGGTAATGCCCACTATAATGCTGACGGAAGCGTGAAGGTTGTGGTCGCCCACCAGGACCCGGGTCATCCCAATTGGATTGAAACATGCGGCCATCACGAAGGGACGATGTGCTGGCGGTGGTACCGCCTGGCAGAAGGTACTGCGCCGGTTGAACCAGATTGTAAAACCGTAAAATTCGAAGCGCTGTTACATGGAAAATAAAAAAAAAGTAATATGCCCGGAAGACTACATAAAGCTCCCCTTCTGGTTCAGAAGCCTGAACCTGGGCTGGGAGATGACATATCCGCTTGGTACGAGAATCAGCCTCGACAAGGACAGTCTTATAAAGGCGGCAAAAGAAACCACCGGTTTGGACGATTTCGGAAAAG
>Ga0180435_10005677_pt1 | contig 12091 bp, 17 predicted proteins | sample SS_ome_3_FD_132467 | JGI IMG/M metagenome (GOLD analysis project Ga0180435, IMG submission 132467) | Hypersaline lake sediment archaeal communities from the Salton Sea, California, USA - SS_3_S_1 metaG | ecosystem: Environmental > Aquatic > Non-marine Saline and Alkaline > Hypersaline >...
ACAGCAGCAGCCCGTGATCCGTCGGTTGGAGCGGATCAGCAAACCGAGCCGGCGGGTCTACGTTCGAAAAGATGAAATCGCTCCGGTCTACAGCGGAACCGGAATCGCCATTATCTCCACGTCGAAGGGGATCCTGACCGACAAGGAAGCGCGCAAAGAAAGCGTCGGCGGAGAAATCCTCTGCCACATCTGGTGATAAAATCGCCGCCGCGATTTTATTGAAGGTTTCGCTTCGCGAAACATTAAAAAAGCGCAAGTTGGCAAATTCCCAGGCCCCGGTGGGAGGACGCGAAGCGGATCAGCGCTCGGAGAAGAACCGAAAGCCCCTGGGTCAGGCGAGACGGCACCTCGTCGGAGGGGCCGCATCCAAGACAGGGAAGCGAGGAAAAACGCGATGTCTCGTGTAGGCAAAAAACCGATTCCGTTGCCCGAAAAAGTAAAGGTGACGTTTACCGAAGGTCAACTGACCGTCGAAGGGCAGAAGGGCAAGCTGACCCGGCGCATTCACCCGGAGGTCCAGCTGCAGATCGCCGACGACCAGATCCTGGTGAGCCCCGGCACCGACAACCGAAAGGGCCAGGCCCTGCGCGGGCTCACCCGGTCGCTGGTCGCCAACATGGTGACCGGCGTCGATGCGGGTTTTACGCGGGTTTTGGAGATCAACGGCATCGGCTACCGTGCGGAGGTCCAGGGCGACACCATCGTTTTCAACCTCGGCTATTCGCATCCGATCCACTTCGATCTGCCCGACGGGGTTGCGGCAGCGGTGGAAAAGAACAACGTGGTCAAGCTTTCCGGCATCGACAAGGAGCTGGTCGGCCAGACCGCGGCCCGGATCCGGAAGCTGAGGCCCCCCGAGCCATACAAGGGTAAGGGGGTCAAGTATCAGGAAGAATACATTCAGCGCAAGGCCGGCAAGGCCGGCGCCAAGTAACGGCGCGAAACCGGGGATTTCACCCCGCCCGGAAAACGGAGTCGAACCCATGGGAAAACTGGATCCCAAAGTAAAAGCGCGAATCAAGCGCAAGCAGAGAATCCGGAAGAAGATTTTCGGCACTTCCGATCGGCCGAGGCTCAGCGTTTTTCGCAGCAGCCGCCACATCTATGCGCAGCTGATCGACGACACCAGCGGCCAGACCGTGATCGCGGCCTCCACCGTAGAACCGTCCGTGCGGGAGCAGGGTGGTTTCAAGGACAAGACCGCGGCTGCGGTGCACATCGGAAAGGTGGTGGCCGAGCGCGCCCTGGAAAAGGGCATCGAGAAGGTGGTGTTTGATCGAAACGGCTTTCTCTACCACGGACGAGTCAAGGCCCTTTCAGAGGGCGCCCGGGAAGCCGGCCTGAAGTTTTAGGCATCTTATCAGATAAGGAGGCAGGCCCTTGTACAAGCAGGACATGGAAGAAAACCAACTGATCGACAAGGTGGTTCACATCAGCCGGGTGGCCAAGGTCGTCAAGGGCGGCCGTCGCTTCAGCTTCAGCGCCATCGTGGTGGTCGGCGACGGCCAGGGCAATGTGGGGTTCGGCCTGGGAAAGGCCGGTGAGGTGCCCGAAGCGATTCGCAAAGGGGTCGAGAAGGCCAAAAAGAGCATGATCGAGGTGCCGCTGGTCGAAGGGAGCATTCCCTTCGAGGTGATGGGCAAGTTCGGTGCCGGGCGTGTTTTGCTCAAGCCTGCATCCCAGGGGACCGGGGTCATCGCCGGCGGTGCGGTTCGGGCCGTGTTGGAGGCCGCCGGAGTTCAGAACATTCTGACCAAGTGCATGGGGACCAACAATCCCCACAATGTGGTGAAGGCCACGTTGAGCGGGCTGGAGAAGCTCCAAAGCCGCGAACAGGTGGCCAAACGGCGCGGCAAGACCGCCGAAGAACTGTAATGCGAGGCAGGCTCATGGCAGGCAAGCTGAAAGTGACGCTCGTAAAGAGCATGATCGGACGCCCGGAAAAGCATCGCAAGGTTCTCCGGGGCATGGGATTGACCCGGATGAACCGGACCGTATTGCTCAAAGACATTCCGCAGGTCCGGGGCATGATTGCCAAAGTGTCCCACCTGGTAACGGCCGAGGAGGCATAGATGAAACTGCATACACTTTCGCCGGCAGCCGGCTCCCGAAAGGGACGAAAGCGTCTCGGTCGCGGTGTCGCCTCCGGTCAGGGCACCACCGCCGGCCGGGGAACCAAGGGTTGCAATGCCCGCAGCGGCGGCGGCGTCCGGCCCGGTTACGAGGGGGGCCAGATGCCGATCCAGCGGCGGCTTCCCAAACGCGGATTTACCAATATCTTCGCCAAGACCTATGCGGTGGTCAACATTCGCGACCTTGCCCGGTTCGAGGCCGGTGCTACGGTCGACGAGACCGCCCTTGTCCAAAGCGGTCTTGTCAAAGGTCCACGGGACGGGGTCAAGCTGCTGGGCCAGGGGGAGATCGCCGTTGCCTTGACGGTCAAGGTCGACAAAGCGAGCCGGAGCGCCCGGGAAAAGATCCAAGCCGCCGGCGGCAGTCTTGAGGTGAGGGGCTCATGATCACCGGCGGTTTCCAAAGCATTGTCAAAATCCCGGAGCTGAAAAAGCGGATTCTTTTCACCCTGGGACTGTTGGCGGTCTATCGGATCGGCGTCCATGTCCCGACCCCCGGGATCGATTCGGTGGCACTGGCCTCATTTTTTGCCAGGGCGCAGGGGACGCTGCTCGGGCTCTTTGACATGTTCTCCGGCGGTGCACTGGAACGGCTTTCGGTGTTTGCGCTGGGCATTATGCCCTACATCAGCGCATCCATCATCCTCCAGCTGCTGACGGTGGTCATTCCCCACCTGGAGCGACTTTCCAAGGAAGGGGAGCAGGGCCGCAAGAAGATCACCCAGTACACCCGCTACGGCACGGTGGTGCTGAGCATCATTCAGGGATTCGGGATCAGCGTCGGCCTGGAAAGCATGAGTTCCCCCGGTGGAGCGCCGGTGGTGGTGGATCCCGGCTGGGCCTTCCGGCTGATGACGGTGCTGACGCTGACGGCCGGCACCGCATTTATCATGTGGCTCGGCGAGCAGATCACCGAGCGTGGAATCGGAAACGGCATTTCGCTGATCATTTTTGCCGGCATCGTGGCACGCATGCCCACGGCCATCGGCAACACCTTTCGGCTGGTGTCCACCGGCGAGATGGGGATCTTTCCCGTGGTGGTGCTGCTGGTGCTGATGATCGGCGTGGTGGCCTTCATCATCTTTATCGAACAGGGCCAGCGAAGGATTCCGGTGCAGTACGCCAAGCGTGTGGTCGGCCGGCGGATGTACGGCGGCCAGAGCACACACCTGCCCCTGAAGATCAACACCTCCGGGGTGATACCGCCGATTTTCGCTTCCTCGATCATCATGTTTCCGGCGACGGTGGCCAGTTTCATCAACATTCCGTGGATGCAGACGGTCGCAGAGGCCATGCGGCCCGGAAACGCGATATATGAGCTGCTTTTTGTCGGCTTTATCTTCTTCTTCTGTTATTTTTACACGGCGGTGACCTTCAATCCGGTCGACGTGGCCGACAACATGAAAAAGCACGGCGGCTATATCCCGGGGATCCGGCCGGGCCGGAGAACGGCCGACTACATCGACCGGGTGCTCACGCGGATCACCCTCGGCGGCGCCATCTACGTTTCGGCCGTATGTGTGCTCCCGTCGATTCTGATCACCCAGTTCAATGTTCCCTTTTATTTCGGGGGGACGGCGTTGCTCATCGTCGTCGGCGTTGCCATCGACACGGTTTCGCAGATCGAGTCGCACATGCTTACCCGGCATTACGAAGGGTTTCTGCGCAAGGGCGGCGGACGGGTCAAGGGGCGCTTTTAATCCACATCGGCTGGGCGATTTTATCGTGCTGAGTTTGCGCGCGCCGCAAAACGCGGCCGGCAGCCGACACGTCAAACGGGGAGAGTTACATGGCCAAAGAGGAGCCGATACAGGTTCAGGGCAAAGTCGTCGAGACGCTTCCCAATGCGATGTTCCGCGTCGAACTGGAAAACGGGCATCAAATCCTGGCGCATATTTCCGGGAAAATGAGGATGCATTTCATCAAAATTTTGCCCGGCGACACGGTGACGGTGGAGTTGTCCCCGTACGATTTGACAAGGGGGCGGATTACATACCGGCAAAAATAGTCGGCCGTTTATTTGCCCAGCGGAAACGGATTCGATCCGGGACCGATAAAGGAGATATCAGATGAAGGTCAGGGCATCGGTTAAGAAAATTTGCAGCAAATGCAAGATCGTCCGTCGGAAGGGCGTGCTGAGAGTCATTTGCCAGAACAAACGCCACAAACAGCGGCAGGGATAGGAGGGCTGAGCTTTGGCTAGAATTGCTGGCGTCGATTTGCCGAGAAACAAGCGTATCGAGATCGGGCTCACCTACATCTACGGGATCGGCCGGAGTACCTCCCGGGAGATCCTCGACAAGCTGAAAATCAGCCCGGATACCAAGACGGACGATCTGACCGAAACGGAGATCAACAACATCCGCAAGACCATCGACAGTGAATACAAGGTCGAAGGCGAGCTGCGGACAGCCGTATCCATGAACATCAAACGCCTCATGGATCTGGGCTGCTACCGGGGGCTTCGGCATCGAAAAGGGCTGCCGGTGCACGGCCAGCGGACCAGCACCAACGCGCGGACCCGAAAAGGGCCGAGGCGTGCGGCTGTCAAGAAAAAGGGCGGACCGAAGAAAAAATAAAACCGGCCCCCGGCCGAAACGCGCACCCGAACCCGTGGTGAGCCACAAACAGGATACGATTCATGGCGAAAAGAACGCGTACCAAGAAAAAAGAAAAGAAGAACATCCTCAACGGGGTCGTTCACATCCAGTCGACCTTCAACAACACGATCGTGACCATTACCGACCCTGCCGGCAATGTCGTCGCCTGGTCGAGTTCCGGTGTCCAGGGGTTCAAGGGCTCGCGGAAAAGTACGCCGTTTGCCGCCCAGCTCGCCGCTCAGGATGCCGCCAAAAAGGCGCAGGAGCACGGCATGCGCAACGTGGAAGTGTATGTCAAAGGGCCCGGCGCCGGACGGGAGTCCGCATTGCGGTCGCTGCAGGGGGCCGGCTTCAACGTCTTAATGATCAAGGACGTTACCCCCATTCCCCACAACGGGTGCCGGCCGCCGAAGCGGCGGCGGGTGTAAAAAAGAAAGAAGACGGCCCGTATCCGGACTGAAGCGGGGCATCGGCCGGGCGGCCCGCCTCCGGGAATGGATGTCCGGCCGGCGCCTTACGAAGGAAAAACAAGGAGGAAGCCTTGGCGAGATATCGAGGATCGGTGTGCCGGATTTGCCGGCGTGAGAACCTGAAGCTGTTTCTCAAGGGAGACCGCTGCTATTCGGATAAATGCGCCTTCGACCGGAGAAGCTATGCCCCGGGGCAGCATGGCCAGCGGCGGCGCGGCAAAATTTCCGACTACGGGGTCCAGCTTCGGGAAAAGCAGAAAGTCAAACGGATGTACGGACTTTCGGAAAAGCAGTTCCGGCTGTTTTTCCAGCGGGCCGATCGGCAGAAGGGAATTACCGGCACCAACCTGCTGGTGATGCTGGAGCGCAGGCTCGACAATGTGGTCTATCGGCTCGGATTTGTCAACTCCCGGGCGCAGGGTCGCCAGCTGGTGCGGCACAGCCACTTTCTGGTCAACGGAAAGAAGGCGACGATTCCGTCGATCCTCATCAAGCAGGACGACGTCGTCGAGGTCAAGGAAAAAAGCCGTAACATACAGGCCATCAACGATTCTCTCGATGCCGTTGTCCGGCGGGGCATTCCCCAGTGGCTCGAGTTGGAAAAAGAGAACATGAAAGGGATCGTCAAGGGGATTCCGGTGCGGGACGATGTTACGATGCCGATCCAGGAGCAGCTGATCGTCGAACTTTATTCGAAGTAGTTGTGTTCCGGAAAAGCGTCACCGGTCTTCCGAAACGATATTCCCCGAAAGCGTTCTGGAGCAAGAGCCATGTCATCCAACGATATGATCTACCTGAATTGGCAGGAGATGATCAGGCCGGACAAAGTCGCCGTGGAAAGCAACACGGAAACCTACGGTAAGTTTGTCTGCGAGCCGCTGGAAAGAGGATTCGGCATCACCATCGGAAACGCCTTGCGGCGGGTAATTCTGTCTTCGCTGCACGGGGCGGCCATCACCTCGGTGAAGTTCGACGCCGTGATGCACGAGATGAGCGTGATTCCGGGCGTTCTTGAAGACGTCTCGGAGATCATTCTCAATCTCAAGGAGGTCCGCCTGAAGACGGCCGACCGCGAGCCGCGGACGGTGACCATCGAGGCCAAGGGGGAGGGCGTCATCACGGCAGGCGATATCGTCAGCCCCGACGGAAAGGTGGAGGTGCTCAACGCCGGTCAGCACATCGCCACCCTTTCCGATGAGGGCCGGGTTCGCATGACCATGACGGTCCGGGTCGGCAAGGGCTACGCCCTGGCCGAGCAGAACAAGGAAGAGGATTCGCCGGTGGGCACGATTCCCATCGATGCGGTCTTTTCCCCGATCAAACGGGTGAACTACGTGGTGGGTCAGGCCCGGGTGGGCCAGCGCACCGACTACGACAAGTTGACCATCGAGGTGTGGACCGACGGTAGTGTTCTGCCGGAGGACGCCGTCGCCTACGCAGCCAAAATCATGAAAGAGCAGCTGTCGATCTTCATCAACTTCGACGAGGGCGCCGAGCCGGAGCCGGATCGCAAGGGCGACCGGGACGCCAAGCCCAGATTCAACGAGAACCTGTTTCGCAGTGTCGAAGAACTGGAGCTCTCGGTGCGAAGCGCCAACTGCCTGAAGAATGCGGACATCCACAAAATCTACCAGCTTGTGCAAAAGACCGAGGCCGAAATGCTCAAGACCAAGAATTTCGGCCGAAAATCGCTCAATGAAATCAAAGAAGTCCTGTCGGAAATGGGTCTCTCCCTCGGGATGCAACTGGATGGTTTCATCCCCCCCGAAGAGGACAATGAGGAAGGAGAATAGGCACACCCATGAGACATCGCAAATCCGGCATCAAACTGAGTCGAACCGCAAGCCACCGGAAGGCCATGTTCCGGAATATGGTCACCTCCTTGTTCAAGAACGAGCGAATTCAGACCACCGACGCCAAGGCCAAAGAACTCCGGGGATGGGCGGATCACATTATCACCCTTGCCAAGCGGGGGGACCTGCATGCACGGCGGCAGGCGCTTTCGATCATCCGGGAAAAGGACGTGGTCCACAAGCTCTTTGAAAACGCCGGAAAGCGGTTCGGGAACATCTCCGGCGGATACACCCGGGTGGTCAAACTCGGCGTTCGAAGCGGCGACGCAGCGCCGATGTCTCTGATCGAGCTGGTGAACCCGGCGTCGGCCGCCCCGGCCAAGCCCAAAAAGAAAAAGACGCCCAAACCGGCCGCAAAGGCCAAGCCGGCTGCCGAAAAGAAGAGCAAAAAAGCGGCCGAAGCACCCCAGACGGCCGAAACGGAGCCAGCCCCGGCAAAAATCGAGGCGCCCCCGCAGGAAGGCGGCGGTGCAGAAGAAGAAGCCGAGCAGGCGGAGTCGACTGGAGCCGCCGAAGTTGCTGCCGAAAAAGCCCACTCCGACGAACCCGAAGACGAAAAGCCCTCGCCCGATACCGACGGTGCCCAGACACCGGAACCGGAAAAGGAAAAGTAAAGGGCCGGCTTCACGCCCGTTTTGCCACCCTTGTCATTGGTTTTTTTGCCCCGTCGTGGTTACTGCGCGTCGGGGCATTTTTTTCGCTGCGCCGGCAAAATCGATGACGCGTCCCGGCTGCCGGTCGGTCTGGGACTTTTTCAAGCGCTTGACCTGAACCAGCGCCTGGTCGGCCCGCTGCAGCCGTTGCTGGGGCGTTTCGACCGCCTCCTTCTCCAGCGAGGCAATGCCGAAGAAGATTCCACCGTGTTTCGGATCGGCCGGGGACGCCTCCCGGCAGGGTAGGGTAAATCCGGCAGGGCGTCAAGCCGGTGAAAGCTTTTGACATCGGCCGCATGAGATTTTATAGTCGCCGTGCACCGCGATGCCGCCCCAGGCCGAGGACCGCCTGCGGCGCCTGCGCCGCTTTCCCCGAAACGGGAGGCGGCCGCCCTCAAGTTGCTTCGGAGACCGGTTTGCCAAAAGAAAAGCTGATGAACCTCGCCGAAGCGGTCGAACGCTTCATTGCCGACGGCGGCTCCGTGGCCTTGGGCATGGGCCTGGAAACCTGCATCCCATTTGCCGCAGGCCACGAGATCATCCGCCAGAAAAAGCACGGTCTTTGCCTGATCGGCCCCATCTCCGACATGCTCTTCGACCAGCTTGTCGGGTCCGGTGCCGTGCGGAAAATCAAGGCCGCGTGGGTCGGAAACGTCATCACCGGGTCCGGATACAACTTTCGTCGGGCCGTTGAGGACGGGCGCCTGCAGGTTGAGGACCATTCGAACCTGACGATGGTCATGGCCCTGCGTGCCGGCGCCATGGGCCTTTCCTTCATGCCCTCGCTGACAGCGCTGGGAAGCGACCTGTACCGCACCAATTCGGGGCTGAAGGCCGCCCGCTGCCCCTTTACCGGCCAGCGGGTGACCGCGGTCGCCGCCATCTGCCCCGATGTCTGCGTGGTGCCGGTGCAACGTGCCGACGTTTACGGCAACGCCCACGCCTGGGGAAATCTGGGCCTGGCCCGTGAGGCCTGCATGGCCAGCAAACGGGTCATCTTGACCGCGGAGCAGATCGTTTCCCCGGAGATTATCGGCTCCGATCCGAACCGGGTGATCACCCCCGGTTTTCGCGTCAGCGCGGTCGTCCACGAGCCATGGGGCGCTCACCCGTCTCCGATGCCCGGCTTCTACAACCGCGACCACCGGATGTTCATCGAATACCGTAGCCAAAGCCGCACCGTTGAAGGATACGAAAAGTGGCGCTCGGCATGGATCGACGCCGTCGAAGACCGCGGCGGCTACCTGAAACGGCTCGGCGCCGAGCGAATGCAATCGCTTGCGCTGGCCCATCCGCTGCTCGCGGAGAACGCCGATTTTGGCTATTGATCGTCGCCGGGTCGGCGCCGCGGTGCCGTTCGCCGCGGCCGTTTTCTTCGGTTGACGTCTGACTGAGGGATTTTGCCGTGTCCGAAGACTACACCCCGGAAGAGTTGATGGTGACCGCAGCCGCCCGGCAGATCGTCGACGGCGAGATTGTCTTCGTCGGTATGCGCCTGCCGCTGCTCGGATTTTTGCTGGCCAAGTGCACCCATGCACCGGAGGCCGTAGGCGTTTACGAACTGGGCATCGTCAGGGATTCGGCGGCGCCCGCGCCGATCATGACCATGGGCGACCTGCCGAACCTGTTCCGCGCCAACTGGCTCGCCGACACCGGTGACGCCATGGCGCTGCTGCAGCAGGGCGCCGTGGACCTGAGCTTCATCGGCGGCGCACAGGTCGACCGGTTCGGCAATCTGAACACCACCGTCATCGGAGACCACCGGCGACCGGGAAACCGGCTTCCGGGAAGCGGCGGTGCCTGCGACCTGGCCAGCCTGGCCGGCCGCCATATTATCATCATGCCCCACCAGCGCCGCCGATTCGTCGACCGGGTCGACTACATCACCTCGCCGGGCTTCGGCGACGGTCCGGGCTGGCGGCAGCGCGTGGGACTCGTCAGGGGGGGGCCCAGCTGCGTCATCACGACGCTGGGCTGCTTTTCCTTCCATCGGCAGACCTGTGAGATGCAGCTCGACTCGGTGCATCCCGGCGTGGATGTGGAAACCGTTTGCCGGCAAACCGGGTGGCCGCTGCAGATTGCCGATGCCGTCACCGAGACGCCGGCGCCCCGCGCCGATGAGCTTCAAATGCTGCGACGCTTCGACCCGGAAGGCTATTGGACGGGAAGGGGAAAATGAGCAGGGACAACACCGGCTTCAGGCGGCGGGTGGCGGTCACCGGACTCGGCGGTGTGACACCTCTCGGCCATGGCGTCGGCGCGTTCTGGGATGCGCTGCTGGCCGGTCGAAGCGGCGTGTCGGCGGTCACCCGATTTGACGCCTCGAAGTTTCCGACCCGGATCGCGGCCGAAATCCGGGATTTTGCACCCGGGCAGTGGATCGACCCCAAGGTCGTGCAGCGGACCGACCGGGTGACACATTACGGCCTTGCAGCGTCGGCCATGGCCTTTGCCGACGCCGGTCTCGACCGCCATCGGTTCCCGCCCGAGCGGGGGGGGGTGATCATCGGTTCCGGCATCGGCGGGGTCGACACCATCGAGGCGGGCCACCTCCAATTTTTGGAAAAGGGTCCGAAGCCGATCAGCCCGTTTTTCGTCTCCCGCCTGATGATCAACATGACCGCTTGCATGGTGTCGATCACTCACGGCCTCAAGGGTCCCCTTTCGGCGCCCTCGGTGGCCTGCAGCACCGGCGCCAACGCCATCGGTGAAGCATTTCGCGCCATTCAGCGTGGCGATGCCGACCTGATGCTGGCCGGCAGTACCGAGGCCTGCATCACCCCGCTGCCGTTTGCCGGCTTTTGCGCCGCCCGCTCCCTGTCGCGGCGAAACGACGACCCCGCCGGGGCATCACGGCCGTTTTCCGCCGATCGCGATGGATTTGTCATGGGAGAGGGGGCAGGGGTTGTCGTGTTGGAGCGCCTCGATATGGCCGAGGCCCGGGGCGTGCGGATCTATGCCGAGGTCGCCGGCTACGGCAACGCCGCCGATGCCTTTCATTTCACCGCCCCCCATCCCCAGGGGGAGGGGATGATCAATGTCATGCGGTCCGCGCTGGCCGACGCCGGAATCGCCCCGGAGGCGGTCGGGCACATCAACGCCCATGGAACCGGAACCGAGCTCAACGACCGGATCGAGAGCCACGCCATTGAAACCGTTTTTGGCCCCCACGCACCGAAGCTGAAGGTCAGCGCCGTCAAGTCGATGATCGGTCATCTGCTGGCGGGGGCCGGCTCGGTGGAATTCCTCGCCGCGGTAATGGCTGTCTACACCGGCACCGTGCCCCCCACCATCAACCACCACCGCCCCGATCCGGCCTGCCGCCTCGACTACGTGACCGGAGGCGCTGAAAAGCTGGATCTGGGCGCGGCGTTGACCAACTCGTTCGGTTTTGGCGGCGGAAACGCCTGTCTTTGCATCCGCCGATACCGCAACGGCACATGACGAGAGGCATGCGACGATGAACCTGGACATCTTCCAAGAGATGGACGCCGACGATCTGCGGCAGTACATCGCGTTTCTGCTCTGGCACTACCGCGTCGTGGACGCATTCTGGTTTATCTATGCGGCGGAGCGCTTCGATCAGCCGACGGCCGAACATCTCAACGAGCAGGTCTGGTCCAAAGTGGCCGGCATGGCGGCCGACGATCTGAAGGCGCGTTTTCAGATCCAGGCGTCGGGGCTTGCCGGATTCGTTCGGGCCCTGCGCTATTTTCCGTGGTGCATACTGGTCGATTACCGGATCGAAGAGACACCGGGGGAGGTGCGGATCCACGTGCTCTCCTGCCCCACCCAGGAGGCCCGGCTCCGGCGGGGGCTCGGCGAATACGCCTGCCGCGAGATGCACAGAGGCGAATTCGAGAGCTTTGCGCGGCGGATCGATCCGCGCATCGTGGTGGAATGCCGGTTTGCACCCCCCGATCCCCATCCGTCGGACCGGTTCTGCGAGTGGCGCTTCACCCTCTCTGAAAGTGACAAAAGGCCGTAGCGGTGGTGTTGAACCGCACCGGCGAGTGTATTGCCCGCAGCTTTCGAAGCGAAGCGGAGATCCCGCTCCAGCGGGGCTGCAGGGCGTGTTCTAACCGCTTCTATGTGCCCGGTGCGGCGCTGCGGCCAAAAGGCGTTCGGCGAAGCCGCCCCTCATCGGGCGAAGCCTTGCCTTGCAAGCGTCGGCGGACAGGTCCGGGGCCAGATTTTACTTGACAAAAGGAGGTGTAGCTGCAAAATAGCTTTATTAAATCATCTTTGGCAAATGAACGAGGTTTAGTAACTTAACGGGGACCTAAGCTTACCCAAGGAGGCAGTGATGAGGCGAAAGAGATTGATCGTCATGTCGGTGGTATTGCTGACCGCTCTGGCCATCGGCGCCGGCCCGGCGGTTGC
>Ga0180435_10005678_pt1 | contig 12091 bp, 10 predicted proteins | sample SS_ome_3_FD_132467 | JGI IMG/M metagenome (GOLD analysis project Ga0180435, IMG submission 132467) | Hypersaline lake sediment archaeal communities from the Salton Sea, California, USA - SS_3_S_1 metaG | ecosystem: Environmental > Aquatic > Non-marine Saline and Alkaline > Hypersaline >...
GCTGCCCGATCCCGCCCGCGTCGTGCCCGACGACGTCCCGGGCGCCGGCCCCATCGGCGGCATCGCCACCGCCCTGCGGCTGGCGGGGAACCGCTGGGTCGCGGTGCTGGCCGTGGACCTCCCACTCGTCGACGCGAGCTGGTGGACGGCGCTGATGGCCGCGGCCGACGCGGCGCCGGAGGCGGCCGCCGACCGACCCCTGGCGGTCGCCGCGCGCGGCCCCGAGGGCCGCTGGCAGCCGCTGGCCGCGCTCTACCACGGGGACCTCGCGGCGCTCGCGGCCGAGCACGCGGCCCCCGGCGGCGACCGCTCGCTGCGGCGCTTCCTGGCGGCCGCGGGCGCCCAGGCGGTGGCCACCGCGGCCCTGCCCGGGCGCGCGGTCGCCGCGCTGCACAACGTCAACACCCAGGAGGACGCCGACGCCGTCGCGTCGCGCTGGCGCGCCCGCGGGGCGCCGCCGGTCGCCGCCGCGCCGGCGGGACCGCGCAGCGAGGGCGAACCATGAGCGCGCTGCCGCGCGACGGCGGCGACTACCGCAACCGGACCTTCCGCAAGCTGCGCATCGCGGGCCCCCTGGCGGGCGCGGCCTTCCACGACTGCGTGTTCGAGGACTGCGACCTGCGCGAGGCGCGACTGACGGACTGCACCTTCGCCGACTCGGACTTCCTGCGCTGCGACCTCGGCCTGCTGTCGCTGGACGGCTGCCGCTTCGAGGGCGTGACGGTGGAGGCCGGGCACGCCGTGGGCATCAACTGGTCGGCGGCCAGGGTCGATCCGAACCGGCCCCTCGAGGTCGACTTCAAGGACTCGGTCCTGAGCTTCGCCACCTTCGAGCGGCTCGCCCTGCGGCGGCGCCGCTTCGAGGGATGCACGATCCACGAGGCGTTCTTCATCGGTTGCGACCTCACGGACGCCAGCTTCCGCGGCAGCGACCTCGGCGGCACCGAGTTCCGCGACTGTGACCTGAGCGGCGCCGATCTGCGCAAGGCGCTCCACTACCGGATCGACGTCCGCCGCAACGTGGTTCGCGGCCTCCTGGTGCGCCTCCCCGAGGCCGCCGGGCTCCTCCACGGCCTCGGCGTGCGCATCGACGAGGACTAGGCTTCGCCCCCGCGGGCCGCGTGCCTCGCCGGGGCCGACGCCGGCGCCGGGGTCGGCCCCGCAGACTCGGGGCGCCGCCCGTCCCACACGCTCTTGCCCGCGACCCAGGTGGACTCGACGGCCTCCTCGCGCGCCAGCTGCAGCGCCGCCCCGAGCAGGTCCGAGACGCCGTCGGCGTGCGCCCACACGGCGGCCAGCGTCGAGCCCGCCGGTGGCCGCAGGACGACCACGTCGGCCCAGCGCCCGGGACGCAGGTCGCCGACCTCGTCGCCGAGGCCGATCGCGGCGGCGCCCGCCGCGGTCGCGAGGTGCAGCAGGTGGACGGGCGACAGGGGGACGCCCGCGTCACCGAGCAGCCGCTGGCCGAGGTACGCGGCCGACGCCTCGTGCAGCAGCGACGGGTGGGTGCCGGCGCCGAGGTCGGTGCCGAGCGCGACCCGCACGCCCCGGTCGAGGTGACGGCGCAACGGGAAGAGGCCCGAGCCGAGGGCGAGGTTGCTGCTGGGGCAGTGCGCCACGGCCGCGCCCGCGCCCGCCAGGCGCTCCAGCTCGCCCTCCTGCGGATGCAGGTCGTGGGCGAACACGCTGCGCTCGCCCACGAGCCCGGCGGCCTCGTAGGTCGCCAGGTAGTCGGGGGCGCCGCCGAAGGCCGCGAGGACGCCGGCGATCTCGTCCGGCGTCTCGTTGAGGTGGCTGGTGAGCCACACGCCCGGCACCTCGTCGACCACCGCGGCGCAGGCGGCCAGCAGCTCCGCCGTCGACGAGAGCGAGAACCGCGGCGTCACCGCGTAGCGCAGCCGGCCCCGCCCGTGCCAGCGGCGGGCGAGGAAGCGGGCCTCCTCGTAGGCGAGCTCGGGCGTCGTGTGCAGGTCGGGCCGCAGGCCGCGGTCGGCGACGCACAGGCCGGCCGCGATGCGCAGCCCGCTGGCCTCCGCCTCGTGGAAGAAGGCCTCCATGGCGACCGCGAAGTGGGCGCCGAAGACCAGCGCGCTGGTGGTGCCGTTGCGCGCCAGCAGCCGCAGGAAGGTGCGGGCCTCCTGACGCGCGAAGGGGGCGTCCGCGAAGCGCGCCTCGTGCGGCAGCGTCCGCTCGGCCAACCACCGCAGGAGTCCGAGCCCCATCGAACCCATGACGGCGATCTGGGGGTAGTGCACGTGGGCGTCGACCAGGCCGGGGAGCAGCAGCGCGCCGCGACGGTCGTCGACCACGGCGCCGGGGAAGCGCGGGCGCACGTCCGACCAGTCGCCGACGGCGGCGACGCGCCCGTCCGCGCCGACGGCCAGGCCGCCGTCGTCCCAGGCCTCGAGCGCCGCGTCGCCCGCCGCCCACGGGTCGCCCGGCACGTGCGCCAGCGCGCCGCGCAGCAAGACGACCGCGCTCATACGGCCAGCGGCACCAAGCGCGCCGCCACCACGTCCACCAGCCCGTGGTCCGTCACCCGCAGGGCCGGGATCACCGCCAGTCCGAGGAACGAGAGGGTCATGAACACGTCCGAGCCGCTGCCGCCCAGCCGCCTCACCGCGGCATCGAGCGCGTCGAGCTCCGCCACCACCCGCTCGAGCGGGGCGTCCGTGACGAGCCCCGCGATCGGCAGCGGGAGTTCGGCCACCACCCGCTCGCCGTCGTCCACGACGAAGCCGCCGCCCAGCTCGGCGATGCGCGCCGCCGCCCGCCGCATGGCGTCGTCGCCGGCCCCCACCAGCATGAGGTTGTGGTGATCGTGACCCACGCTGCTCGCCAGCGCGCCTCGGCGCAGGCCGAGCCCCCGTACCAGACCCAGTCCGATGCCCGTCCCGGGCGCGGGTCGACCGTGCCGGTGGACGCAGGCGAGCTTGAGCAGGTCGCGCCCGGGATCGGCCACCACCTCGCCGGCCACCACCGTGGGCTCGGCGGTCGTCGCCTCGGTGACCACCTGGCCCGGCAGCGGCCGCAGCACGCGCACCCGGCGTCCCGCCTCCGGCGCGGGGATCCGCAGGGCGCCGTCGGCCAGGTCCGGCAGCCTCACGCTGGCGTGCAGGCCGCGGGCCCCGGGGCGCCGCTCGGCGCCGGCGGCCGCTTCGGCGAGGGCTCGCTCGGCGGCGGGCGTCAGCCGGCCGCCCTCGGCGACCCAATGCCCGTGCCAATACACACGCGCGACGCGGAAGGCGGGCAGGTCGTCGACGACCACCAGGTCGGCGAAGAAGCCGGGCGCCACCGCGCCGCGGCGCGGGAGCCGGAAGTGTCGGGCCGTGTTCCACGACGCGCAGCGCACCGCGTAGACCGGGTCGACGCCGGCCGCGATGGCGCGACGCACCAACACGTCGACCGCCCCCTCCTTCAGCAGGTCGTGCGGGAACCGGTCGTCGGTGACGAAGCCAATGCGGTCGGCGTGGCGGGGCGTGACGAGCGGCAGGAGGGCGTCGAGGTCGCGCGTGACCGATCCCTCGCGCACCATCAGGAAGGCGCCGGCGGCCAGCTTCTCGCGGCCCTCGTCCAGGGCGGTGCTCTCGTGGTCGGAGCCGACGCCGGCGGCGAGGTAGGCCTGCAGCGCGCGGCCGGACAGCCCCGGGGCGTGCCCCTCCGTGGTCTTGCCGACCTGCTCCGCGACCGCCACCTTGGCCAGCTGCCCGACCTCCCCCGCCACCACGTCGGGGAAGCTCATGAGCTCGGCGACGCCGATCACGCGCGGGTGGGCGAGCAGCTCGTCGATCTCGCCGACGCCCAGCTCGGCACCGGCGGTCTCGAGCGTCGTCGACGGCACGCACGAGGGCGCCGCCGTCCACAGGTCGAAGGGCAGGTCGTCGGCGAAGGCCAGCCACCAGCGCACGCCCTCGAGGCCGGCGACGTTGGCGATCTCGTGGGGGTCGTTGACCCCGCCGACCACCCCGCGGGGCAGCACGGCGCCGGCGTAGGCCGCCGGCGTCACCAGCGAGGACTCGACGTGGAGGTGGCCGTCGATGAGCCCGGGCGCCAGGTAGGCGCCGCCGAGATCGAGCTCGGCGAGGGGCGCGGGCGCGTCCGCGGCGAGCTCGGGCGTCGCCTCGGGAGAGCGCGGCGTCACGGCCGCGATCAGCCGGCCCGCCACCTCGACGTCGACCTCTTCCACCTCGCCCGTGAACACGTTGAGGAGGCGCGCGCCGCGCAGCCGGAGGTCGGCGGGCCGTCGGCCCGCGGCCACGTCGACGGCCGCCCGCAGCTCGTCGAGGGTGGGCGCCAGCGGGGCGCCCGACGGCAGATCTCGTGCTGCAGCGCTCATGCTCCAGCGTACACGGGCGGCCCCCGCGGGGGCCGCCCGTGTCGCGATCGCGGGTCGGGCGCGGTCAGCCGCGGATCAGGGCTCGCCGTCCCAGGGGCCGCGCACGTTCTCGGCCGCCCACTCCATGCCCAGGAGCTCCTCGACCGTCGCCGACTCGCCCTCGGCGTAGACCAGGTTGCCCTGGCGGTCGCGCATGGGGCCCGTGAAGGGCTCGAACACGGGCGGCAGCACGCTCATCTGCTCGAGGCGCCGCTCGACGAGCTCGTAGACCGAGATCTCGCCGAAGTCCGGGTGGTCGACCACGGCGGCGCGCAGCTCGTCCTCGTACGCCGGGTTGATGAGCATCCCCGGCTCGGCGCCCGCCTCGACCGCCTCCTCGCCCAGACCCCAGAAGTAGTCGACCTGCTCGAGGTTGCCCGCGGTGTAGGTGCCGTCGAGGATCTTCTCGACGACGTCGATGAGGATCGCGTCCCAGTTGACGAGCTGGCCCGACACCACGGTCTCCGGCGAGAAGGGGAGCATGGAGGCGTAGTGGGAGAAGCTCGGGAACCCGCGCGTGGCGGCCACCTGGATGACGGTCGGGGTGTCCTCGGTGAAGCCGAAGACGTCGGCGCCCTCGCTCATGAGGGCCTGGGTCGCCTCCTGGGCGCCGGCGGGGTCGAACCAGGCGTACAGCCAGCGCACCTCGACGACCGCGTCGGGGTTCACCTCGCGCGCGCCGATCGCGAAGGCGTTGATGTGGCGCTTGACCTCGGGGATGGGGAATGCCGCGACGTAGCCGATCGTGCCCGTCTCCGTGAGGGCGCCGGCGACGAGGCCGTTGAGGTAGTAGACCTGCCAGAAGTCGGCCATGAAGGTGAAGACGTTCGCGGCCCGCTCGACGCCGGTCGCGTGCCCGAAGATCACGTCGGGGTAGCGCTCGGCGGCGGCGAGCAGGCCGTCGCCGAAGCCGAAGCTGGTGCCGATGATGACGTTGTGGCCGTCGGCGATGAGCTGGTCGACGAAGGGCTCGACCTCCGCCTCGGGGACGGACTCGACGAAGGTCGTCTCGAGGCCCGGGAAGCGCTCCACGAGCGCCTGCCGGCCGAGGTCGTGGGCGTAGCTGAAGCCGTAGTCGCCGACGGGACCGACGTAGAGGAAGGCGATCTTGAGGTCCTCGAGGGCGCGTTGGGCGGAGCCGAAGCCGAGGGGCAACAGAAGGGCGACGGCGAGGGCGAGGCGGGCGACGTGCTTCATGCGGGTCTCCTCCGGTGGGGTGCGGCCGCGGGCCGCGCGGGGTGGGAGGCGTCCGCCGTCCCCGAGGGGCCGACGGGGCGGTGCCGGGCCGCCGCACGTTGGCGGGCGGCTTGGGGCCGAGCGTGGTGGGCGGCGGCGATCATCGCTCGCCCCGCAGGTAGGCGCGTCCGAGCGCCTCCGGCGCGCCGAAGGCGTGGCGGCCCCGGCGCCAGGCGGTGAACACCAGCGCCAGGACGGTGAAGGCGTAGGGCAGCATCGTGAGGAGCTCCGGGGGGAAGACGGTCTGCAGGCGGAAGGCGAGCGTGAAGCAGGCGCCGAACAGCAGGCCCGCCAGCACCACCCGCAGCGGGTGCCACATGGCGAAGATGGCGAGCGCCAACGCGATCCAACCGAGACCGTTGACCATGCCCTCGCCCCACGACGGACGGTAGGCCAGCGACAGGTAGCCGCCCGCGACGCCGGCCAGGAGCCCGCCGACGAGCACGGCGACGTAGCGTACCGGTCGCACCGGCAGGCCGGCGGCGTCGACGGCCGTCGGGTTCTCGCCGACGCTGCGCAGCAGCAGGCCGCCGCGCGTGTGGTACAGGAGCAGCCAGGCGACCACGGCGGCGAGGAGCGCGGCGTAGGTGAGGACGTACTGCCCCTGGAACAGCATCGGGCCCAGCAGCGGCAGCTCGCGCAGCCAGGGGACGTCGACCGTGCGCATCGGATCGGGCAGCGGCCGCCCCACCCAGGCGCGGCCGACGAGGGCGGAGAGCCCCAGGCCCAGCATCGTCAGCGACAGGCCCGAGACGTAGGCGTCGGCCCGCAGGCTGATCGCCACGAAGGCGTGCAGCGCCGAGGCCGCCAGGCCGGCCAGGCCCGCGGCCGCCAGTCCCCACCAGACCTCGCCGGTGGTGAAGGCCACCGCGAAGCCGGTGACGGCGCCGAGCGCCATCATCCCCTCGACCCCCAGGTTGACGACGCCGGAGCGCTCGGCGATGACCTCGCCCAGCGCGGCCCACAGGAGCGGCGTGGCGAAGGCCAGCGCGCGGGCCACGGTGGCGACGAGCAGGACGTCGAGGTCCACGTCAGCCGCCCCCCTCGCCCGCGGGCGCGGCGGGGGGCGCCGCCGCCGGCCCCCCGCGGGCGTCGGCCGCCGCCGGGGGACCGTCCGCCTCGCGCCGCACCCAGCGCCCGCGGGTGAGGGGCTCGGAGGCGACGACGAGCAGCAGGACCAGGCCGGTGACGACGTCGGGCAACTGCGAGGGCAGCCGCAGCGACACGCGCATGACGTCGCCCGCCGCGAACACGAACCCCAGGAACAGCGCCGCGGGGATCACCGCCAGCGCCCGACCGCGCGCCAGCAGCGCCACGAGGATGGCGGCGTAGCCGTAGCCGAGCGAGAGCTGGGTCGGCTCCACGAGGCGCCGGTGGATGCCCGCGACCTCGCCCACGCCGGCCAGGCCGGCGGCGCCGGCCGCCAGCGCCGCCAGCAGCAGGGTCACGCGGCCGGCGTCGATGCCGGCGTAGCGCGCCGCCTCCGGGCTGCGGCCGAGCACCTCGACCTCGAAGCCGAAGCGCGAGCGGGCGAGCAGCAGCGCGACGACGGCCACCAGCGCGAGGGCGATGACCAGGGTCGGCCAGTGGAGGCGGGTCGCCCCGAGCGTCGGCAGCACGGCCTCGGCCGGGAAACGCTCGCTGTAGCTGAAGCCGGTCGCGGTGCGCGCCTTCCAGGGCCCGTTGATGAGCCAGCGCACGAGGTACAGCGCGATGTAGTTGAACATCAGCGTGGTGATGATCTCGTTGACGCCCATGCGCGCCTTGAGCAGCGCGGGCACCGCGCCCCACGCCGCGCCCGCCAGCATGCCCGCCAGGAACATCGACGGGATGACGAGCGGCGCGGGCAGCTCGGCGAACAGCGCGACCGCCGCGGCGCCGATCGCCCCCGCGAGGATCTGGCCCTCCGCCCCGATGTTCCAGAAGCGCGCGCGGAAGGCGAGCAGCAGTCCGATGCCCGCGAGCAGCAGGGGGATCGCCTTGCGCACCGTCTCCGACAGCCCGCGCGGCTCGAGCAGCGTGCGCCGCACGATCGTCGCCCAGGCCTCCCGGGGCGCCACGCCGTAGGCGACGAACACCCAGGTGACCACCAGGGCGGCGACGGCCACCGCGCCGAGCGTGACGAGCAGGACGCGCCAGGCGGGGGCGTCGGCGCGGGGCTCCCAGCGCCGCAGGCCGCGTGCACGGCGCAGGCTCGGGATCACGCCGCCACCCCGGCCATGGCCAGGCCCAGCGCCTCGGGGTCGGCGTCGGCGGCCGCCATGGTGGCCACCACGCGGCCCCCGGCGAGCACGGCGACGCGGTCGGAGAGCGACAGCACCTCGTCGAGGTCCTCGGAGACGAGCAGCACGGCGGCGCCCCGGCCCGCCGCCGCCAACAGCCGCTCGTGCGTCTGCGACGTCGCCGCGACGTCGAGGCCGTAGGTCGGGTGGACGGCCACCACGACCCCGGGGTCGCGGTCGAGCTCGCGCGCCAGGATGACCTTCTGCACGTTGCCGCCCGACAGCAGCCGGGCCGGCGTGCCGGTCGAGGGCGTCGCGATGTCGTAGGCCTCGACCGCACCCTGGGAGTGGCGAGCGACAGCCTGCCAGTCGATCCACATGCCGCGGGCGAAGGGTCGGCGGTGGGCGTGGCGCAGGGCGAGGTTGCGGGCCACGCTGAGGTCGCCGACCACGCCGACCTTGGTGCGGTCCTCGGGCACGAGCGCCACCCCGGCGTCGACCTGGCTGCGGGCCCCGCGGCGACGGCGGCCCTGGCCCGGCTCGCGGCCGTCGACCTCGACGGTCCCGGCGCTGGGCGCGCGCAGGCCGGCGACCACGGCCACCAACTCGGACTGGCCGTTGCCCGCCACGCCGGCGACCCCGACGATCTCGCCGCCGCGCACCTCGAGCGAAGCGACCTGCAGCGCCGGCCCCTGCGCGCGCGCGGGCGCGTCGACCCGCACGTCGCGCAGCCGCAAGCGCACGGGACCCGCGGCGATGGCCTGCGCGCGCGCCCGTCCTCGCTCCGAGAGGAGCGAGGCGCGATCCGCGACCGTCGCGGCCAGATCGCGGCCGACCATGAGGCGCGCCAGGTCGCGTCGGTCGAGCCCGTCGGCGGCGCTGCGGCGGCCGACGACGGCGCCGCGTCGCAACACGGTGACGGCGTCGGCGAGCACCTCGACCTCGGCCAGCTTGTGGGACACGAACACGACCGACGAGCCCTCGGCCACGAAACGCCGCAGCACGGCGAAGAGGGCGTCGACCTCGGCGGGCGTGAGCACGCTGGTGGGCTCGTCCAGCACGAGGAGCCTCGCCCCCTGCATGAGGGCCTTGACGATCTCGACCCGCTGGCGCTCGCCGGGGGACAGGTCGCGCACGAGCGCCTGCGGATCGAGCGCCAGGCCGTACCGCTCGGCGGCCGCCCGCAGTCGCGGCAGCAGCGAGCGCGTCGGTCGCCAGAAGGGCGCGTCGGGGAACCCGAGCGCCAGGTTCTCGGCCACCGTGTGGCGCTCGACCAGGTGGAAGTGCTGGGCCACCAGCCCGATGCCACGCGCGATGGCCTCGCGCGGCGAGCGCAGCCTCAGCGGCTCGCCCTCCCACGTCATGTGCCCCCCGTCGGGCGCGACGAGCCCGTACACCACGTGCATGAGGGTGCTCTTGCCGGCCCCGTTCTCGCCCAGCACCGCGTGCACCTGTCCGGGCAGCACGTCGAGATCGACGCCCGCCAGGGCGCGGACGCCCGGGAAACGCTTCTCGATGCCGCGCAGCGACAGGCGCGGTGGGCGGGGCTCTTCTGGGCTCATCACGTGGGCTCGAGGCGTCCGCGACCTGCGGACGCGCGCATCCTACCCGAAGCGGGCCGCCAGCCCGCCGGGGTCACCCGCCCCCGGGGCCGACGAAGCGCCCCCGACGGCCCCGGCGATCGCGCCGCGGACGGGGCGCCCGGCCGAGCCTAGGTCACGCGATGGGCGAGTCGACCTCGTCCGGCACCGCGTCGGGCCGGTAGTACGGGTTCTTCCCCGCCGCGTGATCGGTGGCGTCCTGTACGGCACGGATCTCGGGCACCGCGGCCGTGATCATGCGCTCGATGCCCTGCTTGAGGGTCACGTCGGCCGCGCCGCAACCCTGGCAGCCACCGTGGAGCTGGATGACCGCGACGTCGCCGGCGACCTGGACGAGCGAGACGCTGCCGCCGTGGCCGGCCACGCCCGGGTTGACCTCGAGGTCGAGCACGTCCTGCACCTTCTGCGCGAGCGGGTCGTCCCAGGTGGGCGACGGGAAGAACACGCGGAAGCCGGACTGCATGACGCCCTCGACGAAGTCGACGGTGGCGCCCTCGAGGTGACGCACGGTCATGGGGTCGACGTAGACCTCGAAGCCGTCTTCGAACAGGACGCGGTCGCCCTCCTGCTGGTCGCTCTCCTTGACCAGCCACAGGCGGTGCTCCTTGCGGGTGCCGGCGACGCGCAGGGCGGTGACGCCCTGCGCGGCCTGCTTGGCGAGGAAGTCGCGGACGCGGGCGGCGGCCGCCTCGGTGAAGTTCAGCATGGGGCGAGGTTACCGGACGCGGCGGGCGCCGTCACAGGACCTGCATGACGTAGCCGTCCGTCGCCCGCTCGAGCCCGGCCGGGTCGGCCAGGTACACGCCGCGCGTGCCCTGCAGGGCGCCGTCGCCGCGCAGCTCGCCGAGGATGCGCGTGATCGTGACGCGCGAACTGCCGGTCAGGTCGGCGAGGTCCTCGTGGGTGAGCGCCAGCGGCAGCTTGACCATGCCCTCGGCCTCGTCGGAAGGCTGCCCGAACTGCTCCGCCAGCCGCAGGAAGGCGCGCGTGACGCGGGCGCCCACCGGCATCTCGGCCTCATCGATCATCTCGCGCGAGCGCCGCAGCTGGCGCGCCATGGCGCGTACGACGTAGTCGCGCAGCTTGCGGTCGTTCATCGCCTGCTGCGGGTCGATCGGCGTCAGGCACGACTCGTGGACGGCCACGACCGTCTCGGGATGGCGGCCGCCGTCGAGCGCGGCCAGGCCGAGGACGTCGCCGGGGCCGTAGAGGTCGGCGATGCGGTCGCGGCCGAGGCTGGTGGGGACGACGGCCTTGAGCACGCCGTAATCGACGACGTAGAGGCTCGCCGCGTCGCGGCCCGCCTCGAACAGCACGGCGCCGGGTTCCAGGTTGCGGGTGGGCAGGGCGAGGCCCGCCGGGACCACGTCCGGCACCTCGCTCCCGTGGGCCGGGTTCAGGTTGTCAAAGGTGTGCAGCATCATCGCTTCCCATCCTCGATGAGAGATGTCGGGGGGTAGGTGCGGCTCTGCGACCGGCGCGCTCGAACGGGCGTGTCGCGCGGTCGGGGGACAGCTCGCTACAGGAAATGTAGCATACCCGGCCCCTCGCGTCTAGCCCCCCCTGGCCCAGGAACGCCGTCCCGCACGGGGTTTCTCACGCTTCTCACGCTGACTTCGGCACGAAACCCTAGCACGCAACTCAGGATGAGACGCGCCCCCCGGACTTGACAGTAGCGCGCGTCACGCCGCAAACTTTACGGTAGCCATGCGTCCCCTCTCCCCGCGCCAACGGAAGGTCTACGACCGGCTGCGCGAGCACCACCGCCGCACGGGCGCGTTGCCGGACCTCTCCGAGCTCGCCCGTGGCCTCGGCATCACCTACGTCACCCTCAAGCAGCACCTCGAGGCCCTGGCCCACAAGGGTTACCTGACGTTCGAGGGCCGCGGGCGCGGGCGCTCGCCGATCGTCACGCTGCCGGCCGCCGCCACCGGCGTGCCGCTGCTCGGCAGCATCCCCGCCGGTCCGCTCTCCGAGGCCGTCGCCGACGCGGAGGGCTTCCTGCCCCTGCCCCGGCTCGACGAGCGCCACTTCGCGCTGCGCGTGCGCGGCGACTCGATGGCCGACCTCATCCAGGCCGGCGACGTCGTGCTGCTCGAACGCACGCCGCCGCCGCGCGACGGCCTCATCTGCGCCGTGCGCGTGGGCGGCGACGACGCCACCCTCAAGTACCTCGAGCGCGAAGGCGCCGGCCGCTTCCGGCTGCGGGCCCACAACCCGGACTACCCGGACCTGCGGGTCGCCGCGGCCGACGTCGTGGTCGACGGGGTCTACCGCGGCCTGTTGCGTGGCGACGTGCTCGACCTGCTGCTGCATCCGGCGGCGTAAGCGGCGAGTGAGCCAGGGCGGCGACCGATTGACACGCCGGCACCCGATTCGCTACGCTACTAACACGCGTTAGTCGAACCGTTCGCCCGGGAGCGGCGCCGTTCACGGGCGGCCACGGTCCCCAGTCGCGCCAGCCCGTGCCCGCGGAGCCGCCGCGGGTGCGCCGCCCGCGACGCGACGACGCCGCCAGGAGGTTGGATGCTCATGCGCAGGATCCTCGTCGCCACCCTAGCCCTCGCCATCCTCGGCCTCGCCGCCGCCCAGACCCTCACCGTGTGGGTGTGGGACATCAACAAGCCCGCGCTCGAGTCCACCATCGAGAGCTTCCA
>Ga0180435_10005680_pt1 | contig 12089 bp, 11 predicted proteins | sample SS_ome_3_FD_132467 | JGI IMG/M metagenome (GOLD analysis project Ga0180435, IMG submission 132467) | Hypersaline lake sediment archaeal communities from the Salton Sea, California, USA - SS_3_S_1 metaG | ecosystem: Environmental > Aquatic > Non-marine Saline and Alkaline > Hypersaline >...
CTTTTCGATGCATTTGAATCCGTCGTGGAAGTTGTTACCGAATATGGTGTGGCTTATTTGGAGGGCAGGACTGTTAGGGAACGCGCCCAGGCCCTGATTGACATCGCCCATCCGGATGATCGCCCCTATCTTATTGAAAAAGCGAAAGATGATAAAATACTGTATACTGATCAAATTTTCCTGCCTAATAGTGCGCGACTCTATCCATCAGAAATTACGGCAACATATTTAACCAAAAATAATCAAAAAATTCGCTGCCGGGGCATCAAACCATCCGATGAAGAGGGCATGCGACATTTATTTTATAGGTTTTCAGATACCGCCGTTTATTATCGTTACCTGCACGCCATTCGGAGTATGCCCCATCCAAAAATGCAGGAATATGTCAATATCGACTGGAACCAGACGGTTTCCATCGTTGGACTTTTAGGACAAGAAGGTCAAGGGCGAATTATCGCAGAGGCACGTTACATCAGAATTCCCGGCAAGGCTTTTGCGGAAGTTGTTTTCATTGTGGATGAAAACTATCAAGGACTCGGAATCGCGTCTTTTCTTTATAAAATGCTGGTTCAGTTGGCCATAAAAAGGGGTCTGAAAGGATTATTGGCAGAAGTACTATACTCAAATACCGCGGCAATTAAGGTTTTAAAGAAAGGCGTTCGGTCATTTAAAGAGCATCGATGCAATGGCAGTTATGAGATAGAGATACTTTTTTAACGGTTTAGATTTTTTTATTTAGTACGCTATATATTGCATAGGCCACGATGCCGGACAAAACACCCTGAAGTAAGTTGGGCAAAATTTCAGCAAGGGCTGCTTTGGCGTCCGTAACTCCGAAAAAGGGAACGAATACGCCTAAGAAAGGATAAATGATGGCTTCGAAGATATAATAACCGGCCACTAATATAAATATGCCGACACCAATGGCCGTGAGAAGTTTAATTCTGGTTTTGAGACTTTTCTTTACAATCACCCCCATTATAAATCCCTCAGTACCTTTAACCACCAGTGTCGCCAGTATAAACTGAGGAAATCCGAGTGCATCTGCGGCAGCCGGTCCGATGGCACCTACCAATCCACCGACCAGGGGTCCATATAAAAGAGCGGCGGCCATTACAAAGGTATCTCCAAGATTGAAGTATCCGCCGGTAACGGGAATGGGAATACGGATAATCATGGTGCCGGCGAAAGAGAGTGCGGTGAAAGCCGCTACGATGCCGACACGAAACAATAAGTTCATTTCTTTGATATTCTTCATTTCTCAGCCTTTGTTAATTTGGTTTTGGCGTAATTTCCATTATGTTGGCGTCCAGCTTGTTTCATCATATAGATCTGCAAGGCTTTTTGTAACGTTTCAGCGGCGAGATATGCGCAATGTTCTTCTTCTTTGGGAAATTTTCCTAGCTTATTTAAGATCGCTTCACCCGTTATTTCGGTAATCTCATCAGGGTCCTTTTGCAGGGCCATTTCAGCGGCAAATGAGCCGCACACGGTGCTTGAGCCACATCCATCGGTTACAAATGAAGCATTCTTCACACGATCATTCTCAAATTTCAGAAATATCTCCATTGTATCCCCGCATTGTCCCGTGATTTTCCCATGGGCATCTGGATTTTGCATCTTACCGCGATAGCGTGGCTTGCGCCAGCGCTGAAATCCGATATCACCATAGACTTTTTTAGTATCCTCAAATATTTCTTCCTGCAGTTTGTCGACTAAGCGATCGAGGTTGTCCACTGTTTAATACCTTTCTGATGACATTTTTCTTTTACGGTCATCGGCCCATGTCAATGTGCCCACCCGCATGTATCCATTGCATGCTAAAATTGTTGATCTGAGTTGAAGCCGTTTTGGTTGCCAATATTCCAATTTGCACCTTTCTATCTAAATGCATACAGTGTGCCAGATTTAGGTTGTTGCGGTTCTCTATAAAGCTTAAGATCATTGAAACGTCCTTTAGCGACAAGGTGAGCTTCATCGATAAGCGCATAAGTTTTTTAGCATGTATGCAATGACTGTCTACATGATCTCTTCGTATAATCAGTTGTATGATTTGCTCGAATACCTCTGACCCATGATGTACCATTTTTGAATTTTGCGAAAAAGACACGTAAAAATTTTAGAAATTTAGAAAATGGATTTGTGGCTATGAGGCGATCGTTTGCTAATGATTTGAATTGACACTGTTTCTGAATAGTATTTTCAGTTGGCACATCTTATGCTGCACAAATAAAAGGTTGGCAGAGAGACAATTCTGAATGAATGTTGTAGGGGATCGTTCAATCGAGGATATACGACAGTATTATGAAAATAGCCATTCCCGTTTTTCATTCGAATATATCACCCCGTTTTGATGAGGCGCAAAGATTTGTATTATTGGAGACAGAGGGCGCCCGAATCATCTCAAGGGAAAACTTTTCAACCAAGGGGTTGTCCACCATTGATAAGATGAAGCAGTTAGTCAATCTGGGGGTTGAGACACTCATATGTGGTGGTATTGATCGTGGCTCCCTCCAATACCTGAGCTTTAACGGTATTAAAACCTATTCATGGGTTACCGGTGAAGTTGATGATGCGATCGCCTGTTATTTACAGGAAAGAATGAGGCCGGGGTTGATTTTAGGTGCACATGGCAGACTGAAAGGACGATGGCAATTCTGTAACGGTAAAAATCATTTGTGCAACATGTTTCTGACAGGCTTCTATAACGGCGGAAAGGAGGTGAAAACACTGCCCAGAGGTGATGGAACCGGTCCCAAGGGAAAGGGGCCACGTACAGGTATGGGTCGGGGTGGTTGCCAACCTGGCAAAAGCGGACGTGGCGGGCGGGGTGTCGGTCGCAGTGACGGTTACGACAGTCGCCAGGGACGAGGCCAAGGCCACAGCCAAAATAAAGGCAGGAAGGCAATCTCAAATTAAGAGGACAGCAAGCCAGGCGAAGGTACCATGGTCTATGGATAAACAGTCCACGTGCAAGAACGCTAGACAGGCTATAAAGGAGTAAAAAATGCCGGGATGCTGATCTATCCGCATACACTATGCCAACAAGAAGTCATTTGTTAGCTATAATGAATGGGAAAATATTAGAATTTTAGAAGAATGCATAATTTTGTTTTCTAGGTCATTTTTCGATTTTTAGAAAATTTTCAAAATTATTCCTCGGCCATTCCGCAAATTTTCAAAATAATCGTTCCGTGTCATTTCGACTGCACGCATCAAGTGTCATAACAAATTGAAATATAATGCTATTTCAGGATTTTGGTTGCTGGTATATTATATGCTTTATAGGATGTCTGGTGAGAAATTGAGTCACTTTAGATTGAATTAGCCGTATTCGCCGTTCGAATAAAACTGAAATAATAAGGAGGTTAATATGTATAAAAATATTTTGATACCTCTGGATGGCTCAAAACGCGCCGAAGCTGTTTTAGAACCTATTAGAAAATTAGCTCAGCAGCAAAAATCTAAGGTAACCTTTCTGAGAGTTGAAGAGCCTGCCTTGATGCTCGAATATGATGAAGTGATTGATGAAAAATCATACCGAAGAAATCGACAGAAACAAGTAAAGCAGTCAAGCGCATATCTTACGAATCTAAAAAATGAATTTTCCAAGCAAGGAATTGAGACTGAATCCGAGCTGGCTTTTGGTTCCGTGTTGGAAACGATCTTAAACACTGCAGAAGGTATCAATTGTGATCTGGTTGCGATGGCTACGGGAGATTTACACGACGTATCGCCGGTAAGTTGTCACAGTGTTGCAGTTGGCCTTATGCAGAGAGTTGACCGCCCCCTGTTGCTCATCCGGAATATGGGGACCTTAGGCGAATGAATATAAAGGGATCACAGCTGCTTGTTCGAACACTATAAGCAATTGAATATTTTTGAAATTTGAAGATAAGAAGGAGGTAACATTATGAATATATGACTAATTAGTGCCTGAACGAAAAGTCGTTTATTTGAATGAGTTGCTAATTTACACTTTCATCTGATGGGTGGTTTCTAATGCTTCAACTTTGACGACTGCCAATGTGACATCATCTGATTGACTTTTTCCACCAGCAAACTTTTCCAGCGCGCTGAAAACATGCGCAACAATTTCGGAGGCACTTTTGTCGTAGTGGCTCTGAATCACGTCTCTGAAGCGAGATTTGCCGAAAGATAGGCCTTCTGAGTTCGTTGTTTCCCAGATGCCGTCTGTTCCGATTGCAATGATCTGTCCGGGTTTCATTGTTCGTTTGAAGGACTGATAGCGATACGCCTCAAATACGCCCAATGGCAAACCGGGCCCGCTAAGTTCATAAAAATCATTTTCATCCGGATCATAAACCATGGCAGGATCATGTCCAGCTCTGATCCAGCGGATCAGATGGTTGGCAATATCGAATTCACAGAGAAATAGCGTCATAAATCTACCAGAGTCTTCAACATCACGAGATAGCTGCTGGTTGACATCCGAAGCGATTTGCGCCAGTTGACCGGACCTTGATATCCGTTGTCGCAAAAAGGCGCGTGCCGTTGCCATTAATATTGCCGACGGAATACCATGATCGCAGACATCACCCACTGCTACATATATTTTGCGTTCCCCAGATTTGACAATTTCAAAATAATCGTAATAATCGCCACCCGTTTCGTCACAATAGGTACTATGTCCTGCAATATCAAATCCATCAAAACAGGGATTGTTTTTAGGAAGCAAATGTTGCTGAACTTCTTTGGCTAATAATAGCGATTGGCGCATAATTTCACCTTCCTTTAGTTCTTTCGTCATCTCATTGATAACATCGGCGGTATACCCAATTTCATCATTTGAACGAACCACTAGTTTGTCATCGAAATTACCTTTGCGGATTCTCTTTAGGGCCCGGATGATCTCTCTTATGGGGGCATCGAAGTCTACATGGATAAACATGGTCACGATGAGTCCGAGAACAATGAAAAAGAGAGAATTGCTTAAAACGGCGGTTCGAAGTTCCTGCAATGCATCTGCGGTAGATTTTAATTCAGGCGCCGATAAATAATAAAGTTGAATAAATGAAAAAAAGGGTATGGTATTACACATAAACAGCAGGGCCAGAAATCGAATATAAATATGATTGCGAATGGTTTTTGGCATTTTATAAAGACCGCCTTCCGGGAAAAAAAAGCGTGCGACGTGACCATGTGAAATATGCTCCATAAGAAGGAACGACATCACTGCGGTGATCAAGCCCGTATTCAGACTTAATAGAAAAATCCGTAAAACGACGGGACGCGATTCACCCAGCCTGCCATGCAGGCTGGAAAAGAAAAATGCGGCAACTATCCAGATTCCCATGTTTAGGGTCATTATATAAAACGGTTCATTTAATAACCGTCGTTTGGCAGTTTCCATAACTGTTTGGGCAGTGGAACGATGGTGGTACACGTCGTTAAAGAATTGTCTGATCGGTCTTTCATAAATGACAAATAACCCGATCGCTAGTATCGCACCCCATCTAAACAGACTACCCATAGCGGCGACCGTTTGCATGGAATCTGCCGACGGGAGCGGTCCGCCCCGGAAAATCAAATTTTTCATTAAAGCGAATGCGACAATATTTACCAGATAATTTCCTGCCAGCATCCAGTTTTTAAGCCGAAACACGTCATAACGCGAAAGCGGCTGAGAAGCATCCTCAGGTAGTTCAAAAAGCTTTTTTACTAGATTATGGTTAAATGTTGGTTGGTGCATGTATACGTGCCTCCAGCCCGCTGACCCAATCGGCTTATTAATTTGCATTAAATGTGCCAGTGATATGAAGTAAAAAAATAATTTGATATCAATTCGTTAAGATTCCAGTGGCCAGGAGGTGGGTTCTCTTTTGCAAACGATTAGAAGAAATCCAACACTGTTTTTGAATTTCTTCAATAGCTCATGGCTATATACAAAATCGCTATGCGCGCTAAAATGTTAATACCCTGAAATATATTAAAATATAAAAGCAATTTTTGTTGGCATATATTATGCTTTTTGAAGTTGTATTAGACGATACACCCAAAGATTCTGACAATGGTCATGGAAAAAGCCTTGCTGGAAAGGTTAAAATTTGCATCCAGGGTAAATTAACATTGAACCAAATGAAATGGACGAAAAATGGCGCGTAATTTCAATATCAAACTTTATAAGTCAGCCGAAAATCTGAATATTCACCTTAACGGTGATTTCGATGGCAGTTCGGCTTATGAGTTGATTAATGCCATAAGGGATAATTTAGCCAGCACAAAACAAATAAAAATCGATACAAGCAATTTGGGAATAGTGTATTCTTTTGGAAAGGAAGTATTTATGCACAATTTCCCAACTGTTTCGGGTAGCCGGACCCGGATTGAATTCGGCGGCAAGAATGCCACCCGATTCAAATCAGAACAAAATGAGTCGCTAAAATTGATGTGCTCGTAAAAAGTCAAAATTCTCAAACTCAGCTCGTTAACCGGTTATAGATATTAAGAGTGATATTTGAATAGTGCCAATTATCGGACTTTTTACGAGCCTATCAAAATTAGCATCCTGGCTAAACCCTACCGTTGCAACTATAGGGTAAAAGCTATTTTCTATCAACTTCATGAGTCCGGTGAAAATAGACAAAGGGGAGGGGAATATAATGACGTTCGAAGATGATAGAAGAATTCACGCACGTGAGAAATTCAATGCGTTGGTCTTATGCTCCTATCTCAGCAAAAACGCAAGTATGGATGCACGCACACTCAATCACTGCGACGGTGGCATGTGTTTGGTATCCAAGACCCAGTGTCAGTGTGGTGCAATTGTTTATATCCGGGCAACGGAATATTGCCAGGATTGCCGCTTTCAGGAGAATTGCCCATTATTACGTTCAGCATCACTGGCAGAAATCAAGTGGTGCAATGCGTTTTATGAGAACGGCAATAAATTATTTGCGATTGGGGCCAAATATTTGCCGTCGTATTATTAGGAGCTGTTTCTAAATTAAGATTTTGGCTCAAGGTCAAGGCGGATTCTTGTTTCAACCCACAGACATACTAAAGTATTTCGAGGATTTGAAACAAGAACCAACACAGAGATTGAGCCAAGGGATATTTTAGAAACAGGTCCTAGTATCCATTCGTTAAAAGGAGGTTAGATAAAACCTATGCCCTCACACAAACCTCGTATTCTTTTTGTAACTTCCGAAGCTGCCTTTATCCCCCAAGGTAATGAAAACGGTGATTTTTTTACAGCAGCTGACAATGGCGGGTTTTCAAGTTACCTTGGATGCGTTGTTTTTGAACTTTACAATTTAGGTTTTGATGTGTGTGTGGCTCAGCCGGATTACAGACGAATATTTAAGAAACTTTCCAATAGAAAACCGCCACCAATAGCGAGAAGCATACCAGCAAACCGTGTTTATTTAACCAAAGATAGGGCCTTTTTTTATGCCGATTATACATCCAAAAATAATAGTTGTGACGATCTCAAAATTTCTATTTTTCACCAGCGAGAAGTATTTAACCATGTAATTCCTGAATTTCAACCTGAATTGATCCATAGTCACGATTGGATGACAGGAATGGTACCTGCAATGGCAAGGGAGATAGGGATACCCTGTCTATTTACCGTCCAAAATCCAACAACAGCCAAAAGCTTGTTATCTTTTGTAGAGGATAACGGTGTTGATGCTGCGGTATTCTGGGAAAATCTATATTATGACCGGTATCCCCTTAACTACGGAGAAACCAGGACCTCCAACCCTATAAATTTTTTATTAAGTGGCATTTTTTCGGCGGACTATATTTTTGCCACTGATTATCTATTCCTGGCAAACTCAAGGAAAAAGCAAACCATTTTAGCAAAATTGCCGCATTGGGAGTTATTGAAAACCAAATCAAATGCCGGATGTGTTGCATTCACTCGCAAGCAAGTACAAATGCAAGCGTATATTGAGATTTACCTGAGTATGCTTCAGCAACACTTGCCGCAATACAAATCTGACAATTATCCATTCGACCCGATTGTTCATATCCTTTAAAGTTGAATTCCCTACTGCTTGCAGTGGGGATGAATTCAAATTGTAGATTTAGATCCAATTTTATGTAAAATAGCGAAACCGGAATCCGAAGGATTTCGGCAAAATTCCGTAATACCCTGTAGCTTGCTGCAGGGATAGGAATTTTGTTCTTTCATTTCAGAGCGACGGCCTTTCGCCCTGAGGCGTAAAAAAGGAAGGAAAAAAATCAGGTCAATCTATACTTTTTATTGTAGCAATATGTTCCGCATTGTAAACATCGTTTAGCCTCGAATTGGGCCTGATTTTCATCGATTGTTGCAATGACTTCTTCACGAAAGGATATACGACGCATCGGTACCGGCAACTCGCCAATCCTTATTCTAGGAACTGTTTCTGAAATACGAACCTCTTTTAAAATGCTTTTCGGATTTATTTTGCGCTGTATGTCATCGGGTATCGGTATACGCCCTTCAGACAAAAAATGATGGATCGATCTGGCTGCCATTCGGCCGCCGGCCACGGCACTTACCACAGTTGCGCGACCCGTATGCAGATCTCCTGCGGTAAAAATATTTGGTTCAGCGGCTAGTTGGCTGAATCTTTCGGCGTCCAGAGTTCCTTTGGGACTAATTTGAAAACCATATTTAGCATTTTCAGGGTCCAATAAATAGCATAAATCAGGTTTTCGTTCGTTGGCAACAATGAGCATTTCTGCGTTCATCGCTGTAATTGTACCATCGATTGCTACATTGCCGTTCTTTTTTATTGATTCCGCACCATCAGCGCTTGAACTGCGGCATACTAAGCCGCTTACCCCCCCGGTGTTGTTAGATACCACACGAACCGGAAGCATCCGGAAGCAGATGGTCACCCCCTCTTCCAGGGCACGATTTACGTCACGAATGCGAGCAGACATATCCTTTCTTTCACAAGGGCAGATGACGGTAACCGACTCTGCCCCCAGACGAATGCTTGATCGGGCACAATCCATTGCGGTGTTGGATTCACCAACAACAATAACATTTTTTTGGGTGAGGTCGGTCAACGATGTGCCGACTTTGGACAAAAAATCGAGGCTGCCAAGGATTCCGGTAGCACTTTCATCGGGGATAAACAGTTTGGGTATGACCCATGCACCCAGGCCAAGAAAGAACGCTTGATAACCCTTTTTTTCCAATTCGGTTAAAGTAAAGTTGCCGCCTAATGCGCACCCGGTCCTGACTTCCACACCGAGTCGGAGAATACCTTCTATTTCCCAATCTACGATTTTTTGTGGCAACCGATATTCCGGTATGCCGTACCGAAGTAACCCACCGAGAAGGGGCATTGCCTCGTAAATGACTGGTCGGTGTCCGGCACGCCTTAAAAAATAAGCACAGGCAAGTCCCGCCGGTCCGCCGCCGATAACTGCAACTTTTCTTCCAGTTTCCTGGGCACAGGATATCTGAAGATGTTTTCCCATTTGACGTTCCCATTCACCAAGGTAGCGCGCGAGATGATTGATAGCCACACCGCCATCGACAAGGTTTCTACGGCAGATGTTTTCGCAAGGGTGCGGACACGTCCGACCTATTATTAGTGGAAAAGGGTGACGTTCCTTTATGGTCAAAAGAGCGGCTTCCATATTTTTTTTCAAAAGATGCCGGATAAATATTGGAACGTTAACTTGTGCCGGGCATTTTTGACGGCAAGGCGCTAAACACTCACTGATTTTATTCAGGTGGAATAATCTTTCCGTCATTCTGGAAAGACTGATAACGCCTTGAGGACAAGCATCCACACATCGTCCACATCCTCGGCAAATTTCAGGGTCGATTTCAGGCAATCCATCGGCCCGCATTCGGATAGCATTAAAGGGGCAGACCGAAGCACAGGTGCCAAGGCCAAGACAGCCAATCGTACAAGGACTGGGACCACCATAGAAAAGAGCAGCTGCACGGCAGTCTTGAATTCCTATATATTGAAAGCGTTGGTCAATCCGGCCAACACCATAACAACCGACCGATGCTGTCTGTCTTCCTAAGTATTCATCATTAGATCCCATGATTTGAGAAAGCTTGTCTATAACATCAAGCCCGCCACCGACACAAATTGTTACAGATGCTTTGCCTTCCAAGATGGCTTTAGCCGCGGCCTCGCAGCCAGCGTAACCTCATCCGCCACAATTCAGGCCAGGCAGACACGCTTTTATAGCTTCCAGTCGAGGATTTTCCTCTACCTGGAATAAGATCGAAGAAATTGCGAGGAACACTGAGAGAAAAAAGGTGAGTAACGACATAAAGATGATAGTCGGCAACATCATAAATAACTACACAATTTTAACAGATATAATGAACAATTACTATTTAACATACTCATCACGACAAAATCATGTCTTAGTTAAATGCAGATAGCGTGCCAATAAAATTATCAGAAATTTTATAAATAGGATGAATTCGACTGTTTGGGTATCGATACAATTTAATAGATTAAATCCTTCCCTGAGAGAATAAATGTGCTTCACAGTGGCATATTATATGCAGTGGTATATGCGGTAAGGGAAAATTGCTTAATTCACAATAGTGGGAAAATGAAAAAAATCGGGGAACAAATTGAAAGCACACATTCACAAAAAAGAAAATAATAATACTTATTCTTTAGTTTGGACCGAGAATGCAGTTTATCTCAATTTGGATGTGGATTATGTTTTCGAAGACATGAGCCTTTGGATTAGAGATAAACTGACGAAGGTTTTCAATCGAATTTCAAGTAATGAAGAAATTAAGGTCTTAGTAATAATTAATAGGGCTAACAAGAGGAATTTTTCTAAATATCTGGATATTTCCCGACAGGCCCTCGATTCTCAATACCATCATAAAATGATACACAAGGCATGTAATGTTTTTGACCAATTGATTTTAGATGTAGTCGGATTAAATAAATTTGTTGTTCATGTGGATGGCAGTAAATATATTCCTTTGTTTTTCAATTTGGGATTTGCATGTGACTATCGAATCATTGCATCCCATTCGGTTTATCAAAAATCTTACCTTTGGATACACAGCCTACCCAATGGCGGTTGTATCTATTTTTTGAGAAACATGCTTGGACGCAGTAAAACCAAAAAACTGTTTCTATCCAATCAGGATATCCCGGCCCATATGGCTTTAGAATTAGGAATGGTGGATCAGGTTGTCCCGGCGAAAGATATAATCCTTGCCTGCAGAAAAATAGTCCAAGATGTTTCCCAACTGCCAACCAAGACGCTATTCGGTATCAAAAAACTGGCCAATTACTCAGCCAATGAATTAGCGAATTATCTCAGAATGGAAAACCACGAGCTGCTAAAAGGCTGTGGTGTATATGACTATTATTAAATGCGGCCGCGTATCAGTGGAATTAAAAAACACCAAATGAAACACACCTGCGGAAATAGCCAACAGCAGCCTGATGCGACCTAACCAACAACTTTGTTAGTCATCTTGAACCGAGACATCAATTTCGCCCTTTGGGATTGGTATAATGAATACCGGTAAGCGGGATCTACGCAAAACCTGTTTTGATGTGCTGCCCAAAAATGTATTGTGCAATATCCCTTTTCCATGTGAACCCATAACGATGGCGTCACAACCCAGTTTTTCGGCTGTCTGTAGAATCTCTTCAGCGGCAAATCCCTCTTTAACTTCGATGGCATCGATAAGTTCCATTAATTCGGGTTCATTTTTAAGTTCCCGATCGCAAAATGTTTTCAATCGTCCTTTGATTTGTTCTAAAGTATATTCAAATTTTTCGTTTAATAGTTTGTCGCGTTGTTCTGGAGATAGATATGCGGATGCCAATGAAGCAATATTAGTTGATAACTGTTCAAATACATGCAGGATGATCAATTTTGCCTTGTGGCTCTCCGCTGAGTTAACGGCATAGCGAAATGCATAAAGGGAATTTGTGGAAAGATCCGAAGCGTAAAGGATTTTTTTAATTTTCGGTATCATTTGGTTTCTCCTCTGAATACAGGATTAAAAGAAAATACGTGCCGATGCTTACCAACGAGGTTCTCGTGTTACACCAAGTATAAAGCTATTGTGTGCATGGAGTGTGCCAAATAGGGTCCGTACTAAAACTGAA
>Ga0180435_10005681_pt1 | contig 12085 bp, 13 predicted proteins | sample SS_ome_3_FD_132467 | JGI IMG/M metagenome (GOLD analysis project Ga0180435, IMG submission 132467) | Hypersaline lake sediment archaeal communities from the Salton Sea, California, USA - SS_3_S_1 metaG | ecosystem: Environmental > Aquatic > Non-marine Saline and Alkaline > Hypersaline >...
CGCCACTGCCGTCTAGCGCTATAATACGCGCCGTTTTTCGCCAGCTCCTTGCTAGCTCTTGGCTGGTTCTTTGCTACCTGTCGGTCGATCACAAAATTGGCAGACAATTTTTGGAGATATGTTTTGAAGCGTAGTTTCAGTTCTTCTATGGCCGTCATAGCGGTTGTTGCGAGCGTCTGGGTGTTTGCGTTACCGCCAGGTACAAAAGATGAAATCAGTCAACGAATTGATCCTTTTGGCTCGGTCAGTCGCGTCGGGGACGCCGGCGGTGCACCGGTCAACGTCGCTTCAGCAGAACCGCTCTCCGGCCAGGCTGTGTATGACCAGTTCTGTTTTGCCTGTCATAATGGTGGCATCGGCGGCGCACCTACCTTTGGTGATACCGCGCAGTGGGCTGAGCGGGTGGACCAGGGCATGGACGTGCTTATGGATCACACCATTAATGGCATACGCACGATGCCCGCAAAAGGTACGTGCATGAATTGTTCAGACGAAGAGCTGAATGCAGCGGTTGTCTATATGCTGGATAATCTGCCCTAGCGGCGTGGGTTTTACCCTTCAACGCAAATTCTTTTCCCAGTCGAGCCCCCGATAAGACAGCGCTTCAGTGAAATCACTGAGGCGAATAGTGGGGCTCTCCTCAAGATCAGCAATACTGCGCGCGATACGCCAGATTTTGTGATAACTGCGCGCGGACAGATCAAAGCGCTGGATGGCTTGTTGTAGAAAGTCATCGTCCAATTGGGCTTGGGTTATCTCCATATCAAGCGCCTCCCCGCTCAACAGTGCATTAATACAACCCTGGCGTGTCTGCTGGGTGTGCCGGGCTTCTGCCACGCAGGCCCGCAGCGTCCTGGTGGTGTCGCTGTGCTGTTTGCTGTCCAGTCGGGTTAACAGTTCCTGTCCGAGGGCTGGAACCTGTACCTGAATATCAATTCGATCAAGCAGCGGTCCTGAAACCCGGCTCTGATAACGCTGCACCTGGGTGGGCGTGCATCGGCAGTTATCTTCGCGACATATGCGCCCTGCCGGACAGGGATTCATGGCTGCAATTAATTGAAAGCGACAGGGATAGGTCACTTTGTACCTGGCGCGAGTGATCACGGCTGAGCCCGTTTCGATAGGTTCCCTCAACAGATCCAGCGCTGACGGTTTGAAATGAGGCAACTCGTCGAGAAACAGGACGCCGTGATGAGACAGCGCTACTTCGCCAGGTTGCGGCGGATTACCACCGCCCATCAATGCGGGCGCGCTGGCTGAGTGGTGCGGGTCACGAAATGGCGCCAGTCGATAGTTCTGTCTTGTCAGGCCAGCTGCTGAATAGATGGCTGCGCATTCCAGTGCCTGGGTGTTGGTAAGGAAAGGCAACAGGTTGGCAAAACTGCGCGCCAACATGGTTTTGCCTGTGCCTGGTGGACCTACCATCAGTAAATGGTGCCCACCTGCTGCGGCAATTGTCAGGGCACGTTTAGCCGCTTCCTGGCCAACAATCTGATGCAGCTGCGGAGATACCTGGTCCTGCTGAGGAAGCGAGTGTGCCTGGTGTTGCACCGGTGTCGGTTCGCTCATACCTGTCGGCAGTGACACTTGTGTCTTCAGTTGTCTGTTGTATTGTGTCAGATAGCTTGTTACAGCAAGTAGACTGTCCGCCAGCAGCATGGCGCCGCCAGGTGCAATTTGCGCTTCGTCCCGGTTGGCGGCGGGTACAATCAGAATTCGGTCTGCAGATTGACAGGCAAGCGCGCAGGTTAAACATCCGCTGACTTTACGCAGTTCACCAAACAGGCCAAGCTCACCTAAAAATTCGTAGTGTTTGAGGGCCGCGCCGGGAATCTGATGGCTTGCGCTGAGAATGGCCAGGGCAATTGGTAAGTCCAGGGCTGCGCTTGATTTGGTCAGACTGCCCGGCGCCAGATTGATAACCACCGCGCCGTCAGGATAGCTGAATCCGGAATTGGTGATGGCGCTGCGTACGCGGTCTCGCGCTTCGCGAACCGCACCATCTGGTAAGCCCACGATAGTTGTATGCGGCAAGCCATTGCCGATATGACACTCAACGGTGACCGATGCGGCATGTAATCCCAGTAGCGACCGACTGTGCAGTTCTGGTGGAGACGCAGGCGCAGCTTCAACCTCAGGGGGGAGCGCCTCAGGCAGTTTCTTCAAGCTGTTTCAGGCGTTGTTCAAGCGTACCCACCTGAATTTCCAGCGACTTGAGCATATCCAGGTGTGCCTGATATTCATGTTTAGGCACAAGCTCAAATTTGGCCATGAACTCTAAAGCGGCGGTTTCAACGCTCTGCAGGGTGTCCTGGGGTACCCGTCCAGCCAGGTTCTGTTGAATCAGGTCAAGAAAAGCGCGCAGCGGGTCCATGTTCTGTCTCGTCAGGTGAAGGAAAAGACATGGTACTGCAGTCATTGGACAGAGCAGAGGGGTTCGTACTGCTTCTTGTGTAGGTTTTTGCCCCAAATCAGTGCAGAAAGTGCACTGTTGTTGTGCTCCAAAACGGGGCGTTTTTTCGAGAAGTTTTTTAACTCATTGTTTTTATTGCATTTCTCACCTGGCACGCAACCTGCACTAGGGAAGACTCACAGCATTCATGGTCATCCATGGTGCAGTGGGAAACCAAGGGGTTAGAAAAACATTGACCAGTTAAGGGTCGCAAAGGAGAACACATGAGAGCTTTTAACAAATTTATCGCCGCAGCCACGCTTGCATCAGGTGCATTGATGACGTCCAGCGTTGCCAGTGCCGATGTGTCGTACAACATTGGATTCGCATCTGAGTATTACTTCCGGGGTGTTTTACAGAAGTCTTCATCCGCCAGTGTAGGCGCGGATTTTGAGCAGGGCGGTTTTTACGCCGGCACCTGGGCTGCTGACGTTGGTGATGGTCTGGAAGTCGACGGCTACTTTGGCTACGGCATTGAAACAGATGCTGGCTTCAGCGCCAGCCTCGGTTTTACCGGCTACTACTACACAGGTGAGTTCGACGACACCTATGAAGAAATCAACCTGAACCTGGGTTATGGACTGTTCAGCCTGGAATACAGCGTTGGTGAGTGGGATGGCTTTGGCGACGATGCTGACTACGACTTCCTCGCAGGCACAGTTGCCCTGGAAAACGGTCTGTACGGTACTTACGGCACCTTCGGCAAAGACTTCGATGGGGACTACATTGAGCTGGGCTGGGGCACCACCATTTCTGAAATCGATTTCGGCATTGCCCTCATCCTGTCAAGCGATGAGATTTCGGATCAGTTAGACGACGATGGTGACGCGACCGAAAGCGAAGCTGTTGTATTCACCATTGGGAAAACTTTCTAAATAGCGCTTCTTTACCGCCAGCTCACAGCAGTAGCGTGAGTTAGTGGTATCTCTAAGCTACTAATTATTAGAAAATCCTAGGGATGCGGGTTGAGATGATCTTCCACAAAGCCTGTCTGGCACGCATCCCCAACTAGGAGATAAGAAAACATGAAATTAATCACAGCCATTATCAAGCCATTCAAACTGGATGATGTGCGCGAAGCCCTGTCCGAAGTCGGCGTCCAAGGAATGACGGTTACGGAAGTCAAAGGTTTTGGCCGACAGAAAGGCCACACAGAATTATATCGCGGTGCGGAATACGTCGTTGATTTTCTACCTAAGGTGAAAATTGAAACGGCGGTAGGTGACGACATGCTTGAGCAAGCTATCGAAGCCATCACCAAATCAGCCAATACCGGCAAAGTGGGGGACGGCAAGATCTTCGTGACAGCGTTGGATGAAGTCGTTCGTATTCGAACCGGGGAAACCGGCGCCGACGCGGTTTAACGCTCGGCAATCACGGAGAAAATTGTGGAAGATCTAGTTCAACTCAGTTATTCAGTAGACACGCTCTACTTCCTGGTCATGGGCGTGCTTGTCATGTTCATGGCGCCTGGTTTCGCCATGCTCGAAGCAGGTATGGTGCGGGCCAAAAACACGTCCGAAATCTTACTTAAAAACGTCGCGCTGTTTTCCATCGCGTCCATCATGTACCTGTTGGTCGGTTACGCGATCATGTACGGTGATGGCAGTGGTTGGATGCCAGGTTTTGGTTTCCTGATCGGTGCAGAAAACACGGCTGAAGAAGTGCTTGCCTCGGGTGGAGACACTTACTATTCAGCGCGCTCAGACTTCTTTTTCCAGGTTGTATTTGTTGCAACCGCTATGTCAATTGTGTCTGGTGCCGTAGCCGAACGCATGAAGCTGTGGGCTTTTCTTGCCTTTGCAGTGGTCATGACCGGCTTCATCTATCCTGTCCAGGGTTTCTGGAAGTGGGGAGGCGGTGGCCTTGATGAGCTTGGTTTCTTAGACTTTGCAGGTTCGGGCGTCGTCCACATGTGTGGTGCTGCCGCGGCACTTGCAGGCGTTATTCTGCTTGGGCCACGTCTGGGTAAATATGGCCCCAACGGTCAAATTAACCCGATTCAAGGCGCAAATATGCCCCTGGCCACTCTGGGTATGTTTATCCTCTGGTTTGGTTGGTTCGGGTTCAACGGTGGCTCCGAACTGATGGTCAGCAACGTCGATGAAGCCAACGCAGTGTCCCAGGTATTTGTTAACACGAATACGGCTGCTGCAGGCGGCCTGGTTGCGGCGCTGATTCTGGCACGCATCATGTTTGGTAAAGCCGATCTGACTATGGCGCTTAATGGCGCGCTGGCAGGTCTGGTGTCGATCACAGCAGAACCGCTCACCGGCTCTAACCTGGCTTCTCTGGGTATAGGTGCTGTAGGGGGTGTGATTGTTGTGCTGTCTATTATTACGCTGGATAAGCTGAAAATTGACGACCCGGTCGGTGCGATTTCAGTACACGGTACCTGTGGTATCTGGGGTCTGCTGGCTGTTGTGATTACCAACTCCGACGCGACCATCGGTGCGCAGCTGATTGGTATTGCAGTGATCTTTGCGTGGACCTTCGGCGTCAGCCTGATTGTCTGGTTGATCATCAAAGCGGTAATGGGTATCCGAATCTCTGAAGAAGAAGAGTATGCGGGTGCTGACATCACTGAAACCGGTATCGAAGCTTATCCGGAGTTTGCCAAAAGCTGATTTGATCGGGTCCTGCTGAATCAGGACAACGGAGGATAGCGCGGGTACCAAACCACGCATCCTACCGCCGATTAACAAGAGAGAGCCGGGCTTTGTAAAAAGCCCGGCTTTTTCTTTTCTGGCTGGGTAAAACTGGCGCTTTTCAGAATCTGTTCTATAACTACTGTCGTGGCCTGCCACGGCAGACTGAAAGCCAAGAATTAAAGACAAGAGAAGTGTTATGGAAACGACTGCAACCCCCGGCACCAACGAAGATTCTGCTAGCTATACCCCCGAAGCTCGAGCGGAAACCCGTAGCGAGCTGGAAGCGGATATTGAAAAATTCCTGCAGTCCGGCGGCAAGGTAGCTGAAATTGCCAAAGGTGAGCGAGCTGATCCACCGCGTAAGCCTGAAAACAACTACGGTCGCGGATCTATCTGATTTCAGAGCCACGCAAACACTGCACCGAGCGCAATTATCAGTAGAATAGCGCGCTTGGAAAATCCACAAGTAACTGGTTATGAAATATTGCAGCACGCGGGGCGGTGTCGCTGATTTATCGTTTGTTGATGCTTTGCTGATGGGGCTGGCGCCGGATGGTGGCCTGCTGGTGCCTGTCGAGCTGCCTGACGTTACCCCTCAACTGGACAAATGGCGTGAACTGAATTTCATTGGCCTTGCCCAGGAAGTCATTGCCCTGTTTGTGGATGACATCGACCGACCCACCCTCGATAAGCTTATTGCCGAAGCGTACGAAACCTTTGACCATCCTGATGTGATTGGCTGGCAGCAGCTTGATGACGTCGACGTCATGGAGCTTTATCACGGTCCAACACTGGCCTTCAAAGACGTTGCACTGCAGCTACTGGGTCGTCTGTTTGAACATGTGTTAGGCCAGCGTCAGCAGCACCTGAATATTCTGGGTGCCACCAGCGGTGATACCGGTGGTGCGGCCATCGCTGGGGTGCGTGGTCAGGACAACATCGACATTTTCATTCTGTTTCCCGAAGGCAAGGTCAGCCCGCTGCAGGAGCTGCAGATGACTACCGTTGCTGACGACAATGTGCACTGTGTTGCGGTGCAGGGTAGTTTTGACGATTGCCAGTCGCTGATGAAAGAGATTTTTGCAGACCTTGAATTCAAAGCCGAGTACCAGCTGGGCGCAGTGAATTCCGTCAACTGGGCCCGGGTAATGGCGCAGATTGTCTACTATGGTTATGCGAGTTTGCGTTATGAGCGTGCGCCAGCTTTCTGTGTACCGACAGGTAACTTCGGCAACGTATTCGCCGCTTTTCTGGCCAAAGAAATGGGTTTTCCAATTGACCGCCTGCTGGTTGCCACTAATGAGAACGATATTCTTGCGCGATTTTTTGCAACTGGAGAGTACGCTCGCGGTGATGTGCACTTTACGCTCTCACCTGCTATGGATATCCAGGTGGCCAGCAATTTTGAACGCTTTCTGTATTACTACTTCGATAAGGACACGGCGCGTCTGAGGGAGTTTATGCAAGCCTTCAGCAGTCACGGACATGCTTCACTAGACGGTCCACCGGAGGCTCAGTTCATGCAGGCAACCGCGGTAAACACCGAGCAGACACTGGCGGCAGTGAAACATGTACACGAACAGTTCAATTACGTGTTAGACCCGCATACCGCGGTTGGCTATGCCGCTGCGCAGATCTTCAAGCGCAGTGTGGATGCACCCCTGGTCTGTGTTGCCACAGCACATCCTGCCAAGTTTCCTGATGCGGTAAAGCAGGCTGCAGCGCAGGCCAAGGCAAACCACCCTACCCTTGATGCGCTGGTTGGACTACCCGTTCGTAAGGAAGTCATTCCGGCCACCGTTGAAGCGGTTAAAAAAGTCATTACTGAACACGTGAAAGGCACTTCAGCCTGAAACAATCTGTTGTACGGCCGCATTGACCGCACTTAAATGGGTCACTTCCCTGCTGGGCGTGACTTCAACGGACTGTGCCCCAACCAGGTTTACCCAGATGCTGTGCATGCCGACACTCTCTGCACCCTGAATGTCATCTACCAGGTGATCTCCAATGTGTATAGCCTGATCCGGCTTTAACCGTAATTCTGACAGCGGTGCCTCAAACATGGCAGGGTGAGGTTTTTTGTTGCCCACGTCAGCTGCGCTGTACGCACCGCTGAAATAGTCCGCCAGACCTGTTCTGTTGATGTTAGCGTTGCCGTTGGTTAAAGCGATGATGTCGAATTCGCGACTCAGGGCGTGCAACATCTCCAGCGCGCCATCAAACAGCACCACCTGGTTTCGCCCCTCAAAAAAAACGTCGAAAGCAGCCTGTGCCTGGCGCCGGGCGCCTGCTTCGGATAGTCCGGTCTGTCGCATGACTTCGAAGAGGATCTGCGTGCGCATGAAGCTGAGATCATGTGTTTTATCTGCGTAACGAGTCGCCACTTCCTGGCGCAGCCTGTTCAGATTGTCTGGCTGATAGTGCGTAAGGGAATCAGGGACATTATCCTTTAACCACTTTTTCAGCATGTTTTCTGCTTTGATGATGATGCGGTCCACGTCCCACAACGTATTATCCAGATCCAGCGTGATGAGTTTGATTCTGCTCATGGTGATTTGTTTTTCTCCGCTTCATCTGCGATCAGACCACTGCGCGGATGGGCAGCATCATAAACTTTGGCCAGGTGTTGAAAATCAAGATGGGTATACACCTGGGTAGTGGCTATGTCACTGTGTCCCAGTAATTCCTGTATAGCGCGGAGGTCGCCAGAGGATTCGAGCATGTGCGTGGCAAAACTGTGACGTAACATGTGCGGATGCAGAGAGTTGTCGGCAAGTTGCTCGGTCGCGATTTTTTTCAGTCGACTTTGAATCGTGCGCGGGCTGATACGCTTGTTACCCCGGCCGAGAAAAACCGGGCGGTCAGCAAGGCACTCGCCGGATTCGTTGAGCCAGGTCCGCAGAGCTGCGATAGAGTGGCGACCCATTGGTACGTTGCGGGCTTTGTTACCTTTGCCAGTTACCCGCACAAAGCCAGATTCCAGATCAATGTCGCCGATGTCCAGATTGGTAAGCTCCATGAGTCGCAGACCAGAGCCGTAAAACAGTTCAAGCATGGCGCGGTCGCGCTTTTCAATGACAGATCCTGGCGTCTTATCAAACAGGCGTGAAGCCTGATCTGTATCAAGGACTTTAGGTAGTTTCCGTTTTGACTTCGGCACGCGAGCGATAGCTGCCGGGTTGGTTTTAAGTTTTCCCTGCTGCTGCCAGTAGCTGAAAAAGCTGCGCAGTGCAGATACTGCCCGAGCGATGCTTTTCGGCTGCAGTCCTTTTTGACGCAGGTGACCAATGTACAGGGTTATGTCGTGGCTGCGGGATTCCAGCAGGTTACGTTTGAAGTGTTGTTGAAACCTGTCAAGTTCGTGCTGGTAACCGCTCAGCGTGTGTTTCGAGTAGCGCTTTTCTACCCTCAGGTAATTCAGGAAACTGACAATTTCGTGGCTTGCGATGGCGTTGCTGTCCCTGCTCACCCTTTATACCTCAAAGGCGATTCAGCACCTTTGTCAGAACATCTGCTATGTAAGTTACAAACAGCGTGTCCATATCGGTGCTGAAGCGTTGTGGGTCACGACTGCCGATCGCCAGGACGCCGGGCTGGTTGGTTAGATCCAGCGGCAAGAGCACTGCGCTACCGCTTTCATCATGATTTGACGCGGGAAAAAGTTGTGTCAGCTCGGTGCGACGCAGGGTTGTGCAGGTGGCACTGTCGCCATTAAAAAAACCGTTGAAGGGATACTCGGCGCGGTGGTTCTGGATATGATCCAGAGAAAATGCGCGATCACGTACGTGGCAGCAGACAAAGTCTGCGTCGAAGTCAACCAGTACATAGGTCGCCAGCACTTCGTTCAGCTCCTGCAGTGAGCCTGTATCCAGCAAAGCCAGGGTCAGCGAGCGCGTTTTGGCAAACAGACCGTCATTTTCCCGCGCGGCATCCAACAGCTCGTTCATTCTGCGGCGCATATCCATGTTGCGCTCACGCATGATGGTGACCTGATGCTCAACAAGAGAAATGGCCTTGCCGGAGGCATGTGGTAGATTGAGTTCAGTCAGCAGGCCTGGGTGACGGATGAAAAAATCGGGATTCGCGCGCAGGTAGTCGATCAGTGCCTGTTCGGACGGCGCATCTTCAGGTAGCTCGTCAGCTTGCATGGTTGTCCCCTATTGATCTAACGGTAGTTCGCCGCGGTAAACGTAGCTTGCCTCGCCGGCCATTGTAACCGGGCTGTTGGTATCCGGCCATTTGATTCGAAGTTTGCCGCCGGGCAAAGAGACTTTAACCCGCTCGTCCACCTTGTCGAGCAGTCTTGCGGCAACCACAGCACCACAGGCACCGCTGCCACAGGCCTGAGTTTCCCCCACGCCGCGTTCGAACACGCGCAGGCGCATGAACTGGCGATCAACTACCTGACAGAAACCTACATTGGCACCTTCCGGAAATGCCGGGTGGCGGGTCAACAGGCTGCCGATTTCATCGATGTTGAGGTTGAAGATATCGTCACAGAACAGCACTGCATGGGGATTGCCCATGGAGACCGGGGTTACGTTGAAGCTCTGTTCATCAGCGTGCAGAGTGAAGACAGCTGGATGATCAGTGGCCTCACCATGTTCTGCTGCAAAAGGTATATCTGCAAGGTTGAGTACAGGCACCGTCATGATGGTTTCAATGTGCTCGGGCGAACCGAAATCAGTTTCGAATAAACCAGCGGCGGATTGCCACACCAGTTTCGGCTTGACACTTAACCCGAGTTTTTGCACCAGCATGGCGACACACCTTGTGCCGTTGCCACATTGCTCTGCATGGCTGCCGTCAGCGTTATAGATCCGGTAGCTGAAGTCAGCTTCCGACTTGGTTGGCGCTTCAATGATCAGTAACTGATCGAAGCCGATGCCGCGATGACGGTCTCCCCAGCTTGCAATGGCCTGGGGCTGCAGATCAACAGATTGGGAAACGGCATCAATCACCATGAAATCATTGCCCAGGCTGTGCATTTTGTGAAACACAACTGGACGCCGGCGCGCGTTCACAGCACGTTCCTGGTGGCGTCGAGACCGGACTCCAGGCGCAACTGATCGGTGATGGTTTCGCGTCTGCGGATCAATTCAAATGTCTCACCATCAACCAGGATCTCGCAGGCGCGGCCACGGCTGTTGTAGTTAGAGGCCTGCACCATGCCGTAAGCACCGGCTGACACAACCGCCAGGACACTGGAGCCATCCAGACCAAGTGTTCGATCTTTGGCGATAAAGTCTCCTGACTCACAGACCGGGCCGACAATATCCCACTGGCGGGGTGGCACCGTCCGGTCTGGATTGACTATTTGCACATCGTGCCAGGCCTGATACAACGCCGGGCGGATCAGGTCGTTCATGGCGGCATCAACCACCGCAAAGTTAGGTGCGTCGGGTTCAGAGGCTTGTTTCAAATATTCGATACGGGTCAGCAGAATACCGGCGTTGGCGACAATTGAACGCCCCGGTTCAAGGATAATGGTTTGCCCGCGACCGCCGAGTATTTGTTGCACGCTTGCGCCATAGGTTTGCAGGTCCAGTGGTGATTCGTCCTGGTAGACGATGCCCATGCCACCGCCCAGGTCGATATGCTCCAGCTCAATACCCATGGTCGCAAGCTCGTCAACCAGTTTTAACATGTTGGTGAACGCATCGAGTAACGGTTCGATCTCTGTGATCTGTGAGCCGATGTGGCAATCGATGCCAACTATATTGAGTTGAGGGTTTTCTGCCGCCGTTTGATACATGGCCAGCGCCTGCTCAGGCTGAACGCCAAACTTATTCTGTTTAAGGCCGGTGGAAATATAAGGGTGAGTCTGAGCATCCACGTTCGGATTCACACGAATGGATATCGGCGCGACCTGCCCGCTGATTTCAGCACGTTCTGCGATGCGATGCAGTTCAGCTTCACTTTCAATATTGAAACATTCAATGCCGACTTTCAGCGCAAAATCGATTTCTTCGATAGTCTTGCCGACACCAGAAAATATGACAGTGCCCGGATCGCCGCCGGCGGCAATGACTCTGCTGAGTTCGCCACCAGATACGATATCAAAACCTGTTCCAAGGTCACTGCACAGCTTCAGGATCGCAAGGTTTGAATTAGCCTTGACCGCGTAGTGCAGATTAAAGTCGACACCTGCAAAGGCCTCGTTGAGCGCCTCGATCGCATCGGTGATATGGGCTTTGGAATAAACATAAGCCGGTGTGCCGACGGCGTCTGCAAGACCGAGCAGATCGACACGTTCCAACCACAGATGACCGTCTACTTCGGTAAGGTAGGGGGTTTGAACATCGGTCATTGTACTGTCAGGGTCAGCGGTGTTGTCATGACCAAAGAAGCAGGGGCGACGTTTGTACTGCTGGCGCGCTCAGGCAACTGCAGCGGACCTTTCTGTCCACAGGTTGCAGTCCACATCACCAGGACCAGTAGAGTTGTCCAGCGCCACGTTGTCATGAGGTACTACCGCTGCGTTGTTAAAACCGGCGAGTATAACGCGATCGTATGGCCGGTCACCAAACTTGTTTAGCGCTCGTGATGCGCGACACTAGAGCCGCGCGCGGGCTCTGCTCACCGCCTGACGAACCTGGTTTGGTGCTGTGCCGCCAAAATGGTCCCTGGCAGCTACAGACCCGGCCAGGCTTAACACCTGGTAAACATCTTCAGTGATGACATCGCCGTGCTCGCCGTTCAACTCTTCCAGGCTCAGGGCCTCCAAAGGCATGCCTTTAGCCACCGCGTGGGCCACCGCCATGCCAACAATTTCGTGGGCGTCGCGGAACGGCACGTTTTTTCGCACCAGGTAGTCAGCCAGATCTGTGGCTGTGGTATAGCCTTTTAAGGTGGCTTCGCGCATGGCCTCAACATTAGGCTCGATGTGCGGCACCATGCCGTTCAGTGCGGTTAGACACCCGTGCAGGGTATCAACCGCATCAAACAGGGGCTCTTTGTCTTCCTGGTTGTCTTTGTTATA
>Ga0180435_10005685_pt1 | contig 12079 bp, 8 predicted proteins | sample SS_ome_3_FD_132467 | JGI IMG/M metagenome (GOLD analysis project Ga0180435, IMG submission 132467) | Hypersaline lake sediment archaeal communities from the Salton Sea, California, USA - SS_3_S_1 metaG | ecosystem: Environmental > Aquatic > Non-marine Saline and Alkaline > Hypersaline > Sediment...
ACTGCTGCGCTCCTTCGCTTGGTCTGGTGTTAGAAAGCAAACCAAGTACCAAGGGGCGTAGCAGTTCTTCAATACATATTTCTCCCAAATTGCCCACTCGACAGCATTTTCATCAGCCCAGGGCTAGGGTGAGGGTCCACGCTCTGCTGGGCAAGCCAGTGGCACCCTAGTTCTTAGCCGTGCCCAAGCACTCGGGGTTTTCTATCCTTCCGTGTCTTCGACGCTTTCGATCACCGCGTCGACCAGGCCGTAGTCGCGGGCCTCCTCGGCATCCATGAAGCGGTCGCGGTCGGTATCTTCTTCGATCTTCTTCAGGGGATGGCCCGTGTGTTTGATGAGGATCTTGTTCAGGCGTTCCTTGATCTTGCCGAATTCCTTGGCATGGATGAGGATATCGCTCGCCGGGCCTTCGGCGCCGGCCATGGGCTGGTGGATCATAATCCGCGAGTTGGGCAGTGCCCGGCGTTTGTCCTTGGCGCCGGCGGTCAGCAATAGGGCCCCCATCGACGCTGCCTGCCCGACGCAGTAGGTGGCCACATCGCAGGTGATGAACTGCATGGTGTCGTAGATGGCCAACCCGGCCGTGACGCTGCCGCCGGGCGAGTTGATGTAGAGGTGGACGTCGGCCTTGGGGTCTTCCGATTGGAGGAAGAGCAATTGGGCCACGATGGCGTTGGCCACCTCGTCGTTCACGCCGGAGCCGAGGAAGATGATCCGGTCGCGGAGCAGACGGCTGTAGATGTCCATCGCCCGCTCTTCGCGGCCGCTTTTTTCGACGACGTATGGGATCAGTGGCATGATTGGATGGGGTCGGGGGAAAGGGGTGTTTTCGTTCGTTTCCAGGTGCCCGGTGGGCGTGTCCAGGTGCCCGGTGGGTAATGCCGGCTCGATTCAACCGCGGGCGAGCAAGGCGTCCGCGGCAAGCCAGCGCACTCAGTCTTCGTCGTCGTCCTCGTCTTCTCCCGCTGGCTGCCCTTCGAGCACGTCGTCCACCAGGCCGTACTCCTTGGCTTCTTGGGGGCGCATGTAGAAGTCGCGCTCCGTGTCTTTTTCGATCCGCTCCAGGGGCTGCCCGGTGTGGTAGACGAGCACCTCGTTCAGCTCCTGGCGGGTCTTGAGGATCTCGTTGGCTTGGATTTCGATATCGGAAACCTGGCCGCCCACATAGCCCGAGGGCTGGTGGATCATGATCTTCGCGTGCGGCAGCGCGAATCGCTTGCCTTTGGCCCCGCCGGCCAGCAGCACGGCCCCACCGCTGGCGGCCAAGCCCACGCAATAGGTGGCCACCGGGCAACTGAGGATTTGCATCGTGTCGTACATGGCCATCGTGGCGGTGACGCTACCGCCAGGCGAGTTGATGTAGAAGTGGATGTCCTTGCGGCGGTTCTCGCTCTGCAGGTAGAGCAGTTTCATCACGATTTCGTTGGCGTTGCCGTCGTGAATCTCTCCTTGCAAAAGGATGATCCGGTTCTCCAGCAGCAGGTCGCCCAAGGTGAGGGCGCGCTGCCGCTGATAGTCGCGATGGGCGGCTTGCATGGCGAGGGAATGGGGCGAAACCTGCTTAGTCATGAACGTTCACCTTCAATGCGGCGCGGGAAAGGTCGGGGCGTTGGGGTTGGCCACACACGGCACATCGGCCACGCGAGGCCCGGCCGAAGCAATTGAGTCGCTGACGGCACGCGCGGACAATGCCCGATCGGCAGCTGCCGGATGGCGCGATGCCTGAAGACATTGTCCGGGGTTTCGAGTTCTTGTCAATGACAGTCGCGCCGGCCGCGTCAAGGCAGCGGATCGCGGGATGAGTTCGCGCCGGCAGCCAGTTGATCGGCTGGTTGCTCGGCCGGTCAGACTGTCGCGGGGCGCAGTGGCCTGCACCGGGCAACGGGTGGTGCCGTGGATGGGAGTCAGTCGGGCGACGCGGCGTGCGATGCGGTCGCCACGAATGGGTGCCCGCCGCCCAACGGGGCGTCGGGGGCCGGAGAGACAACTTGAGAGAGATGAGATCGTCGGCCTTCCTGGCATGATGGGCTTATCCTGTCCGCCCCCCCGTTTTCCGTCACTTGCTGATTCAACACCCTGCCCGCGATCCCCGGCTACGCTCGGCCATTCCAAGTTCGGCCGGGCGGGGCTCTCGCCGAGCCATCAATAAGTCGGGCTCAGCCGGCAGCCCCGTCTTCCCGTTTGTGTCCGACGGGCCGACCCCGCAACTCCTGATGGTCGGTTCACGGCCGGAGAACCCAAGGGAAAAGCAAATCGTCTCCGGGCTTCTGGTCCTACTCGCGGATGGGTGCTTCCTGGGGCCGTCCGCCTTCGGCGGCTTCGCCACCGGATTGCTGGGCCTCGGGAATCTCGCTCCCATGGCCACCGGCCGCCTCGTCGATGGCCTCCACGTCGGTCGCTTCGTACTCGTACGGCACCTCGGTGAACTCGGCGTCCTCGAGGATCCGTTCGATCACGCGCCGCTCGACGACCTGGTTCCGCAGCACATCCATGGAACCGGCCTTCTCCAACCGTGCACGCACACGACGCGGCGACTCACCGCTGCTAGCGGCAACGCGAATGATTTCCGTTTGCAGGTCGGCGTCGTCGGCGTCGATATCCTCGTCCTCGGCGATCCGCTCGAGAATGAAGTGTTCCTTCAATGCCCGCGCCGTCGAGGCCATGCTATTTTGCCGCAACTCGTTCTCGTAGGCCCGAATCTGATCTTCGTTGAACCCGCTGCTCCGCAACTCGAGGACGGCTCGCTGCAGTTCGCGTTGGCTTTGGCGGCGTAGCAAGTCGGGGGGCAGTTCCCAGTTGGCCGACTCGGTCAGGAGGGTCGTGATTTGCTCGCGTGTCCGCCGGCGTTGCTCATAGGCCACCTGCTGATTGAGGTGCTCCAGGATGGCGTCGCGCAGCTCACCTTCATTCTCGAAGCCACCCAGTTCGCCCAGCAACTCCTCGTCCAGCTTGGGCATTTCGAGTCGTTTGACTTCGAGCACCTCGAACTGCCCGGTGACCGTCTTCCCGCGAAGGGCTTCGTTCGGGGCGTCTTCGGAAATCCGCGTTTCGGCTTCCCGGGTTTCGCCCGCGGTGGCGCCGGCCATGATCTGATCGAAACCCTCGATCTTGCCGTCGCGGAAGCTGAGCACCGGACGGACACGGATCGTTTCTTCTTCGGCCTTGGAGAGTTCGCGACCGTCGGCGGTGAACGTGAGGTTCACGGTAACGTAATCGCCCGTCTCGACCGGCCCTTCCTTCGGCACCAGCCGGCCGCGCTCGGCCAGGATGTTCCGCATGGCCCGATCGACGTCGTCCCGACCGAACTCCCGGACGGGTTTCTCCAGCTTCATGCCCTTCCAGCTGGGCAAATCGAACTGCGGGCGGACTTCGAGATCGAACTCGAAGGTCATCGGCCCATCTTCGGGCACCTCGACCGCTTCCAGGTCGAGGTCCGGTTCGCTGATCGGCGATAAATCGTGGTCTTCGTGAATCTGCTCGATCGCGTCGACGAGCAAACCGCTCTTCACGCGCGGAGCCACGTCCTTGCGGAATCGGGCTTCAACCAGCTTGCGCGGCGCCCGCCCGGGCCGGAAACCAGGCACCTGGGCTTCGGACATGATGTCGCTGAACTCGCGATCGAAGTAGCGATTGATGTCGTCGCGCCCCACGGTGACGGTGATGTGCCGCTCGCAAGCACTGCGCTCCTCGATGTTGACGTCGAGCTGCAGTTTCTGCGGCTGTTCAGCGTCGGTGGGGTCGGCGGCACCCGGCTCGAGAGTTTCGGTGGCCTCCGCGGCGTCGTCCGCCGGGGCGCCCGTGGTGGTCGGTTCGTCCGCTTCCGGATGTTCGTTGTCTGCCATTCCACTGCCAACTGGGGAAGCCCCAACGTCAAGGTGAACAGGCGGAATCAATCACCGACTTGGCGATGCTACGATCCGTCGTGCGCTATCTTGTTGGGGAGGGGGAAGATGTGTTCTAGGGCAAAAGCAAAGAGCGGGTGATGGGATTCGAACCCACGACAACGACGTTGGCAACGTCGTGCTCTACCAACTGAGCTACACCCGCGTGTTCAACCGATCGCGGCATGCCCGACCACGGCGGCATCGGGCCGCCGGTCGACATGGCCTTCTCGACAAACGACCTTCGAGGTGGCCGCTCTCGCCAGCCAACCCAAGGGCGGATTCTCTCCCCAAAAGGCCGGCGACGCAAGCCCCTTTCAGTGGTCAAAACCGAAAAAACGGGCAAAGCGGCGGCGAATCTCGCAATTATACGGTACGCCACGTGGCGTTCAAGGGCAGTTCCGGGCTGCGAGCAGGAGAATCTCGGAGCCCCCCCGCTCACGCCGAAAAGGGCCTTTTCCGCCGAAAAAGGGCCAAACCGAGGGCCTTTTCCTTGGGCGGAACTCCATCTCTCCCCCCCGCCGAAGGGCGGCGAGGCTGGGCGGGGATCGCGCGGGCTTGGAGGCTGGGGTGACGGGGGCGGATAGGGGGATAAGGGTGATTGGGCCCCGCCATCGCTCGCCACGACGCATCTGGCTTGCATACTGGTGGGGTCCTTGTCGGTCCCCGGGGGCGTCTCTATAATCCCGGTTCTTTCCCACTGAAGTCGGCCGACCCTGCGTCGGATAACGTTTTGCACGCCCCCTCGGGCAGGGGGCGCTTTCCCGCAGAAACAAGGAGATTTGCCGTGGCAATTCGAGTTGGTATCAATGGATTCGGCCGCATTGGCCGTTTGGTCTTCCGCCGCCTCATGCAAGAGCCGGACAAGTTCGAGGTGGTCGGCGTGAACGACATCACCGACAACAAAACCCTCGCCCTGCTGCTGAAGTACGACAGCGTGCATCGGCAGTATGCCGGGACGGTCGAGCACGACGACGAAAACCTCATCGTCGACGGCAAGAAGATCCGCGCCACGGCGATCAAGAACCCCTTCGAGCTGCCCTGGAAGGAACTCGGCGCCGAAGTGGTCCTCGAAAGCACCGGCGTGTTCCGCGCCCGCGGCGACGACAGCAAGCCGGGCTACACCAGCCACTTGAAGGCCGGCGCTCGGAAGGTCGTGATCAGCGCCCCGGCGAAGGACGATCCCGATTTGACCTGTGTGCTGGGCGTGAACGACAAAGACCTGAAGCCCGAGCACGCCACCGTTTCCAACGCCAGTTGCACGACCAACTGCCTGGCCCCGGTCGCCAAGGTGATCCACGAGAAGTTCGGTCTGGTTCGCGGCCTGATGACCACGATCCACTCCTACACCAACGACCAGCGCGTGCTCGACCTGCCGCACAGCGATCCCTACCGCATGCGGGCCGCGGCGCTGAACATCATCCCCACCAGCACCGGCGCGGCGAAGGCCGTGGGATTGGTCATCCCCGAGCTGAAGGGCAAGCTCACCGGCATGGCGATGCGCGTGCCCACGCCCACGGGTAGCTGCGTCGACCTGGTTTGCGAGACGGCCAAGCCGGTCACCGCAGACGCAGTGAACGCGGCCATCAAGGAAGCCGCCGACGGCGGGATGAAGGGGGTGCTGAAGTACACCGAGGATCCGCTCGTCCTGACCGACATTGTCGGCGACCCGGCCAGCTCGATCTTCGCCGCCGACCAGACGATGGTCATCGGCGACAACATGCTGAAGATCATCTCCTGGTACGACAACGAATGGGGCTATAGCTGCCGCAGTGTCGACCTGATCGAAAAGATGGCCGGCATGTAATGCCGCCGCGCGGGCAATGCCCAACAGGGCGATTGCTCTCAACCGAGCGAAAAACAAAAGGGTGTCCGGGGCCGGTCCTCGGGCACCCTTCGCTTGTTTGGGCCGGTCGCCCGGGACAGCCCCCCCGTCAGCGGCTACTGGCCCCGGTGGGTTATCTCCCGGTCCTTCCCCAGCCGGCCGCGAACTGCTATCATGGGGCCTCTCGACAGTGACTATGCCACGTGGCGTGAATCGTCCTTCGTGGTGGTGCCCCCTCGGCAAGGAAAAGGATCACGGATGGCCAGCCAATCCAGCGTCCCCCGGAACAAGCTATTCAACGAGGATTGCATCGCGGGCATGCAGCGGTTGCCCGACGGCTGCGTCGATTTGGCGTTCGCCGATCCGCCGTTCAACATCGGCTACGAGTACGATGTGTACGACGACCGCATGGCGGCCGACGAGTATCTCGACTGGAGCTGCCGCTGGATGGCCGAGGTGGCCCGCCTGCTCAAGCCGGACGGCACGTTCTGGCTGGCCATCGGCGACGAGTTCGCCGCCGAACTGAAAGTGGCCGCCACGCGCGACCTGGGCCTTCACACGCGCAACTGGGTCGTCTGGTACTACACGTTCGGCGTGAACTGCAAGAATAAGTTCACTCGCTCCCACGCGCATCTGTTCTATTTCGTCAAAGACCCGCGGGAGTTCACCTTCAACGCCGACGACCCGGCCATCCGCGTCCCCTCGGCGCGGCAGTTGGTCTATGGCGACAAGCGAGCGAACCCCAAGGGCCGTCTGCCGGACGATACCTGGATTCTCCGCCCGCAGGACGTGCCCGAAGGGTTCCAGCCAAGCGAAGACACCTGGTACTTCTCTCGCGTGTGTGGCACGTTCAAGGAGCGGGCCGGGTGGCACGGCTGCCAAATGCCCGAGCAGCTTCTCGGCCGCATCATCCGCGCGTGCAGTCGCGAGGACGAGTTGGTGCTCGATCCCTTTGCCGGTAGCGGCACGACGTTGGCCGTGGCGAAGAAGCTCAAGCGGCGCTGGCTGGGGTTCGAGCTTTCGGAGTCGTATGCCGAGCAGGTGACGCAGCGGCTGGGCAAGATCAGCCCGGGCGATGCGTTGGTCGGCCCGGCCGATCCAATTCGCAGCGCGCCCAAGACATCCGAGGGCCGACGGCTCGAGGATCGCAAACCGCGAAAGCGATTCAAGCGGAAACAGAGCGACCAACGCGAGCTGCCGATTTAGCGGACGCCGCTCGAGTGCCGCCCCCCCTTCACCCTTTCAACCCACCGCCACCATGAAATTCGCCATCTGCAACGAGACCTTCCAGGACCGCTCGCTCGAGGAGGGATTCCGTTTCGCGGCCGAGTGCGGTTACACGGGCGTGGAGATTGCCCCATTCACCGTCGCCCCCTTGGTGACCGATGTTTCCGCGTCGCGTCGGGCCGAGGTGCGCCGTTCGGCCGAGGCGTCGGGGCTGGAGGTGATTGGCGTCCACTGGCTGCTGGCCAAGACCGAGGGTTTTTACATGACGTCGCCGGAGCCCGAGGTGCGACGCCGCACGGGCGACTACTTCGCCGAGCTGGCCCGCTTCTGTGCCGACTTGGGTGGGGCGGTGATGGTCTGCGGCTCGCCCCAGCAGCGAAATCTGCTGCCGGGCGTTGGCCTGGATCAGGCGATGGACTACGCGGCCGAGGTCTTCGCCTCCGCCGTGCCCACGCTGGAAGAGTGCCAGGTGACGCTGGCCTTGGAACCGCTCGCCCCGGCCGAGACCGACTTCCTCACTACGGCCGCCGGCACCGTGGAATTGATCGAGCGGATCGGCTCGCCGCGGGTGCGTTTGCACTTGGACTGTAAGGCCATGTGGAGCGAGTCGACGCCCATCCCCAAGTTGATCCGCCGGCATCACCCGTGGATGGCCCACTTCCACGCGAACGACCCCAACCTCCGCGGGCCGGGCATGGGTGAGCTGGATTTCCACCCCATCTTCCAAGCCCTGCGCGACGTCGATTACCCGGGCTGGGTGTCGGTCGAGGTGTTCGACTACGAACCCGGTCCGGAACGGCTTGCCCGCGAGAGCATCGAATACATGCGGCGGGTGCTGGCCGAATTGTGAGCGGCCTGGGTGAATTGTCGCCGCGTGAGGCGGGGCGTTGCAGGGTGGCGCGCGACGCTGGCCTAGACCGCGTCGAACGCGATATCAGCAGCGACCACGTGGCCCGACTACTTCGCGCCGGCCACCGCGTTGAGCGACAGTTCGGCTTCGATCTCGACCCAATCGCCCAGCACGTCGTCGACGGTGACGGGTGGATCGGCCACGAGCCGCAGCCAACCCAAGTATCGCTCCAGCGCCTCTTGTGGCCAGGCGGCCCCGCCGTCGACGGCCTGCACGCAGCTTTCCGCCTGATGGGTTGCCCGGGTCACGGCGTCGAGCGGGATGACCATGGCCGCCGACTTGATTGTATGCAACACGCGTCCCAGTTGACGCACCACATCTTCGTCGCGCGCTCCCGACGCCGTTTGGCGCAACACCTCGGCCAACTGCTCGTTGCGATCGAGCAATTCATTGCGGAACGTGGTCCAGAGCTTCGCGCTGACGCCGGTCGGCGCCGGAACGTCGTCGGAAATCAGGCCATTCGAAGATCGCGGGTCGAGGGGTGACGGACGAGCGTTTTGAGGTTCACGGACGGTTGCTTGCGTCGCCTCGCTCGCCGGGCGGGGGCCAGGCTGAGGGCTGGCGGGCACTGGCGAAACGCCAGTGGCACCCCCATCTTCCACTGGTGACGCGTCAGTGGCACTTTTGTTTTGCACTGGCGAGGCGTCAGCCGCATTCGCCGCGGCGTCCGGCGGGGTCAGCGCGGCGTCCGGCGAGGTTGGCACGTCATCGTTTGGCCGGGGGTCGGCCTCGGTCATTTCCGCCACCTCCTGCAAGCCGATCGCTCGACCTTCGCGCTGCGCAGCGGAAATCAGTGCGTCGGCCTTGCCCACCACCTGATCAAGCTCGGGCTTGGAAATCTGATCGTCCGCCCGCACGGCCTGACCCTTCTTGAAATTGTCTGGCGTAATGATCGACGAGTAGAGCAGCACGGGGATGCGTCCCAAATGGGGGTGCTCCTTGATCCGCTTGGTCAGGTGGAAGCCGTCGACCTGTGGCATCTCCACGTCGGAAATCACGAGGTCGCAGACGCGCTCGCCGGGCTGAAGGGTTTTCACTTGCTCATCGAACCACTGCCAGGCCGTGCCGCCATTCTCGAAGAACAGCAACTGCGTGTAGCCGCTCGCCCGAAGCGTGTTGCCGATTGCCTCGCGCACGGTTGGCGAATCGTCGGCCAGGACGATCTTCAGTTCCTCGCGCGGCAGTCCCAGCGGATTCTCCACCGGGTCGGTGCGGAAAAGTTGGTCGGTGACGTCGTCGAGGATCATCTCGAAGTCGAGCATCACGATCAGCCGATCCTCGCAGCGGGCCAGGGCCGTGACGGGCGTGGACGAGAGGGCTTCCAGGCCGGGCACCGCCAGGATGTTCTCCCAGCTCAGCCGGTGAATCCGCTCGACCTCGTCCACCAGGAAGGCCGTCTGCTGCTGGTTGAAGTCGGTGAGAATCATCGTGCCCTCCGACGTCTCGCGCGTCGGCGTGATGCCCAGATGGTCCGTCAGCGAGACACAGGGAATGACCCGATTGCGGAGCTTGAAGACACCGCGAACCGAGCTGTGTGCCCGCGGCAGGCAGGTGATCCGCGCGGTGGGCAGCACCTCGCGAACCTTGGCCACGTTGATGCCGAAGGTGTAGTCGGCCACGTCGAAGACGAGCAGCTCGAGTTCGTTGGTCCCGCTTTCCAGCAGGATTTCCTTGTCCAGCAGGATATTGCTCATCGACGACGACATGGCTTTGGTCTCCCTTGTGATGATGGTGCCGGCTGGCGGAGGAGGTCGGAAACGCACCCCAACCGGCAATGTCTGCCCAGCTTCTCATCATTGGTATCGGCCCATCGCCCGCGGAAACCATGCCCTACCGAGCCCCGAAACCGCCATGCGGCAAGAGTTTCAGCCTGGTGAATCGGATATTCGGGTCGCGCGGGCAGCGAACCGCGGCGCCAATCGCCATGCGAAACGTGCTGTTGCGGCGACTTGCTGGACGGCGAGAGCCGCCGGCCGAGCCGAATCCGGGCCGCGACGCAATCGGGCCCAGCCGTACCCAGGCCGCGACGCGTTTGGCGACCGCGAATCGCGGGGCAGTCGCCCGCCAACGGGGCCCATTGGTCGGTTCCCAAGGCACCCCGACGCCGGTATGCTGATGGGCATGTCCGAAGCAACGAAAAACACCGCCGTGGAACCCTCCGCGCCGCGGCCCGGCGCCGCCTCGCCATCCGCCGGCCCCGCCGTCACGCCTGCCGAGCCATTTGAAATCCGCACCGCCGAACGGATCGGCCGGCTGCCGCCGTATCTGTTCGCCGAGATCAACCGTCTGCTGTATGAGAAACGTCGCGCGGGCGACGACGTGATCGACCTGGGCATGGGCAATCCCACCGATCCGCCCCAGGACATCGTGATCGACAAGCTGGCCGAGGCGGCGCGCGATCCGAGGAACCACGGCTACGCCGAGTCGCGGGGCATCCGCAGCCTCCGTCGCGAAGTGGCCGCCAAGTACTTCAAGCAGCACGGCGTGCGGCTCGATCCCGACAGCGAGGTGCTGGTCACGCTGGGGTCGAAGGAGGGTTTCAGCCATATGTGCCTGGCCCTGCTGGGTCCGGGCGACACGGCCATCGTGCCCGCCCCCTCCTATCCCGCCCACGTTTACGCCGTTGCCATGGCCGGGGCCAACACCATTGCCCTGGAGGTGGCCGACACGGAGAAGTTTCTCCGCAACGTCGACTACACCTGCCGCCACCTGTTCCCGCGGCCCAAGCTGCTGGTGGTTAACTTCCCGCACAATCCGTCCACGGCCGTGGTCGAGCCGGAGTTCTACGTGGAGGTGGTCAAGCTGGCCCGACGTTATGGCATGATGGTCATCAGCGATCTGGCCTACGCCGACGTCACGTTCGACGGCTACCGCGCCCCCAGCTTTCTCGCCGCGCCGGGCGCCCGCGAGGTGGGCGTCGAGTTCACCACCATGAGCAAGGGCTATAACATGGCGGGCTGGCGCGTGGGGTTCTGCGTGGGCAACCATCAGATGGTCAAGGCACTGGCCACGATCAAAGGCTATTACGATTACGGGATGTTCACGCCCGTGCAGATCGCTTCGATCATTGCCTTGCGGCACACCGACGCGGCCGTCGAGGCGCAAGCGGCCGAGTATCAGCGCCGCCGCGACGTGCTCTGCGCGGGCTTGAAGCGATTGGGCTGGCCGATCGAGGTGCCCCGGGCATCGATGTTCGTTTGGGCCCGGATGCCGGACGAGTGGCGCGAACGAATGTCGTCGATCGATTTCGCCATGAAGCTGCTGAAGGAGGGCGACGTGGCCGTCAGCCCGGGGGGCGGATTCGGCGCGGCCGGCGAGGGCTACCTCCGCATGGCCCTGGTGGAGAACGAGGAACGCCTGCGGCAAGCGGTCCGCCAGATTGCCCGCTGCCTGGGGTAGGGCATCTAGCGGCCGGGCTTGCCCGGCGTTATCGGCCGGGCAATTGGCGATTGATGATTCGTGATGGACCCAAGCCGACAACTTGTTGTCGGAGCTTGAATCGCCCGGCCGACTGCCAGCCGATCCTCGGCGTGGTCGGCCTGTAAAGCGCCGGCTTCACGGTCGACCCGATCAGCCAGACCATCTCAAAGATGCGGGCAAAACCGCTGAAGTGACTTCCCCGTCAGATTGTCACTCGCGACAACGCTTATCGCACCGGTGTGATAAACCTCTGGTCCTTGACCGCCTGCGGCCTGCCGAGAAGGATTCCTCGAGACGCCGGCGGCACGCGGCGCAAAAAGATGGCCACTTACGACGATTTGCCGCAAGTGGCCGATAGCGGAGGGCAAGGGAATGCGAAATCGACCGCGTTTGTCGGCGTGGAGAATGAGCCGTAAGGCATGGTCGGTGAATAACTTACGGCGATGTGAATGCAGCCGACGCGAGGGTCGGCTGGCGTCCTTATAAGACATTTATCGGACACCTTATCGGACATTCTCCCGAGGGCATCCCGGACGCCGTTAGCCACGGCCCTTCTTCCTACCCGCCCGCCTTCTTCGTCACCTTCTTCTTGCCTGCCTTCTTCCTGGTCGCCGGCCGCTTGGCGAGTTCCTCGAGCTCCTTGCGAGCCTTGCGGATCACCTTCTCCAGTCGCTCCAGCTCCTCGCCGGTGGTCTCCGCCTGTTTGGACAGCCGGGCGGAGATTGTCCGCTCGCCGACGAGCTTCTCCATCACGATCCTGCATCGACTACGCACCAGTTCGCTATCGTGGACGAGTTGAAGCAGCCCTGCCTCGGC
>Ga0180435_10005688_pt1 | contig 12076 bp, 10 predicted proteins | sample SS_ome_3_FD_132467 | JGI IMG/M metagenome (GOLD analysis project Ga0180435, IMG submission 132467) | Hypersaline lake sediment archaeal communities from the Salton Sea, California, USA - SS_3_S_1 metaG | ecosystem: Environmental > Aquatic > Non-marine Saline and Alkaline > Hypersaline >...
AAGATCTCCAGCGTGCGGTTCACGTCGCCGGTCTCCGCGAAGACATAGACCTGGTCGCCGGGAAACAGCTGGTCGGAGGGCTCGGGCGCGAACAGCGTGCCCTCGCGGCGCACGCCGACGACGATGGCCTTGAGCGTCGAGAACAGATCGGTGAGCTGGCGCAGCGGCGTGTTCACCACCGGGCAGTCGTCTTCGAGGTGCAGGCCGAGCAGGGTGGCGCGCCCGCCCATGAAGGTCTCGGCATCGAAGGCGGACGGGGCCGCGAGCCGGCGCAGCGCCGCCTCGGCCACCTCGCGCTCGGGGCTGATCACCACGTCGATCGGCAAATGCTCCCGGCGGTAGAGATCGGAATAGATCGCGTCGAGGTAGCTCTGCGCCCGCAGCCGGGCGATCTTGCGCGGCACCGCGAAGATCGAATGCGCCACCTGGCAGGTGACCATGTTGACCTCGTCGGAATGGGTCGCCGCCACCAGCATGTCGGCGTCGCGCGCGCCGGCGCGGTCGAGCACGTCGGGGTAGGAGGCGAAGCCGGTCACGCCCTGAACGTCGAGCGTTTCGGTGGCGCGGGCGACGAGATCGGGGTTGTTGTCGACCACCGTCACATCGTTGTTTTCGCCGGAAAGATGGCGCGCGATCTGCCAGCCCACCTGGCCCGCGCCGCAGATGATGACCTTCATTGGGGTCTCCCGAATGTCACCCGCGAAGGATTGGCAGAAAGGGCGCGAATGGTCAACGCGGGGTGGTGCCGGTTGAACCGGGGGTGCGCCGTCCGGTGTGGGACCGCCCGGATCGCAACACGGCCGGGGCCCCTGGGCCACCAGATGTGGGGGGCTGCGTCAATTTCGCAACAAATCCACGGCAATTCCGCCACCACGCAAGGCACGGTTTTGGTCTCGCGTCCGGTTTCTGTTAGTAAGTCAACAATCTTCAAGGAAGGGTGGTATCATGAAAAAACTTCTCTGCACGGCTGCGGCCCTCGCATTCACCTCGCCGGCACTCGCCGGGTCTGTCGAACCTCCGATCGTCGAGCCGCCGATTGAAGTCGTCGAAATCTCCGATTGGACCGGCTTCTACGCCGGTGTCGACGCCCAGTACGACGTCTGGGGCGGCGCGGGCACCGCGGGTGTCGGTGTGCATGCCGGCTATCTGCACGACATGGGCGACATCGTGATCGGCGCCGAACTCAACTACGAATACCTGATCGGCCCCGCGGCCCATGAAATCGCCGGTGCCGCGATCCTCGGCTACGACGCCGGCATGTTCATGCCGCACGTGACCGTGGGCGGTTCGGGCGTCATCGCGGGCCCCGGCCCGGCCTGGAACGTGGGCGCCGGTGCCACGGTCAAGGTGAACGACAACTGGATGTTGACCGGGCGCTATCGCTACATCTCGGTACCGGTCGTGCACCAGGTCCGCGGCCAACTGTCGTACCAGTTCTGACCTCGATACAAGTGTGACAGCGGAAAGGGGCCCTCGGGCCCTTTTCTTTTTTATGGTGCCGCTTGCGCGCTGCCGCTCCGGTTGCCGCGCCACCGGCAAGGCTTTTTGAAAAAGCCTTGCCCGGAGTTTTCGAAAAACTCCGGCACGCCCCCCGGGTGGCGCTGGTTCGGCGCGGGTTACTCCCCCGCCTCGTCCCCCTCGCCCGCCACGTAGGCCACCCGCGCGCCGGACTTGGTGCCGGTGACCACGCCGAGCGACTTGAGCTTGCGGTGCAGCGCCGAGCGTTCCATGCCGACAAAGCTCGCGGTGCGGGAGATGTTGCCGCCGAAACGGTTGATCTGGGTCAGCAGGTATTCGCGCTCGAACGCCTCGCGGGCTTCGCGCAGCGGCAGCGTCGCCAGAGCCGCCGGCAACACCACGCCGCTGCCCTCGCCGTGGTCAGCGCCGGTGTCGACGTCGGACAGTTCGCCCGGCTCGATCGCGCCGGTCCCCTCTCCGAGGATCAGCACCCGCTCGATCACGTTCTTGAGCTGGCGCACGTTGCCGGGCCAATGCATCGACTGCAGGATCGCGCTCGCCTCGTCCGACAGATCGCGCAGCGGCAGGCCCTGGCTGGCGTTGAACATGCCGATGAAGTAGCCCGCCAGCTCGGGAATGTCCTCGCGCCGGTCAGCCAGCGGCGGCACCGGGATCGGCACCACGTTGAGCCTGTGATAGAGCTCCTCGCGGAAGGTCTTGGCGACGATCTCGGCCTGCAGATCGCGGGTGGTCGAGGAGATCACCCGCACGTCGACGTTGACCTTGTCGGCCCCGCCAACCCGGGTGAAGCTCTGCTCCACCAGCACCCGCAGGATCTTGGATTGCGTCCCGAGCGGCATGTCGGCGACCTCGTCGAAATAGAGGATGCCGCCGTTGGCCTCTTCGAGCAGGCCGGGCTCGACGCCGCGTTCCGAGCCTTCACGCCCAAACAGCACCTCTTCCATCTTGTCGGGTTCGACCGCGGCGGAATTGACCACCACGAAGGGGGCGCTGGCGCGGTCGCTGCCGGCATGGATGATCCGCGCGGCCAGCTCCTTGCCCGACCCGGCCGGCCCGGTGAGCATCACCCGCCCGTTCGAGCGCATGACCTTCTCGAGGTTGCCGCGCAGCGCCTTGAAGGCGGCCGACGAGCCGACCATTTCCACGGGCCCCGAATCCTTGCGCTTCAGCTCCACGTTCTCGCGCCTCAGCCGCGAGGTCTCCATCGCCCGCGCGATCACCACCATCAGCTGGTCGATGTTGAACGGCTTCTCGATGAAGTCGTAGGCGCCCTGCTTGATCGCGGCGACGGCGATCTCGATGTTGCCGTGGCCGGAGATGATCACGATCGGCACTTCCGGGTGCTCGCGCTTGACCAGCTTGAGGATGTCGATCCCGTCCATGGCCGAATCCTTCAGCCAGATGTCGAGGATCATCAGCGCGGGCAGTTCCTTCTTCACCTGTGCCACGGCCTCGTCGGAGGTGCCGGCAAGGCGGGTGGTGTAGCCCTCGTCTTGCAGGATGTCCGAGATCAGCTCGCGGATGTCTCGCTCATCATCGACAATCAGGATGTCAGCCATGGGTTCCTCGTATCCTCGTCACTCGGCGGCATCGCGCGCCGTCTGCACGGGTTCGACCGGCAGCCGCACGACCGCCCGGGCACCCGGACGGTCGGTGCCGCCGAACATTTCCGCATCGAGCAATTGCAGCGTTCCGCTGTGCTCCTCGATGATCTTCTTCACGATCGGCAGGCCAAGCCCGGTGCCCTTGTCGCGGGTGGTCACGTAAGGCTCGAACAGCCGCCCGCGGTCTTCCGGCAGGCCGATGCCGTTGTCGCTGATCTCGACCACGCCGGTGTCGCCCTCGCGCGTCAGCCGGACCCGGATCGTGGCCCTGTGACCCTCGGGCACTTCACCCTTTTCCTCCAGGGTTTCAATTGCTTCGCCGGCGTTCTTGATAAGGTTTGTCAAGGCCTGGCCGATCATGGTCTCGTCCAGCTCGGCCGGCATTTCCACATCGGGGATATCGGCCTCGATCGACACGCCGATCTGGCCCGCCTTCTGCAACGTCACCGCGCCGCGCACCAGTTCGGTGAGGTTGGCGGGCTTGCGGTCGGGCTCCGGCATCCGCGCGAACTTGGAGAATTCGTCGACGATCCGGCGCAGATCCTCGGTCTGGCGCACGATCACGCCGGTGAGCCCCTCCAGATCCTCGGCGTCCGGCTCCTCCATCTTACGGCCGAACTTGCGCTTGATGCGCTCGGCGGAGAGCTGGATCGGCGTGAGCGGGTTCTTGATCTCGTGGGCGATGCGGCGGGCGACATCGCCCCAGGCGGCCATGCGCTGCGCCGTCACCAGGTCGGTGACGTCGTCGAAGGCGATCACGTAACCCTCGAGCTCGCCGGCATCGGAAAACCGCGGCGCGATCCGCACCAGGAGGCGCTCCTGACGGCCCATGCGGGTGAGGCCAAGCTCTTCCTGCACCCGCTCGCCGGCGCCGGTTGTGAGCCGGTCGAGCAAGGGCGCGAACTCCGGCACCACCAGGCCGAGATCGCCGTGATCGGGATCGTCTTCGAGCCCGAGCATCACCTGGGCGGCCCGGTTGAGGAAGGTGATCTTGCCCTCAGCGTCGAGCCCGATCACGCCGGCTGTGACCGATGACAGCACCGAATCGAACAGCCGGCGGCGGCGCTCGATCTGGTCGGTGTTGTCGAGAAGACGGTCGCGCTGCCCTTTAAGTTGGCGCGTCATCCGGTTGAAAAGGCCCGACAATTGCTCGATCTCATCGCCAGTTTCCTCGACCTCGACCTGGGTGTCCAGGTTGCCTTCACCGACCTGTTCGGCGGCCAGCGCCAACCGGCCCACGGGCCGCGCCAGCCGTTCGGCGAACCACATCCCGAGCCAGGTTGCGGCAAGGATCAGGATCACCGCGAAGCCGACATAGACCAGCGCGAACTCGAACAGCACCTGCCCGCGCTGGCTTTCGAGCTGCTGGTAGAAGCGCACGGTTTCCTGGGTTTCGTCGAGCAGGTTGAGGATCTCGCCGTCCACGTCGCGCGAGACGTAGAGCAGATGGTCGGCGTAGGCGTCGAGGTTCACCAGCGCGCGGAACTCGTTGTTGTCCCAGTCTTCGATGATCACGGTCTCGCCAGCCAGCGCCCTGTCGATCGCCTCGGCGGGTGGCACCTCGAAGTAGAATAGGTAGGAGCGGTCGCCGCGAAGGCGAATTTCGCCTTGCGAATTAATGATATAGGCCTCGCGCAGGCCCCGCTGGATCCGGCCCTGCGCCTGCGCCAGCGATTGCCGGAGCTGGCCGTCGGACAGGAAGACGTTGGCCTGCTTGGTGAGGTTGAGGAAGGCGGCGAGGGCTTCGGCGTCTTCTTCGAGCCCCACCCGATGCTCTTCCTCGTAGGCTTGCGCTGCCGCGAGCGAATTGCCCACCACCCGGCTCACCCGGTCGGAGAACCAGCCCTCGAGGCCCACGTTTACGGTGAGCACGGCGAAGACGGCCACCAGCACCGTCGGCAAGAGCGCCAGAAGGGCGAAGGCGCCGGTCAGGCGCAGGTGCAGGCGCGAGCCGGCCGATTTTGCCCGCCGCGCCCCGACCATGCGCACGATGCCCGAAAGCACAAGTGCCGCGACGATCAGCACGTAGACCATGTCGGCGAGCAGAACGAGGCGCAGCGTGGTCGATTGCACGCCCTGGTCGAGCGGACCGAGCACGAGGTAGGTCAGGACCGCCAGAACCGGCCCCAGCACGACAACGGCAAAGGTCAGCGCCGCACGGGTGCGTCGCAGCCGCCTGAGCCCGGCAATGCGATCCCATAGTGACTGTGACGATGCGCTCTGCGCCACGTTGCCCCCCAAGGCCGGAAACTCAGCCAAAGCCTGCGCCCCCGCGAAACATGCGGCGCTTCTGCCACGGCTGTGGCCCTTTTACATCAACTTGCGCCGGCGTGTCACCTCGATTCCCAGCTCGGTGATCTTCTTGCGCAAAGTATTGCGGTTGATGCCCAGCAGCTCGGCGCAGCGCGCCTGGTTGCCGCCGGTGGCGTCGAGGGCGATCTCGATCAGCGGCACCTCGATCTCGCGCAGGACCCGCTGGTAGACACCCGGCGGCGGCAGCGTTCCGCCGTGCAAATCGAAGTATCGCCGGAGGTGGCGCGACACCGAGGCGGAGAGGTTTTCCGCCTCGTCGAGCGCCACCATCGGGCCGCCGGCGGGTGTGCCCAGGGTCGATTCCACCTCGCCCCGGGTGATCTCGGGCTCGGTCGCGGTGACCAGCAGGCGCTGGATGGTGTTCTCGAGCTGGCGCACGTTGCCGGGCCAGGGATAGGCGCGCAGGATCTCCGCCGCCCCCTCCGACAGGGCCCGCGGCGACATCCCGTCGCGCTCGGCACGGGCGAGGAAATGCTCGGCCAGCGCCGGGATATCCTCGATCCGCTCGCGCAAGCTCGGCACCGGGATGGTCACGCCGCCGAGCCGGTAGAACAGATCCTGCCGGAACTCGCCCGACTTCAGCCGGCGCGAGAGATCGCCCTGCGAGGTGGCGAGGATGCGCGGCGCCGGGTCGGTAAGGCTGTCGAGCATGCGGGTGATGCGCGCCTGCGCCTCGGAATCGAGATCGCCGATCTCGTCGAACAGCAACGTGCCCTGCCCGGCTTTCGCCAGCAGCTTCGCCGGGCCTTCCATCGGCACCAGATCGTCCGGTGTGACCACCACGAAGGGCAAGTTGCGCCGGTCGGAGAAATCGTGGATCGCACGCGCGATCAGGCTCTTGCCGGTGCCGCTTTCGCCGGTGATCAGCACCGGCAGTTCGGTGTTCATCACCCGCGCCACCAGCCGGTAGAGCGACTGCATTGCGGGCGACCGGCCGACGAGCGGCAGATCGTCGGCCTGCCCGCTCTCGTCGCGCTTCCGCGGCGGCATCCGCCGTTTCTGCTCCAGCGCGCGCGCCGCGCGTTTCATCAGGTCGGGCAGGTCGAAGGGCTTGGGCAGGTAGTCGAACGCCTCCTTCTCGGCCGCCTGGATCGCGGTCATGATCGTGTTCTGCGCCGAGATCACGATCACCGGCAGGTCGGGCCGCATCTCGGAAATCTCCGGCAGCGCCTCGAGCCCGTTGCCGTCGGGCATCACCACGTCGGAGATCACCAGATCGCCCCGGCCCTCCTCGACCCAGCGCTTCAGCGTCACCAGCGACGAGGTGGCATGCACCCGGCAGCCCGCGCGGGTCAGCGCCTGGGTGAGTACGGTGCGGATCGTGCGGTCGTCGTCGGCGACGAGAACGGTGCCATCCATCGGGGTTACTCCTTGTCTTTCGGGGCGACGGGCAGGGAAATGCGGAACAGGGTCTTGCCCGGCACGCTGTCGACCGAGACCCAGCCGTCATGGTCGGAAATGATTTTCGAGACCAGCGCGAGGCCGAGGCCGGTGCCGTTCTCGCGCCCCGACACGAAGGGCTCGAAGATCTGGCCGGCGATCTCCGGCGGCAGGCCCGGCCCGTCGTCGCAGATTTCCACCTGCAATGGCAGGCCGGTGCCGCTGCCATCGGGTTTGCGCAGCCGCAGGGCGTGATCGTAGAAGGTACGGATGCGGATATTGCCACCCTCGTCGCCGGCCGCCTCAGAGGCGTTCTTCAGCAGGTTGAGGAACACCTGCATGAGTTGGTCGGGATCGACATAGGTGGGCGGCAGCGAGGGGTCGTATTCCTCGCAGATCCGCATGCGCGCGCCGAAGCCGACCTCGGCCGATTTCTGCGCCCGGTCGAGCAGGTCGTGGATGTTCACCACCTTGCGCTCCGGCGGGCGCAGGTTGCCGAACTGCTCCACCTGTTCGAGCAGCGCCACGATCCGGCGGCTCTCGGCGACGATCAGGTCGGTCAGCTCGAGATCGTCCGCCTCGAGGCTCATCGATAGAAGCTGCGCCGGCCCGGTGATGCCGGCGAGCGGGTTCTTGATCTCGTGGGCCAGCATCTCGGCCATCCCGATCGCCGAGCGGGCGGCGGATTTGACCCCGAGCGATTTTCCGAGCCGCACCGCGAGGTTGCGCGGATGCATCAGGATCAGCACGTCGCCGCTGTCGCGCGACACCGGCGCGATCTGGATGTTGCACTCCACCGGCGGCGCATGGCCGGCGCCGACATCGACATTGTTGATGAACATCGGCGCCTGGTTCTTGCGGACACGCTCCAGGGCGCCGTCCATGTTGGCGTCGATATGCAGACGGTCGAGCACCGGTTTGCCGAGAAGCGACTTCACGCTGGCGTTGAGGAACAACTCGCCGGCGGAGTTCACCTCCTGGATGCGGTCGTCGAAGCTGATCACGATGGCGGGCACCGGCAGCGCGGCCCAGAGCGCGTCGTTGTCCATCAGGCGGCCTCCCGGTGTGGTGTGAGCGCGGCCGGCAGAAGCGCGCGCACCTGCTCGGGGTCGGGCGAGGAGAGCACCTCGCGGCGCAGCCCGGGCGGCGTGGCGGCGGCATCCATGTACCAGCCGAGATGCTTGCGGATCACCCGCTTGCCCAGATCGGCGCCGTAAAAGGCGAGCGAGGCCTCGTAATGCCCCACGACCATGTCGACGAGCGCATCGCCCGCGGGCACCTCCGGTTTGGCTGTGCCCGCGAGGTCGGCGGCGATCTCGGCGATCAGCCAGGGCCGGCCGCCGGTGGCGCGGCCCACCATCACCCCGTCGGCGCCGGATTGTGCCAGCGCCGCGCGGGCGTCGGCGGGCGAGCAGATGTCGCCGTTGGCGATCACCGGGATGCCGACCGCCTGCTTCGTCGCCGCGATCGCCGCCCAGTCGGCCCGGCCCTTGTAGAACTGGCAGCGGGTGCGGCCGTGGATGGTGATCATCTTCACCCCGGCCGCCTCCGCCCTCCGCGCGATCTCGGGGGCGTTCAGCATGTCGTCGTCCCAGCCCAGCCGGGTCTTCAGCGTCACCGGAACCGTCACGGCATTCACCACCGCCTCGATCAGCGTCACCGCGTGGTCCGGCGTCTTCATCAGCGCCGAGCCGGAGAGCCCGCCCACCACCTTCTTGGCCGGGCAGCCCATGTTGATGTCGATGATCCGCGCGCCGCTCTGCTCGACCATGCGCGCTGCCTCGCCGATCCAGTAGGGATCGCGGCCCGCGAGTTGCACCGCCGTGCCTTCGAGGCCGAAGCCCAGCTCGGCGCGTTCGCGCACGCCCGGCTTGGCCTGCACCATCTCCTGGCTCGCCACCATCTCGCTCACCACGAGGCCGGCCCCGAAGCTTTGCACGAGGTTACGGAAGGGCAGATCGGTGATCCCCGCCATCGGGGCGAGGAAAACCGGGGGATCGAGGGTGATGTCGCCGAGCGCGACGGGCATGTGCCTAATCCTTGAGCAGTTGGGTTCGATATAGGTCTCCGGGGCAGGTAGCGCAAAACCGGCCGCCCATTCCATGGGCATTATTTCATTTCTGCACAATTTTTGATCATTTCAGCCGCGTCACGCCTACCCATTGTCCTCGAAACCGGCACCGCTATAACGGGCGCATGGAGACCGCAGCCCTCATCGTTGCCGCAGGACGCGGCACCCGCGCCGGTGGCGACGTGCCGAAACAATGGCGCGCGCTGCACGGGCGCCGGGTGGCGGATTGGACTTTCGCGGCCTTCGCCGCGCACCCGCGAATCGACCGCGTGGTGCTGGTGCTGCACCCCGACGATCTCGGCCAGGCGGCGGCTTTCCCCGACGCGCTGATCGCCACGGGCGGCGCCACCCGCGACGCCAGCGTGCAGGCCGGGCTCGAGGCGCTGGCGGGCGACCCGCCGGATCTCGTGCTGATCCATGACGTGGCCCGCCCGTTGGTGTCGGCCGACGTGATCGACCGGGTGATCGCGGCACTGCACGAGAGCGCTGGCGCCGCCCCGGCCCTCGCCGTCACCGATGCGCTCTGGCGCGGCGAGGACGGCCGCGTCGCCGGCACGCAGGATCGCACCGGGCTCTACCGCGCCCAGACCCCGCAGGGCTTCCGCTTCAAGGCGATTCTCGCGGCGCACCGGTCCCACCCCGGCGGCGCGGCGGACGACGTGGAAGTGGCCCGCGCGGCCGGGCTGGAGGTGGCGATCGTAGAGGGCGACGAGGCCAACATGAAGATCACCGGGCCGGAGGATTTCGACCGGGCCGAACACTTGATGGGAGAGGCGATGGATATCCGCGTGGGCCAGGGCTACGACGTACACGCTTTCGAGGACGGTGACGCCTGCATTCTCTGCGGCGTCCCGGTGCCGCATGACCGAAAGCTCAAGGGCCATTCCGACGCCGACGTCGGCATGCACGCGCTGACCGACGCGATCTACGGCGCGCTGGCGATGGGCGACATCGGCCAGCACTTCCCGCCGTCGGACCCGCAGTGGAAGGGCGCCGAAAGCCACGTCTTCCTCGCCCACGCCGTCGGGCTGGCGCGCGAGATGGGCTACGAGATCGGCAATTGCGACGTGACGCTGATCTGCGAACGGCCGAAGATCGGCCCGCACGCCGGGGCGATGCGCGCGGAACTGGCCCGCCTCATGGGGCTCGACGCGGGCCGTGTGAGCGTGAAGGCCACAACATCGGAGCGGCTCGGATTCACCGGCCGCGAGGAGGGGATCGCCGCGCAGGCCGTGGCGACATTGGTGAAAGCATGACCCGGATCATCGGGACGTTTCTCTACACCGGCTATCTCAAGCCCGCCCCGGGCACCTGGGGCTCGCTTGCGGCCCTGCCCTTCGTTTTCGTGCTGCACGTGCTCGGCACGCGGCTGCACCCGATGGGCGGGCCGGTGCTGCTGGCCGCGGCCGCGCTGCTGGCGTTCCTCGCCGGGCTCTGGGCCACCCGCCGGATCGAGGCCGAGACCGGCGTGAAAGACCCCTCCGAGATCGTCATCGACGAGGTCGTGGGGATGTGGATCGCGATGTGGCCGGTCTCCTTCGGCGCGGCCTTCGCCGGGGCCGACATCCTCGCGCTCTATCCCGGCTGGATCGCCGCCTTCCTCGGTTTCCGGCTGTTCGACATCTGGAAGCCCGGCCCGGTGGGCTGGGCCGACCGGCGCGGCGACGCGATGGGAGTGATGCTCGACGACGTGATCGCCGGGGTGTTTGCCGGGATCGTTACGGTCGTGCTGGCCGCGATCTCGCATCTCTGGCTGATGGCATGACCGACCCGGCCGGGATTCTCGATCTCTGCCGGGCGAAGGGCCTCACCGTCGCCACCGCCGAGAGCTGCACCGGCGGCATGGTCGGCGCGGCGCTCACCGATATCGCCGGGTCGTCCGACGTCTACGAGCGCGGGGTGATCAGCTATTCCAACGCCGCCAAGATCGCATTGCTCGGGGTGCGGGCGGAGACGCTCGCGGCGCATGGCGCGGTGTCGCAGGAGGTGGCGCGCGAGATGGCCGAGGGGCTGCGGGCGCGGGCGGGGGTGGATATCGCCGTCTCGGTCACCGGGATCGCGGGCCCCGGCGGATCGGAACACAAGCCCGAAGGCCTGGTGTGTTTCGGGCTGGCCACGGCGGCGGGCGCCACCACCGAAACGGTGGAATTCGGCGCGCTCGGCCGGAGCGCGGTGCGAAAAGCCGCCACCGCCCACGCGCTCGGGCTGATCGGTGCCGCGGCCGCGCGCGCGGCCGGGTGACGCGAGCGAGCGCGCGCGTCTCCCCGCCTACGGGCACACCCCGCCGATCGAGATGTACTTGCCGTAGACCCAGCCCTGCGGTGTCGGCTGGCCCCAGAGCGGCGTCTCGCACTGGCCCGCCATGCAGTAGACGTAGTACCAGTTGCCGTTGCGCTCCCAGACCGAGATCTCGTCGCCGCGGTAGAGCTCGCCGTGCTGGGCGTAGTTCGACCCCGGCCCCGACCGCACCGCGAGAAAGCCGTTGCCCGCGGCGTGGTTGTATTGCGTGATCGGCCGTACGCCGACCACGTAGCCGGTGCAGTCGCCCGCCGCCGCCGGCCCAGACACCAGCGCCGCGCCGAGGAGCGCGGCAGCCGCCGCGCGTGTCGAAAACGTCATTGCCCCCTCCTTTGGATTTGCTGGCGACAGCCTGCCCGGACACCGGCCTGCGCGCCATGATGTGTATCAACGGCGCATGACAACATCGCCCACAGGGGCGGCATTTCCGCCTGCGCGCTGCCGGATTTTTGGGCGGTGATGAATCTGCCCTCGTTTTCGGCACCCTGCCCAGGGTTTGGCATGTTCCCGCCCCGCGCCCCGGTCCATCAGACCGCAAACCAGAATGGAGGGGATAATGAACGGGGCCGACACAGCCTGGATGATCGTCGCGACAGCTCTCGTGCTGTTCATGAGCCTGCCCGGGCTCGCGCTGTTCTACGGGGGGCTGGTGCGCGCGCGCAACGTGCTCTCGGTGTTCATGCACGTCTATGCCATCGCCGCGCTGATGAGCGTGCTCTGGCTCGTGGTCGGTTACTCGATCGCTTTCGGCTCTGGCGGGTCGGGCCTATGGGGCGGGCTCGACAAGATGCTGCTCCTCGGCATCGACGCCGAGACACTGTCGGGCACCCTACCGGAAGTGCTTTTCTTCGCCTTCCAGATGACCTTCGCGATCATCACCCCGGCGCTGATCGTCGGGGCTTACGTCGAGCGCATCGGCTTTGCCTTCGTG
>Ga0180435_10005691_pt1 | contig 12074 bp, 8 predicted proteins | sample SS_ome_3_FD_132467 | JGI IMG/M metagenome (GOLD analysis project Ga0180435, IMG submission 132467) | Hypersaline lake sediment archaeal communities from the Salton Sea, California, USA - SS_3_S_1 metaG | ecosystem: Environmental > Aquatic > Non-marine Saline and Alkaline > Hypersaline > Sediment...
ACCGTGACGCCGATGCCGTTTTCACGCGCCGACCTGATGAACCCGACCACCGAGTCGAACGCGTCCTTCCCCCGGCCCGACCTGCACAGTTCCTCGTACTGCGCGGGGTCGGCCGTGTTCAGACTGACGCTGACCTGGTCTATCAGGCCCTTCATCAGGGGCGCCGTCGGCCTGCCGGCGATGAGGTCGCACTGGCCGTTCGTGTTCAGGCGCGTCCGGCCCCTGCGTTCCTTGACGCGTCTCGCCACATCGAGCATGACCTCGAGGCGGAGGGTCGGCTCGCCGAAGCCGCAGAACACTATCTCGTCGTACCGCGTCGGGTCGCCGACCGCCTCGGCGACCTCGTCGGCCGAGGGCTCGCTCTCCTCCTCTGTCCCGAGCCAATGGCCCTTGACGCGCGGGTTTCTCTGCCGCGGACAGAAGACGCAGCGGTTCGTGCACCGGTTCGTCAGGTTCACGTAGAGCGAATCGCGGATGGGGTAGACGACGGCGGTCTCATTCTGGGCCGCAAGGCCGAAGAGGACTTTCGCGTTGACCGACGTTATCCGCCCAACGTCCTCGACGGATAGCCCGAGCACGTCCGCCAGGAAGCGCGCCGTGTGTACGAGGTGAGCCGGTTCGTTCCGCTTCCCGCGCACGGCCTGCGGCGTAAGATAGGGGCTGTCCGTCTCGATCATCAGGTGTTCGGCGGGCACGGCCTTCGCCGCATCGCGCAGAGCCGCGGCCTTGTCGTACGTCACTTGCCCGGCGAACGAGACCATCATCCCGAGGTCGCAGCAGCGGAGGGCCGTGTCTGCGTCGCCCGAGAAGCAATGCATCACGCCGCGCGTCCGGAAGCGTTCCAGCAGGGGGAGGCAGTCGTCGAACGCATCGCGGCAATGGACGATGACCGGCAGGCCGAGCCGGTTTGCTATCCCGAGCTGGGCCTCGAACGCCTTCCGCTGAACGTCGCGCGGGGCGCGGTCGTAGTGATAATCGAGCCCGATCTCGCCGACGGCCACGCACCTTGCGTCCGCGGCGAGCCGCTCGATCTCGGCGAGTGCCCCGGCGTCGGCGGTCGCCGCCTCGTGCGGGTGGATGCCCGCCGCCGCGAGCACGCACTCGTGCTTGCGGGCCAGGTCGAGGACGGCCCGTGTGCCCGCGACGTCGGTCCCCGGGCAGACGATCAGCCCGACGCCGGCCTCTTGCGCCCGCGAGATCGCCTCGTCGCGGTCCTTGTCGAACCGCTTGTCGTCAAGGTGCGCGTGTGAATCGACAAATCCTGTCATAGTTCGCTGAATCCCTTCATCGAGCGCGATTTCAGGCCGGTGTCGGTGGCGCGTCAAGGGCGGCCGCCGAAGGGCCGGTCCGCGTCGAAATCCGGCCGCAACACGTCCCGGCTCTCGGGTGACTGTGTGTAGAAGTTCTCGAAGCCCATGCCGTCGGCGAAGTCGATCAGGTCCTTGTATTCCGCATCGGACACCGGCCGGGCGAGCTCCGGGAACTCCGCCGCACGATGGGCCGGCGCGTACTGCGCCATCAAGCTGAACCACGTCGAGGTGGACAGGTTCTCGGCGATCCAGCGCAGTGTGTTGTGGATGCCTGCGAGGCCGTTCGGCAGGACCAGGAGCCGCACGATGAGGCCGCGCAGCGCCTGGCCGCGTTCGTTGAAGACTACGTCCCCGACCTGGTGATACATTTCGAGCACGGCGGATCGGTTGATCTTGGGATAGTCGGCGGCGCCGGAGAACCGCTCGGCGGCCGCGCCCCAGCTGTACCGCATGTCGGGCAGGTACACGTCGACGACTCCGTCGAGCAGGCGGAGCGCCTCGGCGCTCTCGTAGCCGCCCGTGTTGCAGACGACCGGCAGGCCGAGCCCGCGTCCGGCCGCGACGGCGAGCGACTCGATTATCTGCGGCACCCAGGGCGTGGGAGAGACGAGCGCGATGTTGGCCGCGCCGTCGTCCCGGAGCTTGAGCATCATGGCGGCAAGCTCGTCCGCAGACGCCTCTTCGCCCTTTCCTGACCGACTTATCCGCCAGTTCTGGCAATAGACGCAGTCCAGGTTGCAGTTGGAGAAGAATATGGTGCCGGCCCGCGGGCCGAGCGAGGGTTCCTCGCCTGTGTGGAGCACGGCCGTCGCGACCTTTGCGGCGGCGCCACAGTGGCACCGACCGAGCTTCCCGTCCGACCGGTCGACGCCGCACCGGTGGCCGCAAAGCACACACCCGGCCAGCATCTTGCGGGCCTCTCCCGCCCGGTCCCGGAGTCCATCAGCAGACAGTCCCATAACCGAAGTATAGCCCAATTAATGGGGGTCCACAAGCGCTAGCGGCGTTGCAAATTACCATAGCCGATGTGGTGAAATCCGGCAGATTCCCCGGTGCCGCAGTGCCGCCGTGCGGCGTAAGGCCTGACTTCTCAGCATGTTGCGGTTTCGTGTGGCGTCGGGCACACAGTTTGCTATAGTGAAGGCCGTAGTTTACCCGTAACCCTTTTTTGGAGGGCGGTGAGATGAAGAACGCAACGTTGGGAATGTTGTTCGGGCTTGTTGCGATGCTGAGCTTTGCGACGGCCGTGTTCGGTGAAGAGGGTGAAGTGAAAAAGACGGACAAGCCGCAGCGGCCGGGCATTGAGGCGCGCCGTTCGCACCGTGGCGGAGGCGAGATGCGCAGGCACCACGCCGTACGCGGTCGCCATGCCATGCGCAACAGATGGCGTGCGCACGCGGTTCGCCAGTTGATGGACACCGCGGAAGGCAAGGCCGAGCGCGAGCGGTTCAAGAAGGTGATGGAAGGCCTCGGCGAGGATGGCAAGGCCCTGCGCGAGAGCGTCCAGAAGGACATCAAGGGCGGCACAGAGCCCAAGGAGGCCTTCCAGAAGCACGCGGACAAGTTCAAGGCCCTGATGAAGAAGAGGATACTCGCCGGCATCGAACACCGCGAGAAGCTCCTGGGCATCGCCAAGATGCACGTGGACGAGACTATCGACAAGATGCAGGAAAAGATGCGCGAGCGCGCCGCCGAGCACAAAGAGCGGCGTGAGCAGATGCGTGACCGTCGCCGGGATGACGACACCGACCGTTCGGACGTGAGAAGGCGCCACGGCCGCGGTGACGACATGAGAAAGCGTGGCCGTGGGCGTGACGGCGAAGACGGTCCAGAGGACAAGGAATGACGAGAGCGTCCGGATAGTGTTCGACTCTCCGGGCTGTTCCCGACGCAACTGACGCGAGAAGCCCTTCGGCTCCGGCCGGAGGGCTTCTTTTTCTCGCGGATGCCCGGTGGTTATCAGTGCAGGCGGGGATCGGGCGGGCCGTCGAGCGGCTCTTCCGACGCGGGATCGCGCCAGGCCACTATGGCGCGGCCGCGCCATTCGTACATGCGGCGAAACTTGTCAAGGTCAAGTTCCAGCCCGCCGTTGCTCGGGTCCGCGATGAACATTTTCTGCCCGTCGAGACCGAGGAGTGTGACAACGTGCCGGCGGCGGCCTTGCGCGACCAGCAGAATCGCCGGCTTGTTCCGTGTCCGAAGCTCATCGAGCGTTGTGACCATCACCCCGACTTTCAGGGGCTTGTACCTGCCGAAAAACCTTATCGCGTCGGCGAGCTTCGGAAGCTCGGTCCCGCGGAACGACGTCCGGGCGCCGAAGGCCAGGTCGCCCTCCTTGACGAAGAGTCCCCACGCCTGGAGCAGTGAGGCCGCGGCGGCCGGGCCGCACGTGAACGGTTTTGACTGGAGCATGACGTTGCCCTGCCAGCGCCCCGAGAGCTGGGCGATTTCCGGTCCCTTCACCACAAGGTACGCCGCATCGCAGAACACATAGTAGGTCAGCACGACCGAAAACACGCCTATCAGGACCCGCTCGCTCGACCGTCTTCGCCGGACGGAGAGCGCCGCCGCCAGAAGCAGGAAGCCCGCGGGCGTTATCAGCCCGGCCAGGATGAGGTGTGGTGACTCAATGTAGAACCGGTCCGGGAACGTCGAGGTCAGGATGCGGTAGCCGATGCAGGCCGTGCCGGCCGCGATCGCCAACGGCCTCGCCCACTGGTGGCGCAGGCAGAGCATGTACCCGATGACGAGAAATGCCCCGCCTTCGAGCGCAACGACCGCCAGTTCGGCCAGGAAAACCCACTGCGGACGCAAAAGCCGTCTCCCGTGAACGTGTCCTATCCAACGGCGTCACATAAGAACAGTATCGTAATTCCGCGGCGCTGCGCCAGTCAACGCCCGGTCGGCTTGGCCTGTCGCTCTTCGTCCGGGCGGCCGGGCCAGTACGCGGCGACCCCGGCCCCGTTGCCCAGGAGGAGTCGGCCGAGACCGTCGTAACCTAGGATATCATTGTAGCCGCGTGTCGTCTCGTCGGAGATTTCACGGGTCCTGTCGCCGTCCCAGAAAAAAAGACCGCGGCCCTGCACGCCGATCCAGAGGCCGCCATCGTCCGCGGGCAGAACCGACACGCGGTCCGCCTCGTCCGGAGCGGGCCAGCCCTCGATACGCACAGCCGCGTCCGCGGACAAGACGAACGCCGCCCGGTCCGCCGCCTCGTCGTCGCCGGCACGCAGGACGTTCGTCGCCACCGCGACCCATTCGGCCTTTCCGGCGGGCCGCCGCCGCAGTGCGGTCGGCCGGACCCGTATCGAATCGCACTCAGAGTCGCCGCCCGGGATGCGCACCCGGCCGGACTCAGGCGCGCGCAGAGCGGTCAGGACCATTTTGAGCCGCGAGCGCTCCTCGGGCTCTTCGCTTTGGGCCAGCCGTTCCCTCAACTCCAGTTCGACGCCGCGCCCGAGCCCGATCAGCTCCTGTGTGGCCTGGTCGCGGACGCGCCATTCGGCGCTGTTGAGCAGGCCGACCAGCCGGCCGATCTCCTGGCCGGGATCGGTTCTGTTCACGTTGAACAGCGCGAGCCGGCCGGCGGCCGTGTTCAGCATCACGACGTCCCCGCCGGTCGGGCAGACCGCCTCGAGCCGGTCGTCGGGCAGGCCGTCGTGCGTCGTGAAGTGAGCCCATTCTTTTCCGTCGAACATCCAGAAGCCCGTGGTGCCGCAGACGCCTTTCCTCGTCCACCGCGCCCAGAAGTAGAGCCGGCCCACCTCGTCCTCGGCGATCCGGACCGCGCTCATCGGCACCGACACGTCGATGCTGTTCGGGTCGGCGAGGTCCTTTGCGAGCAGGCGGTCGCCGTCGAGCCACTGGACGCCCCGCGAGTTGCCGAACCAGACGCGGCCTGCGGAATCCTCATATGCCGCCGCGCGCGTCCGCCTTGCGCCGTTGACTTCGTCTTCGGTGCCGAAGAAGGCGCCGGCCGCGGGTCTCACTTGCTGCATCGAGCCGTCCTTGACGCCGTAGATGGCCGACGCGTCCGGGGGCAGGCACCATAGCCGGCCGCGGCCGTCGAGCAACAGCGGCCGGAACCCCGGGGCGACAAGGCCCGAGTCCGACACGGACGGCTCATTCGTCCGGTCTCCCCCTTGCAGGTAGAAACACCGCCCGCCGCGCCCGACAAAGGCGCCCGTGACCTGGGGCGGGAGGAACTGCCAGCGCACCTCGCGCGGGGCGAGCGCCGCCGCGAGGTCGTCAAGCGGCGTCGCCGCCGGGGCGGACGAACAGGCCGCCAGAATCAGGATTATCCCGAGCGATGTCTGTCTCACGATACTATTCTAGGCGGGCGGGCCGCGCGTGTAAACCGCGCTTCACCGATGCGACGCCTTTGCCAGGACCGCAATATCGCGCTTGACTTGGCGCCCGTTGCGCGCTACGTTCCCGCACAATTATTCGGTTTCTGGCGGTGCACGAAACAAGGAGACAGGGATGGCCGACAAGATTCGATGGGGCATACTGGCGCCCGGCAACATAGCGAAGCAGTTCGCACGGGGCTTGGCGGTCCTGCCGGACGCGGAGCTGGTCGCGGTCGGCTCGCGTTCGCAGGAGAAGGCGGACAAGTTCGGCGACGAGTTCGACGTGCCGCGCCGGCACGGGAGCTACGAAGCCCTGGTGAATGACACGGACGTCGACGCGGTCTACGTTGCGTCGCCCCACTCGGGCCACAGGGAACACACTATCCTGTGCCTCGAGGCCGGCAAGCCGGTGCTTTGCGAGAAGCCGTTCGCCATCAACGCCGCGCAGGCCGGGGAGATGATCGACGTCGCACGCGCGAAGGGCGTCTTCCTGATGGAGGCGATGTGGACGCGCTTCCTGCCCGCCGTCGTGAAGGTGCGCGAGTGGCTGGCCGAGGGCGCGGTCGGCGACGTGCAGATGCTCGCGGCCGACTTCGGCTTCGGAGCGAGTTTCAACATAGAAAGCCGGCTCTTCGACCCGGCACGCGGCGGCGGCGCGCTCCTCGACGTCGGCGTATACCCCATCTCGTTCGCGTCGATGGTCTTCGGTGGCCCGCCGGCGCGGATCGCCAGCATGGCCCAGAAGTGCGAGAGCGGCGTGGACGAGCGGTCCGCGGCCGTCTTCGGCTACGACGGCGGCGGGCTCGCGGTCGTCTACACCGCGGTCTGCACGACCACGCCCCAGGTCGCGTGCATCATGGGCTCGAAGGGGCGGATCGACATGCCCGCTCCGTTCTGGAAGGCGACGCGGGCGACGCTCTCGGCCGGCGACAGGAACGAGGCCGTCGACATTCCGCTCGAAGGCAACGGATACAACTACGAGGCGGCCGAGGTCGCCCGCTGTCTGCGCGATGGAAAGCTCGAGAGCGAGGTCATTCCTCTCGACGAGACGCTCTCTATCATGGAGACGATGGACAAGATACGAGCACAATGGGGCCTCAAGTACCCGATGGAGTAGAACCCGAGTTTTCCGGAGCAAGCCACATGAAGTACGGGACCATCCGCGGCATCAAGAAGCCGGTTTCGCGCATCGCGCAGGGCACAATAATGATCAGCCGCGCCAAGCTCGACGAGAGCTTCCGGCTCCTCGACGCCGCGTTCGAGGGCGGCTGCAACATGTTCGACACCGCACACTGCTACGGCGAGGACAACGAGCGCCTGCCGGGCGAATGGATCAAGAGCCGCGGCATACGCGACAAGGTCGTCATGCTCGCCAAGGGCGCACACCCGGACGGCGGCGGCAAGCGCTGCAACCCGAAGGACATCACCGAGCAACTCACCCAGTCGCTCGAACGGATGCAGTTCGACTACATCGACCTCTACGTCCTGCACCGCGACGACCCGGCCGTCCCCGCGAAGGAGATCGTCGACTGCCTGAACGAGCACCACGCCGCCGGCAGGATACACGCGTTCGGCGGGTCAAACTGGACGTACGAACGCCTGAAGGAGGCGAACGAATACGCCGAGGCGAACGGGCTCGTGCCGTTCGCCGTAAGCAGTCCGAACTTCAGTCTCGCCATATCGCACAAGCCCATGTGGGGCGACTGCGTGAGCATCCAGGGCCCGGACGGCGCCGATGCGCGCGAGTGGTACGCCCGGACGAACATGGCGCTCGTCACCTGGTCCAGCATCGCCCGCGGATTCTTCTCCGGCCGCTTCCGGACCGCGGAGGAGGAGAAGAAGAACGAGATTCTCGAAGCATGCGCGCGCGATGCGTTCTGCTACCCCGACAACTTCGAGCGGCTCGGACGCGTCTACGAGCTTGCGGACGAAAGGGGGATGACGGTGCCGCAGGTCGCGCTTGCCTACGTGCTCAACTATCCGCTCGACATCTTCGCCCTTGTCGGCGCCTGCACGCCCGAGGAGTTCGGGCAGAACCTCGCCGCGCTTGAGCTCGCGCTCACGCCCGAGGAGATGGCCTGGCTGAACCTCGAAGCTGACGCCCGATAGGCGCCTCTTCCGCGAAACGGGGCCCGGCCGCCGGGCCCCGCCGCACCCGCCGTTCCGCTCACCGTGACCTCGTCCGAAATCCGCGGCCGCGAAATCCGGGGCCTTTGCTTGCCGGATGATGTATTATAGAATAGTGGAGGACGGCGAACCCGCGAGGCGGAAATGCTCTTCAGGCCAAAGAAAAGGCGCTCGAAACTCCTTGCCAATTACCGGCAGGCCCAGGCCGTCGAACCCGACCCCCTGCGCCGAATCACCTCGTTTCTCATCGCGTTCGGCATCGTGGTCTCGGTGCTCGTTCTTGCCGATGCAATCAGGTATGTGACCGAGACTTCGTGGGACGACGAACGGGCGCCCGTGGTGCTCGGGCTCGTGGACCTCGAGGGCAACGTCGAGGATGTCGACCGCGGCCAGCAACTGGCCGAGCCGGAGAAGGAGGACCCGGTCGACGAACCGGCCCAGGAAGAGGCGGCAGAAGAGCCGCCGAAGCCGCCGGCCTTGGCCGTGGCCGAGAACGACAACCCGCCCGGGCCCGCCGAGACTGACAACACCAGCAAACGAGCCGGCGTCATCGCCACGCCCGGCACCGGGCCTTCGCCGCGCGCCATCTACAGCAACCGGGGCGGCGCGGCCAGGGCCAAGGCCGTCGGCCGGTACGGCGGCGACGCGAAGACCGAAAACGCGGTCAAGCTCGGGCTCGGCTGGCTCGCACGGCATCAGGACCAGGACGGCAAGTGGAGCCGCATGGACTTCGACAAGCACTGCGAGCCGGGGCGCAAGTGTGGCGGGGCCGGGCAGCACCCCACCACGCTCGACCCGGCCGTGACGGGCCTCGCTCTGCTAGCGTTCTGCGCGTCCAACAACACCCACGAAGAGGGCGAATACAAGAAGAACGTCGCCGCGGCCGTCGAGTACCTCCAGGCCATACAGACCGAGAGCGGCGGCTTCGGCGATTATCCGCGCGGCCTCAACTACCATATGATGTACAACCAGGGAATAGCGACTTTCGCACTGGCCGAACTGTGCGCAATGACCGGCGACAAGGCGCTCCTCGTGACGGTCGAGAACGCCGTCCGGTTCATCGTGCGGGCGCAGCAGGCCTCGGGCGCGTGGGACTACACCGACGCCAAGACCGGCCGCTACGACACCTCGGTCACCGGCTGGCAGGTCATGGCCCTGAAATCGGCCCACGCCGCGGGCGTCAAGGTGCCCGCCTATACCATCTACCGCACGGCCCAGTTCTTCGACCTGGTCACGCTCTCGAGCGGCGAGGTCATATACTCCAACGCCGCCCCGTCCGCGGGACGGCGGGGACCGGGGATGGCCGCCGTCGGAATGGCGTCGTGCCAGTTCCTCGGGTTCCCCGTCGCCAGCAAGACGGCAGCGCGGCAGGCGTCCGTCATTCTCGCCCACCCGCCGGACTGGGCCGAGCTGTCCACCGGCAACCCCGACTTCAGCCCGCTGAACTCCATCTACTACTGGTATTACGCCACGATAGCGATGTTCCAGTACGGCGGCGAACCGTGGGACAGGTGGAACAAGCAGATGAAGAAAGCTCTGCTCGCGCAACAGCGACGCGGCGGATGTCTCGACGGGAGCTGGGACCCGCCCGTCAACTTCTGGGGCCAGATCGGAGGCCGGCTCTACTCGACCACGCTCAGCATCCTGGACCTCGAAATCTACTATCGCTACCTGCCGGCATACGGCGGCGGCACGCTCGCGACCGTCGACGCGCTCATCGAGGTCGCCCGGACGCGGAACCGGCAGAGCGACGCCATCCAGGCCGTGCGACTGCTCGGCAAGTTCGATGACGAACGGGCAAGCGTGTTCCTGGTCGAGATCGCGCATGGCGACGACCACACGCTGGCCCTCGAGGCGTCCGTCGCCCTTGCCGGGCGCAAGGACGAGGCGGCCGTCCGGCCGCTCCTGGAGCAGTTGCGGTCGTCCAACCAGTTCGTGCGCCGTCGCGCGCTCAGCGCGCTTGCGCCCATGATAGGCGGCGGGCTCGTGCCGGTCTTCATCGAAAGTCTTCGCGACGAAGCGCCCACGGTCGCCCGGCTCGCCGCCGAGACGCTTCGCCGGCACGCGAACGTGTCGTTCGGTTTCGAGCCCGAGGCGTCCGCGCGGGACCGCGACGCGGCCATCGACAAGTGGCGGCAGTGGTGGGAAGAGCACAAGAGGGGCCAGGTGACCATCGAAAGCTCGCTTCCCTGGCTCGTCGTCAGCGTCGACCCGGAACGTGGAATGGTCGGGTTCAGCACGGGCAGGCCCGGCCTCGCCGGCAAGGGCGAGACGTACCACGTCTTCCGCGGCGACGACTACGTCGGCCGCATCGACGTCATCGAGGTCGACGGCGAGATCGCCATCGGGAGGGTGCTGGGGCAGTACACCGTCTCGCAAATCCAGAAGGGCGACGTCGTCAAGCCGAGGGAATAGGTGCGCCCGTCCCGCGAAAATGACGTGACAGACCGGGCCGTTCCCGCTAGACTAGCCATCCGTCGAACGGAATTGCTCGTGTTGTTGAGGCATGTGTTGATAATGGAACGCGGCGGTGTGCCCGCAGAGATTCTTCGCTTTGCTCGGAATGACACAAGAGCATGCGTTCGTTGTCATTCTGAGTCGCGTAGCGACGAAGAATCTCCTGCCGGGGTCTGTCTTCATCAACGCATGCGTCAATAACTGGCCACCTTCACGGCGTCGCTGATAAAGGAGGCGGGAAAATGAGGCACTCGATTTGCCGGTGGACGTTCAACGCAGGGAAAGGCGGGTTCGTCCCGGATGACATGAGGCCCGACTGGGCGGACCTGACCACGCCCGACTTCGTCGAGATCGTCGCAGAAAAGGTCAGGCCGAGGATCCCGGAGGGCATCGAGCTCGGGATCGAGGCCCACTACGACGGCGAGATCAACGAGGCGACCGCGCCGGTCGTCGTCAAGGCGCTCCGGAAGAACAAGCTTCACCTGGCGATGATAACGCCGGGCGCGCACGAACACTGGGGCTATGGCGGCGTCTGCTCGCTGGACCCGAAGGAGCGGGCCGCCGCGGCCGCGTTCGGCGCGCGCACCGTCGACCTCGCGTACGGCGCGCTCAGGAAGGCATGGCATCCCAAAGCCCCGCCCACGTTCGTCCTCTGGAACGGCTCTTGGGGCTACGACGTCCCGGGCCCGTGGCTCGACGACATGCTCGCCAACCTCGAGAAGGAAATGATAGCCCTGCTCAGGTACGAGAAGAAGAAGGGCGGCAAGCTCTACATCGCCATCGAGCCCAAGCCGAACGAGGGCCATCCGAAGATGATCCTGCCGACCGTCGCGAGCGCCCTCCTGCTCAGGCGGCGGCTGGGCGACAAGGTCGACGTCTCGAAGGTCGGCACGAACAAGGAGTTCGGCCACTCCGAGATGATCGGGCTCGACACCGTGTATGACACGGCGGAAGAGCTCCGCGAAAAAGCGCTCGTCCACGTCCACGCCAACAGCCAGGGCTACGACGGCATTCGCCAGGGCGGCCCGGGGATGTTCGACGTCGACCACGGCACGGCAATCACCGGCCCGAACATCGCGATCGCGCGGATGCTCCTCGTCGCAGGATACACCCGCTGGGTCGGGCACGACATGCAGCCGCGGGCATACGACAACGTGCGCCAGGCGATAGACCGCGTCGTCCGAAGCGTCATCAACTGGGAGGCGATGGTCAAGGCCGCCGAAAAGCTCAGCATGAAAAGACTGCTCGGCCTGCTCGCCGCGCGAGAAACCGCGAAGGTCGAAGACATCATGGGCGACGCCATCTCCGCCGCCCGCAAGTACGCGAAGGACATGCACAAGTAGATACCGGGGAGAAAACCCTTTTGAAAAAGAGCTTTTCTCCCCTCACCCCTCTTTCCGAAAACTTCTGCGAAATGCCGTCCGCCTTATGCGGACGGCACCTCGCCAAAAGTTGCTGGAAGGGGTGCGGGGGCTCCGTTGTACCCGGCCTCCATTGCTACTCTGCGAAGTAGCTTCGCTACGTAGCACGAGGAGGCCGGAACGAATCCGCCGTTATGGACGGCGGCTACAGCCGACGGATGAACTCCAAGCCGCCATCCCCGCGGCCGCGGAGCGGTCTACAAGTTCTTCGTTTCCTTCGTGTTCCCGCTCGTAGCGGGCAAGCTTCGTGGTGAAGAGGCCGGTCCGCGAGCCCCATCTGCGTAATCTGCGAAATCCGCGTCGACTTCTTTGTCCTTTTCGAGCCGGATTCGGGCGGCCGTGGCATGGGAGACCCGGCGAAAAATGAAGGGGGCTATAAGGAGACCAGGAAAGCAGGAGGGGCGGGGAGG
>Ga0180435_10005694_pt1 | contig 12073 bp, 10 predicted proteins | sample SS_ome_3_FD_132467 | JGI IMG/M metagenome (GOLD analysis project Ga0180435, IMG submission 132467) | Hypersaline lake sediment archaeal communities from the Salton Sea, California, USA - SS_3_S_1 metaG | ecosystem: Environmental > Aquatic > Non-marine Saline and Alkaline > Hypersaline >...
CCCCGCATATCGGAGGAGAGCTTGGACTCGGCCACCTTGGCCGCGAAGGCCTCGGAATCCCTCGGACGCCCCTCCTCCAGAGCCAGCCGGCTGCCCGGCGCGGCCATCTCGTCGATCCCGGAGAAAAGGTCCGCCTGCGCAGCTGCGGGAAGATAAATGAGCAGGCCCTCCGCCAGCCAGGCCGAGGGCTCACTGTCGCGGAACCCGTTGTTCCGCAGAATATCCGGCCAATCCCGGCGCAGATCCACGGCCACCTCACACCGTTCCGCGCGGGGCAGGTGCGCGGCCAGTGCCGCCCGCTTGAAGTCCAGAACCTCGGCGCGGTCGAGTTCGAAGACGGTGGTCCCCGCCGGCCAGTCCAGCCGGTAGGCACGGGAGTCCAGGCCGGCGGCCAACAGCACCACCTGACCGACACCGGCCTGCGCGGCCGCCTGGAGGCAGCCGTCGAAGTAGCGGGTTCGCGCACCCTGGTAGGTGACGAAGTGCGATCCGAAGTCGTCGGTCAGCAGTGGGTGGCCGGTCCCCGCCCCGTCGAGCAGCGCCCCGTCGAGCAGTGCCGCCCAGGGTCCGCCGGCGGCTCTGCAGAACACCTCGGCGAAGGGATCGACAGCCAGCGGATCGGGGGTGCGCGCCTCCAGTGCGCGGGCGGCGGCGACGAACAGCGCGGTGGAGCCGACACTCGTGGTGATGTCCCAGCTGTCGTTGTCGCTGCGCACGGTCAGACCAGGGGCCTTCCGGTGCGGATCCGCCAGTTCAGTTCGTGCAGAAGCAGATTGAACGGGAAGTTGCGGACGAAGGACGGCGCCAGATTGTTGCCCAGCCTGATCGCGGTCACCAGCGCGTCGAACTCGCGCTGCCGGGAGCGGTCCCAGTCCAGCTTCATCTCGTCGCGGAAGCGCTGCGGCAGGAAGCCGGTGGTGATCAGCAGGGCGAGCCCCTCGTTGACCCGCTGGATTCCGCCGGGAAGGCGGAAGGACCCCATCCGGGCCACCGCGATCGGGTAGAGGAAACCGCGCACGGCGTCGTCGATGTGGATGTTGTCCAATTGCCCGGCCCAGTACCGGTCGAAGGCCTGCCGGTCGGCGGGCCACATCTCCGGGCGCACCTGCAACATGGTGCCCAGCGTCATGCTCTCCCGGTAGTGCCGGTCGGCGGTCTCCTCGTCCATCTCACCGATGAACATGCGGCGCACGTCGACCCCGCCCTTGTACAGGCAGGCGGCCACCCACAGCTGCAGTTCGGGATCGAGGGCGTTGTAGGACACCGGGCTGTCCTCGGTGGAGAACACCTGGGCGTGCGCGCGCGTCACCGCCTTGCGGTAGGCCCGCTGCTGTTCGGCATCGCCGCGGGTGGCCACAGCCAGATAGGTGAAGGTGGTCCGGGCGCGCTTGATCGGATGGCGGTCGATGCGCCCGCTCTCGACGCGGCTCTCCATCACCCCGTAGCCGACCCCGGGCAGGGCCAGTTGCATGATCACGTTGGCCGGCCCGGCCAGCAGGGCGACCCCCGGAAGGCCGTCGTCGCGGGAGCGCGGCCTGGCCATCCGCCCCAGCAGACCCCGGTCGGCCGCCGGGCCGGCCGACTCGCTGACCGGACGGTCGACCACGCTGACCGGCTCCCGAGCGCCCACGGACCCGAGTCTATGCACCGCCGGCCCCGGTCACGCGCCGTGCCGTGGGCCGGCGTGCACCGCGGAGTACCCTCGGTCCCAACCCACCGTTTGGTCAACTGCCCTGTCGCCCCGCGGGAAAGGCGAGCGTTCATGCCCATCGCGATCAACTCCGAACACCAGGACCTGGCCTCCTCGGTCCGCGCGCTGGTCCGGCGCGTGGCGCCGCCGGAGTTCCTGCACGACACCCTGGAAACGCCGATGGACAACCCGCCGCCGTTCTGGCGGGCGGCCGCCGAGCAGGGTCTGCACGGACTGCATCTGGCCGAGTCGGTGGGCGGACAGGGTTTCGGGCTGTTGGAGGCCGCCGTCGCCGTCGCCGAGTTCGGCTACGGCGCGGTTCCCGGGCCCTACGTGCCGTCGGTGATCGCCGGCGCCCTGGTCGCCGCGCACGATCCCGAGGCCAAGGTGCTGGCCGTGCTGGCCGCCGGCGACGCGGTCGCCTGCTGCGCGCTGGAGTCCGACCTGACCGCCACCCGCAACGGCAACACCCTGACCATCCGGGGCGAGGCCCGGTCGGTGCCCTCGGCGGCGCAGGCGTCGATCCTGGTGCTGCCCGTGGCCATCGACAGCGGTGTCGAGTGGGCGGTGCTCGACGCAGCCGGACTGGAGATCGAGCAGGTGGCCTCGGTCGATCCGCTGCGCCCGGTGGCCCACGTCCGGGCCAACGGTGTCGAAATCGCCGCGGATCGTCTGCTGGGAAACGTCTCCCAGGCCGCCGGCCGGGCGATCCTCACCACCCTGCTCTCGGCCGAAGCCGTCGGGATAGCCCGGTGGGCCACCGACAGCGCCTCGGAGTACGCCAAGATCCGCGAGCAGTTCGGCCGGCCGATCGGACAGTTCCAGGCCGTCAAGCACAAGTGCGCCGAGATGATCGCCACCACCGAACGTGCCACGGCCGCGGTCTGGGATGCCGCCAGGGCGATCGACGAAGCGGCGCACAAGGATTGGGACAACACCGAAACCCATTACGAGTTCGCCGCGGCGGTGGCCGCCACCCTGGCCCCGGCGGCCGCACAGCGCTGCACCCAGGACTGCATCCAGGTCCACGGAGGTATCGGCTTCACCTGGGAGCACGACACCAACGTCTACTACCGCCGGACCCTCGGCCTGGTGGCGGCGTTCGGACGGCACTCGGAGTACCCGCAGCGGGTTTTCGACACCGCCACCACCACCGGGATGCGCCCGCTGGACATCGACCTGGACCCGGAGACCGAGAAGCTGCGCGCTGAGATCCGCACCGAGGTCGCCGCGCTGAAAGCCATTGCACGCGAGGAGCGCACCGCCGCGATCGCCGAGGGCGGCTGGGTTCAGCCGCACCTTCCCCCGCCATGGGGGCGGGCGGCCTCGCCGGTGGAGCAGATCATCATCGCCCAGGAGTTCGCGGCCGGCCGGGTCAAACGCCCGAACATGGGCATCGCCGCCTGGCTGATCCCGTCGATCGTGACCTACGGGACCGAGGAGCAGAAGCAGCGGTTCCTGCCGCCGACATTCCGCGGCGAGATGATCTGGTGCCAGCTGTTCTCCGAGCCCGGCGCCGGATCCGACCTGGCCAGCCTGACCACCAAGGCCACCAGGGTCGACGGCGGATGGCGGATAACCGGCCAGAAGATCTGGACCACCGCCGCGCAGTTCTCCCAGTGGGGCGCACTACTGGCAAGGACGGACCTGAACGCTCCGAAACACAACGGAATCAGCTACTTCCTCCTCGACATGAACCAGGACGGCGTTGAGGTCAAGCCGCTGCGGGAGCTGACCGGCAACGCGTTGTTCAACACGGTGTTCATCGACGACGTCTTCGTCCCCGACGAGATGGTGCTCGGCGAGGTCAACCGGGGCTGGGAGGTCAGCCGCAACACCCTGACTGCCGAGCGGGTGTCGATCGGGAGCAGCGAGCCCTGGTTCCTGCCCAACCTGGACCGGTTCGTGGAGTTCATCGCCGCGGGCCAGTTCGACCAGGTGGGCCACCACCGCGCCGGGGAGCTGATCGCCGAGGGGCACGCCGCCAAACTGCTCAACCTGCGCTCCACGCTGCTGACGCTGGCCGGTGGCGACGCGATGCCCTCGGCGGCCATCTCCAAACTGCTCTCGATGCGCACCGGCCAGGGATACGCCGAGTTCGCGGTGTCCTCGTTCGGCGTCGACGGCGCCATCGGCGACAGCGAGTCGCTGCCCGGGCGCTGGGCGGAGTTCCTGCTCGCCAGCCGGGCCACCACGATCTACGGCGGGACCTCGGAGGTGCAGCTCAACATCATCGCCGAGCGGCTGCTGGGGCTCCCCCGCGATCCCTAGCCCGGCAGCCCAGGCCGGCCGCGGGCAGCAGAGGCTACTGGATCTCGATCTGGCGCAGTTCCCGCTTGAGGATCTTGCCGGTCGGGTTGCGCGGCAGCTCGGCCAGGAAGATGACCTCGCGCGGGACCTTGTAGCGCGCCAGGTGATCGCGCACGTAATCCTTGATCGCCTCCTCGGTGAGCTCGGCCTGTTCGCGCAGCACCACGAACGCCCGCAGCCGCGCTCCCCATTCGTCGTCGTCCACGCCGATCGCGGTGGCCTCGACGACGTCGGGGTGGCCGCTGATGAGGTCCTCGACCTCCGCGGGAAACACGTTCTCCCCGCCGGAGACGATCATCTCGTCGTCGCGGCCGCTGACGTAGAGCAGACCGTCGGAGTCGAGGTAACCGACGTCGCCGGAGGACATCATTCCGTCGATCACCTCCTTGTTGCCGCCGCCGGTGTAGCCCTCGAACGGGAAGAAGTTGCCGACGAAGATCCGGCCGACCTGACCCTGCGGTACCTCAGAGCCGTGCTCGTCGAGGATCTTGACCCGCACCCCCTTGATCAGCGGGCCCACCGTCGCCGGGTTCTTGCGCAGATCCTGCGGCCGGGCGATGGACACGAACGCGATCTCGGTGGAGCCGTAGAGGTTGTAGACCACCGGACCGAGGTCCTTCATCGCCCGGCTGGCCAGTTCCGCCCCGAGCTGGGAACCGGAGGAGAACACGATCCGCAGCGAGGACAGGTCGGGGCGATGGTCCATCGCCTCGAGCGCATCGAGCATGCGGGAGAGCATCACCGGAACGACGACCACGGCGGTCACCTTGTGCTCGGCGATGTCGGTGAGCACCCTGGCCGGTTTGAACCGGCGGTGCAGAACCAGCGTCGATCCCAACGTCATCGCGATGGTGGCGTGCAGGTAACCCAGCGCGTGGAACATCGGCGCCGGCAGCGCGGTCACCTCCCCGGACCGGAACGGGACGTGCGAGAGCACCCCGCCGATCGGGGCCAGCGTCGGCGGCGCGTGCCGGTTGGCGCCCTTCGGCGTCCCGGTGGTCCCACTGGTGAGGATGATGATCGAGGATCTCTTGGTGGCCGCCGGCGCGGGCGCGGAACTGCTGCGGGCGATCAGCTCGGCCAGCGTCTCGTCGGCACTGCCGGAGGGAGTCTCGGTGTCGGGGTTCTCGCCCAGCGCGCGCAACCTGCCCAGCGGGGCCTCGGCGAGTTTGACCGCGTCGGTGTACTCGTCGTCGTAGATGATGACCTTGGCGCCCTCACGGGCAGCGACGTCGCGGATCTGCGGTCCGGAGAACTCGGTGTTGAGCATGATCGTCCGGGCGCCGACCCGCGCGGAGGCGTAATTGGCGATCAGGAACCAGCGGTGGTTGCGGGCCAGGATCGCCACCCCGTCCCCGCCGCGCACGCCCATCGCCAACAGGCCGTTGGCCACGGCGTTGCTGGCGTCGTTGAGTTCGGCGAAGGTCATCGACCCCTCGTCGTCGATGAGGGCCGTGCGGTGCGGGGTGCGGCGCGCGTTGAGCGCCGGGATCATCCCGACCTCGCCCCAGCGGCGGATGTCGCCCACCATCGCGACGAGGTTCTGCGGGGGCTCCAGGCCGAAGGCGCCGGCGGAGATCATCTTCTGCAGGTAGTGCAGTTCAGCCGAACCGCGTTCGGCGACCTGCTGGGCGACGGCGAGGGCCCGGCCGCGGAGTTCAGAGAAAGGCATGCGACCACGATATGTGACGCAGATAACCGCGCGGGAACCCCCGCCGAAACCGCCCGGCCTATCCTGGTGCGGTGGCAACCGTGAGCCGCAGCCGCCGGATCGCCGCGCGGCCCGAGGCGATCTGGGATCTGCTGGCCGACTTCGGCGCGATCAGTTCCTGGGCCCCCAACGTCGACCACTCCTGCCTGCTCGAGCACGGACCCGCCGGGCCGGTCGGCACCTCGCGGCGGGTCCAGGTGGGCCGCAACACCCTGGTCGAGCGGATCACCGACATCGAGGCGCCGGTCAGCCTCGGCTACCGGATCGAGGGTCTGCCTCATCAGCTGCGTCGGGTCACCAACCGCTGGGAACTGTCCCCGGCCGGGCCGGGCCACACCGATGTCACCCTCACCGGCACCGTGGAGATCGGCGCCAACCCGCTGGCCCGCCTGGCCGAGCGGGTGATGGGCCGGCTGATGGGTAAACAGTCCGACTCGATGCTGGCCGGCCTGGCCGACCGAATGGAGGGATCGACATGACGACCGGACCGACGGCACGGCCCGACATCGTGGTGGTGATGACCGACGAGGAGCGCGCCACCCCGCCCTACGAGTCCGGCGACGTCCTGGCCTGGCGGAAGCGGACGCTGGCCGCGCGGCGCTGGTTCGACGAACACGGGGTGCGGTTCACCCGGCATTACACCGGCTCGCTGGCCTGTGTGCCCAGCCGGCCCACGATGTTCACCGGCCAGTACCCCGACCTGCACGGGGTGACCCAGACCGACGGGATCGGCAAGATCTACAGCGACTCCCGGATGCGCTGGCTGCGCCCCGGCGAGGTGCCCACGCTGGGCAACTGGTTCCGCGCGGCCGGCTATGACACCCACTACGACGGCAAGTGGCACATCTCCCATGCCGACCTGACCGATCCGGCCACCGGAGAGATCCTGGCCACCAACGACGACGACGGGGTGGTCGACCCCGCGGCGGTGCGGCGCTATCTCGACGCCGACCCGCTCTCGACGTACGGCTTCTCCGGCTGGGTCGGCCCCGAACCGCACGGGGCGGGCCTGGCCAACAGCGGTCTGCGCCGGGATCCGCTGATCGCCGCGCGGGTGGTGGACTGGCTCACCGACCGCTACGCCCGCCGGCGCGCCGGGGACCCCGAAGCGCTGCGGCCGTTCCTGCTGGTGGCCAGCTTCGTCAATCCGCACGACATCGTGCTGTTCCCCACCTGGGTGCTGCGCAGCCCGCTGTCACCGTCGCCGCTGGACCCGCCGCATGTTCCGGCCGCCCCCACCGCCGAGGAGGACCTGCGCACCAAACCGGCCGCGCAGATCGCCTTCCGGGAGGCCTACTACTCCGGTTACGGACCCGCGCCGGCGATCGAACAGGTCTACCAGCGCAACGCCCAGCGCTACCGGGACCTGTACTACCGGTTGCACGCCGAGGTCGACACCCCCCTGGACCGGGTCCGGCGGGCGGTCACCGAGGGCGGCTCGGAGGAGGCCGTGCTGGTGCTGACCGCCGACCACGGCGACCTGCTGGGCGCGCACGGTGGGCTGCACCAGAAGTGGTTCAACCTCTACGACGAGGCCACCCGGGTGCCGTTCAGCGTGGCCCGGATCGGCTCGGACCCCACCGCCGCGCGGACGGTGACCGCGCCGACCTCACACGTGGACCTGGTGCCGACCCTGCTCGGCGCGGCCGGGGTCGACGTCGAAGCCGCCGCCGCGGCGCTGCGGGAATCGTTCTCCGAAGTGCATCCGCTGCCGGGGCGCAACCTGATGCCGGTGGTCGACGGGGGGCCCGCCGATGAGGACCGCGCGGTCTACCTGCTGACCCGGGACAACATGCTCGAGGGGGACTCCGGCGCCTCCGGACTGGGGCGGCGGCTGGGCCGGACCGCCAATCCGCCTGCACCGCTGCGTATCCGGATACCCGCGCACACCGCGGCGAACTTCGAGGGCTTGGTGGTCAGGGTCGGCGAGGACGACGCGCCCGGCGGGGCCGGCCACTTGTGGAAGCTGGTGCGAAGCTTCGACGACCCCTCGACGTGGACCGAGCCGGGAGTCCGCCACCTGGCGGCCAACGGCATGGGCGGGGAGGTGTACCGGACCAGCCCGCTGGATGACCAATGGGAACTTTACGATCTGACCGCCGACCCGGTCGAGGCCGAGAACCGCTGGGCCGACCCCACGCTGCACGAGCTGCGCGGGCACCTGCGCGCGAAACTGAAGGAGAGCCGGGCGAACTCGGTTCCGGAGCGCAACAACCCGTGGCCCTACGCCGCCCGGCGCTCGGCGGACTGAGGACGGAGATGCCGGAGACCGCGGACGGCGCTGCCACCACCCTGACGTTCTACTGGCGCCCGGGTTGCCCCTTCTGCGCCTCGCTGCGCCGGGGGCTTCGTCGGCGCGGTATCGCCTTCGAACAGGTCAACATCTGGCAGGACCCCGCCGCCGCGGCCCGGGTCCGCCGGATCGCCGGGGGCAACGAGACGGTGCCGACCGTGGTCCTCGGCGAGCATGAACTGGTCAACCCCGGCTCCGGACGGGTCGAGTCCCTGGTCCGCGACATCGCACCGCACCTGATCGAGGGCCGGAGCCGGCGCGGGCTGCGCCGGCTCTGGCCCTTCGGGTGACCGACAGTCAGCTGCCGCGGATCGCGGACTCGATCTCCTCGGCCGGGATCGCCTTGGTGCAGAAGAACCAGTCCTCGCACACCACGCCGTCGTCGCGGCCGTCCATCCGGTCCTTGGCGGTGCCACACGAACCGGCGGGGGGAACGATCACCGGCTCGCCCGGACGCCAGTCGGCCGGTGTGGCGATGTCGTAGTGGTCAGCGGCCTGCAGCGCCTTGACCACGCGCAGCAACTCGTCGAAGTTGCGGCCCAGGCTCAGCGGGTAGTAGATGATCGTGCGCACGACGCTCTTGGGGTCGATGACGAAGACCGCCCGGACCGCCTTGGTGGAGTCCTCGCCGGGCATGATCATCCCGTACTTCTGCGCGATCTCCATCGTGATGTCCTCGATCAGCGGGAAGGTCACCTCGACGTTCTCCATGTCGCGGAACTTGATCTTGTCCTTGATGGTGCGCAACCAGGCGATGTGGCTGTAGAGGCCGTCGACCGACAGCCCGACCAGTTCGGTGTTGTACTTCGCGAACTCGTCCTGCATCGACGCGAACGTCATGAACTCGCTGGTGCAGACCGGGGTGAAGTCAGCCGGATGGGAGAAGAAGATCACCCACTTGCCGGAGTAGTCGGCGGGGAAATTGATCGGCCCCTGGGTGGTCACCCCGGTGAACGACGGCGCGGGGTCGCCGATCCGGGGCATGGAGACAGCGGGTGCGGGCGTCTCGGATGTGGTCATGTCGTGGCCTCCCTGGGGTCTTTTCTGGAACTGGTCCAGAATATACCCCCCAGGGTATAGTCGCAAGCGGTGGGCCCCGGTTAGTGCACGCCGTCCATCAGGGTGCTGATCCGCGGCGCCAGCCACCACACCAGCACACCGACCCCGATCGCGACCGAGCCGATGATCCCGAAGTAGGCGAATTCACGGGACGGGTCGTAATACCGGGCGAGCACCCCCGACATCGCGGTACCCAGACCGACCGAGAAGAAGTACAGCGCCATCATCTGGGCCCGAAAGGCGTTGGGCGCCAACTGAGTCGTCACCGACAGCCCGATCGGTGACAGCAGCAGCTCGGAGACCGCGAACATGGCCATGATCGCGACCACCACCAGCACCGGCACCGACCGGCCGGTGGTTCCGGACATGGTCGTCAGGGCCAGGAAAGCCAGACCCATGCCGATGACCCCGTAGGCGAACTTGCGCGGGGTGGTCGGCGCCCGCCGGCCCAGCCGGGTCCACAGCACCGCGAACACCGGCGAGAGCAGGATGATCCAGATCGGCTCGATCGAGCCGATCCAGCTCGACGGCGCGGTCCAGCCGAAGATCGTCCAGTTCATCCGCTCGTCGGAGTAGACCGCCAGCACGGTGAAGATCTGCTGGAACAGCGACCAGAACACCGCGTTGGCGATGAACAGCGGGATGAAGGCCCGAACCCGGATACGTTCGGAGGGCGTCACCCGCGGGCTGGTCAGCATCACCGCGAAGTAACCCACCGCGGCGATCAGGATCAGCACGGTGGTGATCTGGGAGAGATTGGCCAGCCTGATCACCCCGGCGGCGAACCCGGCGCCGATCACCGCGAGCACCGCCGCGCCCACGACGGCGGCCCGGACCAGGTCGGGCCGCGACAGCGGGTGCGGAACCGTGCGGCCGTGGCTGCCCAGGTTGCGCCGGAACACCACGTACTGGGTCAGGCCCAGGGCCATCCCGACCGCGGCGGCGCCGAAACCGTAGTGGAACCCCAGGGAGGTCTGCAGCAGCCCGGTGATCAGCGGTCCGGTGAACGCCCCCAGGTTGATGCCCAGGTAGAACAGCGTGAACCCGCCGTCCCGGCGCGGATCGCCCTGGTCGTAGAGGGTGCCCAGCAGGGATGAGGCGTTGGCTTTGAGCGCGCCCGCGCCCAGCGCGATCAGCACCAACCCCACCGCCACCCCGGTCAGGCCCGGCAGCAGCGCCAGTGCGAGGTGCCCGCACATCACCACCACACCGCCGTAGAAGACGGTGCGCTCCATGCCCAGGACCCGGTCGGCCACCCATCCGCCGAGCACGGTGGACAGGTAGACCAGCCCGCCGTAGGCGCCGACGATGCCGGTGGCGGTGGACTTCGGGAGGCCCAGCCCGCCCTCGCCCACCGAGTAGTACAGGTAGTAGCCGAGGATGGTGAGCATCCCGTAGAACGAGAACCGCTCCCACAGCTCCACCCCGAAGAGGTTGACCAGCCCGATCGGATGGCCGAATCGGGTCGGCGGGGCCGTCGTCGTCCCCCGCCGGTCGAGTTCCGTCACATCGCACACCATGCCACCGCGGGGGCCCTCCGGAGGCCGAAAACGGCCCGACACATGCTTGGATGGAAGCCGTGACCAGCGATGTCGACGCCGGGCCGCGGGGCTTGCCGGCGGCGGGGTTCGCCCGGGTCGGCAGCGTCTACTACCCCATCCTGGTGGCGGTGTTCACCGCCCTGGTGATCATCTCCAACGTCACCGCCACCAAGGGCGTTGCGTTCGGGCCGATCATCACCGATGGCGGCTTCATCGTTTTCCCCCTGACCTACGTCATCGGTGACGTGCTGGCCGAGGTTTACGGCTTCCGGGCCGCACGGCGGGCGATCATCCTCGGCTTCGTCATGAACGGCCTTGCCGCGCTGGCGTTCTGGGTGACCGTGTACCTGCCGGCCGCCGATTTCTACCCCAACCAGGAGCACCTGTCCAATGTCGTCGGCTCCTACACCCAGCTGATCGTCGCCGGGCTGGCCGGATTCCTGGTCGGCCAGACCATCAACGCCTGGGCGGTGGTCAAGATCAAGGAGCGGACCGGCGAGCGCAACCTGTGGGCCCGGCTGGTGGGTTCCACCTTCGTCGGCCAACTCGGCGACACCCTGGTGTTCTGCAGCATCGCCGCGCCGGCCATCGGGATCACCGGCCTGGCGGATTTCCTCACCTACGCCGCCCTGGGCTGGCTGTACAAGACGGTCGTCGAGGTGGTGATGCTGCCGATCACCTACCGGGTGATCGCCTTCGTCAAACGGCATGAGCCCAGCTACCCGGCGTGATGGCACCCACCGCGATCCGCGACTACGGCGACCGGGCCGTCCTGATCGAGTGTGACTGCACCGCAGAGGTTCTGGACCTGGCAGCCGTCATCGAGCGGGCAAGGCTGCCGGAGGTCCTCGACATCGTCCCGGCGGCCCGCACGGTTCTGGTGACGCTGGCCGGACCCGCCGCGCAGCAGTCGGTCCGCGACCTTCTGCACCGCATCGAGGTGACCCCGCACGCGGCGAAGGCCGAGCCGGGCACACCGGAGGTGGTGATCGACGTCACCTACGACGGTCCGGACCTCGCCGAGGTCGCCGACCGGCTGGGAACGGGCCCGGGCCAGGTCGTCGAGGCCCACACCGCGCGGCCGTGGCGGGTGGGATTCGGGGGGTTCGCGCCGGGCTTCGCCTATCTGATCGACGGCGACCCCAGGCTCCGGGTGCCCCGCCGCGATGAGCCTCGGACCAGGGTGCCGGCCGGATCGGTCGGGCTGGCCGGCGAGTTCAGCGGCATCTACCCCCGCGAGTCGCCGGGGGGATGGCAGCTGATCGGGCGGACGGACGCCGCGCTGTGGGACCCCGGCCGGGCGCGGCCCGCACTGCTGCGCCCGGGAATGTGGGTGCGGTTCCGGGCGCTGCCGGGTCCCCGGTGACCACGCTGGAGGTGCTGCGCACCGGGCCACTGGCCCTGGTGGAGGATCTCGGGCGGCCCGGGCTGGCCAACATCGGGGTCACCGACTCCGGTGCCGCCGACCG
>Ga0180435_10005695_pt1 | contig 12073 bp, 6 predicted proteins | sample SS_ome_3_FD_132467 | JGI IMG/M metagenome (GOLD analysis project Ga0180435, IMG submission 132467) | Hypersaline lake sediment archaeal communities from the Salton Sea, California, USA - SS_3_S_1 metaG | ecosystem: Environmental > Aquatic > Non-marine Saline and Alkaline > Hypersaline > Sediment...
AAATGAAAGATCGACGCGGCCAGCGCAGCGTCGGCGCATCCGGCTGTGAGCACCTGGTGGATGTGCTCGGGGCTGCCGGCCCCTCCGGAAGCTATGACTGGAATGGTGACAGCCTCCGCCACCGCCCGCGTTATTTCGATGTCGTATCCATCGAGCGTTCCGTCGGCATCCATAACCGTCAGGAGAATCTCACCGGCGCCGCGGGCCTGGACTTCTTTGGCCCACGCGACGGCCTCCAGCCCGACGGGAATACGCCCGCCGTTTACGTGGACTTCCCACCGCTCGCCCCGATCGCCCTGTATGCGTTTGGGATCGATCGCGACCACCACACACTGGGCGCCGAACCGCCTGGAAGCGGCCGTTATGAACTCCGGGGCGCGGACGGCTGACGAGTTAATCGAAACTTTATCCGCGCCGGCGTTGAGCAGGTTGCGGAAGTCCTCGATAGTCCTGACCCCCCCACCGACGGTCAGGGGCATGAAGACCTGGTCGGCGGTCTTGGAGACCACGTCCAGGATAATGTCCCGCCGTTCGTGGCTGGCGGTAATATCCAGGAAGACCAGTTCGTCGGCGCCTTCTTCCTCGTATCGACGGGCGACCTCGACGGGATCGCCGGCGTCGCGGAGGTTCAGGAAGTTAACGCCCTTGACGACCCGACCGCTGTCGACATCCAGGCATGGTATTATTCGTTTCGCCAGCATTTTTTATTACTATTTCGAACATCCATTCGTCGGTTTTTTTTCGCGTATCGCCGATTCATCCCCGCCGCGGCCAGCCGATCACACGTTCGTTCGCAGGCTGTCTCGCACCGTCGGACCGCGATTGAAGAACCGAGACCGTTCAAACAGCAACCACAACAACAGCGAACTCCAGACAACCACCGCCACGCCCAAAACGACCGGCAGCGACAGTCCGCTGACCTTTTCCCATGCGGTATTCTCCGGGGCGATCGCGGCGTCCACCTGCGGACCGAATGGCAGGAACGCCGCCCACGCAACCAGCACGGCGCCCCAGGCGGCAACGAAACTCTGGCAAATCGCCGAAACCCACGCCCACGATATGCTGAACTTCTGGCGACCGGCGAAGACCACCAGCAGCAGGCTCGCGGCCAACCACGCCAGACCCACCAAATCGATAGCCACCCCCGCGTCAACAAAGACTATCTTCACCCCTCGCGTAATCGAGGGCACTTTTTCCCCCACCGACGTGGTCACCTGGATCATATTCTGGATGAGGTTCCGGGCAGTCCAGGCCACCAGGGCCCATACCAGGTACGCAATACCCGTAAAGGCCAGCGCCAAACTCACATCCAACCGGGATGTCCGCCGCGTTCGTCCAAGCATCTCTCGGCCCTGCCAACTCTGACAATAAATCCGTCAATCCACATTACAACGCCCAAAAACACCCACGTCAAAGCCAATATAACACTGCCCGCTATTTTTTTCCATCTTCGCTTCTCAAGTGGACGGGACGCAAATCCGCCGCCCGGTAGTGCTCGGCGACTTCATCAGCTTTCAGGGGGCGGTCGTAGACGCTCACTTCGTCGATCCTGCCCTCGAAGTTTGCAAAGTTGTCGTTTCGCCCGCCGACGAACGCCTGTCGCACGCTGCTCGGGCAGCCTGGTGCGGACTGTCCGGATATCTCGGGGGTAGTGTTTCCGTTGAGATAAACCGCGATGCGGCGTCCCCTGCGAACGAGGACTACGTGGTTGAACGTGTTGACCTGAAGTTTCGTGGTCCCGATCAGGGTTTCATCGAGCTTGTTACCGTTGAAGAATATCAGGCGCCCGGTCGATTTGGCGTCGTGCGTCCCGCCAATACCCAGGTGATCGCCCGGCGCCTCGTCGGCCTGGTCAACACCCCGGGAAAACAGGTAACCGGCAACTGACCTGGCTTGTGGAGGCATACCGTTGGAAAACCACATCTCCACCGAGTAGCTGTCGGCGAGTTCCCTGATAACCGCCCCGAGACGCCCGCCGGCGAACTGGACGGCGCGGTTGATCTTGCCCGGACCGCAGAAACCCGGCGCCACAGGCCCTTTGAGCCAGTAAGCCACAGGCCCGTTGAACCTTCCGTGATTTCCCCCACCGCCCACATCAACAGCTCGCCCACCGCCAAACCCGCCCATACGCCAGAACGCCACCGGCTTGGACGCGAGCACCGCCTTGGCGTACGGTCCGACAGATTCGGCGTATTTACGCGCTCGCCTGCCCGAAACTTCTTCAAGAAGTCCGAGCACCGCTTCGACGATCTTCGGCTCGGCCTGCACTTCCAGACCGGCCGACCGCGCCGGCCAGGTGGTGTATCCGCCAAGACCGTGCTGCGCCGGTGGTGGAATATAACCCTCCCCCCCGTTGGCCAACTCAATGTTGAAAGTAGGCGCCATCGGGCTTTGGGCCTTGATCTGCAGACCGGTAATACCGAATACCTCGCACGGGATAGCCACGATCCCCAAGTCGCCGATCCGCAGCGCCTGCAGCTTGATCTCGGCCGCCGGATCGTCGCGGAGGTATATCTGTTCGCGGGCGTAGACCTCCGGGCGATTCCTCGGCTTGCGATCGCCCATCTTCGCGACGATTGCTTTGGCCCACTCCAGGCGGGTTTCGTCGCCCGTGCGGCGGCGGAGTTTCAGCTTCTTTTCAGCCATCGCCAGCGTCGCGGACTTGTGGTGCTCGATCTTTCCGTACGCATCGAACGCAATTTTCGCCAACTGGCGGGTGTAAGTGGCGATATCGATCCTTTTTCGAGCGCTTGAATAGTCCATCCAGTGCAGGTCTCCGCTGGTGCCCTGCGACATCATCGCCACGAAGGGCGGGTCGGTGTTCTCTGCCTTGACCAGGCGGGCGAACTCGGCGGCGAACCGCCCGAAGTAGTCCGCCGACACCGCCGGCGAACCGAAATAGTGCATCGAGTAGTTCGCCAGCAGCGCGATCGGGCGCCCCTCAAGCGACTGGACCGACAGCAGCGACAGATCGGTGTCGACCGGGCCGGCCGGGCCGACATAATTGGCGTTGCGGTATCCCGGATGCATCATCGCACGGACGGTTCTCTTGCCGAACGGGTCGGTTCCCATCCGATCCGACCTGCGAATCCAGCGGCGGCAGTGCGTATGTTTGTCGGCCTGGGCGACGGTCCATCCGACGCGAGCCGGCGCCAGATTCGCCGCGGCGCGTTCGATGACCTTCACGATCCGCCCGGGCAGGAACTTCGCGTATGCAGTGTCCACTCCGGTTCCAAGTGCGCCCATCACCGACGGGGCCGAATGCGTGTGCGTCGCCGAGATCATCATCCGCTCGGGCCGGATACCGGTGGTCTTGGCGGCCAGCGCCTTGGCGGCGTCCACCAGCGAGCGGGGCATCATCAAGGTATCGACCACGACGATCGCCACGGGCCCGGCGGTGCCCGCATCGAGTACCAGACAGCGTGCGTGGAGGCGATCGTGGACCTTGTTGGACCTTCCTTCGAGAAACCCACCGCTGACGATCACGGGCAGTTTCTCCGGCGTGATGTCGACAGCGAACGCCCCGGCGCGGAGAGGTTTGCTGTCCTCGCCTTCACCGGCCAGGACGATCCCGTCGCCCGACAGAACAACCGCGCCAATCAAAACAACTACCGCAAGCAGATGTGTGATTCGATTCATGACATCCAGTCTACCTTATCGAACAAGAGATAGAAATCCGAATCTCCTTGTTTGGGGCATCAATTCGGACATAATCACTGAACAAGGAGAATACCATGAACTGTGCAATCGATCGGCGGCGGTTTATCAAACGAGTTGGTTTGGGCGCGGCGGCATTGGCGTTTCCGCGGTGTCTCCAGTCCGCGGAAACCGCCTCGGGCGACAAGCCGAATATCATCTTCATCCTGGCGGACGACCTTGGCTGGTCGGACGTTAACTGCTACGGGCACCGGTTCCACGAGACGCCCAATATCGACCGCCTCGCGGCCGGCGGGATGCGGTTCACCGACGCTTACGCGGCGTGTCCGGTCTGCTCACCGACGCGGGCGAGCATCATGACGGGAAAGTATCCCGCGCGACTGGGACTCACCGACTGGATACCAGGCATGCGAAGCGGAAGTCGCTTCAAGCTGCTCATGCCCGACTTCCTCAAGCGACTCCCGCTGGAAGAAGTCACTATCGCCGAGATGCTCAAGTCGGCCGGGTACGTAACCGGCGCTGTGGGCAAGTGGCATCTCGGGCCCAGGGGCTTCTACCCGGAGAACCAGGGCTTCGACGTCAATATCGGCGGTAATCACAACGGTTCGCCGGCGGGAGGGTATTTCCTGCCCAACCGAATGACGCTCAAGGACATGAAAAAGGGCGACTACCTCACCGATCGCCTGACCGCCGAGGGGGTAAAGTTCATCGAGGCCAACAAGTCCCGCCCGTTCTTCCTGTACCAGTCGTACCACTCGGTCCACACGCCGATCCAGGCCAAGGCCTCCTACGTCACGAAGTACAAGGCAAAGACCTCGCCGGATGGTAAGAAGTATCATCCGGCCTACGCGGGCATGGTCCAGAGCCTCGACGAGGGCATCGGGCGAATACTCGACAAACTCGACGAACTGAAGCTGGCGAAAAACACGGTGGTGTTCTTCATGAGCGATAACGGCGGGCTTCGCAGCGTGACGGCCGTCCGACCGCTGCGTGCGGGCAAGGGGCACATCTACGAGGGCGGTATCCGCGAACCGATGATCGTCCGCTACCCCCAAGCCGTAAAGGCCGCCACCACCTGCTCGGCGCCCGTATCCAGCGTTGACTTCTTCCCGACGATCCTCGAACTGGTCGGCGTGAATATGAAAAAATCTCACAAGATCGACGGAGTGAGTTTCGCTTCCCTGCTCAAGGGCGAAAAGAAAACGTTGGATCGCAAGGCGATATACTGGCATTACCCGCACTACAGCCCCCAGGGCGGAAGGCCCGCCTCCGCCGTCCGCGCCGGCGACTACAAGCTCATCAAACTCTACGAGGGCGACAAGATCGAATTGTACAACCTCAAGGACGATATCGCCGAGACAAACAACCTCGCCGCCGGGGAACCCAAACGAACCGCCGAAATGACAAAAATGCTCGACGACTGGTTAAAAGACACAAAAGCGAAATTCCCGAAACCAAACCCCAAATACAAGCAGAAGGCCCCCGGAAAAAAACGCCGTCGATAGCTCGACGCAACGAGCGAATCAGTCAATTCCCGGCGCCTTGTCCGGCGCCTGCGGCGCCGGGCCGAGTCACCGGTCGGGCGCCCGCCTCTTCTATTACGGTTTCAAGCTCTCGGATATGGCGCGAGTCAGGCGAGAGTTTTTTGAATCGCGCGAGATGCCGGCGTGCGCGGGCCTTCTCGCCCAGGTGCGCCCAGGCGACGGTCAGTCCCCAGTGCGCCTGGGGCATTTCAGCATCCAGCTCAAGCGCCGCGGTGTATTTCTCGACGGCCTTTGAATACTCGGACATGCTGATATAGCACGATCCCATTCCGATCGGCGCATAGGGCGACTTCGGGTTCGCCTCGAACGCCTTGTCGTAGAACTGCAGAGCGCCGGCGTGATCGTCAAGCTTCCCGCGGCACGCGGCCAGACCGAGATAGGGATACGGCGAACCGGGCTCCTTTTCGATGAGTTTTTCGTATACGTCCTCGGCCTGCGATACATTCCCTCGCTTCAGCAGGTCCGAAGCCAGGCGGTACTTTTCACCATAAGCCGAAACGCCCCGCCCCACGACGGAAAGGTCTTTGCTCCGTTCGGCTTCCCGACGCGCGCCGTCGGTCCCCCCCTGCCATGTCAGTCCGATAATACACACGACCCCAAGCAGCGCCGAGGCAAGAAACAGGATTTCGACAGACCTGATGCGATTCATAGTATACTGCACCAACCTTTTGTGTCATCGGGCCGCGGGTCCGCCCGAGGCGGATTGCACGCTCCGGTTCGAGTTCAGATAAATTACAGGATCAGCGGCGCGTCATTTGGCGTCCGCTACATTCTTTTGTTTGATGGTGTCGTCGAGTTTTTCGGCCTTACCGCTCGGGGCGGGACAAACATCTGCAATCGCATAGACAATAATCCTCGGATTGACCGACGCGCTCGAATACAGGTATAGGGTGTTCTTGTCGAAATAGAACTCGCCCCCTCGGTATCGGTCCTTCAGGGGCGGATCGGGTGGAGGGTCCATTAGCACGAAGCGCCTGGCTTTATTGCTCACCGGATTCAACTCGCTGTCGATCTGTACGTATTTGATATTTCCGCCTCTCCAGGCGGTGTGATCCTGGTAGACAATGAAGTTCCTGTTCCTGTACTGCAACAGTGACGGTCCGTAGACATCATTGTTTTCTCCGTCGACCGGTTCCACTAACGGAGTCTTCAATTGAATCCATTTTTCGGCATCCTTTGAATGGGCCATCCAGACGCAACGAATGCCTCTTTTTTCAATGAATCCCGAATAGAGCATAATGTACTTGCTCCCGTACTTTTTGAGAGGGTATTGGTAGACCCTTGTGTATGTGGCGTTGCGAGCGCCGATTTTTTTGGCGGTAATGCTGACTCCCTTGTGCTCGAAGTGAAGTCCGTCGTCACTGGTCCATAATTCGGTTTGAGAATTTTTTCTGTGTCCCCACATGTAGAATTTGCGTTTTTCTTCGATCCAGCGGATATCGGGGGCCGACGGACCCTTTATCACAGGATTTCCTCGATACTCCTTCCATGGCCCCCCGATGCTATCGGAATACGCCATGCTGACAGCAATATGCTTATGAGGCGCATAGTACAGGTAATATTTGCCTAGCGGATTCTTAACGTGTTTTTCCGTCTTGATTATTGAAGGATGCACCAACTGTTTCGTGGGAGCGTAGGCAAGGTCGTCCGGATGGAGGGCGACCCCTTTGAAAGTGAATTCAGGCAAGGGCTTTGGCTGCCCCTGCGCCGCCTGTCCGGCAGGGAGAAGGATGACCAAACAAAATGTTGTGAGAGCATAACCAGTCATCTGCACATACTCATCGAACTACTCAATCACGGTCACGATCGTGGACACAGGGTGTTATTATCGCTTTAGTCAGGCGTAACCACCACCCGAAAACCGCGATTGTCGCTGACCAGGTTGTAAGTGCCCCTGTAGCGATTGGCCGTGCGGCAGACCCGGGGAGAGCTTGTCCACGACCCACCGCGGACGACACGGTACTTGGTCTCGGCGGTATTTACAGGGTCGTGGTTTTTTCGTTTTCCGTAAAACTTCTCCTCGTACGAGTCACGGCACCACTCCCACACGTTCCCGTGCATGTCGTAGAGTCCGAAAGCGTTTGGCCTCTTCAGTCCGACCGGATGGGTTTTTTCGCCGGAATTGACCTTGCTCCATCCACGAGTTGCGAGAGAACTATCCTTCATCCCGAAGCTGAAACGCGTCCTCGTCCCGGCGCGGCAGGCGTATTCCCACTGGGCTTCGGTGGGCAGAGTAACCACCCGCCCGGTTTTCTTCGAGACGGCCTTACAGAACGCCGTCGCGCCGTTCCAGCTCACACGTTCCACCGGGTTGTGGGCGCCTTTGAAGCGGCTGCGATTGTAGTTCATTATGCACTGGTATTGCGCCTGCGTCACTTCGGTGACGCCCATGTAGAACGGCTTGCCGATCGTCACCGTGCGCTGCGGGCCTTCATCAGTCCCGCGACCGCTTTCCTTCTTCGACGAACCCATCACGAACTTCCCGGCGCCGATCAGCACGAACTTCATGCCCACGCCCTTGCCCAGAGTCAGCACGAGCGTTTTGGGCTGTGTGCGAGTGGCGCGTTTAGGGGGTGTGATGCGCTTGGGCGGCGCCGCGGGCCTGGTCGGTGCGGCGGATTTCCTGCGTTCCTTCTCGATGTTCTTCAATGCCGCCTCGACCAGGAACAACGCAGCATCCTTTTTCTTGTGAAGTTTCACGAACCGCTCGTAGTACCCCTTCGCCCGCCACAACACCACGGGCCTGCCAAGCGACGAGGCGCTCTTCAACAACTTCCTGTAGTACCAGTCGCCCAGTTCCAGGCAGACGGCCTCATTGAGATCCTCGCCTTTCTTCGCCGCCAGCGGGACATACGTTCGCGTAACTTCATCCACATCGTCGTTGAGCAGTTTTACCGCTTCATCGAGCCTGTTTAGATCGACAACGAATAGAAGAATCAACTCCTCACGGGCCTCCGTGTCGCTGGGGTTCTTCCTGACCCTTTCCCGGAGCGTTTTGAACCTGGCGGCCTGCGTTACGATGACGTCGGCGCGCTTCCTCTTGGCGAGGATCGTCGCGACGCGGGGCGACTTGATGTAGGCTGCGACCATGTGAGCACGATCGTAGAGCGCCTTGGCCTGGTCGCCTTTACGCTCGTTAACCGCGGTGTCGGCGAGGGATTCGAGTATCTCCATGTACGGTTTGCCCGCGGTCTTTCGGGCCGCACCGTAGCTCTTCTCGAAGCGAAACTTGACAATCTCGTACTTCCGCCTGCGCCATTGGGCCTTCCTGGCGGGAACCGCTTTTTCGAGCAGCCCGAGGGCCTCCAGGGCGGTGTCGCATCCGGCGGGACCGGTCGATCCAAACTCGCACGCCTTCTCGTACAACAGAACCTGAAGCTTCGGTGAATCGGGCATTTTCTTTGCGGCATGGAGCAACCTGGCGGCAAAGGCCGCATCGTCGGATCTGATACCGCTGGCGGCGACTTTCCTCGCCTCGGCGCCGAAGATCGTCTCGAATTCGCCGACGGCGTCGGCGAGGACAATACCCCCGCCAAGCGCAGCGACAGCCCCAGCCGATAGAACAGCGATCGCCAATCTTGCCGCCGGGTTCATCCTCATCTCCTTCGATCTCAAGTACGGCTCACCGCCGATTATACCACATCTAAGCATTTGCGACTAAATCGTTTCCGGGATTCCCCAGCACCGCATCGATCCCCTCGCAGATCCTTGGCAGAATCGAAGAAAGCCCGCCGACGGGTATCGGGATTGCATCTCCCGCCTGAATCGAACTCCATCTGACCGTACTGGAGATCAAGCCGGACTGACACGCTGTCTGTTTTCTTGTCATGGCGCTGCCCTTCGTTACGACGTTCAGGATTCACGTTCGCTGGTAGATACGCAGCACCTATCCAACGTATGCGCCAAGAAGACAAGACACCCCGCAAGCCCTGTGCACTCGATACGGTTCTTGGCGCGATGTGCCCCGGTAAAGTAGTATCTTGTATAAGTTTGGGTTTCCAGCAGTTGCGGGAAGCGGGATCGTATCTCGCGAGCGTGCGGGCTATAAGAAGTTGACCGCGGCGCATATTCCGGAGGAATATGGCGTATCAAGTGTTGAAAGATTTGGGACACGCATATGGCATACATTGAGATCAGAGAGAACGGGAAGCTGAACAAGACAGTGCCCGTGGACACCGAACAGGCACGGCGGGGGTGTTCTATCAAGGTTGGAAAGTTCGGTACGGTTCGAGTGGCGCTGGGGGAGTCGAAAACCCTGGACAAATACGAGATTCGGATTGTTGAAGATGATGCAACGATAAACAATGCGGCCGATGTGACTCAAGCCGACGATGCCGCCCATCCGGCGGATATCGGCAAGTTCGCGACAGTCAGCGATGCGGAAGGCGCCCAGCCACCTGCATCCTCGGGAGGCGTACCCCATATCGAGGGCTACCAGATCACCGAGAAGCTTGGAGAGGGCGGAATGGGGACGGTCTGGCGGGCCGTGCAATTGGGCACGCGGCGCGAGGTGGCGTTGAAACTGCTCGGAAGCGGGGTATTCGGTTCGGACAAGGCCCGAATGCGATTCGAGCGGGAAGTCGAACTCGCCGCGCGCCTCGAGCACCCGTGTATCGCCCGCGTGTACGAAAGCGGACTGCACCACAACGTTCACTACTACGCCATGGAACTCAGCGACGGCGTGCATCTCAACGAGTACGTCGAGAACAATAATTTGTCGCACCGGCAAATCCTGAGGCTGGTGAGGACCATTGCCCAGGCGATCCAGCACGCGCACCAGCGGGGAGTGATCCATCGCGATCTGAAACCGTCAAACATCATGGTTACCGAAGACGGCAAGCCGTCTATCCTGGACTTCGGACTCGCCAAACCCGTCGCCGACGATGATGACGTGATAACCATCTCCGTGGCCGGCCAGGTAACCGGTACGCCGGCGTTTATGTCTCCGGAACAGGCGGCCGGACGAACGAACGAAATCGATACGAGGACGGACGTCTACAGCCTCGGCGTGATACTCTACCGCCTGCTGATCGGACAGTTCCCCCACGAATTGGGCGGAACGCAATACGAGTTGTTGAGGCGCATCGCCGAGGAGGAGATCAAGAGGCCGCGAGATCTCTCGAAAAATATCGACAAGGAACTCGAAGCACTTCTGCTGAAGGCTTTGGCCCGCGAATCTTCGGGGCGTTATTCTTCCGCCGGCGACCTGGCAGCGGATATCACAAATTACCTGACCGGCGAACCGCTGACCGCCAAGGCGCCCACGACAGCATATTTCCTCCGCAAACGCCTGCGCAAATACCGCGTACAGGTTTCCATCGCCGCAGGCGTTCTGGTTGCCCTGATCGGGATGGCCGTCTTCGCCTACGTCAACGTAACCCGGGAGCGGAACCGCGCGGAAGCGGAACGGCGAGACGCGATTGCTGCAAGGCGGAAGGAAACCGAGCAGCGCCAACTCGCCGAAAAGGAGCGATTGATTGCAGTTACCGCAAAGAAGAACGAAGAGGCCCAACGGCAGCGCGCCGAGAAGGAAGTCTACCGTTACGGAATCGCCGAAGCGGATCGTTTGTCCCAGCGGGGGATGTCCACCGATACCCGCCAACTGCTCGATACACTCAAGCCTGATTATCGAGGATGGGAATACGGGCACATAAAATGCCGGTCCGAAAGGAGAACGTTCGACGAACTGCTGGCACTCAGGGGGCATGCACAGATGGTATGGTCCGTCGCCTTCTCGCCCGACGGTAAGACCATGGCGTCGGCAAGCCAGGACAAAACCATCAAGCTATGGGACACGACTACCGGAAAGGTGCTTTTAACGCTAAAGGGGCACGCCGGTTGGGTGAGGTCCGTCGCCTTCTCGCCCGACGGCAAGCGCCTGGTTTCGGGAGGCCGAGAAAAAAACGCCAAACTCTGGGATACTACGACAGGAAAAGAACTGCTTGCGCTCAAGGGACATGCGAAATGGGTGAATTCCGTCGCCTTCTCGCCCGATGGCGGGCGCCTGGCATCGGGAGGTCTGCTCGGCGCGATCAAGCTATGGGACGCAACCACCGGAAAGGAATTGCTTTCGCTCAAGGGGGATAAAGATATAGTGCATTGTGTTGCCTTCTCGCCCGACGGTAAGCGCCTGGCGTCGGGAGGCGAAGACATGACCGTCAAACTCTGGGACACCGCCACAGGAAACCAACTGCCCGCGCTTAAGTGGCATGCACACGCGGTGTCCTGCATCGCCTTCTCACCCGACGGTAAGCGCCTGGCGTCGGGAAGCGAGGACGAAACCGTCAAGATATGGGACATTGCCACGGGAAAAGAACTCTTCACGTTCAAGGAAGATGTAGACAATGTGTTTTCCGTCGCCTTCTCACCCGATGGTAAGCGTCTGGTCGCGGGAAGCGGAAGTAACATCAAGCTCTGGAACACCCCCACAGGGACCGAAATGCTGACGCTCAGAATGCAGCCAGGCGCTGTTTGTTCAGTCGCCTTTTCTCCCGATGGTAAGCGTCTGGTCTCGGGACACGTGGACAAAACCGTAAGGCTCTGGGACACCAGCACTAAAAGCGAACTGCACACGCTGGCGTGGCATCGGAACAAGGTGCTTTCCGTCGTCTTTTCGCCCGACGGCAAGCGCCTTGCCTCGCGGGGATTTGACGACACCATCAAACTCTGGAACACTATCACAGGAAAGGAGTTGCGAACGATCAAGGTTGGTTCGGATTTCGAGCACAATGTCGCCTTTTCGACCGACGGGACGCGATTGGCCTCGGGATGCAACGAGACCGTTAAGCTCTGGGACGCCGTCACGGGAAAAGAACTGCGCGCGCTCACGGGACATACGAAGTTAGTGGGCTGCATCGCCTTCTCGCCGGATG
>Ga0180435_10005696_pt1 | contig 12069 bp, 12 predicted proteins | sample SS_ome_3_FD_132467 | JGI IMG/M metagenome (GOLD analysis project Ga0180435, IMG submission 132467) | Hypersaline lake sediment archaeal communities from the Salton Sea, California, USA - SS_3_S_1 metaG | ecosystem: Environmental > Aquatic > Non-marine Saline and Alkaline > Hypersaline >...
CTTCCCAGAAACAGGCCTTCCCTGCCATCAGCTGCAGCATCAATGCTATATCCCTTATCGACGAGGCGCTGCTTTAACTGTTCACGCAGGCTCTGCTCGTCTTCAACTATCAACAGACGCATGCAGCTTTACCTTCGGCGCGGTTTGACATATTCACCGGTTGAGGGATCCACTCTCAGTCGTCTGACACGGCCATCATCGGTCAGAATACGAATATTGTGGGTCCTGCTCTCTTCTTCGCCTACTGTTTCTGCTGAAATAATTCGCCCGTTGTAACGGCTTCGTGCTTTTTTGACGGCACGATCCAGCGTTACGTTAGGCCTGTCATCATGACGATAACCATTGCGTCTTTCATCGGCCAGCAGCGGCTGAGCCAGCAACATTGATGACATCAACACCGCCAGAAAAACTGCTTTGATGAAATGAACACTCTTCATAATTATTCCATTGGCGTAATACTGACTTTAAGTTGCAGGTATTTGCCAGGATCAGAATTGGTCTCTGTCCAGTAGCTTTTACCACGATACTTGTATTGAACATTATAGCCAACAAGCTCACGTGTCTCACGATAATTATCTACAGTTTCACAGCGCTTTTCGGTAGTAGCATAGCGTCTGCCCTGCACTGGCTTTTTGCCCAGGTCATTACCTATAGAACCACCCAGCAACATACCGGCAACCGTCATAACATCTTTACCATCACCTTTACCAAACTGATGACCCACAGCACCACCAACAATCGCACCGGCTATGGTAGGCGTATAGGAGTCGTTTCGGTTATTAGGTCTGCGATGATAGACCTGTTCATTCCAGCAACGGGTTTCTGGTTCGTTGACTGTTACAGTCTCATAGATGGGACTTGCACTGATCACCTTGGCCTCGTCGATAAACTCGGAAGTCGAGCCGTATCGATAATCCTGATCATAATCATCGTAATCATAGCGACCGGCAGTAGCACAACCACTGATCAGGGCCGCGGATATAGCGAATGTTAAAATTTTTCTGTATTTCATCGTATTTCTCCACCAGAAAAGTATTATTCCTTTCATTGGTAATGTTAGGTGGAGGTAACTGAACGTTTGCTGAACAATTCAGATGAAATCCCTCACATCAATGACGCCCTCTTAATAATCCTGTATTTTGTACTAGAATTATCATGTTAATCAGGATCAAGCATATCGGGACGATATAGACCATGGCATTTGCATTTAAAAATTTAATCTTGGCAACCCTATTCTCAGTTTTATGTTCTCAGTCTGCGCTTGCAGCTCCGCCAAAAAACCTTTCCTATCCACAGGGAGAGCCTTCGGCTAATGAAATTGCAGACCAGGTCTATTACGTCAATCATTTCTATTCAGTTAAAAACATCGCTTTCGTGCGCGATGGCAAGGGACATGTAACAACCTTGATTTTAAGAAAAAAAGATAAAAGACCCAGGGTTGTGGCTTTCAGAAGATACCTGAACAATGCTTACGACAACGGCCCGGTAAAATCCCGTGACCTGGGACTGTTCCATAGCGGCAAACTTGAAGGTGTGCGCCTGCTATTGACCGACTATAGCGACGACACAAAAGAACAAACCTACCAGATCTGGCTGCCAAGCCTGCGCAAGGTGCGCAAGGTAAACGAACCTGATCATGATGAGGCCTGGCGCGACAGTGAATTCACCTATGGTGATGTCTATCTTCGCAAACCAAAACACGAAACCCATCAATTACTGGGTGAAGACACCTTTAATGACTGTCTCGGTTCAATGAACTTGAATACTGAAGAACAAAAGAATAACAGGCTGATTAAAAATATCCCCAGACGCCAATGTGACCATCGGGGGAAAAATATTTATAAACTCAAGAGCACCACCAATTATGAAAACTGGTGGTACGATTACCGTGTCAGTTATATCGACAAAGAGACTTTTGCTGACTACCGTATTGATTATTTCAAGGACGGCAAACAGGTAAAGAGAATCGACAAAGACTGGACACCCATGATCGACGAAGTCATGGACATCTTTCAGGATTCTCGCGCTGTTTTCTGGCGTTACTGGTATGGAAAAAATTACCTGACCGGAAACGAAACCATGATTAATACCTGGCCTGAAGTCGTACGCTGGAACCAGCAGTACGCAGAAGACCTCTGGTCGGAAGACCGGGTATTCAGTCAACAATAAGCAGAAAAAATCGGAATTTCACCCCTCATAAAGGTGAACATTAATATGGCTCAGCGATTACTTGGCTGAAAACGTTGATTTAAATTGTTTTAAGTCAATTCGGTGGCAAAACGCCAATAGACAAGGAACCATAAAGTTCCTAAGATTATTGCATCTGGTACTCACTGGCACACTTTTTCTATAACTATAATAACGTATCAGAATAATAATCTAATCATAGGAGGAAATAACCGTGAAGCGGATGTTATCGTGGCTTAGTGCCGCATTTTTCTGTTCCTTGGTGTCACTACCATTGATGGCCGAGGACGCAAAGAAAACAAAGACCTTTCAACAATACAAAAACATCGTTGACGCAGCTTATGTCGCCCAGCACGCCAAGATACCGATAAAGGATGGCGTGGTGATCGTGGACTCCCGGCCTTCCAGAAAGTATGACAAAGGCCACATCGTACCTTCGATCAACATTTCGAACACCCACTTTGACAAGCTGACTCACCTGCTACCAGAGGACAAGTCTACCCAGTTGATTTTCTACTGTGGCGGCCTCAAGTGCCCTTTAAGCCATAAATCTGCTGTCAAGGCTGAAGCCCTCGGTTATACGAATATCGCTGTCTATGCCGCGGGTTTTCCTGACTGGAAGAAACAGGGCAATACCCCTGGCGTCAGTGCCAAGTATGTAAAAAAGCTGATCGACAAAAAAGCGAATGCAGTGATAGTAGACGCCCGCCCGGTGCGCAAGTTTAAAAAAGGTCATGTCCCAACAGCGATCAACATCTCCAATCGCGAGTTTGACAAGAAACTTGATCTGCTGCCAAAGGATAAGGGCACTGAGCTCATCTATTACTGCGGTGGTTATAAATGCCCGCTGAGCCCCAAGTCAGCAGCCAAGGCAGTGGCAAAAGGCTATACCAACGTCAAGCTGTTTCAGGCAGGCTTTCCAGACTGGAAAAAGGCTTACGGAAATGAAGTTGCCAAGACTTCCACTGCAGCTGCTTCAAGTGGCCCAACTGTGGAAACTGGTGAGGAAGCTGGAATCATCACCATCGCTTCTTTCACCGATTTGATATCAAACAACACCGACAGTTTTTACTGGTATGACGTACGTGACCAGGAAGAAGTTGATGCCGGAGGTACCTTTGCCAAGGCTTCACAACTGTCAGTGGATGATCTCGAAGACAAAATGGGTGAATTGCCCACCGATAAGCCCATTGTGTTTTTCTGTTCCACAGGAGCTCGTGCCGGTGAGGCCTACGATATCGTCAGAATGGAGCGGGAAGATTTAAAAGTCTATTTCCTGGATGCCAACGTTGAATTTCACAAAGACGGCAGCATTCCAACCGCTTCGCCTCTTGATTGATCCCAGGGATCGAATCTGTCCAGCCAGGGAAGGCCCTGGTCAGAACTTTAACCGGAGGTTTTGGGGGTCAAATGTTTCAATTCCATAAACAGCAAATTCGTATGGCGATGGTTCGTGCGCTGACGTGGATCATTTTTTCCACTCTGATCGTTGCAGGTACAAGCGCTATAGCTGAACCAGCAAGCAAGACATCGACTGCTGATCATAGAAAATTCGAACAGCTCAAGGTCAAATTTAAAACCGGACAAGAAGTCACGAAAGCCTGCCTGGAATGCCATACCAATGCAGCCAAACAGATCCACCAGACCAAACACTGGCGTTGGGAATACAAAAATCCAGACACGGGACAGATGCTGGGCAAACGCCATGTAGTGAACAACTTCTGTATCTCTGCAGCGGCCAATATGGCTTCCTGTACTAAATGTCATATTGGATACGGTTGGGAAGACAATAGTTTCGATTACTCTTCAGAAGAGAGTGTGGACTGTCTTGTTTGCCACGACACAACGGGCCTGTATTCCAGAGAAGCTTTGCGCAAACCCGGAAAGCGCAGACCAAAACTGGAAAAGTTCGCGCAAAATGTTGGCCCAACGAGTCGTAAGACCTGTGGAACCTGTCATTTTGCTGGCGGGGGTGCCAAGGCCGTCAAACATGGCGATATTGATCCGACCCTTGAACATCCGGACTATTTTGTGGATGTTCACATGGATATGGATGGATTGAATTTCCAATGTGCTACCTGCCATCAATCTGATCAGCATGAAATACAGGGTAGCCGCTATTCCCCTGAGGCAGCAGATGAGGGTGAAATCGGTGTATTCGGGCGTCAGGGATCTGAACGGAATTCATGTCGCAAGTGTCACGGCTCCAGCCCCCATCTATCGAAGGAGAAACTCAACACTCATACCGATAAAATCGCTTGTCAGACCTGCCATATTCCACAGTTCTCCCGTGGTGACTACGGCTCCAAGATGTGGTGGGACTGGTCAACGGCGGGCGAGTTGGGTCCCGACGGCAAGCAGTATTCGAAAAATGACGCTGATGGTTTTGAGATCTACGCCACCAAGAAAGGCGATTTCAAGTGGGAAAAGCATACCGATCCGGAATACCGCTGGTTTAACGGTACCGTGGTCTATACAACGCTGAAAGACCAGATAGATCCATCTGGCATAGTCCAGATCAACCGGTTCCTCGGAGAACCGGGAGAGTCCGGCGCGCGCATCTGGCCCGTCAAAATGATGCGCGGCAAACAACCTTATGATGTTGAATTAAAGAAGCTGGTGGCACCATTAACTACCACGGATAAAGGTTACTGGAAGACTCTCAACTGGAGCCAGGGCATAGAACTGGGTATGAAAACGGTGAATAGTCCGTACAGCGGTAAATATGGCTTCGTGCAGACAGAGATGGCATGGCCCATCACCCATATGGTAGCACCGGCCAGCGAAGCCTTGCAGTGTGCAGAATGTCATACCAATGATGGTGTTCTGGATAATGTGGAAGGAGTCTATATCCCGGGCAGAGGTGAGCACGCATGGCTCGACCGCATCGGCTTTGCCGTGGTGCTTATGACGCTTATCGGAGTTCTCGGACACGGCGCGGCGCGCCTGCTGTTTCGAAGAAAAAACGTTGATTAAGTGTAGTTAAAGAGACAAGCTAAGGAACCAATCATGTTAAGCCGACGACAAATTCTTATTCTATGTGGTCTCATGACAGCATCGGGCCTGCCCTTCCCCGGCATTTTACGGGACGCCGAAGCTTCCCCAAAAGATGCCAAGAAACTGCTCGCTGATCTCACCGGGGGAGCCAAGCAACAAAGGGGTGGAGTCAAGATCACTTTACCCAAAGCTACAGATCAGGCGCGTCACGTACCCATGCGAATTTCAGTGGAAAGCCCCATGACGGAACAAGATTATGTCAAGGCGATTCATGTGGTTGCCGAGCGTAACCCGACCCCAGGGATAGCTTCCTTTCACCTAGGCCCGGATAGCGGCAAGGCCGAAATCTCGACGCGTATACGTCTACTACAGACCCAGGTCGTCGTCGCCGCAGCTGAGATGAGCGACGGGACTGTTCGTATTGGAAAAGCACGCTGTAAGATTACCGGCGGTGCAGGAGCATGTGGATGATGAGAAACCAGTTGCATATAAAGGTCCCCCGAAAGGCTGTTAAAGGTGAGGTGGTACGTCTTATGACCAAACTCAACCACCCCATGGAATCCGGGTGGCGGCAGAACCCGGAGGGTCAAAAAGTGCCCAAGGTACTGATGGGACAATTCGTCTGCCTTTTTAATGAGCGTGAGGTATTTCGCGCCGAGTTGGAGTCAGGCACAGCATCGGACCCGTACCTCTCGTTTCATGTGCGTGTAGACAAGAGTGGCGTGTTCAAATTCATCTGGTCAGGGGATGATGGCAGCGCATTTCAGAAAGAGGCTTCGATAGATATCGATGTATAAGCTTATGGTTGTGGAGCCTTGACCAAACCCTGGCGGATCTTTTCTGCCATACCCTCTTGCAGGCCAAACTCTTCTTCAACCATGCGGTTCCAGGCATCACGCTTGAAAACCTTTTTCCCTGGCACCTTACGATGCACAAGATTGATATGACAATCGATACAGCTTTTCCCCTCTGATTCTTCCTGGTGCACTTTCTGCGTATCAGCACGTGTACCCTTGATGCCTTCCAGAACATGACAACGCAAACAGGTATCAGAATCAGTTTTGCGGAACCATTCTCTGGCTTTAAAGGCTGCATCAGGAGCATGTACCAGGTTAACGACTGGATTATCATAGTCAGCCCCGAAAAGCTGTTTGAACAAATCCTTAGTACCCAAAATATGATCCCAGGTTGCTGATATCACTCCCCTCGAGACATGACAGTCTCCACAGGAAGCGCGTACGCCTGAAGTCGGATTGTAATGCACCGATTGGCGATAGGGTTCTGCAACAATCTCCATCGAATGACAACTGGTACAGAAGGCTTCTGTACTGGTGGCATGGTCAAATTCGATTAGCACCAGGATAAAAGCAGCTCCTGCAATGCCACCGGTCAATAGCAGACCAATTGTTTTTATATTAAGGAAAGCAGGCCAACGCATTTATTCACCGCCCGGCTTGCTATTACCGTATCCGAGTATTGGGCTCAATTTATTCGGTTGATCCAGCCAGCCATGATTTTCTTTATCATTCTTAACATGCTTCTGGATCAATGCTTCAGCATCTTTGCCGGCAACCTCCCTCACCTGCGGAAGAAATTTCGAATAAAAATTACGGGCTACCTGGTACATACCTTCCCACCAGGTGTGATTGGGGCTGGCCATGGCAGCGCCATGGCGTGCTCGCGTTCCCTCATCATGCCATAGTTCCCAGTAGGAAAACTCGATTGGCTCGTCGAATGGGGTTGGCGTTAACAACTCCTTTTCGTATAAGTCTTCCATGATAGCCTGTGCCGGCTTGCCAAATTTTTCATTGTATAGTTCAACCACAGAGTCAAATTGTTCCATGAAACTACTGACAAAGCTTTTACCATGACATTCCAGGCAGACAACACTCATTGCCTTGCGACGACGTTCAGGTGGTATAACCATTTTCACAGTACCCAGTGTGCCATCGATCTTGGTTGTCTCAGTACCCGGATCCGGCGCTTCCTGTGACTCGGGCAGATCCATCTTATCTCCGTCTTCAAAAATGACCAGCTGCTGACGTTCTGAGACCACGGTATTCAGATTCCAGGAATTTCGTAACCCCACATCATGGTTTGGCGGCAACTTACCGGCAGCTCCCATATGACAGGTCACACAGGTAGGCCCGCTGGTGTAATCCTTACCTGCTACCCATGAATCAGAGTCCAGATTCATATTATTTCTATTAGCCGCAAAGGCCATGCCGTGCTTGGACGCTTCAAAGATTGCCCTGTCAGGTGAATCCGGTCCGGAGTGACAACGCATACAGGAAGAAGGATCACGGGCCTGTGCCTTGGAAAACTCATGACGACCATGACAGGAACTACAGGATCCTTTGGAGCCATCAGGATTGACGCGCCCTATTCCTGAGTTAGGCCAGGTGGCCGTATCCAGGGTACCGTCCCCTTTTACCTTGACCACTGAACCATGGCACTGATCACAACCGGCTGCAACGATCGCCTTGCCACCGAGATTTTGAGCCATGGCAGGCAAGCGTTTCGATATCAAGCTAACCGCATTGGCATGAACTGAACTGCTATTTTGCTGGTATTCCGTGACATGACAGCGACCACAGTCCTTGGGTGACACAATGGCAGCAATAGTGAAGCCTTCATGCTCAATGGCATCATTATCTTCAGTATTTGCCTGATGACAGTCGAGGCAGTTCATACCCAGTTGACCATGTTTGCTTTTCTTCCATTGCTCGGCCAGACCGGCGGAGGTTTTAAAATGGCAATCTACACACGCATTGCCACCTTCAACCCCAAACTCTGAAGGATCAACCTTTACCTTGGCGGCATACAGAGGCTGAATGATCAGGAAAAATAAAATAATAATATTTACAGTAAATTTCATCAGTCTTTATTTTCTTCTTCGTATCCAGTCAGCATGGCTTTAAGGTCTGCCATATTCTTGGACATGGTCAATGCCAGATAAAGATGCGCAACCAGAAAAGCCAGTACTGCAAATGCGGCTGCCGTGTGAGCCAGGGCGATACCCATAAGCCCTAGCCCATCAAGACCGACCAGCTCGAGATCAGAATAGAATAAATAGAGCCAGCCACTGATCCACAATGCCGGAGCAATTACCAGGTGCATGCTCAGATAGGCCATGCGTTGCAATGGATTGAGTTTTTCTTCACGCGATTTATGGAATGGATGACCTCCACCCATGAAGATATCAATTGCGTAGTATTTCATCATCGCGAAAATACGGTTTGGAGCTGCAGGGATATACTGCTTCCATTCACCGGTTGTCAGATGCCAGAATATGGCAAATACCCAAAGTACAATCAGCGACCAGGCCAGAATGATGTGGTAATCAACAGCCTTGGCAAAACCAAACAGTTCGATGGTACCGTGAATCTCAAAACCCGTTACCAGCAAGCTGATTATCAATAAGGCCTGCGTCCAGTGCCAGAAACGTTCAAATCCAGTGTAATACTTGACCTTGCTCATGAGTTCTTTCTCCTTCTGCTGGCAATAATGCGCAAGAGTCCATGGACTGAAACGCCACCTGCGGTGCCGGCAACGGCCAACCAGCCAATGATATCCAGCATGCCGTTATTATCACGCCCTGGCAGGTAGAAATCTGTCAGATTAGCCAGGCGTCCATCTTTGCTGTGACATTCAGCGCACTCCAGCGACTCCTCTTTGGGAGCAACCATATGCGCCAACGGCCAGTACATTTCGGTTTCCATGAAATCATATTCACCACTAAATTCCTCACCAGCCGCTTTCATGGCACTGGCCAGGGACTTGCTCCAACTGTAGCTTTTCCAGTAGGCATCCTTATCCTTACCAAACAGGTGCGCAATTGTCATGGTGTTGTTGACCTTGTCATAAGCCTGTTTACCACGCATTACCTTGAACGGCCAGATACGGGCATCATTATCTTCATAACTGCCATCAAACACATTCAGACTAACAACCTGGGTAGGGTCGATTTTTTCACCAACGCTGCGGAATTTGATATTGCCGGATAACCAGCGATATTCGGGTTCGAGATTTTCTCCCCATTTAAAATGGCCTTTCTTGGTAACGTAGGTGACATAGCCATTTTCATCCTTTTCCTTGATAGGCTTTCCATCCGGGGTTTTGCGACCGGCAGTCGACCAGTCCCACCACATCTTAGTGGGTTTGCCGCCGCGTGCATACGTAGGAATGTGGCAGGTCTGACAGGCAACACGATCGACATGTTCATTCAGCTTGTTATTAACGGTTTCTGGATGAGGCTCTAAACCATGACAGGATTCACAGGTTGCCCTGCTCTTGTCATCACGGCCAATAACATCAATACCGTGTTTGTCTTTTGCAACCGGATTATAGCGACTACCCTGGGTTTCATGACCATCAGTGGTATGGCAATCAGCACAAACAAAATTCAATCCGTCCTTACCCATATGCACATCGAGTTTACGGTCCGGATTGGTCATTGATGAATCCAGGTCACCATGTTTTACACCGTCACCACCGCCGCCATAAAAGTGACAGGCACCACAGGTTGCTCGGGTTGTTTTACCTACATTCTGGGCAACCTTGTTAAGGTCAACGGCTTTAAAAATCTTTTTTCCACCCTTGGGAGGAAATGGCTTGTCTTTGTAGGCAGGATGACCTGCACCTGCCGGATATTTTTTGTAGCTGCCGGTAGTGTCATGACAGACAAGACAGTCAACATTTTTTTCCGAAGTAAAATCAAAACTGGCATCTTTCCAACCATAGCCAATATGGCAACTGGTACAACGCGGATAATTTTTTTCAACCGACAGACAGAAGTTATTGATGACCTGAGTCTTACCAACTGTTTCGCCAGTTTCCGGATTGGTAAATTTCCAGTTCCAGTGCTTGGTCTGGTGTAGTTGCTTGGATGCCTCAGTATGACACTTCAGACAGGCCTCAGTTACATCAGGCCCTGTTTTGAACGGTTCCTGCAATTCTTCAAACTGGCTGTGATCAGCAGTGGAATATAAAAGGCCTTTTTCCGCCTTTTCTGCAGCTGCTAGCAAAATAGCAGGAATAACCAGTGCAAAACTTACTAAAAACGAAACCGACACTTGCCGGAATCTATTCATTGGAAATTTCATACCTACCTATCAAAAGAACACTGACTGGCATTAATGAGCCAGCCAGTGTTGGGTGGAGATTACTTCACTTCATACTCAGATGACGCAATCAGAGTTGGTGCAGTCAGGTCTTTTGGAAGATGTTTGAATTTCTTCACCAGCCCCGGCCACAGCAGGTTGTAATACAACTCGCCTCGAACCAGTGCGACATCCTTGGCAGGAATACTGTAGTTCAGTACACGCTTTTCATGTGGCTTTAACTGGGTATTTTTACCTGGTTTTTTCGCAACCGGAGGTGAAGCAGGCTTACCTTCTTCATCCGCCAACGTGTAAACCAGGAAGGCCTGTGGATCTTCCTTGGCAGGATGTGTTTTGGCGTTTTCCCAGACTTTGTTGCCTTTACTGTCGTAGGCAGCCAGTTTCATGAAAATATTACGGAATGGCGCACCTGTGGGCAGATTGTGAGGCTGCTGGTTAATCATGGTCACTTTGGTATCCAGCATATCGCCTTTTTTACTGGCTTTCACATCGAAAACAACTGAACGCTGCAACATGGGTAGACTATGTCCACCACCCATGGAGTGGTCTGCCAGGCCATCGTTGATAGGCATATGGCAGGCGAGACAGTTGACACTGGACTTGCTGTCCACGATTTCATCGCCTGTAGCACACAATGGTACACCATGTGGGTTGTTACGTTTGTCGTGACATCCCATGCAAGCATCTGAAGTTTTCAACTGCAATGCATTAGGTTCCATTGGCAAAGAACGAATCGTCTTTCCATCGAGTTCGACAGCTTTACCCAGATGGGGATTGGGCTTCTTTTCACTTTCTAGGCTACCGGCACCAAATGGATCATCGCTGGCACCACTGTCCTTCATGGCCTCAAGTGCATTGTTTGAATAACGCCCTGGGCCCTGCAATGTATCGCTGGATGAATCATACGCCATCATACCAAGTTGTAATCCACCACCCGGCTTATCAATACCTTTATAGCTTTTCAGCAGATGACAAGCGACACAGTTCACACCTTCGCTGTAGGCCGGTTTGGCATCCAGCTTGGTAGTTTTATCACGTGCCGCATTAGGCGCATGACATTGCAGACAAACCGGGAATTTTCCGGATGCCTTGTGCTTGACGCCTTCCTTGGTGGGATCACCAACGACTTTTTTGTAGAAAGTTGCATGAATAGGATCTTTCAATGCCGTACTCTGTGCATGCATTGAACCTTTCCATTGCTTGTAAATTTCTTTATGACAAAGCTTACAGGTTTCTGATGATTCATGATGAAGCGGCTTGTCAGCTGCAAAAGCCTGGCCAGCCACCAACAACATGCTGGCAGCTATGCCCGATAAAACGATTTTCGAAACCATTCGAAAATTCATTGGCCGAACGTATTTAAACATTGAGACATCCCCCTTATATAAATGTCCTGATTATTTTCCAGCTGCAAGGATCAAAAGTTAGTAAAGCAAATAAGAATATAATGATCTATTTCACTGGATTTATTATGGTTTTTACCATCCTATCTTCTTAAAAGTATTGAGACAAGCCCATATTAATTATTTTTGTAATCATGCCTTTTAAAGTATTCTAGCGTTCAACTGTAATCTTTATGTATGAACCGCTTATGGACAAGACATCTTTGAAAAAACTTATTGACGATGATCAATTAAATACAAAAAACACAATTCCTCCATACCTGGAAGAGACCTACTGGTGGGCTTATTTGCACCCAAGGGGGATTCATATTTTTGAGCGTCAGTGGCTGGTTAATTTCATTCTCTGGGGAAACTATCGA
>Ga0180435_10005698_pt1 | contig 12065 bp, 9 predicted proteins | sample SS_ome_3_FD_132467 | JGI IMG/M metagenome (GOLD analysis project Ga0180435, IMG submission 132467) | Hypersaline lake sediment archaeal communities from the Salton Sea, California, USA - SS_3_S_1 metaG | ecosystem: Environmental > Aquatic > Non-marine Saline and Alkaline > Hypersaline > Sediment...
GTAATGGCACCCCTTCCAGAAGAAAAAGGGTGTGGGATAATCATCGGACGCCCCTACAATACTGGCGCCCCGGCCCTCAACCGGAGCATGGTGGAGAAACTGATCAACCTGGATGTACCCCCCCCCCCCATGGACTATCTTCCCCTGGCCGAGGAACACATTACCAACGATTACAATAAGATGTACTGGCCCAACGGTCAGCGGATTCTGGCAGCAGCCCGGATCATTGCCCGGAACGATCGCGTACACGGCATTTATATGGGCAATTTCAGGTGCGGTCCCGACTCTTTCCTGGCACATTTTGTCCATGAGGAGATGGCCGGGAAACCCTATATGGAAATAGAAATAGATGAACATGGAGCCGATGCCGGGATGATTACCCGCTACGAGGCTTTTCTTGACAGTCTCAGGGGCTCCCGGATGGGCGAAGCGCGGAAGAAAAAAGTCTACGTCCCTGGAAAAATGGCTTCTTCTCCCATGGAGGGCCGAACCCTCTATTTCCCCTACCTGAGTGATGCCTCCTACACTATTGCAGCGGTGTGCCGCAGCTTCGGGATCAATGCAGAATCGCTTCCCATGCAAACCCAGGAAGACCTGGATCTAGCCCGCAAATACACCTCTTCAAGGGAATGCTTCCCCATGATATGCACCACCGGAAGTTTCCTTAAGAAGCTGGGCGAAGCGGATACCGATCCTGCCAAAGTCAGTTTCTTTATGCCCGATCATAATGGTCCCTGCCGCTTTGGCCAGTATAACCGTTTCCAGCGGGTGCTGTTCGACCGGCTGGGATATAAGAAGACCGAAATCATTGCACCCAGCAACGACGATTCCTACGAATCCATCTCCGGGGGGCACGGTTCAGAATTCAGGCTAAACTGCTGGAAAGGTTTTGTGGCCTTTGATATTATACGAAAGCTCAAGCAGGAACGTAAACCCTACGAATTGAATCCCGGTAATACAGATCTGGTCTATCAGCAAGCCCTGACAGATCTGTGCAACTGCCTGGAAAACCATGCGAAGGACCTGACCGATACTCTGGCCCGTATTGCCTGGTCCTTCACCCAGATCCCGCTTTCCAACGGGAAACGTAAACCGGTGGTGGCTGTCGTAGGAGAGATCTTCATGCGGGACAATGATTTCTGCAGTGCCCACCTGGTCCAAAGGCTGGAGAAATTTGGCGCCGAGACCTGGATAGCTCCCTTTGCAGAATGGCTCTCTTACTCCACGATTCGTTATACCCGCGACAGCAAGTGGAAGGGCGATTTTAAAGGAGTGATCAAATCGAAACTTCAGGAATATTTCCAGGAACGAATTGCCGGAAAAATTGCCAAATCCTTCCATGGCCTGTTCGACGAGGATAAGGAGGTAGCCGTAAAAGATATGCTGAATGCCTGTGGCCCTTATGTGCACCGGCATTACGACGGCGACCCGGCCCTGAATCTGGGCACTTCGGCGCTTCTGGTGGATCGGGGGATTTCAGGCATTGCCAATATCCTGCCCTTCACCTGCATGCCCGGAACCCTGGTGGCATCCGTTTCAGATCAGCTGCGAAAAGACAAGGGGAACATTCCTTACGTGAGCATTGCCTACGACGGACAGGAAGATGCCTCCATCGAACTCCGGCTCCAGGCCTTTATGCACCAGGCCACCCAGTACGCGGAGGAAAAAGGGCTCACCAGCCCTGCAGCACAGGATTGGGTGTTAAACGAAGTACACTGATCAAAGTTCGACGGGGAGCACCCGGTGGTATTCGATGCCCTCCGGGGTGACCCTGGCCTGTACAACGATTATTTCCACCCCTTGCCGGACGGCCTTTTCCAGGGCCTTCCCATAGGCCGGATCGATGCTACGTGCAGGGGAAAAGATCCGCACATCCATCCGCTGCACCATATAGAGCATCACCGCCCTCATGCCCGCTTTTTTGACCCGGACCAGCGTATTCAGGTGCTTGCGGCCCCGCTCCGTTATGGCATCAGGAAAGAGGGCCCGGTCTCCTTCTTTTAAAGTCACATTCTTGACCTCAATAAAACAGCCTCCCCCAGATCCTGCTCCTCCAGATCCTGCCCCCCCAGATCCTGCATCCATCTCCCCGTAGAGGTCAAAGCGGCTATCTTCCCATTTTACTTCACGCCGGAGACGGGCGATCCCTTCCAGTCCGGGTATCAGCCCCTGACTAACCCACTCCATTGCCAGCTTGTTGGGATTGGAGGTATTGATTCCCACCCAGTCTCCGTTAATCCGTATCATCTCCCAGGTAAAACGGGTCTTACGTTTGGGATCATCCACGGGAGTAAGCCATACCTCCGCATGCTCCTCCAGGCAGCTCCGCATGGATCCCGAGTTGGTGCAGTGAGCGGTTACCAAAGAGCCATCATCCAAAATTACATCGGCCAGAAAGCGTTTGTATCTCTTCACCAGCCGGCCGTGTGTCAACTTGTTTTTGAACTTCATCGAAAGGGGATTGTTGTTCAAATATATTAGTATTAAATTGCATAAGATGACTAACTAAAAAAAATCAAATGAAACGTTTTGTACTTTTTCTATCCCTGACCGCCCTGATTTTTTCCTTCCAGGATATACAAGCCCAAAGTCTGCGTCAAAGGTTAAAGCAGAAAATCCTGAATGACAACCTGGAGGCGCAGGCCAAAAGGGATAGCGTCAAAGCAGTTGAAGAGGGCCGGGAGCCGGACCCCACACCCAATACCACCATGAATCATGTCTACATGGACGCCCTGGGGCTCACCGGGAATGTTGACTACGAGCCAAGTTATAGTTTCGATGCCTACATCCAGATGGAAATCACCAACTATAAGAAAAACGGCAAGCTGGACGAGCAGATCCTCTACGACAACTATCTGCATAAGCAGGATGCGGACTATGCTATGGTGTTTAAGGATAAGGGGAATCAATCCATCATTATTTTTGACACCAAAAACGGTGCCATGCTGATCCTCTCAGACAGCGACGGGGAGAAGACCGGATTTGCCACCGGTTTCGATCCTGAAACCCTGGCTGAAAATGCCGAGGCTTTTGTGGAGGAGGAGGAGTATGATATGGATTCCTACAAACCCATCAAAACAGGAAAAACCAAGAACATCCTGGGATACAGTTGCGACGAGTACCTGGTAGAGGACGAGGAGACAGAGGTCCATATGTGGGTCTCTGAAAAACTGGGAAAAGAGATGAGAAAAGAGTGGATGAAAAACCAGCAGACCTTTGGGACCATGTTTGCACACGCTTACTATCTGAACGGCATGGTACTGGAGTATGAAGTGATGGAAGAAAATGGTGAGAAAACCATCATGCAGGTGAAAAAGATCGATATGAACCACTCTCATTCGGTGAGCACCGGCGGGTATGCCATCATGTCCATGAAACAGAAATCTGAGGACGATTAATGGATCTCCGGTCAAACCTGGCCGATATTCCATCAGGCTTTGTCAGAGATCTCCTGATCGAAGAGGTGATCCGATCGGAATCGCTTTTCGAGGAACTGCTCCAATTATCGCTCCATGAGCAGGATCCCCTGGCATGGAGGGCCTGTTGGGTGCTGGATGGGAGCGATGAAAAAAACCCGGGACTGGCGCGCCCCCATATACCAGGTATTGTGGAGGCATTGCCCGGACTCGAATCCAGGGGCACACTTCGGTCCTTGCTCCGCATGCTATGCAGGTATGAGATCCCGGAAGAGCAGCAGGGTTTACTGATCGATCTCTGTTTCAGCTACCTGACTTCTGAACTGTATCCCCTGGCCGTAAAGGCCCATGCCATGATGATCATCTACAATCACGTACTTATTTATCCCGAGTTAAAAACTGAATTTATTACGGTTTTGGAGGACCAGGTAGAACACAACAGCGTCGGATTCAAGACACGGTCCAGGAATCTGATCAAACAGTTGGAAAAATTGTAAATTCACCGCTTAAACCATCCCTGTTGGAGATTCATTTTATATTATATAAACCAGCCGTGCCCGGAAATGTAGGCTCGGCCGCCAGGGCAATCAAAACCATGGGCTTCCGTCACCTCCGGCTGATCGATCCCTGTAACCACCTTAACGACGAGGCCAGGATGCTGGCCCATGGGTCGCATGAGATCTTGGAGGCGGCCCGACTGTATGAAAATTTTGAATCGGCCGTGGCGGACCTCGACCTGGTGGTCTGCACCACAGCCAAAGGCCGGTCGGCCAAACACGAGTACCACTCGAGCAGGGAGATCCTTTCCTACCTGGAGAATAAATCGGAGCAGCTGCAAAAGGTAGGCATCCTCTTCGGCACCGAGGAGAGCGGACTGCCCAATGCCCTGATCCTGCACTCGGATATGGCCATGAGTATTCCCATGACAGCCCCTTACCCCTCGCTGAACCTGGCACAATCGGTTTTGATCACGGCCTATGAACTCTCCCCGCTGAATCCACTGGATAAACCGGGGACCAGCCTCTCCAAATCGGGCGAAGGGTGGGCCACCCTGAAAACGCAAACCAAGCAAGTGCTCAATACGGCCGGGATTCCGGAAGGAAGCCCGCTCTACCACCGCATTCTGGAACGTTTGGCCACGGTAAGTGCCACCGATATTCCCCTTTTCCTCTCGGTCATTTCACGCATTCAAAAACATTAATATGGGTTCTCAACATATCCTGATTGTATACTACGGTAAGATTCCCACAGTCAAATACGGGGGCATCAGCAGGGATATCTGGTACCTGGGAAAAGAATTGGTACTCATGGGCCACCGGGTCACTTTTCTGGTGGGAAGGGGATCGTTCTGCGACTTTGCCAATGTGATATATGTTAATCCCAATCTGCCACTGGCCAGCCAGATTCCGGAAGATGTGGATTTGGTTCATTCCCACCTGCCTTTGTGGGAACCCCTTCCCAAACCCTACATGATCACCGTGCATGGCAACTCCACCGAAAAAAGGGAGTTCGATATCAACACCACATTTATCTCCCGCGATCATGCAGCCCGTTTCGGCAGCGAAGTCTTTGTCTACAATGGTCTGGGATTGGAGGAATATGGAAAACCGAAACTGGACAATCCCCGGCACTACCTGCACTTTCTGGGCAAAGCCGCCTGGCAGGTGAAAAACCTGAAAGGCTGTATACAGATCGCCCGGGCTTCCGGGCAAACCCTGCGTGTACTTGGAGGCCACCGGGTAAACCTGAAGATGGGTCTGCGGATCACGCTTGATCCAAGGATCCGCTTTGAAGGCATGGTGGGAGGAGATCAGAAAAATCGTCTGATCAATGGTTCCAAGGCACTCCTGTTTCCAGTAAGGTGGAATGAACCCATGGGGCTGGCAGTCGTGGAGAGCCTGTATTTTGGATGCCCCGTCTTTGGCACGCCCTACGGGGCCCTACCTGAACTGGTCACCCCCGAATTCGGATTCCTCAGCAACAAGAAGTCAGAATTGGTGGAAGCTCTGAAACATGTGGAGGAATACGACCGTAAAAAGTGCCATGAATATATCTGCGATAACTTCGCATCTATCCACATGGCCCGGAATTTTCTTCCCCTCTATGAAAAGGTCCTGAATGGGGAGGCACTCAATCCCAGACCACCTAAACTGATCGACCCGAATCCGCCCCGCTTCCTGCCCTGGTATTCCTGAGCGGACATTCCTGAGCGGACATTCCTGAGCGGGCATTCCTGAGCGGGCATTCCTGAGCGGGCATTCCTGAGCGGGCTGGTATAACCCGGCCTGGATACACTGGTACTATCATTTGAGTGCATGCAAATGATGCTATCACCGGCCAAAGCTGTCAGCGGCTAACCAGGTAGCAACAGGATTAACGGGCAAATCCAAGCTGGTCCAACAGCACCGTTCCTTTTTTCTCCGCATCGAACACAAAGGTGATGGAAGAGATCGCCCCCGGCAGAATGGCCCGATCCTCCTCATTCCGGATCCCTTCAAGCGGGATGGAGACATATTGCAGAATTACCTCCGATTCGGGATCGTTCCAAAAAAGCCTGGATTTAAAAACCTCCGGCTTAATAGCCGGCTGCAGTTTCAAATAATCCCCCAGCCTAACGGTGTAGGCCACGCCGGCCTTATCGCTCAACACGATGGAGAAATCAATAGGTTCAGCGTCTTCCATGGCATCTTCTTTTTCCGGATCTACATCAGCGTCTTCTATTCGTTCACCCGGATCCATCTGGGCATCGGCTGCCAGGAAGGTGAGCGCCAGGCTGCCTTTCAGTTCGGCTATCTCAGATGTATCAAGAAAGATCTGGTAATAGCCAGGAATGGAATCTTCCTCATTGTTCCAGCCCAGGAATACGGCATTGTTGCGATAGTCCCCCCACTTCTTCGGAATCCTTCCCTCCTTCCAGAGCGCCAGACCGGAGGCTCTTATGGAATCAATTCCGCAGGTCCCGGTGTACAGATCCAGATCCTCCTCGTATGCACAAAGTATGCTTGCAGAAGATTCATGAAACTGATTCAGATGTACCAAATCGGGCAACCAATCCCGGCCTGTACGGTAATCTTTGAAAAGGGGCAGATAGCCGCTCTCTGCCTGCACATTCTCCAGGACAAATGCCGTGAGGTAAACCAGGGCCACCTGCTCCTGTTGCTCCACGGGAATAATGGCTTTCCGGTTCACCAGGAGCTTGTTTGGATAGCGGTTATCAAAGATTCCCCAGCTACGGTTAAACTGTCCATGGTTGGCTCCATGCAGATAGAGTCCGGATGCGAAGTGGTAGGCAGAATCTGTAAACTCCACCCTTCGCATCTGCCTGAGCCCGTCGTAGCTGCGTAAATCCGCATCCATGGAACCCTGAATGGTAAAGTAATTCATGTTCTCGACCGGGGTGGGAATTCCAGCCGGGGAATACTGACCATCCACCGGGGCAATGGCGGCAATTCCCCGGATTCCAAAATTAAAATCAAAGCGCTCCCTGGCATTATCCGGATAAGCGGGCAGACCATTAAAACAGGCGGCAATACTCACGGCCTCCCCTCCCCTCGAATGACCGATCAGCACCACCCGGTCGAGGTCCACCTTCCGATGAAAAAGTAGCGTATCGCAGCCATTCCATTCCCGCCACTGTTCCAGGTGTTTCAGCAATAACCAGGCCCGGCAGTCATTCTCTGTTTCTAATCCGCGGCTAAAATCCGACCAGGCCCCGTTGAGGTAATTCTCATCCACGGAAACGGCAATGATTCCATGGGAGGCAAAATGCCTTCCCAGGTAGTCATAACCCGGATCTGAAAAATCCCGGTCCAGGTGATTTCCATGCACCAGCAAAACCAGGGGAAAGGGCCCCTGGCCTTCCGGGTACCAAACCGTTCCATTCAGTGCCAGGGAATCCGGTCCCATTTTCCAGTAGCGGGTTCGGAGCTTCCCCGATAATCTCTCCCACCCATCCAGAAAATGGTGTGCATCCACCGGCCGGGTGATCAAATGCGCACCGGATCCAAATGCTTCACGGGGTTTATCCTTGCCCCATCCATAGCTGAGCGAGTCGATTCTATAGGGACCGGGCAAAGAGGGATCGTCCCGCGAAATCATCTCCGGAAGATGGCTTACCTCCATGGCCCAGACCTTTACTTCTGTGCCGGTCTTTCCCGGATAGAGCAGATAGCTCCATCCAAAGATAAACAGGGCTGCCCCCAGGCTCAGAAAACCCAGGGTGAAACCCTTTCTCACTTTGCTTAAAGCGTTCCACCGGCCTCCGGACAGGTTATAGATCGCTGCTCCAAGAAAGGAACCCGAAAGGATCAGGAAAAGGGCCAGTACCAATTTTGCTTTCCCATCAAATCCAAAGAAAAAAAAGATAAAAAAGAAGGCCCCGAAAAATATCCAGCTTTGCTTTTCCGGCAGGAGATTCAACAGTTTAATTCCCAGGCGCACACCCAGTCCGGAAAGCAAGGCCAGTCCGGGAAAGAAGAGAACAGCTGCCAGGAAAATCCCCATATGAAGTTCCCCCACAAAATCGATGGCCATTCCCAGCATAAACAGGCCGATGAAAATCAGAATAGCCAGGGCTGCCCAACGCCAGTGCGCCGGGGTCAGGACGCATACATCCAATATCCAGAGCCGGACCTTGGCCAGTAGAAATCGAATCCGCCCCAGCAGCTTATTAATGGCGGTGCGAAAATGGTTCATGGGTTTTACGATCAAGTTAGTAATTTTAGTGCAGATGGAAAACGCCGGTCAGAAATACCTCCGCTCCCTGATTGCCGAGGGAGAGCACCAGCAGCTGGATTTCAAATTTGAAATCAACGATGCGCGTAAGATCGCCCGCACCCTCTCCGCATTTTCCAATACAGACGGAGGCAGACTGCTCATTGGAGTAAAGGATAACGGCCGGATCAGAGGGGTAAGCTCAGAGGAAGAATACTACATGGCCGAATCTGCCGCCACCCTATATTGCAAGCCGGAAGTGAATTTTGAATCCCGGACGTACCAGGTGGATGGAAAAACTGTCCTGGAAATTTACATCCCCCCTGTAAACGTAAGGCCTGTATATGCCCAGGACCAGGAGAACCGGTGGATGGCCTATATTCGAGTGAAAGACGAAAACATTCTGGCTTCGGTGGTCCAGCTGGAAGTCTGGAAAGAGGAGCATAAAAAGAGGGGCCGGCTCCTTGAATTTACCCGCAAGGAAGAGTTTATACTGAAATACCTGGAGAAAATACCCGGCTCCAGCCTTGGAAAGATCCAGCGCGATACCGGATTTAGAAGAAAAGAGCTGGTGAGCCTGATGACCAAGCTGGTCCTGTTTGATGTGGTTGAGATGCAGTTTTTGGAAGGCAAAAATCGCTTCCTGCTCAGGGACCGGCCAGGAGAAGCGGGATAAGTGGCCTTACATATACTCCATCAGAGAATCAAAGATGGCTTTCCCGTCACTGTTCCCGCCCATGGGAAAAACTGCCCGTTCGGGCTGGGGGATCAATCCGAATACATTCTTCCGCTCATTACAAATGCCCGCAATATTATCTACGGCACCCGTCACATTAATTCCTTCCGATATGCGTGCCGTATCATCACAATAGCGGAACAGGATCTGTTCCCTGTGCCGCATCTGCACCAGGGTATCCTCTTTGGCTGCATATCTTCCATAGCCGGTTGCTATCGGGATGCGGTAAGCTTTCTCGGCCGAGAGCTTACGGGTGAGCAAGGTGTCATCATTATCCGGTTTGATATAGGTATTGCGGCAGATAAACCGCTGGCTTTTATTCATCCTCAGGGTCCCGGGCACCAGACCGGTCTCACAAAGCACCCTGAACCCGTTTCCGATCCCAATAAGGATCTTTCCCCGTTCTGCATAATCGATCATGGAGTCAATCACCGGAGACTCTTCAATGCATTTGGAGGAACTGGAAGAGCCCTTACAGGGGAATCCCCCGGGAATCATCAGGATATCAATCCCGTTCAGATTTGTTTCCCTGTTCCATATGTTTCGTACCTTTTTCCCATATACGCCCTCCAGAACTCGTTTTAGTTCCTTATCGCCATGGGCGCCGGGGAATATGAGAATACCAAAGGTCATAACACTGCTTTATATCTATCAAAGTTAAACACAAAAGGATTTTATCCAAATTTGAAGGTTAGTATTAAATCCTTAGATTTACCCTATGGAGGTCGTTGGGAAGGATATACAGAACTTTCAGCTTGCAGTTCGGGATTATTCTGACTTCGACCTTTCGGATTATTCTCACCCCTCCCTTCGTCGCCGACTCAACCGGATCCTGCTGGAACTGGAACTGGATATGGACCAGATGATCAGGCAGATGAAAACCGACCGGAAATTCCTGGATCAGATCATGCGGAAAATCACGGTACATACCACCGAACTATTCCGGGATCCGGATATCTGGAAAAAAATCAAAACAGAAGTACTCCCCACTTACAGCCACCTGGAGACCATTCGAATCTGGCACCCGGGCTGTTCGACCGGACAGGAGGTCTTTTCCATGATGATGGTCCTGGAGGGACTGGGATTGCTTGAAAAAACAGAGATCTATGGAACTGATCTTCACGAGGAAATCCTGGAGGTAGCGCGCCTGGGCAGGTACAAGTATCGCTTTAATCAGACTTACCTGGAAAACTTCGATAGGGTGATGCTTAACGGAGCAGGAGATTTCTCCCTGAATCAGAAGAAACAGTGGAAGAAATATTTTCACATTGACGAGACCCGCGATACCATTCAAATGAGTGATATGCTTTTGCAAAAACCGGTTTATAAGAAACTGGATCTGGTGAAAGATCCTAATCTCTTTTTGGTTAAATTCGACCTGATTGTTTGCAGAAACGTTATTATATATTTTAATAACGAGCTGCAGAACAGGGTGTTCGATCTGTTTCACAAAAACTTGAATGAGCAAGGGACCCTGATCCTGGGTGTGCATGAATCGATCATGGGTGCCTGCTCTAAAAAGTTTATCAGAAAGGACCCCTTCTATTTTAAGGCAAGGGTATGATCATCCGAAATATTTCCGTACGATCGAAACTGATATTGACCACCCTGTCCCTGGTGCTGCTGCTCTTGTTCCTGGCCCTGATTTACCTGGATGCTTCCCGGCGGGTCGAGTCTCATTCGGAGCTGCTGCAGGCTCGTGCCGGGTTAAACAGCAAATATTTGGTCCTTCAGAACAGTTTTCCGGGCCTGAAAACGGAAGAGAGTCCCGTCGAACGGACCAGGCTGTTGCGCCAGCTCCACCAGGTGGAGGAGCAGGTGCAGAAAATAGGATCCCATGAGATCACCCTCCGGGAAGAGGGGCTAAGCACAAAAACGGATCAGATCTTATCCCTGCTGAACAGATTTGAAGAAACTTTAGGAACAAAGGGAAACGCTGATATAGCCTTGCTCGGAGTATATATGGAGGAGCTGGATGAGGAGTTATCGAAAGTGGAGAGCCTTTCTCACCGAAGGAGAAACCGGCAATTGGGAATTGCCATGGCCCTGGGAATCCTTATTCTTGCGACCAGCCTGATCCTGCTCACCCTGAGCCTGGGCAGATCTTTTATAAACTTGTCCCTGTATACCCGGAGGCTGAGCCAGGGAAGCATCCCCCCACCCCTCGATGCTACCCGGGGAGATGAGTTCGGAAAAATTGCAGAGAATCTCAACCTGCATGGCCTTGATCTTCAGAAAAAAATCCAGTTGATTCGTTCTATGTCTGAAGAGGGCCCGGGAGAGATTTTGACTCCTGAAGCCGAAGATGAGCTGGGTAATTCCTTGCTGATTCTGTCTGATTTCTTCACCCGGAAAGAGCTGGATGAGGTCACCCGTAAGCGCGAAGATAAAAAGGAGAACTGGATCTCCGAAGGGGTGGCACAAATAGGCGAGGTACTTCGGAAGGAAAGAGATGATTTGAAAGAACTTTCCTTTTTGATCATTCAAAAAATGGTCACTTACATGCACATGGAGATGGGATCGCTGTTTATTACCAATGATTCCGATCCGGCTAATCTTACCCTCGACCTGGCCGCTTCCTATGCCTACGACAGACGGAAATTCAACACGCTTAGCCTGGAGTGGGGAGCCGGATTGCCCGGAGCCTGTGCCATGGAGAAGGAACCGATCTTTCTCACCGATGTGCCTGCCGACTATTTTGAGGTGGTATCGGGACTGGGAAGTTCAAAGCCCAATTGCATTCTGCTGGTTCCGCTTAAAGTGGCCGAACGGGTAGTTGGAGTGATTGAACTGGCAACCGTCAGACTGCTCAGGCCCTTCGAGACTGAATTTGTGGAATCGCTCTCCGAACGCATTGCCTCTTCCCTGATGGCCGTAAGAAACAATCAACAAACGGCCCTCCTTCTGAAACAATCCCAGGCCCAGGCCGAAAAATTGAAAGAACAGGAGGCAGCTACCCGTGAGAGCATGAATAAGCTGGAAGAGGCCCAAAAAGAATCCAATGCCAAAGAATCGGAGATGAACAGCATTCTGAGTGCCATTAATCAATCCTCACCGGTGGCAGAGTTTGGACTGAACGGACGCTTTACCAGGATCAATGAACGTTTCCTGTTGCTACTGGAATCCCAGGAGGACCAGGTGCTGGGCAAGTTGCACAGCGATTTCGCCATGGTGGACCGTTCGTCGGACGAATATAAAAA
>Ga0180435_10005699_pt1 | contig 12064 bp, 4 predicted proteins | sample SS_ome_3_FD_132467 | JGI IMG/M metagenome (GOLD analysis project Ga0180435, IMG submission 132467) | Hypersaline lake sediment archaeal communities from the Salton Sea, California, USA - SS_3_S_1 metaG | ecosystem: Environmental > Aquatic > Non-marine Saline and Alkaline > Hypersaline > Sediment...
CACTGGTGGTTCGAGGGGCCGGTCTGGCTGGAGGAGCTTCTTCGCCGGATCGACGCCACGCGCGGCCCGGTTCGAACGACGACTCCGTCGGAGTACCTCGCCGGCGCGGAATCGCTTCAGCGCGCGACGCCGTTTCATTCCAGCTGGGGCCACCTGGGGTACAGCGAGGTCTGGCTCAACGGGAGCAACGACTACATCTACAGGCACCTCAACAGGGCGGCCTTGCGAATGACGGAGCTGGCCAGGCATTACCCCGAAGCTGGAGGGCTGAGGCGAAGGGCGCTCGACCAGGCGGCCAGAGAGCTGCTTCTGGCCCAGGCTAGCGATTGGGCCTTCATCATGAAGACCGGAACGATGTCGGAGTACGCCCACAAGAGAACGAGGGACCACGTCGCCAGGTTCACACGTCTCTACGAGGAGATACGGTCTCACAGCGTGGACGAGGGCAAGCTCGCCGAGATAGAATGGCGGGACAGGATATTTCCCGATATCGATTACCGGATCTACGCGGACGACTCGCGACCCTCCTGAGCACACGCGTCCCCTTCGCCCGTCCGCGTCCGGCATGAGCGCCGCCCGCTCGTTCGCACGCGGTAGCCCGATAGAGGTCGAACGTCCGGCCGGCGTGAAGGAGGATGAGGCTTGTCGAAGAAGCGGCGCGCGAAGCTACCGGTCGCCATCCTCTGGCATCAGCACCAGCCGTACTACCGCAGCCGGCTCGGCGGCGAGCCGAGGGGAGCGTATCTGCTTCCCTGGGTTCGGCTTCATGCAGTGCGCGACTACTACGCCATGGCGGCGCTCGTCGCCGAGTTCCCCAACGTGCACGTCACTGTCAATCTGGTTCCATCGCTGATTTCCCAGCTCGATGACTACCTCGAGAACGGGGCCACCGACGACTGGATGGAGCTCTCCAGGAAGCCCGTCGCGAGCCTGACGGCGATGGAGCGCGACTTCGTCATCGCGCGCTTCTTCGACGCGGACCACAGGAATGAGATCAGCATACGCAGGCGCTACGGGCAGCTGCTCAGCAAGAGAAAGAAGGGGCTGTCGGTCAGCGGCTCGGACCTGAATGACCTCAGGATGTGGTACAACCTCGCCTGGTTCCCGCCGGAGACGCGGCAGGGTGAGTGGACGCTGACCGACGGCGACACGGTCTCTGTCGCGGAGTTCGTCCGCAAGGGGAGGGGATTCGGCGAGGGCGAGATCGAGGCGGTTCTCGGCGAGCAGATGAAGCTCCTGCGGAACGTCGTGCCGCTCCACCGGAAGCTGATGGACGAGGGGCAGCTCGAGGTCTCGGTGACGCCCTTCTACCATCCGATACTCCCGATACTCGTGGACAGCGACGCGGCCACGGTCGACGACCCGAGGGGGAAGCTCCCGCCGCGTTTCAGCCGGCCTCAGGACGCGAGGGCACAACTCGAGCGCGCCGTCTCGTTCTACGAGGAACGCTTCGGACGCGCCCCACGTGGGTTGTGGCCGTCAGAGGGTTCGGTGGGAGAGCACGTGGTCGACCTGGTCTACGAGGCCGGCTTCGATTGGTGGGCCACCGACCGAGGTGTGCTGGAGAAGTCCGGGGAGCACGGCTACGAGACGGAAGACCCGGAAATTCTCCTGAGGCCGTACCTTGCCGGGCGGCCGGGGCGCCAGGTATCTACCTTCTTCAGGCACACGAGGCTCTCGGACGACGTTGGATTCACGATGCAGTCTTACGCCGACTACGACGCCGCCGCGGAGGAGTACGTAGGGTGGATTCGGAAGGGATTCGCGAAGAGAGTGAAGGACCCCGGCGAGCGTGTGATCTCGATCATACTTGATGGCGAGAACGCGTGGGGCTCGTACCGCAACTGCGGGCGCGCGTTCCTTCGTGGGCTCTACAGCAGGCTCAACGACGACCCCGACCTCGTGACGACCACGTTCTCCGAGTTCATCGACGGCAACGCGGAGCGCGGCGTGCGGGCCCACCCCATGGAGGAGCAGTACGAGGTGTCCCCTCTCTTCACTGCGAGTTGGATAGACGAGATGGGCTCGCCGCACGGCAACGATCTCAACATCTGGATCGGCTCGCCGGAGGAGAACAGAGCGTGGGAGCTCCTGGGGCGCGCGTGCGAGAGGCTGGAGCGGTCCGGCGAGACCCCCGAGAGCGCCCCGGAGGCGTTCGAGGCGCTCTACGTGGCGGAGGGCAGCGACTGGTTCTGGTGGTACGGCGACGACTTCGTGCTGCCTCCGGGTGGCGACTGGATGTTCGACTGGCTCTTCAGGGAGCGCGTGAAGGATATGTACAGGGCGCTGGGTGAAGAGCCTCCCTCCGAGCTGGACGAGCCGATCACAAGGGGCAGGGAGACGTGGAGCGAGGCTGAGCCCCTCGTGGAGGTGCCGGTCGGCGGCTCTCTGCGCATTCTGTCGGCGCAACCCGGGTTCGTTCGCTTCACGACCGACGACTGGGAGACCACGCGGGAGGAGCGACTGGAGCCTACCGGCGACGCGATGTCGAGGGTCACCGGATACTCGGCCAGGCTTGGTCCCTTCGGCGACGGCGTCCGCTCGGTCCAGTTCAGGATACTCACGGAGAGCTCGCGCCCCGCGCACACCTACTCGGTGCGCGTTGGCGCCTCCCGCTTGGGAGGCGCGGACTGAGCGAAGAGGCGGCCTCCCGCCCGGGAGGCGCAGACTGAGCGAGGAGGCGGTCTTCCGCCCGGGAGACGCAGACTGAGCGAGGAGGCGGTCTTCCCGCGTCAAGAAGACACCTGCCTGCAGAGCCACGACATGGCCTTCCCACGTCACGTCACTCGCCCGCCGAGCAGTCAGGGGACCTGCTGCGCAGAGACGCCTGCTTACTGAGCCATCAGAGGGCCTTTTGTGCGAGAACACCTCCTGTTAGAATCTGCCTATCGACAGGAGGTGTAACCAGTTGCGCAGAACGCGCAGGTTCGTCGCTCTCATACTGGTCGGTCTCATCGCAGTTGTCGCCGTGCTCGCGGCGACCCCGGTCGGACTGCGCCTCGGGGCAGCCTACGGTCGCCGCCTCCTCGAGAGCGAGTTCGGGCTTCTCCTGAGCTACGACTCCCTCGACGGCAACCTGTTCTCCGGTCTCAAGGTGGTCGGGGCGCGTCTGACCGTGCCGGACGGGCCCTCCATCGCCACGGCGGACACGCTTCAGATCGGATACAGCCCCGTTACGCTCGCCCTGCACCGCCACGTGGAGGCCGGCGTGACAGTGCGCGGCGCCACGGCCGTCATCGAGAGGTGTGAGGGGAGGCTCCTCGGGTGGGACGCGTTCGCCTCGTCCGGGGGCGAGCCGCCCGACACGGCTTCCGCCGGAGGCCTGCGATTCGACGTCGACCTCTCGGTCAGAGACCTGTCCGTCGTTTACAGGGACACGGCCGCCGGAATCGAAGCGGTCGCTAGCGGGCTCGCGGCAGAGGGACGGGTCTGGGACGACTCGCTCGCATTCGATATCGCCTGCTCGCTCTCGGCGAGGGCGCCGGTCGCGTCGGGTCCCGTGAGCGGGTCGATCCTGACCTCGGTTCGCTCGTCAGGAGGGCGCCTGGAGGTGATCGACCTCACGGTGCTCGCTGACGGGCTGGCCGCCGAGGCCTCCGGCGTCCTCGACGCCTCTGGCGAGCGCACGTCCCCATCGCTTGAGGCGTCGGTGAGGGCTACCGCCGATCTCGCCGCGCTCGGGCCGCTGCTCCAGGCGGCCGACGGAGCGCCGGCTCTGGCCGGAACAGTGGTCATCAACGCGGAAGCGCAGGGCGCCCTGGACTCGATCGAGTACGCGGTGCGCTTGGCTTCCCCGCTCGTGACGGTCGATGCTGCGGAGGTTCGGGAGGTCGATGTCTCGATCACGGGAACGCCTCGGCGTCTTGGGCTGGAGACGTTCACAGCGAGGACCCTGGGAGGGAGCATTGCGGCGGCGGGCCGGCTCGACCTGCCGGAGCCTCCTGCGTCCTTGCGCTATTGGGGCGATCTCGACATCGAGGGGCTCTCTTTGGCGGAACTCAGTGGCCTGGTCTTGCGGGCTGGGGCCGGAAGCGCCGGCACCGGCGGCACGCACGGCGACGGTGAACAGAGCGACTCAGATGCCGCGGTCGCCCCGGACCTTGGCGGGACGCTGTCGCTCTCCGCTTCGTTCGACGGCGGCGTCGCGCCCGAGAGCGTGTCCGCGGAGTTCAGCAGCCACGTCGACGCCCTGACGGTGGAGACTGGCGAGCTGGGCCCCGTGGAACTCGCGGGCGCCATCGAGAACGGGACGCTCAACGTCAACGCTGAGTGCTGCTCGACGCACATCTCGGCGGAGGCGACGCTCGACGAGCGGGGCGTGTCGACGGCCAGGGCGCGAGTCGAGCTGCAGAGCCTCAGGGCGGCGACGGCGCCGTGGGGCCTCGACGGCCTTGAGGGGCGCGGGGTCGTCTCGCTCGATGTCGACCGCGCCGACTCTGCCCTGGTAGTCCGGGCCGGCGCCGAGCTGCCGAGCCTGTCGTATCTGGGGATCGAGGCCGGCCCGCTGGACGCGTCGGCTCGCGGGTCCGGAGACGTCTGGAGCGGTTGGTTCGGCGCTTTCGGTGGCGCTCTGATGGGCTCCGTCCGCCTCGAGGGCGGGAGGTATCGTGCGGCGCTCGCCGCGGATCGTCTGGACCTGGCGGCCGTCGTTCCGGACTCGGTGAGACGCGCCGTGGATCTGGAGGGGGCGGTGAGCGCGCGATTCACCGCGGAGGGTGACACGGCCGGTCTGACGGTCGCCCGGGGGACCGTGAGCGGCCTCTCCGCCTCGGTGCGGGGCGAGGTGGCGACGCTCGACCGCCCGTTCCGCTTCACGGCCACGAGCGACTCGGTCGTGGTGACGCGGGCCGACCTGACAACATCGTTCGGGAAGGTCAGCGTCTCCGGTGGCATCGGCGACAGAACGGGGCGCATCTCCTCCGAGTTCACCGACATCGATATGGCCGTCGTCGAGCGGGCCCTGATGGAGCGCGACACCGGCCATCTGAAGGGTCTCCTCAATGGAACGCTGGAACTCGGCGGCGGTCTCGACAGCCCGCGCTTCGCCGCTGACCTCAGCATGAGCGACGTGTCGTACTCGGGCATCGGATTCGAGGAGATCGACGTCGAGGCCGAGAACGACTCGACCGACGTCGTCTTCTATGTCGGCGCCCGCAGCGGGGCGTCCGGCGACCTGTCGGTCAGCGGCACGCTTCCGGTCCGCCAGGATTCGCTGCTGCTACTGAGGGTCGACAGGGGCAGGGAGTTCGGGCTGTCTCTCCTGGCGGTTGACCTGGCTCTCGATGTTGAGAGGTGGGGTGTACGGGGCCTCGGTGGGCTCCGCCGTGTGGAGTTGGACGGCTCCGCGCTCGTGACGGGGCGGCTCGACTCGCTGTCGGCCGCTCGTGGGCGCGGCAGCTTCGGCCACCTGAGCGCCGACCTGGGGCTTGTGGGTCTGTCGCTTCGGGACACGCTCGGGTTCGATCTGGCGGGTGGTGTCGTCGAGTTCGACGACACCACGATCGATGTGCGGCGACGCAGAGTGCTGGACGACGAGCGGGGGGGCTTCGTTCGGTTCTCTGGAGCCGTCAAAGCCGATCGGACGCTCGACGTGAGCGTCTCCGTCGACAGCCTGAGCGTCGGGCACATGGTCCGCGCTCTGGCCGACCTTCCGTCGTCGCCGGTGACGGGCCGCCTGGACGTCGAGGCGCGCGTTGGGGGCACTCTCACGGCGCCGGTGGTGCGCGCGGACTGGGACCTCAAGAGACCGGCGTTCTCGGGCTTTGGCTTCGACAGCCTTAACGGGCGTCTGAGCCTGGAGGGGCGCGAACTGGAGCTTGAGCGCGCGGAGCTGAGGGCTGACCGGAGCGTCATCACCGCCTCCGGACGGATCGAGCTGCCCGGCGACGGGAATTCGGCCTCCGGCAGCGTGGAAGTCGATATAGACGCCGACGACTTCCGGCTCGACTCCATCCGTGTGGAGAGCCAGGGCATAGACTCGATCAGCGGGACGCTCGATGCCGACCTTGCGCTCACTGGGTCACCGGTTGCTCCGGACGTGGCCGGACGGGTCTCGCTGGCGCGAGGCGGCCTGAAGGGTTTCGATCTCGACGCTCCCATCGAGGATGTGGAGGTCGAGCTGACGGCGGGCGGGGGAGTGGTCAGGATCGACAGGGCGACCGTTCCGCTGGGGAACGGGTCCGTGGACGCCACGGGGTTCGTGGGGCTCGACCCCGACGGTCCTCCGACCTTCATGCTCAGAGTCTCTCTGAACGACCCGGAGGTGGAGGTCCGGAAGCTGCTTGACGCGCGGCTCTCCGGGAACCTGCGGTGGGCAGGGACCGCGGAACGCTCGATGCTGGAGGGCGCGGTCGACATAGACCGTCTGAACGTCGTCTACGAGGTCAGCTTCGCCGAGCTCCTGATGAGGCGGAGGTCCGGGATCGTCGTCGTCCTCCCGGAGGAGGGGCGGCCGATCGTGCAGCTTGATGTCGACGTAGAGCTCGAGGAGCCGGCCACCGTCGAGAGCAACGTCGCCGACCTGGCGCTCCGCGGCGGGTTCCGCCTGCGCGGGACGACGGACGAGCCCAGCATCTCCGGCAGCATCTATGCCGAGGAGGGAGGAACGCTTCAATACCTCGATCATGCGTTCAGTGTGGAGACGCTGACCCTCGCCTACATCGACCCGAGGCGGGCGTATCCGTACGTCGATCTACTGGGCACTACGCGCGCGGAGGATCGTGCCGGGCAGGAGTATGAGGTCACCCTGCGCCTGAACGGCTTCGCTGACGAGGCGGTGCCCGTTCTCACCAGCGAGCCGGCCCTTAGCGAGCCGGACATAGTCGCCCTGCTCACGTTCGGCGACACCGTCGGCGCGCTGGTATCCGGGCCTCAGAAGGCAGGCTCCTCGGGCGACAGCTTCCAGAGCCTCGCGCAGCGCACGTTCATATCGAACGCCTTCGGTATCGCGGAGGCGAGCCTCGAGCGATGGCTGAACCTGGACACGGTCAGGGTCGACGACGAGGCTATCACGGCGGGGAACCTGGAGGAGGCCGACATCACGATCGGGAAGCAGATAGGGGACAGGCTGTCGGTCAACTACACGACGCAGGTCGGCAGGTTCAGCGACCAGGCCGTCGAGATCCTGTTCGAGCTGACGAGGCGTCTGTCGATCGGCACCAGGGCGGACCCGGAAGGCAACCATGCGATCAACCTCAGATTGCGCGTACCCTTCAAGTAGGCGCGATGCGCGGCACATGAGCGGCCTCTCGCGGCACGTTAGGAGCCTCGAAGCCGCTACGCCGGCCTCGGGCAGGGTGGGTTGCGAGGCCGCGCGACGGACGGCCCGTTTGGGAGCGCTATTCGTCTGCGCGCTCGTTCTCGCGTGCCTTGTCGCGTCGGACGCACGGGCCGTGAACCCGTCGCTCGCCGCGCGCCGGAGGGCGTACATCCTGCGCGAGGGACCCCTCGTGGATCGCATCGAGTTCGTGGGCAACGATACGTTCGATAGGGGTGAGCTTCTCAAGTACATGAACACCGCTGAGAGCGGGTTTCTCTCCGTCTTTCATTTCAGCCGCAGGACCATCGACGACGACCTGGAGAACCTGGAGCGCTTCTACGCGACCCGAGGCTTCCTCGAGACCGACGCGGCTCTCGAGGATGTTGCCCTGTCGGCCGACTCGCTTCACATCGACCTGCTCATCAGCGTCTACGAGGGACCGCGATGGGAGGTGCGGGAGATCACCTACTCGGGCAACTCGGCCATGACGGAGGAGGAGCTGTCCGAGATCACAACGCTCTCGCCCGGCGACCCACTGCTCTCCAACGAGCTGGCGCCCGACAGGCGGAAGATCCTGGAGGCCTACGCTCGCCGCTCCTATCTCGATGCCAGGGTGCTTCAGACGGTCGAGAGGGACGCGGAGGGACGGTCAGCCTCGGTCCATTACTCCATAAGGGAGAGGGAACGGGCGGTCATAGACTCGATATCGGTCGTCGGCGACGATAAGACCCGTGAGTTCGTGATCAGACGTGAGCTGGCGTTCTCCCCCGGCGACTACTTAGACCCCGAGGTCATAGGGGAGACCCAGGCGGAGATCTACCGAACGGGCCTCTTCAACTCCGTCTGGATCGAGCCGTCGCCCGCGGACACAGGGCGCGCGATGAAGACCGTGGTCGTGAGGGTCGGGGAACGTCCCAGCGGGCACTACGAGTTCGAGGTCGGCTACGCCGCCCTCGATGGCCCGGAGTTCGGAGCGGGCATAGTGAATCGCAACGTGCAGGGACAGGCGATAGAGCTCTCCGCCGAGGGGAAGTACAGCACCTACGGCCGGTTCCTGGAGGGCTCGGTCGGCGATCCGTACTTCACCGGCAGGCCCATATCGGCCAAGACCAGTCTGGGTTACGAGTGGAGCGACGAGGAGACTTACACCGCCGAACGTGGCGGCGCGAGGTTCGTGTTGTCCAAGAGGTTCGGGTCGGCCCTGACAGTGGAGGGCGGATATGGCTTCGCGAGGACCACGGTCTTCGGGGACGGGGACGAGCTGAACGGAGACGAGACCAACTATACCAGCGACATAGCGGGCGCGGTCACGTACGACACTCGCAACGACATCCTGAATCCCCGAAGGGGGATGCTCGCCCGGGTCTCCACCGAGCTCGCCAGCTCGCAGCTCGGCGGCACGAACGACTTCGTAAGGTACGAGCTGGAGTGGCGCGGATACGGGCGGGTCGCGGCCGGCACGATCTGCGCGCTCGGCGTGCGCGCGGGATGGGTCAATCCGCACGGCGACGGGGCCGACGTGCCCGTCAACGAGAGGTACTTCGCGGGCGGAGACGGATCGGTCCGAGGGTTCGAGAGAAATGCGCTCTCACCGCTGGATGACGAGGGCGACCCCAAGGGGGGGAGGGCTCTTGCCGAGATCCGGGGCGAGGTCCGCTTTCCGGTCCTGAAGGAGCTGCGCGGCGTCGTCTTTGCTGACGCGGGACAGGCCTTCGACGACTTCGAGGCGCTGCGCCCGTCGCGGCTGGAGGTAGGGGCCGGCCTGGGTCTGAGGCTGGGAACGCCCGTGGGAGTCATGCGCGTGGACGTTGCGTATCCCCTGACCGAGGACGGAGACCTCCGGTATTACTTCGGCGTGGGGCAGGCCTTCTAGGCCGGCTTCTTCCTGTTTCGTGGGCCGCTCTGAGCGTGCTTCAGGCTTGCCTCGGAGCGGCTCAACGTGTATCATATCTGTTCGTCCATGAAGCGATGGAACACGGTTTTGCAGGGTCCTGTCGGGCTCAGGCAGACGAGAGGAAAGGAGAGCCTCTATGGCATCGAAGGAGCTTCTCTACGGCGAGAAGGCGCGTCAGGCGGTCCTGCGGGGTGTTGAGCAGCTCGCGAAGGCCGTCAAGGTTACGTTGGGACCGAAGGGCCGGAACGTCGTTCTCGACCGGAAGTGGGGAGGGCCGAGGATAACGAAGGACGGTGTCACGGTAGCTAAAGAGGTGGAACTCGAGGACCGCTTCGAGAACATGGGCGCTCAGATGGTCCGGGAGGTTGCCGCCAAGACCAGCGACGTGGCCGGAGACGGGACGACTACAGCGACGATCCTCGCCGAGGCGGTCTTCCGCGAGGGTCTGAAGAGCGTTACGGCCGGCGCCAACCCGATGTACGTCAAGCGCGGGATCGAGAAGGCCGCCGATGTCGTGACCGAGGAGCTCAAGAAGATGTCGCGGAAGGTGCGCGACCGCAACGACGTCTTCAGTATCGCTCGGATCTCGGGGAACAACGACGAGACGATCGGCAACCTCATAGCCGACGCAATGGACAAGGTCGGTCGTGACGGAACGATCACGATCGAGGAGGCGAAGAGCATCGAGACCACCCTCGAGATCGTCGAGGGCATGCAGTTCGACCGCGGCTACATCTCGCCATACTTCGCGACCGACGCCCAGACGATGGAGGCCGTGTTCGAGGATCCCTACATCCTCATCTACGAGGACAAGCTCTCGAACATGAAGGACCTGGTGCCGCTGCTCGAGAAGGTCGCGCAGTCGGGCAAGCCGCTCGTTGTGATCGCCGAGAATGTCGAGGGAGAGGCGCTGGCCACGCTCGTCGTCAACAAGCTCCGCGGCGTGCTTCCGGCCGTAGCCGTGAAGGCGCCGGGATACGGCGACCGCAGGAAGGCCATGCTAGAGGATATCGCGATCCTCACCGGAGGCACGTTCATAGCCAAGGACCTCGGTCTGAAGCTCGAGGGCCTGACGCTCAAGGATCTCGGCACCGCCAAGAAGGTCATCGTCACCAAGGACGACACGACCGTGGTCGAGGGCCCTGGCAAGAAGAGCGACATACAGGGCCGGATAGCTCAGATAAAGCACCAGATCGAGGACACGACGTCCGACTACGACCGCGAGAAGCTCGAGGAGCGGCTCGCGAAGCTGGCCGGTGGCGTGGCCGTCCTGAAGGTCGGGGCCGCGACCGAGCTCGAGATGAAGGAGAAGAAGGCCCGCGTCGACGACGCGCTGCACGCGACGCGCGCGGCCGCCGAGGAGGGCATAGTCCCGGGCGGCGGCGTGGCGCTGATCAGAACGATTCCCGCTCTCGACAAGATCAAGGCGGAGAGCACCGACGAGCAGATGGGCATCGACATCGTGAAGCGCGCGATCGAGGCCCCGATGCGCCAGATCTCCGAGAACGCCGGCTACGAGGGCTCGCTCGTTGTCCAGAAGGTCAAGGGTGAGAAGAAGACGGTCGGCTTCAACGCCGACAGCGGCGAGTACGGAGACATGTTCAAGTTCGGCGTCATCGACCCGACCAAGGTGGTGCGCATCGCGATCCAGAACGCAACGAGCATCTCGTCGCTTCTCCTCACCACAGAGTCACTCGTGACGGAGAAGCCGGAGAAGGAGCCTGAGATGCCGGGCGGCGGTATGGGCGGAATGGGTGGCATGGGCGGCATGGGTGGCATGGGCGGGATGATGTAGCTCGTCCGTGGTGCGCGTCGCCGGGGTCGGCGGCCGCTTTCTTCATGCGGCGACGGTGACCGGGAACCGGGACTGCACCGCGAGGTTACGTATGACGGGCGCTCTCGTTCCCGGGTGGAACGGGAGCGCCCTTTCTGTTATCACTGACCGCGAAGGCGTCCCCGCGGGCCGGTCGAGGAGGCCGGCGCCGCGGACAACCGAGATCCCGTGAGGTATCCGATGAAGCTGCCGAAACGCTACGACCCGAGAGAGGCCGAACCGCGCTGGCAACAGCGCTGGGAGGAGACGGGCATCTTCAAGTTCGGCCGGTTCCCGGACCGACCGGTCTACAGCATCGACACGCCACCGCCGACGGTGTCGGGAGCCATACACATCGGCCATGTCTTCAGCTATGTCCAGGCGGAGGTCGTAGCGCGCTTCCAGCGGATGCGAGGGATGAATGTCTATTACCCCTTCGGTTTCGACGACAACGGGCTTCCGAGCGAGCGGCTCGTCGAGAAGGAGAAGGGCGTGACGGCGGCGGAGGTCGGGCGGGACAAGTTCGTTCAGATGTGCCTCGAGCTGACGAAGGAGTACGAGACGGAGTTCAAGGACTTCTGGCGCAGCCTCGGCATCTCCGTCGACTGGAACGAGGACTACTCCACGATCGATCCTGTGTCGCAGCGCATATCGCAGCGGTCGTTCCTCGACCTCTACAAGAAGGGGCGGGTCTACCGGAAGGAGGCGCCCACGCTGTGGTGTCCGGAGTGCCACACCGCCATAGCCCAGGCCGAGGTCGAGGACGCGGAGCACGCGTCGGTCTTCTACGATGTGGCTTTCAAGATCGACGGGCGCGACCTGATCATATCTACGACGCGGCCGGAGCTGCTGCCGGCGTGCGTCGGCATGTTCGCCCACCCGGACGACGAGAGGTACCGCGATATCGTCGGACAGAAGGCGACCGTTCCTATCTTCGGTTATGAGGTCCCGATCATGGCCGACGACAAGGCCGACCCCGAGAAGGGGACCGGCCTCGTGATGTGCTGCACGTTCGGCGACACGACCGACATTGCCTGGTGGCAGGAGCACGGCCTGGACACCAGGCTGGTGCTCGACGACCAGGGGCACATGAACGAGC
>Ga0180435_10005700_pt1 | contig 12063 bp, 9 predicted proteins | sample SS_ome_3_FD_132467 | JGI IMG/M metagenome (GOLD analysis project Ga0180435, IMG submission 132467) | Hypersaline lake sediment archaeal communities from the Salton Sea, California, USA - SS_3_S_1 metaG | ecosystem: Environmental > Aquatic > Non-marine Saline and Alkaline > Hypersaline > Sediment...
AAGTAGTTAAGCTGGATTGTTATATATGGAATGTATGGCGGAAAATCTAAAGTTCGTTGAGCTGATTACTGTAAATGATAAAAATTATCCCGGAGTTATAAATGTTCAAACGCTCACTGCACCTGATGGCTTATGCTGTACTTGCCATGTTCTCATTGACCGCCCAGGCGGAGAATACGACGTTTACCACATCTCACTTCTCCGGATCCGGCAGCTGCTCCATGTGCCACGATAACCTGACCGATACCTCGGGTAACGATGTATCCCTCGTCAGGGACTGGGGCGCTTCGATGATGGCCAATGCTGCCAAGGATCCTTTCTGGCGCGCCAAGGTGGCGACTGAGCTGGACAGGAATCCTCACCTGTCTTCGGTGATCAATGATAAATGTACCAAATGTCATGCACCGATCGCCAACTACGAGATCAACAAGGTGCAGGGCGGCGAGCTTTCCCTGTTCGGTCCGGATGGTGTGCTCAACCCTGACCACGTGATGTATGACGAAGCGATGAACGGTGTCAGCTGTACCGTGTGTCACCAGATTATGGATGATGCAGCTTTAGGAACACTGGAAGGTTTCTCTGGCGAATACAGGATCAACGACAGCAAGACTATCTATGGCCAGTTTGCTGATATCTTCGGTCAGCCGATGATAAACAACACCGGTTACACACCGACTTACAGTGCGCATGTTTCTGATTCAGCATTGTGTGCAAGCTGTCATAACCTGAAAACACCGTATGTCGATGCCCAGGGCAACGTGTTAACCACGACGCCGGATACCGAATTCCCTGAACAGATGCCGTATACCGAGTGGCAGCATTCTATCTTCGATGATGCAGGCAGTAATCCTCAGAGCTGCCAGGACTGCCATATGCCGAAGACGACCTCCAGGGTATCTAACAGACCAAGATGGCTGGGGGCGAAGAATGGCTTTGCCAAGCATCACCTGGTCGGTGCCAACACCACCATGTTGACGCTGCTGCGTGACAATGCTGCCGCACTGGATGTCAACACTGCCAATATGAACACCAGCATCAGCCGTGCCCGTGCCATGCTGCAGAGTGCTGCGAGCCTCGAGATTACTTCTGCTTCAGTCACCGATGGCATTCTTGATGCGACGGTTAGAGTGCAGAACAGTTCGGGCCATAAGACGCCGACGGCCTATCCATCACGTCGTATGTGGCTTAACTTTAAAGTGACTGATAGCAACAACAATGTCGTCTTCGAATCGGGTGCAATCAATGCAGATGGTTCGATTACCGGTGCGGACAACGATGTCGACCAGGCTGTTTTCGAGCCGCACTATGACCTGATCACTGCGGCTGACCAGGTACAGATCTACGAGACCATCATGGGTGACTCTGACGGTAACGTGACCTATACATTACTGCGCAGTGCGCAGTACCTGAAAGATAACCGTGTTACCCCGCAGGGCTTCGATAAGTTGAGCGTTCCATCGGATGTGGCTGTCCATGGCCTGGCGATGAACGACTCAGACTTCAACCTGGGCAGTGACGAGGTGACTTACCGTATTCCGCTTGCCGCCTCGGGTGAACTGGCAGTGAGTGTTTCACTTAACTATCAGACCATCGCACATGGTTTCCTGCAGGATCTGTATCGTGATAACCAGCTTGAACAGGTGCAGGACTTCAAAGCGATGTATGACGCGCAGAGCCTGAAGCATGAGCAGATCACCAGTGCGCAGACTACCGTTGTCAGTGACGGTGGCGGTAATCCACCACCTGTACCGACAGCCAGTATTTCTGCATCACCTGCGATCATCGACCAGGGCCAGTCTGCCACCATCAGCTGGAGCTCGACCGATGCAACGAGTTGTACAGCATCTGGCGGCTGGAGCGGTGCACGCGGTACCAGCGGTTCCGAGTCTGTCAGTCCGAGTGCAACAACCAGTTACACGCTGACGTGTTCAGGTGATGGCGGTAGTGCCAATGACAACATTACGGTGACGGTAAATGAACCGCCAGCACCGGTACCGACGGTCAACGTAACAGTGTCGCCATCGACTATCGACCAGGGCCAGTCTGCCACCATCAGCTGGAGCTCAACCGATGCCAATAGTTGTACAGCATCCGGTGGCTGGAGTGGTGCACGAGGTACCAGCGGTTCTGAGTCAGTCAGTCCGAGTGTAACCACAAGCTATACTCTGAACTGCAGTGGCGATGGTGGTAACGCAAGTGACAGTGTGGCGGTGACAGTGAATGCACCGTTCCCCGCACCTGCGGTGAGTGTAACCGCATCACCTTCAACCATTGATCAAGGGCAGTCTGCCACCATCAGCTGGAACTCGACCGATGCTACGAGCTGTACCGCTTCCGGTGGCTGGAGTGGTGCACGAGGCAGCAGCGGTTCGGAGTCAGTCAGCCCAACTGCGACGGCCAGTTACACGCTGACGTGTTCAGGTGACGGTGGCAGTGCCAATGACAGCGTGACTGTGATCGTGACTCAGCCACCGGTTGTAACTGAACCGACTGTCAACCTGAGTGCCAGTCCATCAAGGATACGTCGTGATAATTCGATCAATCTGAGCTGGTCTTCAACCGATGCGACAAGTTGTTCGGCTTCAGGCTCATGGTCTGGCAGTAAAGCAAGCAGTGGCTCTCAGTCAGTGACGTTGAGTAGTCCTGGAACCTTGACGCTTACCTGTACGGGTGAAGGTGGTTCGGCCAGCAGCTCTGTAACCTATGGCTCTCGCGGAAGATGGTGGCTGGAGCTTAGATAGGTATGAGCCTGTATAAACTTTATCTCGATAAATAAAAGCTAGTGTGGTTGTTTAGCCCGCCGTCAGGCGGGCTTTTTTTGTATGTGATATTAGTAATCAATGACTTAACTGATACGACATTTGTCCCAAACTGCCTTCAACGTGATGTTTGCCGGATTAAAACAGGGCGATGTTCATGTAGTTTATAGCGCTCTAATCCAGGAGTACGTTATGAACACGACAAACTATAGATATACCTTGATGGCAAAAATGATACATATGGGGGTTGCTGTATTCGGTATCGCCGCCTATCTCACGGCAGAAGCAGCAGAGCATGGCGATGCCGGGCTCGGTTACCTGCTGCATGCCTACCTTGGCATGACACTGGCATTCTTTATCCTGCTGCGTATCGGCAGGGGCTATGTCGGTTCTTCTGATATGCGCTTTGAGAACTGGTCACCCTTTTCCAGACGCCAGCTTGCAATGGCTATCGAAGATATCAAGGGTATTATCCGTTTCAATGTCCCGGAACGAGGCATGCATCAGGGTATCGCAGGGCTGGTGCAGGCATTCGGGCTGATTATTTTCACATGGATGGGCGCCAGCGGTAGCGTGATGTTCTTTATCGATGAGACAACGAGCAAGAATTTGTTCGAGATCTTGGAAGAATTGCATGAAGTAGGGGAGGGTCTTATACCGTTGTTCCTTCTGCTGCATGTCGGTGCCGTCATCGTGCATTCCGCTATGGGGAAACAGAACTGGAAAAAGATGTGGCGATTCAGTCGAAGCTGGTCGAACTCGATTAGTTAATGTGAATAGTCCATCACGGCTGGTCGATAACTGAACTGGGTCGAAAAGCCTGGCTGCTTAATAGCAGCACCAGTCTATTCACTCGTTTGCTTGAACGTGCCGGCTTGAATGTACCTGCTCAACCGTTACAGCCAGTCTCCGGCTGATATAATGTTTCATCATGAAAACGAATAAATATTTCTCGCCGCTCGTTCTGGTGTTGGCAGCTAGCTTTTTTGCTTACGACATCGTCGTCGATCTTATTGATGGTGGTGACAGCCTGCCGCACATCATCGTCGAACTGATAGTGTTCCTGGCGATTACTGCGGTGCTCTTCCAGGAGATCAAACGAGTTTTCTCGCTGCGGAGTGATATCCATATCGAGCGTTTGAAGACAGCGCGTCTTTCCGGTGAGTTGTTCGAGGTGATGAATAAGCAGTTTGCAGATTGGGAGCTATCGAAATCAGAAAGGGAGGTGGCGCTATTACTCATCAAAGGAATGTCGATGAAAGAGATATCAGGGTTGAGGCAGGTGAAGGAAAAAACGGTCAGACAGCAGGCGACACAAATATATGCTAAATCGGGATACTCTGGCCGACACGAACTGGCTGCTCACTTTATAGAAGACCTTCTTGCTGCACCTGAAAGCCCGGAATGAAAAAGTTAAATTATCTTTTGCAGGTGACTTACATCGTGAATTTAGAGTTTTACATATAGGTATCAGCAATTAGAATTACTCATCTTCATTTCCAGCTAATTGTTTAATCACACGGATCTCATGCAATTAGAGTCTCAAGTTCTTATCGCTGTCGGCGGCATCCTGTTGCTTGGTCTCATTACCGATGCGCTCGGCAAGAAGACCTTTCTGCCTCGGGTGACGCTGTTGTTGATATTTGGTGCGATCATCGGTGACGGTATGTTCGGTATTATCCCCGATGTTGTTACTGATCGATTCGAGCTTGTCGCTGACATGGCATTGCTGATGGTCGGTTTCCTCATCGGCGGCAAATTGACGGTCAAGTCACTGAAGGATTCGGCCGGGCAGATCTTCTGGATATCGATAACGACTGCTATCGTTACAGCGATGGTCGTAGCCTCTGTATTGATTGCGTTTGGTGTCGAACCTGGTGTTTCCATCCTGTTAGGTTGCATCGCTTCGGCCACAGCACCTGCCGCCATCTTCGATGTAATCGCCGAGTCGGGTTTCAAAGGTGCTTTCAGTGACCTGCTGTTGTCTATCGTGGCCATTGATGATGCCTGGGCGCTACTGCTTTTTGCTGTTGGAGTGGCCATCGTTGCCGCGATGAATGGCGCTGATGTCAGTATGGTATCACCGCTTTATACAATTTTGAGAGAGATCGGTGGCGCAGTCATGCTCGGCCTCTTCATTGGTTTTCCGGCCGCTTACCTGACAGGACGAATCCGGCCGGGACAGCCCATGCTCATCGAAGCACTGGGACTGGTTTTTGTCTGCGGCGGCCTGGCTATCATGCTGGAGATGTCTTTCCTCATTGCCGCGATGGTGCTCGGTGCGGTTATCGCCAACTTTGCCAAACATCATGAATATCCCTTCCATGCCATCGAAGGTATCGAATGGCCTTTTATGGTTATCTTTTTTGTCCTGGCCGGTGCATCGCTGGAGCTTGGCGCACTCGAAGAACTCGGTATGCTTGGCCTGATCTATATACTAAGCCGCATAGCTGGAAAGTATATCGGTTCGATGATGGGGTGCAGTATTGGTGGTGTAGGCTCACCGATGAAACAATGGATGGGGCCTGCTTTGCTGCCGCAAGCAGGGGTAGCTATCGGTATGGCGCTGGTGGCTTCCGAGCATTTTCCGGGCTATGCCCAGACATTACTGACTGTCGTTATCAGCAGCACGATATTTTTTGAAATAATCGGGCCAGTGTTTACACGGCTGGCACTATCCAGGGTGCGTGAAATGTAGATGTGCAGTATTGATATGACCAGCGATATGAAATTTGACCAGTATCATTGCATGTGGATACACAGCTGTTATATTTGAAACATGTTGAATTCGGGATTGGAATGATGAAGTTAAAAGTATTCTTATTGGCGCTCGCAGTTTCTGCTGTGGGTCTTCTCTCACTTTCGGGTAATGTTTTTTCAGGTGAGCTTGAGATTCCTGATGACAAGAAAGTTATCCAGTTCAAGACAAAGATTGGCATAGTGACGTTTGCGCATGAGAAACATGCGGGCCTGACGATCACCGAATGTAAAACCTGCCATCATAAGATGCTGCCTGAAGATCAAGTGATCAAGCCATGCCATGAGTGCCATGCGAACAAGGATGCAGAAGCACCCAAGGCGAGCAAGGCCTTCCATAAACGTTGCACAGGCTGCCATCAATATACCGTCGAAGGCGGCGGGCATGCCGGTCCGCTGAAGAAGAAGTGCAAGCTGTGTCATATCAAGCCGCCTAAGAAGTAAGCGGCCAGCGATCTATAGGTACAGGATTTTTAAAGCACAGGCTTTAGATGAAGGTCAGGAGAGCCTGGCGTAAGGATGTGAATCTGCAGCAGTCTGATTCAGGAGGCGCCTGTCTCACTGAGGCTGGAGATCAGGCGTGTTGTTGCTGTTAGACTTTCCGCTTCGATCGATTTGCTTCTTTTGATTAGTACCTGTAGCTGAGCGAGGCAGTGAGTACATAGGTGTCGTAGTCCAACGTCTCATTACCCAGCAACATACCATTTTCGACCTCTGCCGGGTCATAGACGGCTATGCCATCGATGGCCCAGTTATCAGCACTGTATTCCTCATACCATAGACCAAACTTGTAAACCAGCTGCTCGCTGTGGTTGTAGTCTGTCCACAGTTTGACGCTGGTTAGTTCTGTGCTGGTGTCCGGGTACTGGCCGGGAGCAGTGGGGACAGCGCTGAGATCTTTCATCTCGCTCGAGCCCTTCGATTTGCTCAATACGATATCAGCACCGAGGTCCCACTTGCCAAGACCGCTCCACTTGGCGCCGAGTCCGATGGTATCGAAAACATCTTCAAAATATGCTTCCCAGTCGGCAGTCGTGGTGCCTGCAGCGCTTCCTGCCTGGCTGGATTCGACAGTTTCATAGGTATAGTAGCCATAGGTGGTGATGTTATGGCGTGGCTGATATGAAAAGTCGATGGTGTAAACTGGCTGAGTGGCTTCGGTCAGACCGATAACGGAGTCAGAGTAATCATCCTTGTTGTAATCGACCTGCGCACTGAGGAATAATTTATCAGTCGCCATATAATCGATGATAGCACCGACTTTAGTGCGGTCACGGTCGGCCAGGTAATACTTTCGCATCGCCGGATTTTCGTTGGTCAGGGTGTTGTAATCGCTGCCATCTCGCTTGCCTGCTTCAGCCAATAAAGCTATATCGACAGTAGAATGTGCTTTCACTTTCCACTTGGCATACAGTGTGTCTTCCGTGGTCTTGTCACGTTCCGCATCGGTATAGCTGCGTTTCATCTCGTTGTATTTATATCCGCCACGCAAGGTGCTTATCGCATTGAAACGATAGTTTGCGTCAAGCTTGATACGGGTATTCTTGTAGCTGATAGGGCGGTTCGTGGCAGTATTGCTGAAAGTATCTGAATCAAGAATCACGTAGTCATAGGTCGCTGCAGTTGTTTGATTGTCGCGTTCGGTGTAACGCAACTCGGCATTGAGGCGCAGGCGACTGACCGGGCGTGATGCCAGCTTAAGCTTTGCATTTGTCAGCCAGACTTCTCCATCGAGCCCGGACTGAGGCAGGGCGGATGGGCTGGCATTGGTATTGACCGTATAGGGCAGGTAACTCTGATTCTGTGTCATGCGCCCCATGGAGAACAGGCCGGTAAGACGACTGTTATAAGGTAGCGTATACCCCCCGGTCAATGACAACTGGTGAAATTCGTTGTCCGGCGCAAGTGACATCTGGCCATAAGCGGCCGTATTGAAAGGATCCTGCCAGGACAGACCGTTATAGTTGTTGTTAAAGATCGACATGTGATATTTGAGATCGACCTGTCCGTCACTGCCTACATAGCTCAGCGTAGCATTTACCTCATCGGTGTCCTGATCGATGGGTTCCGGTAACGCTGCAAAGGTGAGGTTGCCGATCATGCCCGGGCTCGATCCCGTGGTATTAGCGATGGCTGCGCTGGTGGCATCGGTGCCTGTTTTGTTCTCATGGCTGAAGTCTACATCGAACTGCCAGCGCTGTGCCGGGATGAACATGGCGCCGACCCTGGCGCGTTTTCGCTGGGTTTCCAGTTCAAAGTTGTTGAGATCACCGGCCATATTATTGATATCGAAACCGGTTGGCAGCGTCAGGCTGTCGCCGCCGATACCTATAAAGGGCGATTTTACGGTGTTGTTCTTGTAGTTGGGGAGCTGGTCGTATTCGAAGAAGAGTCTATAGCTGCCCTGGGAGCCAGCTTCCAGCAGCAGGTAACGGGAATCCAGTCCCAGGTTGGTGCCACGTACGGAATAGAAATTGCCATCTTCAGTAAAAAATCTGCCGTTGAGGTCACCGATGACGAATGGACCTTTCTCCTGCATACCGTTATAGCGACCGAACTTGTATGCATCATCCGAAACATAACCGATACCGAGTTCCATTTCTCTGAGTATTCGTTTGGAGACGATTTCTTCGGGAACGAGCAGCTCACCCTCTTCAGTCAATGACTTGCCTTCCTCGGTCGCCAGTTCTTCAGCAGCCGGTTTGTCTGTCGCTGGCTTGTCAGCATCTTGCGGCTGCGTTTCAGCCGCTGCTTCTTCAGTGGACGTAGCCTCAACAGCCTGGGTTTCTGTGACTGTTTGCTCATCTGCGGTTGAGTCGCCAGTGGCTTGGACGTCTCCGGGTTTGTCTTCTGCGAGAGCAGTACCTGAGACCAGTCCGAATGCGGCGAGGTAAATAATCAGCAGTGGTGTTCTTGTTTTCATAATATTCTGCCGTCTGATCACTCTATTATTGTCTATCGTTGTAATGCTGCACCTGATGGGTGGTTGCTGCCGTGAACCTTGCTGTGGCAGTTAGCGCAGTTCATGCCGACCTTGAAGCGGGCACGGCCCGGATCAGCATCATCGAAATCCAGGAAGTTCCTGATATGTCTGCCGCCGCCTCGTGGTCTGATATCGGCATGGCATTGCTGGCACAGCTGTGGCCCCTGTTTGTTCAGCAGCGCCTGATGATTTGAGCCGTGTACCCGGTGACACAGGGTGCAGTCTTCACTGGCAGGCGCGTGTTCCCAGAGGAAAGGTCCGCGTTTTTCCGCGTGGCAGGAGTAACAGTTTTCATTGATGCTGAAATGTTTCAGTGATTTAGGGCCCGCTGAACCGTGAGGATTATGGCAATCACTGCATACCACCTTGTTCTCACGGATCGGATGCGAGGATGCGCGGAAAGTATCTGAACGGATATCCTTGTGGCACTTGTAGCAGACCTCGTTCTGAGTAGTGCGTTCGGTGACGCTATTGGGTTGATGGATCGAATGGCAGCTGACACAGGCCAGGTCTTCTGCTTCATGCGTGCTGCCAGGCCAGTGCAAACGGTCACCGCTCTTATGGCATGCCAGGCAGACATTGTTGCGCTGTTCGACTGATTCTCCATAACGGCCGGTCATACTGATGATGCAGTTACCCTCGGTATCGAAGTGCAGTTCACCGGGGCCATGACAGGTCTCACAGCCTTCTTTGCCAAAGGGTGCACGTTTATCGACAGACTGTCCGTGTGGGCTGACTCTCAATGTTTCGATCTTGTCCTGGTGGCAATCGGCACAGACTTCGGGGCCGAGAAAAGCACCTTCCGCCATGCCTTCACAGGGATTTTCTTTTTTGAATGCATGTATGGCTTCACCAGCCTCAGTAGTGTCAGACGGTGCAACCTCTACCGGTGTTTTCTCTTCCTCGGCTTTAACGGTTCCTGTTGTTTCGGCAGCTGGTTCTATGGCAGTTTCAGTTGTGGTTTCGGCTGCGTTGGCTACCTGGCTGGCGGCTAACAGGCTCATGAAGAGCAGGGCTGAAAGTTTGAGCTTATGTCTCATGTTTTTTATTATTGTGTGATTCATTTAGAATGAAAAGATAAATAGAATAATTGTTCTAGAAGTATAACCAAATTTATCACTATATAAACATGGGTATCTGATTTAGTTCAATTTAATTGAGATTTATCAATTACAACCAAAACAGTTATTTAGAAAATTTGTAGTCTTGTTATATTAAGGTGTAGTTTTTTATGGGTAGCTTGGTTACCATCTGTTTATAAGTGATGGATATTATCTGGAATAAGACGGGAGTCGGTCGGTTGGTACAATTTATAACAATCAGGCGTTCAACGCGTCTGCTGATGTCAGTATTCCTGTTCTTTGTGATAGCCACACCTGTTTCAGCCGCAACGACGACGGCGGACCACACCAAGTTCAAGGAGTTGCAGGTTCATTTCGAATCCGGCCCTGACGTAACGAAGACCTGCATCAAGTGCCATACCGAAGCAGCAAAACAAATCCACAAGACCAAGCACTGGACCTGGGAGTTTCTTAACCCAGAGAATAAACAACGCCTTGGCAAGAAGAATATCGTCAACAACTTCTGTATCACCCCGCAATCGAATTTTAAGCACTGTGCATCCTGTCATGTGGGTTATGGCTGGCGGGATGAAAACTTCGATTTCACCTCTGAAGAAAATGTTGACTGCCTGGTCTGCCACGATTCGACCGGTGAATATCTGAAATCAGGCGATGATGCCGGTAATCCTAAACCAACAGTTGACCTGACTTACGTTGCGCAAAATGTCAGCAAGACCAGCCGTGATACCTGTGGTGCCTGCCATTTTTACGGCGGTGGTGGCAACGGCGTAAAACACGGTGATATGGACGATTCACTGGCGGTTCCTGATCGTGATCTCGATGTACATATGGATGCGGTGGGCCTCGACTTTACCTGTTCGACCTGTCACAAGAGTATCGAACATGATGTGGCCGGCAGCCGGTATGTCCCGGATGCAAAACACACCGAAGACTATCATGTGCACCGCAGGGACTATGACGAAGAGAACAATGCGCACTGCCGCGCCTGCCACGGGAATAAACCGCACAAGAAAGAAGACAAGTCCAGGTTAAACCATCACGCTCACAAGATTGCCTGTCAGACTTGCCATATACCCGAGATGTCACGTGGTGGTATTCCTACCCGTATGACCTGGGACTGGTCATCCGCGGGTCAACTGGATAAGGATGGTAATCCGATAGAGAAAAAGGTTGACGGTAACCTGGTCTACTCCAGCAAGCGGGGTGAAATCACCTATGCCGAAAATATCAATCCGGAATACATCTGGTTTAACGGTAATGTTCGATACCAGTTGCTCACAGAAAAAGTTGCCTTTAGCGATGATGGCCACGTGCTGGTCAACGAGTTCGAAGGCAGCGCTGATGATGGCGAATCGCGTATCTGGCCGGTCAAAGTGTTCCGTGGTGTACAGCCTTATGACCCGGTCAATCAGACTTTGGTCGTGCCGCATACCACCGGACATGATGAAGCCTCTTACTGGAAGAACTTCGACTGGAATAAAGCGATAACGGCAGGTATGGAAAGCGCGGGTCTGCCATTCTCCGGTAAAGTCGATTTCGTGAAGACGCAGATGTCATGGCTGATCAACCACATGGTGGCGCCGGCGGAAGGTGCTGTTGGCTGTAATGAGTGCCACACGAAGAATGGTCGCCTGAAGGATATCGATGGTATCTATATTCCCGGTCGTGATGCAAACGAGACACTGGATAAGTTTGGCTGGCTGATCGTGCTATTAACCCTGCTCGGTGTTCTGGCGCATGGCTTTGGACGTATCGTCAGTCATTACTGGAGAAAGCGTTAATGAGTAAAAAAATGAAAGTAATGATATTCAAGCGCTTCGAGCGCTTCTGGCACTGGATTCAGGCCGTGCTGGTCATCGTGCTGTTGTTCTCCGGTTTCGAGATACATGGCTCATACAGGGTGCTGGGTTTTGAGGATGCGGTAACACTGCACCGGACCATGGCATGGTCGCTTGTCACCTTGTGGGTGTTTGCCATCTTCTGGCATCTGACCACCGGCGAGTGGAAACAGTATATTCCGACACTGAAAAAAGTGGATGCCATGATCAAATATTATCTGCTGGGAATATTTATCAAGGCGCCGCATCCTTTCAGGTTGACTGTTCTGAGGAAGCATAACCCTCTGCAGCGTCTTGCTTACCTGTTCCAGTGGGTTGTTATCTCACCTGTGATCTGGGCGAGTGGGTGGGCCTATATTTTCTATGCAGAATGGACAGAGTGGGGGGTTGATCAGTACCTTACCCTGGAAGAGGTCGCTTTCGTTCACACGTTAGGGGCATTCATGATGCTGATCTTCCTGGTCGCGCACCTTTATCTGATTACGACAGGAAAGACAGTATGGTCACATATGAAAGCCATGATAACCGGCTGGGAAGAGATAGATCCTGACGCGAAGGAAAATTAAAATCTTATCAGATTTACTGGATAATAGAATTAATCTATGTACCCTTTACATAAGTCAAGAAATGTAGATGTAAAAAAG
>Ga0180435_10005701_pt1 | contig 12062 bp, 11 predicted proteins | sample SS_ome_3_FD_132467 | JGI IMG/M metagenome (GOLD analysis project Ga0180435, IMG submission 132467) | Hypersaline lake sediment archaeal communities from the Salton Sea, California, USA - SS_3_S_1 metaG | ecosystem: Environmental > Aquatic > Non-marine Saline and Alkaline > Hypersaline >...
CAATCCATGTAATTGTTTGTCGAAGATACCTTGAATTCGCCGTCGACAAAATATTTCAATTTTTTTACAGGAACATCTGCGGATTCATCTTCAATATCAAAATACCTGTTCTCTTCCATTGTTACTCCTTTGTTTAAATGTCTTCCTTGTTTGTTAAAAATGTTTCCTTGTCTTTCAACCGCTATAAAAACATTAACCGGAAGCGGAACAGGTGTGCCCTGATGCTTCCGTATTAAAACTTATTTTTCTGATCAAATTTGCAGCTATGTCATATGTCCTGTCTTTACCAGAAGGGGTGTTATCTGAAGGGGTGACAACACCCGCCCTTCGGGAATCTATTTCGCAGATATCCATGCCGGCCAATTGAATAGAACCGGAAAAAATTTTGGCCACAGCATCTGTCAGTTTATATATTTGTGATTCGTTCAATCCTTTCCAGTTTCGAAATCTCACACCGTCAAGTGCGTTGTTGGCCCCGATGTCCATATCAACAGACACATAGACATACGGCGTTACAATTTTATTGAGAAGGCCGGTAATTTTTTTAAAATTGAGTTTGCATTCTTTTTGAGTGATGATTTTGGCTCCCCGGCGTTTGAGATTCACATACGTATTGGTATATTTTTTAATTCGGGGGTCCTTGATTCGTAAAAATTTTTTTTCAGGATAATCGCTGACCCCGATGATAAATACATTTTTAAGGTCCACCTGGTTTTCCATGATTAGATGATGGACAAACGAACTGGCATTATATGAATCCGACCGATTATATAAAAATGGATCTTTGCTGTCATGAACCGATGACGAATTGATCTCTGTATCATATTGAATGGCCCCTGCAAGCACGGGCATGGAAATCGCATCCGTATGGCTGTCTATAATGATCAGGGACAGATTTTCTCGTCCATAATGGCGGGACAGGGCCGAATAAACGCCGCCGGTCAGAGAATGATCAACAGCGACCATACAGGGGATGTGCGGCAGAATCCGGTCCATTACAAATTGACCGGCGTCTTTTGCCATCTTTTTACAGCCGTCGCCGTCGATAAACGTAATAAAATTTTCGGTATCGATTTTTTCAAGGTCCTTTGAAGGCGGCTTGGGTCCAAGCCAGGACGGCACGGGTAATGACCCGAGATTCTTCCAGCGATCTGTCGGGACATCCTGCCTGCGAAAAGATGCCATGACACCATCCAGGGGGTCGTCAAACCCTTCTGCTGTATGAAGCATATGCCGTTTTTCCTGGATGGCGTCATATTTTTCATCACAGTCCAGGGGACATCCGAAAAACATTATTTTTTTTTGAAAGGTGGTGTGCATAATTTTATTTTTCATACCAATGAAAACAGGTTTTTCAGAATCATCATAGCGTCGTTATACAGCCAGATGAGACTGAATGATTTCCGGGTTGTCCTCAAGCTCTCTGGTTGAAGCAATCGAAACGATCTCGCCTCTGGTATCCATTAAATAATGCCGGTCAGCCACCTTTAATGCCATCCTGTAATTCTGTTCGACAATCAGCAGCGTTATTCCGGACTGTACACAGAAATTGAGAACAACATCTGTAATCATCTGAACCAGTAATGGAGAAAGCCCCTGTGACGGCTCGTCCATGATGATAATCTTTGGATTACTGACAAGTGCACGCCCAATGGCCAGCATCTGCTGTTCACCCCCACTGAGTGTCGCGCCGTTCTGTGTGGTTCGCTCGGCCAGTATCGGAAAATGATCGTAAATTTTTTCAATGGTCCATGCGTTTTCACCACTTCCAGGCCTGGCGGCCATCCTGAGATTTTCTTCCACGGTCAATCCCGGAAAAATATGCCTTTCTGCCGGCACATAGGCCACCCCCATCTGGGAAATTTTATGGGGCGGCCACCGGGTGGTTTCCTTGCCGTCGATGACAATTTTTCCGGATCGAGGCGGAGTCAGACCGATAATCGAACGAAGGGTCGTCGTTTTTCCCACGCCGTTTCTCCCAAGAATCGAAACCGCTTCTTTTTCTTTCACAAACAGGGATAATCCCTGGATAATGTGACTGACACCATAATAGGTTTGAATATTTTCAATATCGAGAATCTTATTCTTCTTTCCCAAGATACGCCTCCCTGACCTGTTGGTTGTTTTGGATTTCCTCGGGCGTTCCTTCAGAAATAATTGCGCCGTTCTGTAAAACGGTAATCCGGTCTGAAATACTCATTACCATATCCATGTCGTGTTCGACCAAAACAACACAGATCTCTTTGGCAAGTTCTTTTATCATTTTTGAGATATGCATGGTTTCGGCGGGCGACATCCCGGCAGTGGGTTCGTCCAGAAACAGAATTTTGGGATCTCCAGCCATGGCAATGGCCACCTCAAGCACCCGTTGATCACCATATGCGAGATTTTTTGCAGGCCGGGCCGCCATATCTTTCAGCCCCAGCCGTTCCAGCATTTCCCAGGTGTCTTCCGTCACTTTCTTCAGGCTCTGTTTTGATGAAAACAGGCGTAAAGAACCCCCATGCATGGCCTGTCTGGCGATACGCAAATTTTCATACACACTTAAGTTCTGGAACAGGCTGTTGATTTGAAACGTTCTGCAAATACCCATTTTTACCAGTTCATGGGGTGACTTGTTGGTGATGTCGTGTTCTTTAAAAAGCACTTTGCCTGCGCTGGCATTCAGTTTTCCGGTGACAATATTGATAAAAGTGGTTTTGCCTGCACCATTCGGGCCGATAATGGATGTCAAACCACTATGGTTTGTACTGAAGCAGACATTGTCTGTCGCCATTACGCCGCCAAAACTGCAGCAGACATTTTCTGTACAGAGCAGAAGTTCTCCCATGTTCACGCCTTTCTAAATCGTTTGAAGTAATCACCCAGGCCGGCAAATCCAGTTGGTAAAAACAACACCAGAAAAATCACGAACAGGCCGAGAAAAATCTCCCAATGCTCTGTCATGGTGCTGATATAATCCTGGATATAAATAAAAATGACGGCCCCGGCAAAAGCCCCCCACAAAGACCCCATTCCACCCAAAAGAACCATCATCAAAACACCAGCTCCGGCAAAGGCGCTCATGGTGGACGGCCCGATATAGCCTTTATATAAAATAAACAACGCACCGGCGATACTGGCCAGGATACAGGCCAGCATCCACCCTAAAAGTTTGTACCTGCGCACATTAATCCCGATGAAGGCGGCACGGTCTTCATTTTCCCGGATGGCTTCCAGAACCGCCCCGAAAGGGGAATTAATGATTCTGCGTGTGAGAAAAAAACAGATGGTCACAATGATCAAAGTAAAAAGGTAAATGGTTGTCGGATTGCCCGAATTCCCCAGATGCCATCCAAACAGCGTGATATCCGGATTGGGCATGCCCATCAATCCATCATCCCCGCCGGTCAGGGCATACCATTTCCAGACAATGGTATAAAACATCATGCCGAATGCCAGGGTCAGCAGTGCAAAGGCCAGGCCACCGGTCCGCACCTGGACCCATCCAACGGGTAATGCAACAAGGGATGTGAACACAATACCTGCAATACAGGCCAGCCACAGTGACTCGGGGGAGATGTGGATCAAAAACAGCCCCACGGCATAGGCACAGATTCCCATGTAGGTATTGTGCATGAAAGACAGCAACCCGGTGTAGCCCAGGAGGACATCCAGGCTCATGGCCAGCAGTCCGTATATCATCATCTCCGTGATCAGGCTGATATAAAAACGATTGTCGGATACAAAGGGAAACAGCCCCAAAAAGACCAAAACAAGAATTACCATAAAACACTTCAAAAGAAAAAATCTATTACTGATATCCGGTATCGATACTGTGCTGTTCATTATTCAAATCTTCCTTCCCCAAGAAGTCCGCGTGGCATGAATGCAAGGATAACAGCCATCATAATATACACAATGACCATTGCCAGATCCGTAATAAAAAACTCAGTGAATGTCTGGACAAAACCGATAAGAATTGCCGCAATGACAGCACCCCGAAGGCTCCCCAAACCGCCGATCACTACGACGACAAAGGAACTGATCAGCATTTCACCGCCCATCAAAGGATCAATGGTCGTCAAGGGACCGGCAATAATCCCGGCAGCCCCGGCCATGGCACATCCCAGCATAAATGCGCCCATGTGGACATACCCCATATTGACCCCCAGGCAGGATACCATCTCCGGGATGGTGCTTGCGGCACGCATGATGATCCCGGCTTTTGTTTTGTTCAATAAGAGCATTAAACCGATCATGATTGCAGCAATAAGGAAAATCGTCATCAGCCGGTAAACCGGATATTGGGTGCCAAAAATAGAAATCATCCCCTGCATGAACGCCGGTAGTTCTACAAAGCGGGGCGTGTTTCCCCAGATGAGCTTGATCATGCCGTCGAGAAAAAACATCAATCCATAGGTAAGAATGAGTGTGTATACCATGGACCTTTTGCGCATGGGCAAAATAATACTTCTCTCAATCAACAATCCGATTCCCCCGACCAAAAGGGGGGTAATGAGAATGGCTGCAAAATAATTTACTCCGGCTGCCACCAGTGAATAGCCGATATAGGCTCCCACAGCATACAGGGCACCATGCCCCATATTCATAATTCGACTCAGGCCGTAAATAATATTCAGACCGATGGCCACAATGAGAAACACGCCACTGAGAACAAGGCTGTTCAGTAACAAGTCAATGATAGTACTGAATATTCCGCTCATAATAAGGTTGCCTGTCCTTTGGATCTGTATGAAAATATTCATGGAATATTTTCATACAGATCGTTGAGATTTACTAAAAAGGCTTATAGATGATGGGCCTGATTATATTCAGCAGGTCTCTTTATTCCGGTGGCCCGAGTTCCTCTGCTGTAAAGGTATGTAACACTTTCATTGTCACCTTTGCACCAAAGGGGTTTTCTGGTGCTGCCATCGTCTCTGTCAGAACAGCTGAGTTGCGCATGCAGTTGTCTTTCGGAGAAATCCGGACATTGCCGTAAGGGCCGTCAAAGCTGATGCCCTTGAGGGCCTTGGCAATAGCTTCTGCATCCGTGCTGCCCGCCTTTTCAATGCCATTGAAAAGGTTCATGGCACCGACATAGCTATGAGCCGCTGCATCGGACGGAATGGTTTTGTATGCTTCCCAGAATCTCATTTCCCAGTCATTGGATTCCGGGGTATCCACATCCCATGACCAGTCAGAGGCGCCAAAAATTCCATAGCAGGCTTCACCGCCGGCTTCCAGTTCCAATGGTCCGGGTGCGGCCGCGGAAATCGTCTTTACCTTGTCCTGAAGACCGAAATCCGACATTTGTTTGGCAAAAACCGGAATCACATTGGTAATAAACGCGATGTATACCCCGTCTACGCCGGATGCCTTGATTTTACTGATATAAGATGACCAGTCTTTGGTTGAAATGGGTGCCTTGTCATAATCTTCATTATAAATTTTGATCCCGTTTTCTTTGGCCAGATCGATGAATCTCTGACCGGCATCATGGCCCCATGCATAGTCGTGAACAAGGACATAATAGGTTTTCTCTTTTAGATCCGGTCGCGCCAGAATCCCTTTTACATTACCGACGGCTGTCTGATCGTTGGCCAGCTGGCCGCTTCTGAAAACCAGGGGGTGAATTCCATAAAATTCGGTTGTCATCACATGGGTCGTAAGAAAGGGTACATTCAGCTTGTCGATATTTGCTGCCAGTGCCAGTCCGACACCACTGGAAAAAACACCGATCAATGCCTTGCAGCCGTCCTTATACACCAGTTTTTCCGCTTTTGATACAGCAACCGGCGGTTTCACCTGGGTATCTTCAACATACAGCTCGATGGGACGTCCCAGGATCGTTCCTTTTTCTTTGGCCGCCATTTCAATACCCATCTTCATTTCAAGACCACCCTGCGCAACAATGCCGGTCAAAGGAACCAATACACCGATTTTCACGGGGTCTTTTGCAAAGACCTGTTGCGATGCCAGTAAACTGAACACCATCATTAAACCCAACGAAATCGTGACAATTTTCTTCATTGCTACCTCCAAATTATTGATGATTTGTTGTTATCGGGGATATTCGACACCACTTTTTTCAGAGGGTGTTGAATTCCCCGCCGAACCGAACATCTTTATTTGAAATAATCATCCCTTGCTTTTCTGAGCTGCCGCACATTTTCCAGAGGAGATCCCGGAGCAATGCCGCATCCGGGGCAAAGAAAATCTGTTCCGTTTTCAAGGGCTGCAATGGATTCCTTGTATACCTGTTCAGGTGTTCCCATAAAAAGGGTGGTACCGGCTGCCACATTACCGAATACCCTGACATCATTTTCATGGGCGATCCTGACAGCTTCTTTCATGTTGGCATCTTCTTCAATACTTATTCCTTTTATTCCGGTTTCACACATCAGCGGGATTATCATATCTGTATTGCCGCAGATATGAAGAACCAACGGTCCGTTTGTTTTGGCAGCAATATCAGACAACATCGGAACAACAAACTTTTTAAACAATTTCGGGCTCATAACGGACGGGCCAGCTGTCGGCTCAGCCATGACATAATAGTCCGCCCCGTTTTCAAAGGCAAAATTGATCACATCGATCATGGCCTGTTTGGTGACTTCAAGGACTTTTTCCACATCTGCTTTCCGCTTGAATGTCCATCGCATGAAATTTTCAGTTGCCACAAGATTGGCGCCACAGGTAAACGCACCTTCTGATTCACCAAAAATCGCTTTTTCGTCTCCCACTTTTTTCTTGAGAATCTCAAATTGTTTTTTATAGGCAGGAAATCTTCCCCGTTCGAGAAAATCAGATGGATAGGTAAGTTCATCCAGAGCTTCAGTAAATGGATGTACTTTGACAGAATACTGGAGATCAATTTGCGGAGTTCCCAGACCGCATCCAAAGGCCTCACTCATGGGGGTGATGTCCCATCCCATGGCCTTGACCATTTCAAACCCTGCCAGTTCGCCAGCCATGGCCAGGGTGGCCATGGCTTCGGGGTCTGTATCTGCAAGAGGTCTTTCAGCACCGCATTCCTTCATCAACTCGACAACGCCGTATGTGGTAGTGCACCCAACAGGGGTCATGTCAACGGTTTTCCCGTTTAACTGATTCATCACTCTTTGTTTTAAATTCATTGTCCCCCCCTTCAGTTAACGTGATTGATTTTGATATGACCCAGTCCGCTCTAAAGCACCATGTCTATTAGTTCCACCAGATCATAGACCTTCATGTCGCTTTTTATCCTTTTGGATCCTTCATTCAGATTGAAATGGCAAAAGGGACAGATGGAAATCATTTGTTCCGCCCCGGTATCCAGAGCTTCCTGTATCCTGAGGCCGGCGTTTTTAGCGGCCCAGTCCCCGTACCCAGTCATGACACCGCCGCCTCCGCCGCAGCAATAGGAGTTGCTGCGAATTCTTTCCATCTCCACAAAGTCAATACCGGGAATGGCCTTGATCATTTCCCGGGGAATATCGTAGAGACAGTTATCTTCATTTTTTCCCATATAGGAACCTTTCCACTGCCTGGAGCCATCCTCGTCCACATCGAACTGGATCAGGTGTCTGCCGGTGTGACACGGATCATGATAGGTCACTTTCCAGGGAAGTTCTTTTGTAAACTGCATTTTGCCTTCCTTGAAATAATTGAAAAGGAAATCCGTGGTATGGATGACCTTGAGACCGCCTAAGTAGTCTTCGTATTCATCGGACAAACTGTAGTCTTTTTTGATGGCCCTGAAACATCCGGCACAGGAGGTAACAATGGTTTCAACCCCATGGTTGTCCCGCAGGTCCTTGAAGATCTGCATATTGGCTTCGGCCACGCGCTTGAATTCATCCACATCTCCCAGTCTCATGGCCGTAGAGCCGCAGCAGATCTCGTTTTCTCCAAGAATGCCGAAATCCAGCCCCAGTTTCTGGAAAATGGACGCCGTTGCCACTGGAAAATTTCTTACCGGCAGGTTGAAGGCCCCGGTACAGCCCACATAAAACAGAATGGGCGCATTTTCTTTCATAATATTTTTAATGGGTTTTTTGGCTTTCTTGAACGGTCTTGTCCAGTCGGTACGAACCCGTCGCGGGCCCTGGTAAGGGTTGTTATAGCTTCTCATGGACTGGGCAATGACTTTCTGGCTGGGCATGGGGCCGACACCATCTGACACTGCCTTGCGCCTCATGGCTTCGATAATCTCGGGAATCACCGGCTTATGGTCCAGTTCGCATTGGTTCTGGCAACCGCCGCAGATGGTGCATCTGTAGATATCGTCGACAAACTCCTGGGTCCACTCCAGCTGACCGTCAAGAATCCCCCTGGCAAAGGCGATCTTGCCTTTGGAGGCCATGTTTCCGTCAAAGCCGTATTCCACGCCGGCCGGACAGATTTCCCCATAAGTCGGTGGTGGTCCGAAATCGTAAGCTGTTTTACAATTACCACATGCCGTGCATTTCCATACGGCATCTTCCAATTCTTCAAGTGAAGGAATATCCCACTTCATAAAAGCCTCCAAAAACTATTGACAAAACAAGTTATTTTAAAAAAGTTCAAGTACAAGATTCCTAAAATGCCAGCTTCCCGGTATTCATGATATCATTGGGATCCAGCATCTGTTTTACCCTTTTTAATAGCTCGATATATCCGGGATGGGCCCTTTTATTGATCTCCAGTCCGAAATCAACCGGTGGCTTATAGGGGATGCCCCCGTTATCCAGATCGACTTTCAGGCATTCAACAATGGCCTGCCTTGCATTTTCGATCGATTCAGGATCTTTTTTGGGGAATGGGATCATGGCCCGGAGCATCCCGTAGTGGACCCCTCTGTAGTTGGTCACCCGAACCGAGGGAGACAGGTTCCGGGCCGTCAGAATTTTTTTCCATTCTTCATAAACAGGCTCCCATCGGTTGACAGGCGTAAAGGTGCCGGGCCATGAGATGCCGGCCCCTCCCTGCTTGGTGTAATTTTTGGTCGAGCCGACAATCTGGCTGGGAAGCTGGGTCCTGGCCCTCAATGCCTCTTCTGGATATTCTGTTTCTTTTAATGAAGAGCCTTTCTTTGTTTCTTCATCCACCACCATTCTCCAGATTTCTTCTCTGGCCTGCTTTTCTTTCTCTGTCCAGGAAAAGGTGGTGGCAAAAGAAATCCACTCGGGCATATCCGATGGTTTGGGTTTAAAGGGATAGGGAATGGGTACCTGGGAAAGCCACCATGACACCCCTGTCAGGTCATCACAAATTTCATAGTTGCCAAGGGTTCGAAGATAGGAAGCCATATGGCCGATATTTTCCGTGGATGCCGTAAACACTTTGAGTATGGGAGGCATGGGATGCACCCGCAGCCCGATTTTTGTTACCACGCCCGTGGTCCCGAGCCATCCTGTGAACAGACCGTCCACTCTGGGCAGGGGAAGACAACTGTGCCAGGCATCTTCCTGGATCGCACAGGAACCCACCCGGACCAGTTCTCCTGTGGGCAGCACTACTTCCATGCTGGTTATTTCTTCACTGTTGAGGCCGTACCGGCCGCTCAATCCACCGATACCATGGCTGATGGAACAAGAAGAAGTAGAGGCGGATGGCGGTCCCACAGGCCAGCTGAAACGCAGATTGTATTTAGCCAGCGCGCTGGCGAACTGGGCATGGGAGACCCCTGGCTCGATAATCGCGTAATGGGATTCTTCATCGATACGGATAATGTTGTTCATCCGTTTCATGTCCAGCAGAATCCCACCGTTCTCAGGAATACACAGTCCGCCGATATTGGTTCCGGCCGTAAACGGGGTAACGGATATTTTTTCCTGGTTGGCAAATTTCATTACCTCCTGAACCTGTTCTACACTTGTCGGCATCACAACATAATCCGGCAGTTTCGGCATCACAAATGACAAGTCATACGAGTATGCATAGCGAATGTGCTTCATGTCGGTGGCATTTTTTTCGCCGACGATTTCACATAATCTTTTTGTGATGTGCGAATCAGTTTTTGATTTTTTCGGCATTTCGGTCATTTAATTCCTCCTGCGATGGTTTCTTCCATTACAATGCATACCATTACCGTGGAATCTTTACTGACATTATTGGCTGTCGCTCTTTTTTTTTAACAGGCCATTTTCAGTAATAATCATAATTCCGCCTGTACTGGCCAACATTCCTTTTTCTACTTCATCAATATGTTCTATCATTGCCTGGCTTGCTTTTTCCGGATCACGCTCCCGCAGCGCATCCACAATTTTTTTGTGGCTGTCGCAGACCGCTGATAAAAATTGTTTGTCCGTGTGTACGATCTGTTTGATATTGATCAACGCCGTTTGTACACTTTCTACAATCAGGCTGATAATCTTATTGCCGGCAATTTCCACCAGCTTTTTGTGGAACGCGATATCAAGGTCACTCATGAAAGTTTCGCCTTCCGGTTCCTGTTCCATGGCCAAAACATTGTTTTCAAGATATGCAATGTCTTCAGGTGTAATTTTTTCTGCACAGATTTTGACCACCTTGGGTTCAATAAAGGTCCTGATCTGGGTATATTCCCTGATACCTGGATTTTGGAAAAACAAATAATTCACAAAGCTGTCTTTGATCGTGGCAAGGTCGACCTTTTTGACAAAGGCCCCGCCTGACATGCCTTGACGAATTTCCAGAAGGCCGTATGCCTCCAATACCCTATATGCTTCTCTCAAAGATGATTTGCTTACGCCGAAATGCTTGGCGAATTCTTTTTCAGAGGGGAGTTGATCGCCGATTTTGAGATCCCCTTCCAGAATCGCGCTTCTGATCTGTTCAACAATATTCTGGGATATCCTGTTGGCTTTTACCGTTTCAAATTTAAAACCCATCGTTATGATTTTTTTCCTGATAAAAATGTCAATTACAAATGGTTGAATCATGTATCGATTACATTTTCATTTCTTCTTGTCAAGAAATATTTTAAATATTAAATGATCGGATGTTTTAATATTTGTTGTTGACATTTATTTTTCTTTTGGCTACGAAGAAGCAGCGCTTGATAGTAGAGAGGCATGATAGAATGGTATATTATGAGATGGGAATCATGCTCTTTATAATTTTAATCAACCCAATCCAAACAAATGAGGAAATCAAATGGGAATCAAAATCGATGCGTTAAAATGCACCAATTGCATGGCCTGCGAAATGGTATGCAGCTATCACAGGGATGATGGGTTTGCGTTTCTCTCCGCCTGTATTGTGGCGTACAGGGCCAAGGAGAAAAAAGATTATTTCGGCGTGCTTTTAAAAGAAGAAGAGGTGCTGATCGTTGCACGTCCGGACGGGACTGAAATAAACAAAATCGGAGAAGAAGCGGACCCTGACAGGGAAGCCGACGCTTCTGCAAAACCCATGCTGCTCAGAGAGAGCTGTGATCTTTGTGAAGATATGGATGATTACGGGCCCATGTGTCTTGCATTTTGCCCGGTAGATGCAATTACGCTGGATTAAAAAGGAGAACGTGGTATGGAGTATTTATCAACCGAAAAAATTCTTGTCGTAGATTTAGGCACCGCCCATGTTGAAGAAGAAGAAATGGATGAAGCGCTCGTTGAACAAAAAATCGGCGGCATCGGCATTACCAAGTATCTGTACGAAAAATATATGGATGATGACCCTGTTGTGATTGGAACCGGATTGCTTTCCGGCACCACGTATCCGGCATCGGCTTCCGCCCAGATAACCGCCAAAAGCCCTGTCACAGGAAAAGTCTGTCACTTCCCTGTCATATACAAACTGGGGGTTGAAATCAAATATTGCGGGTTTGATTATATTGTGGTCAAAGGCCGCTCGGACACTCCCGTGTATTTATGGATTCATGACGGAGTCGCGGATATTTCTGATGCGTCTGATGTATGGGGAAAAAATGTCTGGGAATCAACGGATGCGCTCAGAAAATTTGTGGGGGATGAGCTTCTTCAGACCATGATGATAGGTCCTGCAGGTGAAAAAGGGTCTGAGTATGCTCAGGTTTGTTTTAACCATTGGGGCAGCCCGGACCGGTTTGGATTCGGAAAATTATTCGGAGCCAAAAATCTGAAAGGATTTGCTTTCAGGGGCATGGGAATGATAGA
>Ga0180435_10005702_pt1 | contig 12062 bp, 7 predicted proteins | sample SS_ome_3_FD_132467 | JGI IMG/M metagenome (GOLD analysis project Ga0180435, IMG submission 132467) | Hypersaline lake sediment archaeal communities from the Salton Sea, California, USA - SS_3_S_1 metaG | ecosystem: Environmental > Aquatic > Non-marine Saline and Alkaline > Hypersaline > Sediment...
GTTGCATCCGTATCAGCTATTTACGGTCTGGGTGACCCTCAGTCTTATCTGCGCATGGTGCTGCATCTGGACCGCGGCGACCGGGTAGACCAGCGTCAGCTGTTAATGCGACTGGCGGAACTGCAATACACCCGCAACGATCAGGTTTTCCAACGGGGTACGTACCGCGTACGCGGCGATGTGGTGGATGTGTTTCCCGCGGAATCGGAAAAAGAAGCCATCCGCGTAGAGCTTTTTGATGATGAAATTGAAGACCTTGCGGTCTTTGATCCGCTGACTGGCGAAATTATCAATCGCGTGCCCCGTTACACGGTGTTCCCTAAGACGCACTATGTCACGCCTAGTGATCGCATGTTGAACGTGCTGGACGATATCAAAGAAGAACTGCAGGACCGCCTCAACTACCTGACAACAAACAACAAGCTGGTTGAGGCGCAGCGGCTGGAACAGCGCACGCGATTTGATCTGGAAATGATCCAGGAACTGGGCTACTGCTCAGGCATTGAAAACTATTCACGTTATCTGTCCGGACGTGAACCCGGTCACGCGCCCCCAACTCTGTTTGACTACCTGCCTAAGGATGCCCTGCTGGTGATTGATGAATCCCATGTCACGGTGCCGCAGATAGGCGCCATGTACAAAGGGGATCGTTCGCGTAAAGAGACGCTGGTTGAGTTTGGTTTTCGTCTGCCTTCTGCGCTCGACAATCGCCCACTGCGCTTTGATGAGTGGGAGCGTCTTGCGCCACAGATGATATTTGTTTCTGCAACACCCTCCAGTTATGAGGCGGAGAAAGGTGGTCAAACCGTTGAGCAGGTGGTCCGCCCCACGGGTCTGATTGACCCCGAGGTCATTATTCGCCCAGCTACCACTCAGGTTGAAGATCTGCGCGGTGAAATTGATGACGTCATTGCTGCAGGGGAGCGTGTGCTTGTCACAACGCTGACCAAGCGCATGGCGGAAGACCTGACCGAATATCTGGACGAGCATGGGGTCCGCGTGCGCTATCTGCACTCTGACATTGATACGGTAGAACGGATGGAAATTATTCGCGACCTGCGCCTGGGTGAGTTTGATGTGCTGGTAGGCATCAATCTGTTGCGTGAAGGTCTGGACATGCCGGAGGTTTCTCTGGTGGCTATTCTAGATGCAGATAAAGAGGGTTTTTTGCGTTCAGAGCGTTCGCTGATTCAGACTATCGGGCGCGCTGCCCGAAATGTGCATGGTCGAGCGATACTCTATGCGGACAGAATGACAGGCTCCATGGAGCGGGCCATAGGCGAAACCGATCGCCGGCGCGAAAAGCAGGTGGCATTTAATACGGAACATAACATCACGCCGAGAAGTATCAGTAAATCAATTGCCGATATCATGGAAGGCGCCAGAGTAGTGGGTCCGGGGGCGCCGAAAAACGCGGGTCGACAGAAAGATAAAGGCAAACAGGTCATTGAGATTCCTGCAGACCCCAGAGCCTTGGGTAAACTGTTGGCCAAGCTTGAAAAACAGATGCTGCAGCACGCCCAGAATCTCGAGTTTGAGGAAGCTGCAGCGCTGCGGGATCAACTGCAGAGCATTCGAGACGCAAGTCTGAAACGTTAGTTTGAGGCGCTGCCACCAGCTTCAGCGCCTGGCTCTTGAAGTCAGTTAGCTGTTAGCAGGTACTTCTGAATCTGCTACCCAGTTGCCGTGGAAGCCGTAAGGCACCCGGCTGGGCAGATGAACCTGTGCAAGCGCCGGGCGTGCCAGGTCCTGCGCATCCAGAATCAGCAGATCGCTGGTGTTTTTATTGGCATCATAAACATAGGTCATCAGATAACCATCGTCTTCGTTTGTTGCACCTTGGCGGGGAATAAACACCGGCTCTGCACTGTGTCTGCCTGCACCCACAGAATACTCGGTTGCAGCACCAGAGCGCATATCGTGTTTTAAGATTGACGGAAAGCCATAGTCTCCGGCAGCACCGGCGACGGCCACGGTATATCCATAACGGTAGGGCTTGCCATTTAATGCAGGATGTATCCGGGGAAATTCCTGGGTTCGTGCATCAACAACGGTCTCATTAACCCTGCGCGTATTGGGATTAACTGTCCACCGGTCCAGGCGCGGCAGGCTGTCGCCAAACGGGCCATTGATGTCGTTATCAAACATACGGTCATAACGGCAGATGTCGATGACTACGTTGCCCGCTGCATCCTCAAACGCATTCATAGGGTGATAGGCGTAGTTGGCGGTGATCGGTGACCAGATGATGTCTGCAGCGTCGCCGTTGCGGGGCATCAGACCGATGCGCGGTTCGTGATCATTGTCCCACCGGAACGGGAAAGGCGCGCCAGTGCCCAGCGCCATGAAACTTAAGGTAACCGGTAAATCGTAAATCACTACATAATTTTCGGTCAGGCTCATGTCATGGATCATGGGCATGCCGCCTAACGGAATGTCCGTTTCATCTGCCCACTCACCGTCAGCATCAACCACGACATAGCGCACGTGGTCACGCAGTTCAGCCCAGTCGTAACAGATAGCGTGCAATTCGCCAGTGTCCGGGTCCAGTTTGGGATGAGCGGTGTAGCCGGTACCTATGGAGGTATTGTCGCCAAGGGAATCCAGTGTGTAACTCAAATCCTGGGGCAGGCCACCGGATTCGACGATGGCCATAGTGCGGCCACCATGACCGATGACATTGGTGTTTGCCGCACTGCCGCCGACAAAACGACTGTGATACCAGTCAGCGCGGCCTTCATTCAGGCGCAAGCCATGAACCATGCCGCGGCCGGTGAACCAGTGATAAGCATCCGCATCAACATCAGCGCCCGGATTGGGACCGTTGCGCAGGAAGCGGCCGTTGAGATCAGCGGGAATAGTACCGGTGACTTGAAGGTTTGTGGCGGTTGTTTCACCAGCAACGCCGGCAAAGTTATTCTGCAGGTACATATTGTCTGCGCTACTGCCGCCAGAGCACGCTGATAAGGCAAGTGGTGTAAACGGAAGCGCTATGCCGCCTTTCAAAAGATGACGTCGTCGCATGATTTCTTCTCCCTCTTCCTCGGTAGATAGTGCTCGGTAGACCTGTGGGTCATTGTTCGTGTTAACCCGGGTGCTGACAAGTGCTTTTATTATCTACAACGGATTAGTATTTGGAGTGCTTCTCAAAGGTGATTGGCATGTGCCGGATGCCGGAAATAAAGTTCGACGCCAGCCATTTGGGTGGCTCTGCCAGCTTGAAGTTCTGCATCCGGGACAGGATCTCATGGAATATGCAGTCAATCTCCACCCGAGCAATGTGCTGCCCCAGGCAAACGTGAGTGCCGGTACCAAACGCGATCTGTTCGTTGGGAAAGCGGTGCAGGTTCAGTTGATCAGGTTGGTCAAACTTTTGTGGGTCGTAATTAGCAGCGCCAAAATAGCGTACAACTTTATCGCCGGCTTTTATCTGCTGACCCTGCAGTTCAACGTCTCTGGTTGCCGTACGCCGGAAATAGATCACCGGGCTGACTATGCGCAGGAGTTCATCTCGTGCAGAGGTATCCAGTTCATCACCACGGTGTGTCTGCCAGTCCGCAAGTGCGGCCGGATTCCGGATTAATTCGTATAAGCCGCCGGCCACAAGGTTTCGGGTGGTATCACCGCCTGCGTCAATGAGCAGCATGAAAAACAATTGAAAATCGATGGCATCCAACCGACGCCCATCTACTTCGGCGTGCACAATCTGACTGGCCAGGTCATCTGACGGTTTTGCGAGTTTGCGTTGGTACACCTCCTGGGCGTAGGCGAACATTTTTGTCACAGCGTCTAACTGTTCGCCTGGGGCCAGGGCTTCGGTTGCGGTGTGAATTACTTCTGTCAGTTTGTACAGCTCGCGCCCATCTGCCAGCGGTATGCCGGTCAACTCAGCAATAACATAGGAGGGCAGTTCCCCAGCTACTTCACTGACAAATTCGCACTCTCCGCGCTCTACAATCGGGTCAATGATTTTTGCAGATAACTCGGCGATGCGCGGTCTTAAGGCAGCGGCAGGTCCGCGGGTGAATTCTTTGCTGATAATGCGACGAAACTGGGTATGTTGGGGTGGGTCCATCATCAACATCATTTTGTGATCGCCGCCACCCAGGTCACCATTTGCCGGGTCTGGATCAGGCAACATCACGGTGGGTTCGGAAGAAAACAGTAGCGGCTGGCGACCAACATCAGCTACCTCTTCGTAGCGTGTCAGCGCCCAGAAACCGGGTCCATCCGGCTCTTCGTGCCAGTAAACGGGTGCGTTCTCCTGCAGCCAGTGATACTGCTCGAGGGGGTGTCCATGCGCAAAGCTGGCCGGACTTAACAGATCGATTTTCATTTATGACACTTTTTCCCAGTAGGGTTCGCGCACAACCTTGCGCTGGATTTTACCTGCAGCCGAACGCGGCAGCTCGCTGACGTAGTCAATGCTGCGTGGACACTTGAAGTTGGCCAGACGTTCCCGTGCCCAGTTGATCAGTTCATCGGTTAAAGCCTGGCTGGGTTCAACATTTTCGTGCAGTTGCACTACTGATTTAACCTCTTCACCCCATTCCTCGTTAGGTACGCCAATGGTGCATACGTCAACAACGGCAGGGTGTTTATGGATTTCGCTGTCTACCTCCTGGGGGTAAATATTAACGCCACCGGAGATAATCAGCTCAGCGCTGCGGCTGGTCAGGAACAGGTAGCCATCTTCGTCGAAGTAACCCATGTCGCCAAGGGTGAAATAATCACCCCGATAGGACTTACTGGTTTTACTGTTGTCTTTGTAATACTCAAAGCGGCCTGCAGAAGCTGCAGGCGCGCGCATATAAATCGTGCCGATGTCGCCCACCGCGACCGGGTTGCCATCGTCGTCGAGTATCTTGTTATCAAATTCGGGGCCAGGGCAGCCTACCGTGCCGGGTTTGGTCAGCCACTCTTCTGATCCCACCAGGAATCCACCGCCGCCCTCTGTGGCTGCATAGTATTCCCAGATGATGGGACCGAACCAGTCAATCATGGCGTGTTTGATATGTACCGGGCAGGGTGCTGCGCCGTGGATCAGGAACTTGAGGGAGGAAAGGTCATATTTGCCCCGTATCTCTTCAGGCAACCCCAGCATGCGGTGGAACATGGTAGCCACCATGTGGGTGTGTGTGACTTTATGCTCCTCGATCAGGCGTAACGTTTCCTCGGCATCCCATTTGTCCATCATGACAATGCCCACCCCGGACCACAGCGGCTGTACGATATCAATCAACAGCGGGGCTGCGTGATATCCGGGACCTGTCACCAGCCCTCGGTCCTGGCCGGGTTCATAAGCTGCCAGCGTGTCTCCCCATTGTGGCACTTCCAACATTCTGGCTTTTCGGTAGACGCCTTTTGGCCGTCCTGTTGTGCCAGAGGTGTACAACATACGAGAGCCGATTTCCGGGTTTTCAATATTATCGCCGTGCAGATCTCCAATCGCTTGCGCATAGTCGGTAAAACCTTCTATTTCACCACCTACGCTCAGCAGCAGATGCGCACCAGTCGCGTGGCTGGGTGCTTCGACAACCGGTTGGCCGAGACTGGCATCAGCGATAAACGCTTTGGCCTCACAGTTATCGACGATGTAACCGATTTCCTCACCCTTAAGGTGGAAGTTGATGGGCGTGAAGCGGATGCCACTTCGCGTAGTGGCCACCAACGTTTCGATAAATTCCGGCCGATTTTTAGCCACAACCGCCACGGAGTCGCCGGGGCCGATGTCGTGTTGCGCCAGCAGTCGCACCAGCCGATTGGCATTAGCATTAAGCTCGGCAAAGGAACGTTCACCGTAACGGGTGACCACAGCAGCATTGTGCGGCTGGTGCTGGGCGTGAAAAGCCACCAGCATGCCGTGCTCAATGGCCCATTCCAGCGTCATCTCGCTCATCGATTTCCCCTTCAATCCCGTTTCTCTCAGATAGGTTTGTACGCATTGGAACAGCGGGTTGCAAGCCGCAGGCGCAGATAATGTGACGCAAAAAAAAGCCCCACGCGGGGTGGGGCTTTTTTTGGTACATAGCCTGAACGGTCGCTTAGAACGCACCAAACCGGTAAGTGACTTCCAGACCGTAGAACTGTGGATACAGTGGTGCAGCCAGCTGACGCCAGTCGCCGCTGGCGGTAGCGGTGCCAATGCCGCGCGAATAGACTTTGTCCAGGACATTGTCAACAAAGCCGCGCACAACCCACTGGTCACGATTGTCACGCCAGGTCAGAGACACGTCTAAACGCTCTCGTGCCGGGACTTCGTCGATGGCACGAATGATACCTTCCGATGCATACTCGCCGGTGTAAGAGAAGGTACCGCCTGCTGTGAGGGTGCCCGCTTCAAAGTTCCACTGGTAAGAACCCCACAACGTGTACTTCCATTCGGGTATCCGCTTGAGCTCATTGCCTTTCAGGTTCTGGGCAAGGAAAGCATCCCGTCCTGGTGCGCCGGTAACCGGATCGCTTGCAGTCTGGTTGAATATTTCCACCGGGAAGTTGGGATTATCGTCTTCCAGGACAAACAGGTCAGATTTATATTCAGTCTTGGTGTAGCTCACATTACCACCCAGGGTCAGCGCATCTGTCGGCAACCAGGTGAACTCCACTTCAATACCCATGTTCTCGACGTCGTCGGTATTCAATACCTGATCCTGGGCCTGGCCCGCTGCGGCGTTGAAGATTTCAATCCGATCCTGATAACCGTCATATTGATACAGATAAACCGAAGAGTTTATCTGTAGCTGGCCTTCGAGCAGTGTGGCTTTATAGCCAATCTCTGTCGCCAGAACTTCTTCCTGGTCATAGGTCAACGGGACGATGCCGGAGAGGCCACTACCTGATAATCCCCGTGAGTCTCCAATACCCAACGAATAGCCACCAGCGCGATAGCCGGTAGTGACTGATGCGTAGACTAAGGTATCAGCATTTGGCGTCCAGTCCAGGTTGACTCGGAAAGAGGTATCTCCCCAGTCGTCTTCTCCTTTTGCGGCATCCGCAAACGAATATGGAATACCCTGTAAGCGCAGCGGCGTTGTGCAGCTTGGGTCAGTTAACCCACACAATCCACCAATTGGGTTATCCGGATCTCCCGTGGGGAATGCATTGCCCATGGCAAGGTTGGCGGTAGCCAGGTCAACGCCGAACGCAGCTGGGTTCAGCTCAAAGTAGCCGGTGCGATCTTCGAACGCGGACTTTTCGTCTTCCGCCCAGCGTACACCAACAGTTAGAGCAAACTCTTCGTTAAAGGTATAGGTGCCCTGGGTATAAACCGCGTAGGCATCCGTATCGATTTCGTTCCAGTACTCGTACCAGGCGCCGGTTGGGTCGCCGCTCCAGCGGCCGATGGTTTGTGTGCCAACGGCTGCATCACCTCGTCGAGTATGCGTTGCAGGTAAGAACGGATCGAATACACCGTAGTTAGCTGCATTCAGGAAACGGCCCTGACTTTCTCTGTCGCGAAATGCGTAGTTCTGGATGCGGTTGGCGTGGAAGTAATACAAACCGCTGGTGACCTGCAGCTTGTCACCCAGCTGCCACAGCAGCTGTAGTTCGTGAGAGAAGGTTTCAACAGACTCCGTTACAGTTTGCCGAGGCTGCGAAAAAGTACCGTTGGTGTAGTCCAGATCGATGTCAAAAATATAGTCGAAATCAGACCAGCCGCCGAGGTATTTGAGGGCGGTGGTTTCACTCAGATCCCAGGTCAGGTCAAACTGCACACCATTCTGGTCAAAGGTTTCGAAGTTGTCGCCGTTGTTGGCAACCTTTGCATTGAGATCTTCAAGGTCTGGATCCAGCGCTAAGCCTTGGCCGCCCAGTCCGAAGCCTGAGTTGGGGACCACTGATTGCGCGATATCCACACCGGGACGATTGTAAGCGCCATAAAGGGTTTCACCCGTGACCGGATGGGTGAAGGCTGTTGCGCCGGGGGTACCGGCGGTGACAGGCCGAATGCCCCGTGCATAATTTTCTGTATTTACGGTGTCACGATCTCCGGCAAAACCCTGTGCGACCACGGTAGACATGCCGATGATGCGATCCGAGGAACGATCATTCCAACGCACGTTGGCCTCCCAGTTATCGGCAATGTTCCACTGCAGGGCAATAGAATAGTTGGAGTCGTGAATACTGTTGATGTCTTCACTGCCGGCTAAGCCGCCCTGGGAACCATCTCGATCCCGATTCACACCAACAATGCGGTAAGCCAGTTTGTCATCAATGATCGGACCGGACAGAACGCCGTAATATTCCTGCGCGCCGAGACTGCCGCCCAGTACACGAAGTTCACCTTCAAACTCGTAAGTTGGTTTGTTGGTAATATAATTCAGCGCACCTCCAATGGAATTACGTCCATACAGTGTGCCCTGAGGTCCACGCAGCGCTTCGATACGAGCAATGTCGTACAGGCCGTTTTCCGATGCCGCAATGCCGAAATCTTCTGAATAAACACCGTTATAGTAAGTAGCAACCCCCGGGTCGCCGCCGACTGCACGGAAGTTTCGACCCACGCCACGAATACGAATATCGTAGGCATCGCGAGTGGTTGCCGGGATGAAGTTGACCAGTTCGTCAGCGCCCTGAATGCCGAAGTCTTCGATCATATTTTCGCCAAAGGCGGTGATCGAAATAGATGTATCAGAAACTGTGGACTCGCGCTTTTCAGCGGTCACCACCATTTCTTCAATGACACGGCGCTTTTCTTCAGCAAGAACCTGGTTGGCGAACAGCATACACAGCAGTGCAGCACCACCAATGCGGAAATAAGACATGTATTTACCCCTCCGAATGTTCGAACGTACAGGCTGTGTTTTCCAACCAGGCACTGTCGTTGAATCCAGTTTAATGGAGCCGGTCTGTATCCCCATACAAGCCGACTCCCCTAGGATTGACCAAATTCTGGACAGATGCAACTGTCTAAATAGACGGAAAAAATCCATCCGAAGAACGGCAGTAGCAGAAAAAAATAGTGGTAGGCACGGTCAGATTCGAACTGACGACCCCTTGGATGTCGACCAAGTGCTCTAACCAACTGAGCTACGCGCCTGAAGAGGGTGCCTAGTGCAGCCTTATGGCTGACTGGGCGGCGCGTAGTTTAGCAATTCTGCGCGTGACACCACAATAACTATTACCGTTGTGTCTATTTAAGATCGATGTCTTCAATCTGGCCTGAATCAACCTGTTCTATTTCAAACAGTGGGTCGGTAGCGATAACACTGGCATGAGCTGAGATGTCTTCCTGAACAACGCTTGCCTCGCCAAACAAAGCGATATGAAACAGCGCTTCACCCTCATACACCAGTGGCAGATTGTTCATGCCTATGACTATCCCATCGACAGTAGAGGAGACGCTGACTTCTGCGGACGAGAACGGCGAAGAAATTATACCCAGCAGGTCACCGGCTTTGACTCGGGCGCCTAGCTTGACCAGCGGTCTGAACATACCGTCGCCATTGGCGCGAAACCATTTACTCGAACGAGCGATGTTGGGTTCAGCCACGGCGGCTTTGTTGCGCCTTGCAGGCAGCATGCTCATTCCGCGCATCGCGTTGGTTATACCCCGGATACCCGTGACAATTGAGGCTTCTGACAGACGCAGCGCTTCGCCCGCTTCATAGGTCAGCACCGGGATGCCGCGCTCGCCGGCTTCCGCGCGCAGGGTGCCTTCAATAAGGCCGGCATTGATGATCACGGGAATCGAGAAATCCAGAGCCATCTTTTTAACTTCCGGATTGTCCAGGGCAGCGCGAATCTGTGGCAGGTTATCGCGGTGTATGGCCGCAGTATGCAGGTCAATAATGTGCGTGCAGCGTGCCACTACTTCAGTAAAAAACAGATGTGCAATTCTCGAACCTAACGATCCGCTTTCGCTGCCCGGAAAACAGCGGTTCAAATCGCGCCGGTCAGGCAGATAACGCGATTGATGAATGAATCCGTGAAGGTTAACAACCGGTACCAGCACCAGGGTGCCTTTCAGCGACTTCAATGTCTTCAGTGTGCGCAGCCGGCGGATGATTTCAATGCCGTTGAGTTCATCGCCGTGAATCCCCGCGCAGATCAACAACACCGGCCCGGGTTGTTTGCCGTGAATAATCTCCACCGTGAGGTCCAGCGGTGTGTGGGTATAGAGCGCCGCAGCGGGAATATCGAACTGAAGCCGCTGTCCGGGGCTGATTTCCTGTCCCGCCATTTTGAAAGGTCTGGTCTGTGTTTTGCTCATGGTGGTTCCGTTGTTAAAAAAAGCTTGCAGCCCGGGCGGAAATGACGAGAATCGCGCCGCCATGAAAGCCACCCTAAAATCTTTATTCAGCGTATTTCTATCGCTGGCCATCCTACTGTTAGGTCACGGTCTGCAACAGACTTTGTTGCCACTGCATGCGCAGAATATCGGCTGGAGTCCTGCTGCGATTGGATTGACCGGTGCAGCATATTTCGGCGGCTTTATCCTGGGTTGTTTCTGCATGCCGCGGCTGATTGCCAGCGTAGGACATATTCGAGTGTTCACAGTGTGCACGGCGCTGGCCATTGTTGCGGTGCTGATGCTGGCCAAATGGCAATATCTGCCGGTCTGGATAGGCATGCGCATGTTAACCGGGGTCAGCCTGGCAGGTTTCTACATGGTGATAGAAAGCTGGCTCAACGAAAATGCCACAGAGCGTTCCCGCGGCAGCCTGTTATCTTTTTATGGATTTGTCTGCATAGGCGCTATGGCGTTGGGCCAGCTTCTGCTCATCAGCGATGAGGTGCTGCAGGGTGCAGCGCTGGCAGCCGGGATTTTTGCCCTGGCGATTGTTCCAGTGGGCTTAACCACCAGTCCCCAGCCTGCAACACCCACACAGTTCACGCTTAGCTTCCGGATAGCGTATCAGGCCTCCCAGGTTGGTCTCATCGCGGCAGCTATCTCGGGCTTTGTGATGGGCTTGATCTGGAGTAACGGTGCGGTGTTTGCGGGTCGGATTGCGCTGGATAACCAGGTTGGTGCTACTTTTATCATGTCGGTGCTGCTCGGTGGACTGTTCTGTCAGCTTCCTCTAGGCCGCCTGTCCGACCATGTCGATCGGCGATGGGTCATTCTGGGAACCAGTGTATTGGCTTTTATCTGCTCAATCAGCTGGGTGTTTTTCGGCGCTACAACGCCTGTGCAACTTTATGTGTTAGGTTTTGTCGTCGGAGGTTCTGCCATGCCACTGTATTCACTTGGGGTTGCGCACGCGAATGACAACGCTCGCGGTGATTTTCTGGTAATAGCCGGCGCTCTGCTGCTGGCCAACGGTCTTGGCTCCATCGCAGGACCACTGCTTTATGCAGGTCTCGTCTGGCTGCAGCTGGACAATCTGTTTTTTGTGCTGATTGCTGCTGCTTTTGCGGTCTCTGCGCTCTGGACGGGCGCGCGTCTGGCGCTACACCATGTGTCACGCGCGCACTATGAGCCTTATCAGATGGTGCCTAAAACCACCATGGGCGCACTGGATATGGACCCTCGGGGTACAACCTTGTCTGAACGCAAGCGTTAAAATTTCTGGGATTAGTGTTGTGAGTGAACGAAAGAAACATCATCCGTCTATTGGCTGGCGCGAGCGCGTCTCGTTGCCCGAGCTGGGCATCTTTGGTATTACCGCCAAGACGGATACTGGCGCTCGCTCGTCCTGTCTGCACGCTTTTCACGTTGAGGAGTTCGATAAAGACGACACCCCCTGGGTACGTTTTGGCGTGCATCCATCCCGGCGCAGTACATTTGACGAAGTGTGGTGTGAGGCAAAAATTATCGACAAACGCCTGGTGAAAAACTCGGGCGGAATTGAATCCCACCGATATTTCATTGAAACCCAGCTGCAATTGGGCGAACGCATCTGGAAAACGGAGATATCCCTCGCCGATCGCGAGACCATGGGCTATCGCATGCTGCTTGGTCGCACAGCTATTCGTCACCACTACCTTGTTAATCCAGGCCGTTCGTTTCTGCAGAGTCGGCCTAAAAAACGGAAAAAATTATGAAGATTGCAGTGCTGTCGAGAAATTCTCGCATTTATTCAACTGCACGGCTGGTAGAAGCTGCAAAAGCGCGTGGA
>Ga0180435_10005703_pt1 | contig 12061 bp, 11 predicted proteins | sample SS_ome_3_FD_132467 | JGI IMG/M metagenome (GOLD analysis project Ga0180435, IMG submission 132467) | Hypersaline lake sediment archaeal communities from the Salton Sea, California, USA - SS_3_S_1 metaG | ecosystem: Environmental > Aquatic > Non-marine Saline and Alkaline > Hypersaline >...
CTGGTTTACACGGATCGCTGTTTCGACAACTTCCTGTGGTAACAGGTTATTTTCGATGATCATATCAAGGTTAAGCATCATCAGCTGGATATTGCCTTCCCTGTCTTCAACCATGGAGATACGACAAGGCATGTAGCTGGCAAATACCGGGTTTGCCAATACCATCAGGCGTGCATCGGTAGGTGTACAGAACTGGAAGATAGAAAGGTATGGAGAATCGATACCACGAGCTTCAAGTTCCTTGGAAACATATTGCTGTGCAACCAGTTTCTGGTTAAGTTCTACAGCTTTTGAGAGCATGGCATCAATGGCATCCTGAATCTCTACACCTTTATTGATAGGCATCTGTACAACAGTTTGCTTGATATCGGTGATTTGCAGGTTGCTTTTCTGACGGGTTTCGGCAACAGCCTTGGATTTACGGACATCCGCTGTAGCCACTTTTGGAAGCATGGTTTTGAAGCCTTCCTTGAAGCCTTTGTCATCCAGGGTAGAGATAAAGGCAGTCAGGTTGCTTAACTCGATATCAGTGTAATCGTCAAAAGTCTCGTCTTCCTTGTCATTGTCGTGAATACGACTGTCGAACTGGAACATTTTCATGGACTGGTAGAGATACTCGGTATGCTGACCGGCAAGCGGTGGAGCATCTTTCTTGGGCTTACCAAAACCATCTCTGGCATGACAGGTTTTACATTCATCCATGTACAGTTCTTTACCTTCTTTTTTGTCGCCTGAGTTCTGCGCTACATCAAAGCGCATGTCTGGACGGATATCGATCATGGAAAGGTAAGTCGAGATATCTTCAATATCACTGTCAGTCATTTTGTCAATACTGGCGGTTTTCACCATCAGAGGGTTGGACCTGATGCCGTCGCGGTAGTCCTTGGTGGCCTTGATCAGGTATTCTTTTGGCAGGCCTGCGAGGCGCGGAGAGAGTTTGCCCGGTGTGCCCTGACCGATGTTGCCGTGACAGAGGGCGCAGCTTTTATTGATTTCCTGGCCATTGGCCAGATCCACAGCGTTTGCACTGAAGGGTGCAGCGGCAATAAGCAGGGTAGCGAGCAATTTTTTCATGTGTGATGTTTCCTGAGTTGAGTGTATTGTTATTTAAGTTCAGTATTGTTATTTGAGTTTAGTTTTGTTTTTTACAGTACAAAATCAAATCTAGCATAAGTAAAGTTGCGTATCATTATAATAATAATTCTGATCATTAAAATAAATAATGACTTTTCGCAATCCATCAGTAACTAAAAGCATGAGTATTCAAACCGCGATGATATTGGCAGCTGGCCGTGGAGAGCGTATGAGGCCGTTGACTGATCATGTCCCCAAGCCCCTATTGAAGGTGGGTGACACTGCATTGATTGTTCATCATATCAGCGCGCTGCAAAGAGCCGGCATCACCCGTTTGGTTATTAACCATGCCCACCTCGGTCAGAAAATCGAGGATTATCTTGGTAGCGGTGAACAGTTCGGGGTCAATATCCGCTACTCGGCTGAAGGTGAGGGGGCGGCCCTTGAAACCGGAGGTGGTATCTACAAGGCGTTGCCTTTGTTAGGCGAGGAGCCTTTTCTGGTGGTGAATGGGGATATTTGGACAGATATGGACTACTCTGGGCTTGCTATTGGCGATGCCGATGCCCATCTTGTCATGGTAAAAAACCCAGATCATAACCCGCAGGGGGATTTTGCTCTGATAGATAGCAGGATGCATCAGCAGGGATCGGCTAAACTTACTTTTAGTGGAATTGGAATTTATCGTCCGGAGTTGTTTGCGGGCTGCAGGCCAGGAAAGTTTCCACTAGCGCCCATATTGCGCACTGCCATGGATGAAAACCGGGTATCCGGAGAGCTTTTTACTGGCCAATGGATTGATGTGGGTACGCCCCAGCGACTTCAACTGGTAACTGAAATATTGTCAAAATAATGGGCCAGGAAATTTCTCACAGCCAGTTTACTGCGCATGACTTTGAGCTGTTTTCCGAGTGTTTGCGTCATGAAACAGCCTTGCTGCAGCAATGGATCAATGAAGGCGTTTTTCTCGACAAGCCCTACCAGGCTGGTTTTGAAATGGAGGCATGGCTGATTGATGAACAGCTGAGGCCTGCAGCCAAAAACCATGATTTTCTTGACAGGTTATCGCATCCCATGGCTGTGCCGGAACTGGCGCGTTTCAACTTTGAGTTGAACGGTCGACACCGCACCATTGCATCAGATGTGTTCAGCCAGATGTACGACGAGTTGTCGCAAACCTGGGAGCGTTGCGTTGAGGTGGCCAATGAATTGTCGATGGACGTGACAGCAATAGGCATATTGCCCACCGCCGAGTTGGATGATTTTACCCTGGAAAATATGTCTGGCATGGAACGTTATCGGGCCTTGAATGAACAGGTGTTACGCATGCGTGAAGGCAGAGCGCTGCAATTTCATTTTGAGGGTCATGACCGGCTGGACTTTACTCATCCTGATGTCATGCTGGAGGCGGCTACCACTTCGTTTCAGATTCATTTGCGTATGCCTGTGCATAAAGCTGTCTCTCTTTATAATGCAGCAAAAATCATATCCGGCCCCTTAACTGCCGCCTGTGCAAATTCGCCCTATTTTCTTGGTCATGACCTCTGGTGTGAAAGTCGTATCCCGGTTTTTGAACAGGCTGTGCAGGTTGGTCAGTCCGATTTAACTAAGCGGGTCAGTTTCGGTATGCGTTATGCTCAACAATCCATTATGGAGGTCTTCGATTCCAATCTGGCGCGTTATCCTATTATGTTGCCACGCGTTTTTGATGAGCCGGCGGAATCACTCATGCATTTGCGTCTGCATAATGGCACCATCTGGCGCTGGAACAGGCCATTGGTAGGATTCGATGAAGATGGTACGCCTCATTTCAGGCTCGAACATCGCTGTGTACCTTCGGGGCCGACCCTGGTTGATGTTATTGCCAATGCAGCTTTTTTCTATGGACTGGTTATTGATTTGGCTGAACGGGATGAGCCAATGGAGCAATTGATTCCGTTTGAAATGGCGCGTAATAATTTCTATACCTGCGCACAATACGGCCTCAATGCCGAAGTAATGTGGACAGCAAACTCTCAATATGCCGTCAGGGACCTGTTGCTGGAAGAACTGCTGCCGATTGCAGCCAATGGCTTAAGGCGCCTGAATGTGTACGAAGCGGAACTGAATCACTGGTTGGCTATTATCGTCCAGCGCATAGAAACCGGCCGTACAGGTGCGCACTGGCAAAGACAATGGGTGGCTCAGCATGGACATGATATGCATAAGCTCACGCAGGCGTATCTCGAGCAACAGAAACAGGGCGATCCTGTTTTTCAATGGGGCCTGTCCTGATGGCAATATTCAATGAAGTGGATTACCTGCCGGAAGGACTGGTGGATTGCGACTCAAGGGCTTTACATGCCTTGCTGCAAAAGCCCACGCTCATACATTTGCAGGGGCGCCACCCGGATCCATTGTTTGTGTCAGTCTTGATGCATGGCAATGAAACCGTCGGCTGGGATGCGATGAGAAGACTGCTTCCCAAGTATACGGTTGCAGGAGGCAGCCAGGAATTGCCCAGATCATTAAGTCTGTTCATTGGCAATGTTGAAGCAGCAAAAGCATCTGTCAGGGCACTGCCTGATCAACCTGATTACAACCGGATCTGGCCTGGTTGTAATTATGAATTCTCAGGCGTAAAGCTGCCTGAGCATGAAATGGCTGAACAGATTGTTAAAATCATGCGTGAGCGAAATGTGTTTGCCAGTATCGATGTGCATAACAATACCGGCATGAACCCGCATTACGCCTGCGTCAATGTGGTACAGGATGATTTTCTGCGCCTGGCCGCTCTGTTCGGACGTACCGTGGTTTTTTTCACCGAACCCTGCCAGGTATGCTCCATGGCAATGGCTGATTTATGTCCGGCGGTGACCCTGGAATGTGGCAAGGTAGGTTCAGAGCATGGTATCGAACATGCCATGGAATATCTTGATGCCTGTTTGCATTTGCATACGCTGGAAGGTCACCCGGTACCCGCTCACGATATCGACCTGTTCCATACCGTAGCGACTGTTAAGATTCCGGAAGAGATAACTTTCGGCTTTGAAGAAAACGATGTGGAAGTGACCTTCTCTCGGAATGTTGAACATCTAAATTTTCGTGAGCTTACAACGGGTACTTATTTTGCCAGCGTCTCCGGGTTTGAGGATGTGCCGTTGTATGTGTTTCATGAAAACGAGTCGGTCACTCCAGACGATTACTTCATGATGCGTGATCAGGATATTGTTTTTCGCAAACCGGTAATGCCTTCTATGCTGACCATGAATAAGGACGTCATCCGCCAGGATTGCCTGTGTTACCTGATGGAGCGTTATCAGATATAAACAGGTGCCTTTATTTCGTGATAAGTCACACAGGACTCAGTAGCATCGACCGGTAATCCATTCCTTCCGGTTGCGGTAGTCCCATTAACTGCAATACTGTCGGCGCAATGTTGGCCAGTCCTGCGCCAATTGACAGTTGCCAGTGAGTTTCATCAATCACCAGACAGGGTACTGGGTATACCGTATGCTGTGTATGAGGTTCTCCAGTCACAGGGTCAACCATTTCATCACAGTTGCCATGATCAGCTGTGAGGATAACCGAGTAACCTTTTTCAACTGCAGCATCAAGTACCCTGCCAACTTCAGTATCCAGGGTTTCTACCGCCTTGATGACAGCTTCGCGTACAGCGGTGTGTCCAACCATGTCGCCATTGGCAAAATTAACCACGACGAGAGGATAGCTGGGGTCGGCATTGAGCGCTTCGATCACCGCGTCGGCAACTTTGGTGGCACTCATTTCCGGTTTCAGATCATAGGTGGCAACATCGGGAGAATCGATAATCTGGTGTTTTTCGCCGGGAAAAAGATCTCCGCGTCCACCATTTAAAAAGAAAGTGACGTGAGCGTATTTTTCAGTTTCAGCGCAATGAAACTGGGTCAGGCCGGCATGACTGACGGTTTCTGCCAGGGTGTTCTTTGGGCGATCCTGAGTAAAGGCATAAGGAATTTTGTACCAGCCATCATATTCTGTCATGGTCGTGACATTGACGGGAGCAAAATCTCCACGATCAAATTCCTCGAATTCCTGCTTGAACAGGGCAGAGACTATCTGGCGTGGACGGTCACGACGGAAGTTGAAGAATATAACTTCATCGCCTTCTTCGAAGGGATCGAAATAAGGAGTAATCAGTGGCGTGATGAATTCGTCAGTTTCGCCGTTTTCATAACACTCCAGAATAGCTTGCTTGACATCTTCGATCTGACGTCCCTGCCCCCTGGTGATGGCATTGAATGCCAGTGCCGTCCTGTCCCAGCGATGATCCCGATCCATGGCGTAATAGCGCCCGGTCACGGTGGCAATCTTGCCCCCGGATCTTTGCAGTGATTCCTGTATGGAATCAATAGTGTCGATAAAGGCTTTAGGTGGAACATCGCGTCCATCTGCTATCAGGTGAAGCAATGGTGATACCTGGTGGCGATGACAAAGATCGAGTAGAGCGCACAGGTGGCGTATGTGGCTGTGAACGCCGCCATTGGAAGCCAGGCCGATCAGGTGCAGCTTGGCATTTTTTGAGACGGCATGCTCCATGGCGTTGTTGAGCGCATCATTGTTGAGAAAGCTGCCGTTCTGTATTGCCTGGTCAATCATTACCAGGTCCTGGCGGATGACAGTGCCGGCACCGATCGTCAGGTGGCCCACCTCGGAGTTACCCATTTGACCATCCGGTAAACCCACAGCAAGACCGGAAGCCTGCAAAACAGTATGAGGATAGCTGGCAAAATAACGATCGAAGTTGGGCGTGTCAGCGATAGCCAGTGCATTATCCGCCCGGCTGGGATTAATACCGACGCCATCCATGATAATCAGTAGTGTTGGACGTCTGGGTACGGTCTGTTGTTGAGTCATGGTGTACTTTCCTGTTGGCTATCAAGCGCCGGGTTTGCCTGCAGGTCTGCGTGATAGGATGAGCGTACCATGGGGCCGGAAGCGACATTGGTGAAGCCCATGTTTTCAGCGATGATGCGCAGCTCATCAAATTCTTCAGGAGTCACAAAACGTTGTACGGGTAAATGATCCTTACTGGGTTGCAGGTATTGCCCCAGTGTCAGCATGTCGCATTCATGATTGCGCAAGTCTTTAAGTAGTGCGGTGATTTCTTCACGGGTTTCACCCATGCCCAGCATGATTCCGGATTTAGTCAACACATTGTCGTGTTGCTGTTTGAATTGCTTAAGCAGCTCGAGTGATCCCTGATAATCTGCACCCGGTCGGCACTGTCTATACAGGCGTGGCACGGTTTCAAGGTTGTGATTGAAGACATCCGGCGGCTCGCTGGCAAGTATCTCAAGTGCTTTTTCAACCCTGCCGCGAAAATCGGGGACCAGTACTTCAATGCGCGTGGAAGGTGAGTGTTTACGCGTTGCCTTGATGCACTGGGCAAAATGTTCAGCACCACCATCACGTAAATCATCACGGTCTACCGACGTGATCACCACATACTTGAGTTGCATTTGGGCTATGGCTTCGGCCAGTGCTGCAGGTTCATTTTTATCCAGAGGCTTGGGTTTTCCATGGGCGACATCACAAAACGGACAACGGCGCGTACAGATATCACCCATAATCATAAAGGTCGCCGTACCATGAGAAAAACACTCTCCTAGATTAGGACAGGCGGCTTCTTCGCAAACGGAGCTGAGCTTTTTTTCACGCAGAATTTTTTTGATGTGATTAACACCTTTGCCGGTCGGTGCCTTCGCTCTTATCCAGCGGGGCTTTCGTAACACTTCCGTAGTCGGTGTGACCTTGACTGGAATACGTGAAAGTTTTTCTGCGCCACGCTGGTGTGTGTCCGGTGTATGGCGTGAAGGAGAGGTCAGGTTGGAAGCCTGGGTCGATATAGGTTTGTTTGTATCAGTCATTGAATTCAAGGTTGCTATCAAGTCTGCCGGCAAGCAGGGCCAGAACCTTTCCAGCCGCATCATTTAGCGACATTATAACGCCTTGATCACGTAATTGTGTGACTTCGAGTCCCTGGTAACCACAAGGGTTAATCTGCTGGAAGGGTTTCAGGTCCATGTCAACATTGAACGACAGTCCATGATAGCTATAGCCTTTGCGAATTTTCAGGCCCAGAGCAGCTATCTTTTTTCCTTCCACATACACACCAGGCGCCTTGCGATCAGCATTGGCTTCTATGTCTTGAGTGGCGAGAAAATCGATCACAGTATTTTCGAGTGTTTCGACCAGGGAGCGGACACCGATATTGAAATCATGCAGATTGAGCAATGTATAGAGCACCAGTTGCCCGGGCCCGTGATAGGTCACCTGACCACCGCGGTCTGTTTGTACCACAGGAATACTGCCCTGAGTTAAAATGTGTTCAGGCTTGCCTGCCTGTCCCAGGGTAAACACAGGTTGATGTTCTACTATCCAGATTTCTGACTGCGTATCGGCATCCCGCTGGTGGGTAAATTGCTGCATTTTTTCCCATACCGGTTGATAGGGCTGAAGCCCGAGATTCTTCACCCGTATGCTTTGCTTCATTTCAGGCAATCTGTTTTTTGTGGTGTTCAACCAAGGCCAGTATGTGTGCTTTTTCAGATGCTATGGACTCGGCATCCAGTTGCGCAAATTCGGGCAGCGTCAGTTGTTGTTGAATGGTTGCACACAGCAGGGCAAATAACATGTATGCTGCATTGAGATGCTCCGGCGCATCTGCGGATATTTTTTTCTGGGCACCTTCGCCCAGATTGAGCACTTCCTGGAAATTGTTACGCTCCAGCAGCGCAGTCTCTTCCACCAGGTCATGCAGTTTTCGGGCGCAATCATTGATAAAACCCGGTTGTGATTTTTCATTGTCCAATACAGCCTTGTAACTGCGGTTAACAAAAACCGGCACCTTGGAAACATGACTCTCCTGCCAGGTTTTCTGCAAGTCTGGGAAGGTAATGGTTATTTCCTGATCGGCTGACATGATGTTGAAACAGACTAAAGGCTCATGGTAACCCGCTCATGAGCGGTCAGATCCATGTAAATGGAGTCCAGTTGCACTTTGCTGGTCGCTTCAAAGGTTACGGTGACTGACAGCCATTTGCCGTTTTTGCTGGGCCGGGTGCTGGAGCAGCCTTCGCCAAGATCAGGGCAGTGGCGACGCACAATCTGCACCACGATTTCGTGAAAACCCGGCTCATTCAGCCCCATGGCCTTGACTGAGAATTCACAGGGAAATTCCAGTAATGTTTCAGTATTTGCATCGCTTGCATCCACGCCAGTGTCTCTCCTAATGATTTTATTCGAGCATCATCATGACATTATCCATCATGCGGCTGAAAAAGCCGCCCTCGGCAACATTCTGCAGGGCAACCAGTGGCTGCCGGGATATTTCATTGCCGGATAACTCTACGATGACTTCACCCAGTTTCTGGCCTTTGGTAATGGGGGCGGTAATCTGTGAATTCAACTGTATCGTGGCATCCAGGTTTTTATACTGGTTGCGAGGAATGGTGATAAAAAGGTCTTCACTGATACCAACCGGCAACTGGGGGGTAGTGCCTTTCCATACCTTGGCCGAACTCAAGGTATCTCCGGCACTGTAAAGTTTGTGCGTCTGGAAAAAACGAAAACCGTAATTCAGTAGTTTCATGCTTTCATCCGCACGGGATTTTTCACTGGCTGTACCCATGACCACACTGATTAATCGCATGTTTTCACGAGTAGCTGAAGAGACCAGGCAATAGCCTGCTGCTTCGGTATGCCCGGTTTTCATACCGTCCACAGACTTGTCGCGCCATAACAGCTTGTTGCGATTGCTTTGGGTGATGTCGTTATAGGTAAATGATTTTTCTGAGTACCAGCGGTAATACTCAGGATGTTTACGAATGGTTGCAGATGCCATTTTTGCCATGTCTTCTGCCGTTGTGTAGTGATCAGGGTGTGGCAGGCCGGAGGAATTGACAAAATTGGTGTTAAGCATGCCCAGTTTTTGTGCCTGGGTGTTCATCAGACTGGCAAAAACGGATTCACTACCGGCAACATGTTCGGCAAGTGCCACGCTGGCATCGTTTCCAGACTGGATAATCAGGCCCTTGAGCAGGTCTGCTATTTTTACCTGCTTGCCCACTTCGATAAACATTTTTGAGCCACCCGTTTTCCAGGCTTTTTCGCTGATTGTCACCAGATCGTCCAGTTTCAAATTACCCTGAGCAAGTTCTTCAAAAACCACATAGGCAGTCATCAGCTTGGTCAGGCTGGCTGGCTCAAGGCGTGAATTGGCATTTTCTTCAGAGATAATATGGCCACTGTTAAAGTCGATCAGCAAATGACCGGTGCCGGCGACCTTCGGTGGTGCCGGTGTTGGAATGGCCTGGGCCGTAAGCGTGAATAACAAAAAGGATAAAGCTAGAGTGATTACTGCACTAAAACGGGACACGTTGTTTTCCTGTGAAAATGTGTAAGTTAAAAGTTGAATATAGTGTTGCGAAATGTAAGGCCGATGACAATTAATGAGAACCCTAATCAATCACTGTTTTGATATTCAAAATACCAAGATTTTCCAGCTGTAGGCTTACCTGATCAGCAATCTGTACTTCTATCAGTGGACCGACCTGTACCCGGTAGAAGGTATCTCCCTGCGTAAATGTCTCTCTGATGCGTACAGGCTGTTTGAGGTTATTCGCCAGTCTGGATTTCAGGCGCAGGGCATTTTCCTTGTTGGTAAAAGCGCCGGCCTGAATGAACAGACCGGGTTGAAATGAAGCCTTGCTACGGGCAAACGAAGCAGCTGAAGCAGAGAGCGTTGAAGCCCGGTAGGGTTCGGATGGGTTGATTGCCCGAACTTCGACTAGTCCGGTTCCCTTGCGGGTTATGCCCAGTTTTTTAGCGGCAACGTAGGATAAGTCAATAATACGATTGTGTCGGAATGGGCCCCGGTCGTTGACACGGACAATAATCTGCCGCCCGTTTTCCAGGTTGGTGACTTCAACATAAGTGGGTAGCGGTAAAGTTTTATGTGCAGCTGTCATCGCGTACATGTCGTATTTTTCACCGCTGGAAGTTTTGCGGCCGTGAAACTTGTTGCCATACCAGGAGGCGATGCCGCGTTGCTTGAAGCCGTTCGAGGATTTTAACGGGTAGTAGCGTTTACCGAACACCTCGTAGGAAGGCATATTGCCATATCGACTGTGGGGCTCATGCCTGGGAACAGCATTTGGAATGTTGCTGACATCTACATAGTGATCAGGTCCGCTATCCTTTTCTTCTAAAATATCGTAACTGCTGATTGAGCAGCCGTTAACAAAGGCCAGGGCCAGTAACAGGATGGGCAGTAAACGTAACAGTAAAGGCATTATGAGTTGGAGGTTTTCCTTGCTTTAAGAATTTCCTGGCTTAACTGGTAAACGGCCATGGCGTACATGTTACTGTGATTGTAGCGCGTGATGACATAAAAGTTATGCAGTCCAGCCCAGTATTCCTTGCCGTCAGTGACCACCAATTCCACCAGGCTGGATAACTGACCGGGACGGATATTTTCATCTACAGTGATCCCGGCTTCACGCATGCTCTCTATGGTTACGCTTGGCTTCATGCCGGCCTTGACCATGTCGCTATGATTGTCGTCGACATTGCTGGCTGGCACCGTAACAGGCTGACCTTTGCGCCAGCCATGGCGGCTGAAGTAGCTGGCAACACTGCCAATAACATCGGTATTGTTGTTCCAGATATCTCGTTTGCCGTCGTTGTCAAAATCAATGGCGTAGTGGCGAAACGAGGAAGGAATAAACTGTGGTTTACCCATCGCTCCGGCATAGGAGCCTGTCGGTTCAGTTGGATTAACGTTTTCTTCGCGCGTCAGCAGCAGAAACTGTGACAGTTCCTTGCGGAAGAATTTGCTGCGCGGCGGATAATGGAAGCCGAGTGTGGTGAGGGCATCCAGAACACGATAACCGCCGGTGCGTTTTCCATAAAGCGTTTCCACGCCAATGATGGCAGTGATGATCTCAGGTGGCACGCCATATTGCTTATAGGCCTTGTTGAGATCGGCTTCATTTTCTTTCCAGAATTTCACGCCGCCTTCGATGCGATTGGGCTTGATGAATATATTGCGGTACTGCGTCCAGGTCAGGGTTTTTTCAGCAGGGCGTGAAATGGCGTCCAGTATCGATTGTTTGACTTGTGCCTGCTTGAGCGTCTCTGTCAGCGACACCGGATCAAAGCCGTGTTTTTGGCTCATTTCCACGATGAAATCTTGCTTTTCCTTTTCGGCCTGGCTGGCGTCATTATTTGCAATAGCGTTATCGGCGCAGAAAACTGCAGCAGCAAGCAGCAGGGTTTTATAGTTTCGTATCATGTTGGTAGTAATTTTCGGTGTGTATGAATAGACATCAGTATGCCAAAACCTGCCATCAATGTGACTAGGGATGTTCCCCCATAACTGATTAAAGGTAACGGTACACCAACCACGGGAAGTATGCCTGATACCATGCCGGTATTTACAAACAGGTACACAAAAAACACAAGTGTGAGCGCACCGCCAAGCAGTCGGCTATAGGTGTCCTGGCCGCGAGAAGCAATGTACAGTCCGCGCACAATGATGAACAGATAAATGCTAAGTAGCAGCAGGATGCCAATAAAGCCGAATTCTTCTGCCAGTACGGCAAAGATAAAATCGGTATGGCGTTCGGGCAGAAAATCCAGATTGGACTGCGTGCCATTGAGCCAGCCTTTACCGTAAACGCCGCCAGAACCGATGGCAATTTTTGACTGGATGATATGGTAGCCGGAACCCAGTGGATCACTTTCAGGGTTCATGAAGGTCAGTACGCGCTGACGCTGATAATCTTTCATGAAAAACCACAAGGCAGGAGCCAGGGCCGTCAGTGAAGCCAGTGCCCCACCGATGATGCGCCAGCTGACGCCTGCCAGAAACAACGCGAAAATTCCCGCGCTGGCAACCAGTAAAGAGGTGCCCAGGTCGGGTTGTTTAAAAATCAGTAATACCGGGATTATGATCAGAATCAGA
>Ga0180435_10005705_pt1 | contig 12059 bp, 10 predicted proteins | sample SS_ome_3_FD_132467 | JGI IMG/M metagenome (GOLD analysis project Ga0180435, IMG submission 132467) | Hypersaline lake sediment archaeal communities from the Salton Sea, California, USA - SS_3_S_1 metaG | ecosystem: Environmental > Aquatic > Non-marine Saline and Alkaline > Hypersaline >...
AAACGACTGAAAAAGGTCGGTACCTCGAAGTCCAGATTGATCAGGACTTCGTGTTCATCATTTGCCTCGGTCGCATTTCCAATCAGGATCGGATTGAGAGCGGGTGAGCCTTCACCGAGCAGGGCATGCGGTACAAAACTCTGCTCGTTGAAGGTCCAGAGAAGCCGGTCCATGTGACGTGCCTCCTCCGGGGAAGTGGTATGTATGACCACCCGGTGACCGGCGCGACGGGCCTTGTCGGCCACCCGACAGGCCAGAAGGTGGCGATTTCCGGACGCCTGCGGGTCAACCACGTAGAAGTCGACCCGCGTCATCGCCCAATTCCGCATAGGTGGCCTGGCCTGAAAGCACTCATTCGGCCACGCCTGCACGTTTCATCAGGAACTGAACCAGCAGGGGCACCGGTCGACCGGTGGCGCCTTTTCTGTCACCGGATACCCAGGCAGTGCCCGCGATATCGAGGTGTGCCCACTTGAACGATTTGGTGAAACGCGACAGGAAGCAGGCCGCCGTGATGGTCCCGGCACCCCGTCCGCCTATGTTGGCAATATCTGCAAAGTTGGATTTGAGTTGCTCCTGGTATTCATCCCACAGGGGAAGTCTCCAGACGCGGTCATTACTTGCCTCGCCGGCGGCGGTGATCTCTTCGGCAAGCCGGTCATTGTTACCCAGCAGGCCACTGGCCTGGTTGCCGAGTGCAATAATGCAGGCCCCGGTAAGGGTGGCAATGTCGATCACGGCCGCAGGTTCAAAACGTTCCGTGTAGGTGAGGGCGTCGCAAAGTATGAGGCGACCCTCGGCGTCTGTATTCAGGACTTCGATCGTCTGACCTGACATCGAGGTGACGATATCGCCCGGCTTGTTGGCATCACCATCCGGGAGGTTCTCGGAAGAGGGGACCACGCCCACAACGTTGATCGGGAGTTCGAGCTCGACACAGGCCGCTATCGTTCCGAGAACACTCGCACCGCCACACATGTCGTATTTCATTTCGTCCATCGCAGCGGCGGGCTTGATGGAAATGCCGCCGGCATCGAAGGTGAGTCCTTTGCCCACCAGTGCAATTGGCTTGCTGCCCGCCTTGCCTCCCTTGTACTCCAGCACAATCAGCTTGGCCGGTTGCCGGCTGCCACGGGAAACAGAGAGCAGGGCGCCCATGCCCAGCTTTTGCATGTCTTTTTCCTCGAGCACACTGATCTTCAGCTTGCGCTTCCCGCGCCCCAGTTCGCGTGCCTGATCGGCCAGGTAAGCCGGGGTGCAGATATTCCCGGGCAGGTTCGCGAGATTCCTCGCGAGCGTGGACCCGTTTCCTATGGCCTGTCCATGAACACAGGCCTTTTGCATGCGGCGCACGTGGCGCCTGTCATGGGTGAGAAAGGTAATCTGGCGCAGCGGGTGCTTCGGGGGAGTGACCTCGCTCTTGCATTGATCGAAACGGTACAGGCCGGCTTCAAACGCAACTATGGCTTCACGCACCAGCGCATAACAGTTTTCTGTTTCGGGTACCACGACAGCGGCCTGAGAGAGGTTCGCTTTCTGCAACAATGGTGTGGCCTTGGAAAGCGCCTGGGCAAAGCGGACAGCGTCGAGTTCTTTCTTTTTGCCGAGTCCCAACAACAGGATACGACTCGCTGCCACGCCCGGGATTTCATAGAGCATCAGGGTATCACCGCTTTTTCCTTGAAAATCACCCTTCCGCAGAATCTTGCGCAGTTGACCTGAGGTGGCGGTGTCCAGGGCGTCAAAGGATTCGTCCGTAATTCTTCCTTCGACTACCCCGACAACGAGACAGGGGCTTTTCGTGGTGGCGAAGTCAGCAAACTTGCTTTGATATTTCATTGGGATCCTCATGGTGGGGCGTGAGCAACGGGTATTTGTTAGCATCACGGCGCGGGGTCATCAAGCAGTGAAAGTTTAACAAACGGAAACCGTTCAACGGGGAGATACGGTCCATTGGGGATACTCGACAGACTGTTGGTGCGCGAGGTTCTTAAAACCCTGGTTGTCATCCTCTTGATTCTGCTCCTGGTTCTTCTGGCGAGCCACTTCGTCAAGCTATTGGGTAAGGCCGCTTCCGGCAGTCTTGCCCCCCAGGCCGTACTCAGTCTGCTTGGTTTGCAGGCTGTGAAGGTGACAGGTGTTTTGCTCCCACCGTCATTTTTTTTCGCGCTCCTTTGGGTGGTTGGAGGCATGTACCGGGATGGCCAGATGGTGGCGCTGCAGGCCAGCGGCGTGGGTGCCGCGCGTATCTTCCGTTCGTCCATGTTGCTTGCTGTGCCACTGGCCCTGGTGACCGGGGCGCTGACTTTTATAGCCCTGCCATGGGCCAATATCAGCACCGAATACATCAAGCACCAGCAGCAGGACAAGACCGATATTTCGGGTATTCGCCCCGGTCGTTTCAATGCTTTCGACAAGGGGCGACTTGTCATCTTTACCGAAGGGATGTCCACCGACGGTCAGCGATTGCAGGGTGTGTTTGTGCAGGACCTCCAGCATCAACGATCGGGCGTGGTGGTGGCGGAAGAGGCCTATCAGACCGTTGATGCGAAAAGTGGCAGCCGTTTCGTTGTCCTGACCAACGGCTTTCGCTACGAAGGCAGCCCCGGACACGCAGACTACCAGGTGGCCGAGTTTGACGAATATGCATTACGCCTCCCACGCGCAGATGACGGACCGGGATACCTTCGGATTGGGGCCAGGTCGACCCGGGATCTGTGGCGTGACGATTCTCTGTCTGCGCGCGCCGAGTTGCAGTACCGATTGTCGGTACCCACGGCCGTCCTGGTGTTTGCGCTACTGGCAATTCCCCTGGCGCATTCGGAGCCACGCAAAGACGTTTACGGACGTATTGGACTGGCCGTTCTGGTCTATTTCGTCTTCATGAACCTGCAGCGCGTCGCGGAGCAATGGATGGGACTGAAGGTTCTACCGGCATGGATGGGTATGTGGTGGGTGGCCGTGGTGATGGCTGGCGTCGCGGGCCTGCTGATCCTTATCGATTCTCATTGGCTTGCCGCCCGATTGAGGCGCTGGCCGCCGGGGAGGGCGGTCTGATGTTCGGTCGGCTGGAACGTTATATCGCTGCAAGTATTGTCAAGGCGACCGCTCTCACCCTTCTGGTGCTCGTGATACTGCTCCTTTTCTTCACCCTCGTAGACGAACTGGACCAGGTTGCCCGTGGCAAGTACGAAGTGCCGGATGCGTTGCTCGTTGCAGCACTGACTGCTCCCCGCTATCTGTTCGAAGTATTCCCGATATCGGCATTGATTGGTTGCCTTCTGGGCTTAGGCGGGCTTGCCGCCCGTAGCGAATTGATTGCCATGAGGGCAGCGGGATTATCCCTGGGAAAGATGGTTTATGCGGTGCTGAAGATCGGCATCCTGATGATGTTGGTGGTCGCCTTGTTCAGCGAGTTGCTGGCACCACCTGCGGAACGTTTTGCCCAGGAATGGCGCGCGGAACGGCTTACCGGTCAACCGGCTTTGGCGACGCCCTACGGTTTCTGGGCTCGCGACGGGCAGGCCTTCATCAAGATCCGTGATCTCGGTGACGGGCGACGCCTGGAGAGCGTTCGAATCTACGAATTCGATGCGTCTGATCGCCTTCGTCTGGCTACCCAGGCGGCTACCGCGGACTACCAGGGGGATCATTGGTTGCTCAGTGGTATTGCGCAGAGTGAACTGTTCACGGACCGGGTCGAGGTGCGTAACCTGAAGACCGCTCGCTGGGAGTCACTGCTGGATCCCACTGTTCTTGATGCGGTCGCGCTACGGCCGACCATGTTGCCGATCTGGGAACTGGCCGGATACATCGATTACATGCGCGATAACGCTCAGTCGGCGCTGGATTACGAGGTGGCATTCTGGCTCAAGGTGGTGAATCCGGTTGCCACTCTGGCGATGCTGGTCCTCGCGGTTCCGCTGGTGGTGGGAAGCCCGCGGACCACCAGCATCGGCCAGCGTATTTTCACCGGAGCGATCCTGGGTGCAGTATTCTTTCTGGTAACCCGTGCTCTGTCCTACATCGCGGTGGTTTATGAGGTCAGTCCTGTCGTGACGTCATTTGCGCCGGCGCTGCTGATGTTTTCCGTGTCATTTTGGATGCTGCGCAGAATCCGTTGAGGCAGGCGCCCGGGGTTTGATCGCTCACGTTTTGCTCAGCATGACGAGCCAGGTGTGTGAGAGACGGTCATGCCAGGCGGCACGATCACGGTCGAACACTACCCAGATGAGACCGAGACCAAGCGGCAGAAGGCTGAGGGCGGCCCAAAGGTAGCGTGCGATAGCCTGGGAAAAGCTGATGGCTCCACCGTTCTCATTCACGACACGAATTCGCCAGGCGCGCATCCCAAGGGTCTGGCCGCCGTGGGTCCAGAACCAGATATAGAAAGCCATCGGGGACAGCACGAGATAAAACTGCAGCAGCCAGTGCTGGCCATTTTCCGGCGTGCCTCCGAGCAGGGAACGCACGACGGTGTCTGCCGTAGCACCAATCATCCAGAGCGCGAGGATCAGCCAAATATCATAGAAAATGGCGGCCATACGACGCAGAAGGCCGGGTCTGGAAGCTTGCTCAATAGTTACCATCAGCTCGTGTTCCGTATATCCGGCACTTGCTCCTGAGGGGGCTGCTTTTGCTCAGGGTTTCCCCTAGTGCAATACCGGAGAGATCCGAATTTTCGTTCGCAAAATATTCTCGCATACTCTCTCAATCAGATTTTGTCTGTCATCCACAGAAGATGGCGGCTTCAGAATTTGGAGGAGAAAGTGATGGAAAGAAGAGGCGGTATGCGTATACCCACGGACCTGCACGCGGTGGTTGCCTGCCCGCAGTTTGGCCTCTTCAGGGGCGGGGTCCTCAATATAAGTCAAACGGGCGTGTTCATACGTACGCGCAACGTGAATATATGTGTCAATGCTCAGGTCACCCTGACGCTGCAGGATGAGGATCGCCCGGACAGTTACTGTGAGGCTGAAGGACGTGTCGTACATCAGAATAAGAATGGTTTCGGGGTGCGTCTTCTGCGAATTGATTCCGAGTACCGGCAGCTGCTGGGAAAGGTGCAGCTGTCCTACGATAACGCCCGGTTGGTGCACAACGCCAGCTGATCGCGGGTTCGTTCCTGCAGAACCCTAGGCCATGCGATAATGCAGCGCATGGTGCGAAAGGAAAACGCTGGGTTGCGCGCATTGTTGAAGCGGGTGCCGCTTCCTTTGTTCGCGCTGATCACTGGACTGGCTGCTGGCCTGGCGGCCTGGCTGGTGATTGATCGTCAGCAGACTGCGGCTCTCAGCAATGTCTTCGGAGGTGTTCTCGAAAACCAGCTGCACCAGGCGGCCCGGGAATCGCTGATCCGATTTGACCAGCACCGTCAAAGCTATATCTACCTCGCGCGGCTACTGGCGAATCACCGTCGAATGGCGGCCTACCTTGAACCCGTTATCTGGGAGGATAATGAGCCGAGCCTGAGGGATTATCGCGGTGATACACCCCCATGGTTGCCCCGGCAGAGGATCGTCGCGGATATTGCCCTCCCAAGTCACGTTGTCCTCACCGATACAAAGGGTCAACTACGTGAAGTCTTCAGTATTTCTGAGGATCCGTTACCGTTTGGGCTCCAGGAGCATATATCCAACCAGCTGAACGTAAATGCCCACCGGGCAGTACTCACCCTGATTGATGATCAGCCGTTTCTGCTTGTCTCCGAGCCGATCGAGGATGTTCAGTACTTCTCCATGGGTAACCTGGTAATCCTGGTGCCGCTGGACAGCGCGTTCCTGAATGCCTCACAGCAATCGGTCGCCTCTGGCCAAACCATTACGCTGCTCATGGAAGCCGACAGCCAAGTGATCCTTTCCAGCAGCAGTCCATCCGAGGTGGAATCGGGAACCCGACTGGATGCTCTCAGCGAGCGCTATATTCATACGGCGCAATCCTTTTATGACTACGAGGATGCACACCTCAACATTTTGTACCTGACGGCGGTTCCGAAAGCCCTTTATCAGGGTACGGGCCAATCCATACTGGAATATGAGCGACGTCAGCGCGCCATCGCTGCCGCCGGTATTATTGGGGTGTTCGTACTGCTGTTTGTGCTTGTTTCGCAAAGAATCAGTCGCTCTCTGCGTCGTCTCCAGGATTTTTCCCGGCGAGCCTTGGGCGAACAGTTGTCACCGCTAAGAACTTCCGGCAACCGCCTCCTGCAGCTGGAGGATCGGATCAGGGACGTCATTGATCTAGTCCTTGTTGCAAGAGAAGAGACGCGCACCCGCTACGAGAGCGAGGTCCGGCGCCTGGAAGCGCTACGTGCCGGTGTGATGGAGGCTTCCGTCGATAGTATTGCCACCGTGGATGCCAATGGTCGGATCATCGATTTCAACCCGACCGCTCAGCGAATGTTCGCCAAATCCCTGGACGAAGTGACGGGCCGGAACTTCTTTGAACTTGTGTTCGAGGAAGGTTCATCTCAGTATTTTCAGTCGCTGCTGGCGCGCGTGGCCGAATCAGACCTCAAAGAAAGTGGTTTCACCAACGTCGAACTTACCGTGATTGACGGTGAGGGAAAGCGTCGTGCCATGGAGGTGGCACTCAAGCCAATTGAGTTGGATAAGCGCACGCTGTTTACCATTTATTTGCATGACATTCAGGATCGCAAGGAGAGAGAGGCTGAGGTACGTTCCCTTGCCGCCTTCCCTGAGGAGAGTCCGAGTCCGGTACTCAGGGTGAACGCGCGCGGTGTCATCACCTATGCCAACGCGCCCAGCAGGGAACTGCTCGATTACTGGCAATGTCGGCCGCAGCAGACCCTTCCTTTCTACTGGAGGGATCAGGTTGAGAAGGTGTTGAGAATCGGTCGGGACTACGAAACAGAGATCGCAACTGATGGCAGCCGCTACTCGCTCCTGCTCACGCCCGTTCCGGATCTTGGGTACCTGAATATCTATGCGCGTGACATCACCGCCCAGCGTGAGGTGGAGGATGCGCTACAGCAACGGCAGGATGAACTCGTACACGTGGCGCGCCTGAGCACCATGGGTGAGATGTCCACTGGGATTGCACATGAGCTGAATCAACCATTGTCTGCAATCGTCAATTTTTCCAGTGGGTGTATCCGGCGGCTGCGCATGGGTGTTGGTAGCGAAGAGGATTTACTCAGTGCGCTTTCGCAGATTTCGGCACAGGCGCAAAGGGCGGCTGAGATCATCAAGAGGTTGCGGGCACTGGTGACCCGTCAACATCTCGTGCGGCGAGAAGTGGATTTGAATCGTCTGGTATCAGAGGTGTGCGAACTGCTTGCCCATGATCTTCGAAAACAGGAACTGGCGGTCGAGAAAAAGCTTTCTTCCGAGCCCCTGATCGTTTGTGCGGATGCGGTACAGATAGAACAGGCCCTGATAAACCTGATGCGTAACGCCATTGATGCCATGAAGGTGCGCGCACCGCTTGAACGCCGCCTGAAAGTCGAGTCCGGCGTGAATCCGGAAGGGATGGCTTACGTGAGGGTCGAGGACAGTGGTCCGGGTATCAAACCCGCTGTGATGGAACAGTTATTCGATGCCTTTTACACAACCAAGGAGAGCGGCATGGGAATGGGGCTCGCTATCACTCAGACGATCATCGAGGATCACCATGGTAAGATTTACGCCGAATCCTGGCCGGGGAGAGGCAGTGTATTCACCATTGAACTGCCGCCTGAAATCGAAACCTCCGAAAGTCTAGCCTCATGAAGAACGAACAATTGGATCCCATCGTATGGGTGGTGGATGACGACGAGGCGATGCGCAGCTCGTTGAAGTGGCTCATCGAGTCGGTCGGCATGCGGGTGGAGAGTTTTGCCTCCGCGACTGCCTTCCTGGAGAGGCACTATCCGGGGCGTTTCGGGTGTCTCCTGCTGGACGTGCGCATGCCGGGGATGAGTGGCCTGGAATTGCTGGACAGATTGCGTAGTGATCAAATGCTGCCGCCTACCATCATCATTACCGGGCATGGAGATGTTCCCATGGCGGTCCGTGCACTGAAGGCTGGGGCCGTGGATTTCATCGAGAAGCCATTCAACGACGAGGTCCTGCTCGATTCCATACGCCGCGCCGTCATGGCAGAGGAAAAGCGACGCATAACGAGTAGCGAGGTATCGCGCATCAACGATCGCATAACGCACCTGACCCCGCGTGAAAACGAAGTCATGCTCATGGTCACCATGGGACGCTCGAACAAGGAAATTGCCAACTCTCTTGGTGTCTCCGCGAAGACCATCGAGGCTCACCGCGCCCGCGTCATGGAAAAGATGCAGGCGGGTTCGCTCGCGGAACTCGTCCGGATGGTAATCGCAGTCGAGCAGCGTACCAGTGCCTGAGTCAGAGGGCCGGCAGCTCGGTAATTGGTCCCTCGTTCTTGGCATCGACCTTGGAATACAGGTCATACAGGGCCGCCTGCAGGGCTTCTTCCATGACCGGATGGTAAAAGGGCATTTGCAGTAGCTCGCCCACGGTCATTTCTTTCTGGATGCACCAGGCCAGCAGGTGCCCAAGGTTTTCGCCCCGCACGGCAATCATCTCCGCACCCAGCAGGCGTCCGCTTGCCTTGTCGGCATAGACCCGAATCAATCCCTTGTTCTTGCTCATGATCAGCGCGCGTCCCACCGGAGCGAGCGCGATCTGGCCGATTGCCGTGGTCTCGGGGTCGAGTTCGTCAAAACGTGCGCCGGTCTGGACGATGTTGGGATCGCTGAAAATGATATTGAGCGGGGTCTTGCGCCTGAATGCCCGGTTTTCCCCGGTCGCGGCATTATGGCCAGCGATACGGCCCTCGTCCCCGGCTTCGTGCAACAGGGGGCGTTCACCGGTGACATCGCCCGCGAGATAGATCGGCAGATCACCGACCTGCATGCTATTGCGGTCGTAAACCGGAACGCCCTGCTTATTAAGCTGTGCGCCAGTGACTTCCAGGTTCAGCTTTTCGACATTGGGGGTGCGCCCCAGGCTGAGGAATATCTTGTCCACCACCTTGTGCTGGTCTCCGGCGCTCACGCGGATACGGCCATCTTCCTCCCGCGCCAATTCCGCAGCTGACCCCAGCCACAGTGGCATTTCTTTTCCAATGATGCTGATGGCCTGTTGTGCGACTTCCGGGTCGCTGATGCCACCAATGGTCTCAGCCAGGTCAATACCGGTGACGTCCACGCCCATACGTGCCATGGTATGCCCGATTTCCAGGCCGATGACACCCAGGCCGATAACGGCGGCGGAGGCGGGCAGCTGTTCGAGCTCGAAGAATTCGTCGGTGGTAATGATGTCTTCGCGGAACGATTCCCATGCAGCCGGAATGATCGGGCGCGAACCGGTTGCGATGACGAAGGCATCGGCACGGATGCGTTGGCCGTCCTCGGCCTCCAGAAGATTGGGTTCGATGAAGCGCACGTGGCTGGGAATCAACATACCCTCGGGGAAATTGTCCGAGCTGTTGGAAAGCACCCGGTCGACGAAGGTGTCGCGCATATCACGGATATGCTCCATGGCTTCGATGACATCGAGGCTCAGGTTTTCTCCGCCCTCAAGTCCAAAGCGGGGAAATATCTCGCGACGGTGAAAATCCTCGGCGACCTGAATCGCGGCTTTGGACGGCATGCAACCCACACGTGCGCAGGTCGTGCCGAGTTCACCCCCGTCTATCATGACGACACTCTTGCCACTCGGACGGACCTTGCCAAGGGTGTACAGACCGGCGCTGCCGCAGCCGATGATAGCGATATCCACTTTACGTTCTTCTTGCACGGGGAGACTCCAGGGTGGGTGCCAGGTAAAGCGTCATTTTACCCAAGGTTGGGGTTGAAAAATGAACGCTTTGACAGGGGTTACAGTTGTTCGTAGGCCTCGGGCACGAAGCGGGGTGAACAGATAGCGAGAAAGACCAGATCACAGCTTCCCGTATTGGTGATTCTCTGCCGGTCTCCCGGCGGTATCAGCACCACATCACCGGGAGAGACCGTCTCGCCGGCTTCTTCGCCAACTTCAATCAGGCCTGTTCCCGATAGGATGCAGTATCTTTCGGTGATGCCGTTGAGCCGGTGCCATCGTGTGGTGATCGCCGGTTCCACCCTCGCATTCGCGATCGAGACCTGCGGATCATCCGGGCAATTGGACAGTTCGGTAATAAAGCAGCGTTCGCTTGTGAAGACCTCTTGTCTGTCTTTTGCCCTGCGGATAGAGGAGCAGGCAGTCTCATTCATTGAAAAGCCGTCCCCGGTTGAGGATGTTCTGAGGGTCAAATCGTTGTTTGAGCCGACGGTGCAGGGCCAGCAATCCCGGTGACAGAGATTGAAACCTGGCCGACTCTCCGGTGCCGCGGCGAAACACTTCTGCATGGCCTCCGATATTGCCGAGCTCGTTCCGGATCGCCTCACCTGTGGCATTGCTGAAGACCCAGCGTTGGCCTCCTGCCCAGTCGATCAGGCTTTGGGTTTCGCAGGAAAGAGGAGGGGTGGCTGGTTGCAGGGATAGCCGCCAGAGCGTTCCATCCTGTTTGAAAAAATCCGGCTCATGGTCGCGCAGACGCTGCCAGAAGGAGTTGTGCTCAGCCAGGGGCTCACCACCGATACGCCGTTGCCAGGCCTTTAAGCTTGTTTCACTGCCCGAGAGGCGCAGGAACAGTTGTTCCTGATAGTGGCAGGCCCCACTCAGGGGAACTGGCTGACGGCATAGCTCACGCATACGGGTCAGGGCACTGGCCCGGTCCATTTCCAGGACGAGGGTGCGTGTCCTGGCGGGTCTGGGTAACACCTTCAGCGAAACATCCAGCAAGATCCCCAGCGTTCCCTGTGCGCCCGCCATCAGTCGCGAGATATCGTAACCTGCGACATTTTTCATGACCTCCCCGCCGAATCGCATGATCTGCCCCTTTCCGTCCAGCAGGCGAGCGCCGAGCAAGACATCTCTTGGCGCGCCGCCCCAGGGGCGACCCGGGCCACCCAGCCCGGTTGCGACCGCGCCTCCGAGTGTGCCACTGCCGGCGAAGCGCGGAGGATCAAAGCTCAAGTGCTGCCCCTTTTCCTCCAGCGCAGCCTCGACGTCCCGCAAGGGCGTGCCGCAACGGGCGGTCAGTACAAGTTCGGTTGGTTCGTAACTGATGATGCCGTTGTGTTCAGTGAGATCCAGGGGGGCGCCGTGAACCGGGTTGCCGTAGAAGTCCTTGCTGCCACTGCCACAGAGTTTCAGGGGGGTTTCTTCCGCCATTGCGGTCAGGACCCTCTCCTGCAATGATTCTGCGACCGACATCAAAAACGCTCCAGGTGGGGGAAGCGCAAATCTCCCTTGTGGACGTGCATGGCGCCGAATTCAGCGCAGCGGTTGAGTGTGGGGATGGCCTTGCCTGGGTTGAGTAAGCCCTTGGGATCGAACGCCTCTTTCACCGCGTGAAACAAGGTCAGCTCTTCAGGCGGAAACTGCGCGCACATCTGGTTGATCTTCTCCAGACCCACGCCGTGCTCGCCCGTGATCGAACCGCCAACCTCGACACACAATTCCAGGATGCGCCCGCCAAAGGTCTCCGCCCGTTCGAGTTCATCGGCCCGGTTGCCATCGTAGAGGATCAGGGGATGGAGGTTGCCGTCGCCGGCATGGAATACGTTTGCCGCACGCAGTCCGAACTCTTCGGACATCTCGGCGATCTCGCGCAACACCCGGGGCAGGTGTTTGCGCGGAATGGTACCGTCCATGCAGTAGTAATCCGGTGATATCCGGCCTACTGCGGGAAACGCCGCTTTCCGCCCGGCCCAGAAGCGGGCCCGTTCCGCATCGTCCACCGCGGTGCGCACCTCGATGGCACCCGATTCGAGCAGGCGCTGACGGACCCGTGCGATCTCCTCCGATACCTCTTCGTTGTCACCGTCGACTTCGCACAACAAAATCGCGGCGGCATCCACCGGGTAGCCCGCGTGAACGAAATCCTCTGCTGCGCGAAGCGAGGGGTTGTCCATCATTTCGAGACCGGCCGGAAGAATACCCCCCGCGATGATATCCGCCACCGCCTGTCCCGCCTTTTGCACGTCATCGAAGGCGGCC
>Ga0180435_10005706_pt1 | contig 12058 bp, 11 predicted proteins | sample SS_ome_3_FD_132467 | JGI IMG/M metagenome (GOLD analysis project Ga0180435, IMG submission 132467) | Hypersaline lake sediment archaeal communities from the Salton Sea, California, USA - SS_3_S_1 metaG | ecosystem: Environmental > Aquatic > Non-marine Saline and Alkaline > Hypersaline >...
CAAGCCTGGCCCAACGTCCTTTGACGAATGAGGCATAGAATGTGATCGCAACCGGAATGGCGATGAGCGGTATCGTAAATGGATTCATGGCTTTCCTTTTTCAGAGCAACCACGTCACACCTGCCGAGGCTCCGTATCCAGACAACTGAAGGCCATTAACTGTAAATACGAACTGTGCGGAAAGTGTGGCGAGCAAATGTCCGCAAAGGGTCGCAATGCGCAGTTGCAGCTCATCGGTTATCAAATTCCGAATTTGATTCGAGAGCAGAAATATAATGATATAGCCCGCTGGGAATGAAGAGCGGTCAACTAAGTGCGTTAACTAACTGCCCGAGGCGATGACCTAGCCTGATCGCCTACGATCAGCGAACCCATCGGATCGGCATCGTTATTTCCGTGACGAATTGGCTCGATTGACCGGATCGGCCGCTACTGCGGCAGGCTGACCTCGAACGCTATCGAATTCAGCTGCTCGGGCGACTTGCCGATACCCTCTAGCATCGGTCGCCAGCGGGGATCGCTGTGCAGCGGTCCGAGCAAGGGATCGACCGGATTGAATGCCCCTTCTTCCTCGTCCACCGACTTCTGCAGCCATTCGAACGCCCGGTCGGCGTCGCCCGTCCAAGCATATACGTGCCCGACCTCGGAGGGCCATTGGTCACCCCAGCCTTCGGCCAGTTCGGCAACCTTCGCTCGGAATTCGGCCTCCTGACCCAGCGCATGGAAGGCCAAGGCCTCGCCCTTGACCCGGTACTCGTCGTCGCCCTCCTGCGCAAAGGCCGCATGGGCTTTCTCGACTTCGCCCTTCATCAGGTAGGCCGCGCCGGTAAAGTACTGGGCCCCTATATAGCCCGGACTCAGCTCGAGCGCCTTGCGGTAGGCGGCGATGGCCCGGTCCCACTGACCGGCAAAATAGTAGATCGATCCCAGGTTCGCATAGCCCACCGGGTTCAACGGGTCACTGGCGATGGAGAACTCCTTCGGGGCGATGGCTTCCTCGAGTCTGCCCAGGTGGACCAGCAGCGCGGCGGTGGCCCCGACAATCTCCGGATCAGCGGGCGCAAGGCGTAATGCACGCTCGTAGTGAAACGCGGCTCGCCGCAGATCGCTGTCATGGAAGATTGCCAGCCAGCCGAGTCCCTCGTGAATGGTCACATTGCCCGGATCCAACTCAAGCGCGTCTTCGAGAATGTTGCGCGCGCGACCGTAACCCTCACCCGGGGGGATAAGGCCATGGTTTTCCTGGTTCATCAGGTTGCTGGCGAGCCCCTTCATGGCGACCACGAGGTTCGGGTCCCTGCGCAATGCCTGCTCATATAGGCCTTGCGCCTTCCTGAGCGATTCCGCAGTCATCTGGCGGTGCGTATGTCGCGCCTCGAGATAGAGCGCATAAGCCTGTGGGTCGGCCTCCGTGGCCTTTGGTGTATCACCGAGAATGGTGATCTTCAGCTGTTCCACCACGGATTCGGCAATCTCGTCCTGAATGGCGAAAATGTCGTCCAACGTGCGGTCATAGGTCTCGGACCACAGGTGGTAGCCATCGTCGATCTTGATCAACTGCGCGGTGATTCGAACGCGATTACCGGCTTTGCGCACACTGCCTTCGAGCACGTGCGCGACTCTGAGCAATTCACCGATCTCCGAGATCTGCAGTTTCTTGTCCTTGAGGGAAAATGAAGAGGTCCTTGCCGCGACCTTCAGGTCGGGTATTTGCGCCAACAGGTTCAGCAGTTCTTCCGACAATCCATCGGAAAAATATTCATTGCTGACATCGTCACTCATGTTTACGAAAGGGAGCACCGCGATGGATTGTTCGGAAATGACTGGATCCGCCGTTTCGCTGCCGTGCCGCGGTTCGGTTGTGCTGGCTTCATGGGCATTGGCAATGGCCGCGGGCTGGCTCGTTTCGGCCGCGATCGGAGTTTCGCCTTCCTTGAAGCGCGATTCCCAGATGAAATACCCCAGCGAGATAAGCAGCACGACGAAAATGGCGCGGTCGAGTTTGCGGCCAGTAACGTGCGTAATCGACTGGCTGCGGTCCACCTCAGCTTCCCGCTTGATGCCCTCGGGCGTAACTTCATAGGCCCAGGAGAAGAACACCACCACCGGAAAGCCCAGAGCCGCCACAATAAACAAAGCCTGCAGCACCCAGCTGGGCGCCTCGACCACGTTCAGCATCACGTCGGCGATCTGTATCAGCAACCAGCAGGAGACGACGTAACCAACGGTTACTCGAAAGACATTACGGCGTCGGAGTTCTTTGAATAACGGCAAAGGCGGTTTTCCGTGGATGATCGATGGCTGTGAGAGTAGTCCTTTATCGCACGTAAGCCAAATTTCAGTTCCGGCTGGTGGCTTCGCTCTTCGCCGTGCGCGGCGCTTTCGTCGAGGGAAGCGCGGTGTGCCGTCGTCGGCATTTTGCGGGCAGATTAATGCCCCGGGCTGATGCGCCGCCAAATGCGCCGGATGGCCCGGGCCAATGGCGAGCCTGCATCGTCTACCGGGCATAAGGGCATAAGGGGTCGGGCCACGCCAATTCCCCGGATTTCAGTGGGTTATTGGCTGAAATACCGTCTGAAACGAGCTTAAAACGTCGATTTTGGCCGAAACGCATGTCCTAAGAGCGTTCGTGCTCTGTCGCTCGGGCTTAAACTGTCAAAATCGGCTCGAATTGATGTCTTTAAGCACTCAATCGGTAACGAAATAGCAGGATTTTCTCCCGCTTTCAATGTGTTGGCTTGGCCCGACCCCTTTCTCCCCTGGTCGCGATCACTTTTTATGGCTCACTGACGGTATGGACCACTCCCAGCTTGGAAATGCCGTGGCGAAACGCCGTTATAACCGACCAATCTGCAGATTAGCGATTCTCTGAAAAATTCTTCTGCGGGCCGGCAGCTGCAGCAACGTGCCGTAATTCCTCGGGTTCCGGCGGCCTGGGTCTGGATGCATCTCTGCCAGGTATCAGAAATCTGTCCCTCAGTTTCGAGGGGTGCTTATGCCGTACACGTAAAGCTCGTGTATTTCGCGATCGTAACCCGGGTAAAGTCCCTTCGGCATTCCCAGGATGATCCGTTTTCCTCGGTTGGCCAATACGATCATTTCCCCGGCATTTTCGTCGAACGCAATCCCCTCGATTTCCCCCGCGCGTCGAAACTCGTTGAAGGCGTGCTCATGGCTGACATACGCGGCAGTATCCTGAACGTTTGCGACGAGGCGCCACAGATTGTCTGCTTCGTTATCCTCGGCATCGCCGTCATCCGCGGTGAGGTACAGATGATCCCCCTTCACGGCAATACCCTGTTGCCATTGTGGCGGGGCGCGCAAGTGCAGCCTGCCAGCGTACTCGCCCGTTGTCAGATCGTAGCGGTAGAGATAACGGCCATTTACCCAATCCGTCATCCAGATGCTTTCACGGACAGGGTCGACGGCTACCGAACTCACCTCGACCTGGCCCGAGTCCGGTTCCCAGTAAATGGAGCGTTTGTACGCTAGCGTGCCGGCGTCGTAAACCGCTATTTGAATGTCTTCTCCTTGCCCGTCTTCAAACCACTCTATGCCGGCGAATAGTTCGCCCTCGTGAACACTGATATCCCCTATGTGATTGGCCGGGCGCGGTAAGCCTTCCACCGCGTCTTCATTTTTCGCGATCAGTTCACCCGTCTTGCTGTATCGATACAGCGCTGTATTGCCGCTGACGAAATAGTTCTGGCCATCAGTAGCAACCCCCTGGCGCCCTTCCACTGCGATGACCCGCAGCAACTGGTAGGAGGACTTGTCTTCACAGTCTGAACTTGCGGCATCGGGTGTTGCGCTGGCCATGACCAGGATGAGAAGGCTTGCTCCAAGCATGTATTTGAACATTGCATCAGCCTATCAAGCTTGAGTTATCGCTCATTTAAACGCCCTGGCTGAACGGGTGCAAACGGTAATGCTCCCCGGCAAGAGACTCAATACGTGTCCGCTATGGATCGACAGCCGCCAAAGAACGATTCTGTAAAATGAGCGGCAGAACAGGCAATGAAAAAGCCCGAGCGCTCAACCAGGAGGCGAGATGAGCAAAAAGACATTCGAGTTCGTCAAGCGCGAAGATCTGTTACCCGTGTGCCCGCACTGTGAAAAAGAGCTGGACAAAGTGCACACCAAGTCAAAAGGCGCGCCGATTATCCAGGGTACCAACATCGTGTTTTTCTGCCCTCACTGCCGAAAAGTCCTCGGCTTCGCCCAGGGCAGGATGGTCTAGCGCGCGGGGTTTGCGACGTTTCAGGGCCGGCTGCTTCCTTCGTGCCTCCCGTTGGGGTATTCCGTGCTACACACGAACCGTGGTCGACCCAATTTCAGGCACGTGCTGCAAAGCGGAACGCAGGTGCCAGCTTTTTCGCAAGTTCATTTGGCTGCAAGCGGCCAGGAAGAGAACTTGGCGTCATAATTTTTCCAGATCAGCCTTCGCCTGGCTTTCCGAGACCTGGGTAAATTTGGGCCGCCCTGCATAGACACCCAGCTGTGTTTTACCTTCGACGTAGTAGATCTTGCCTGCCTCCACTGTCAGCGTAACCGAATCTTGAGAAATGACCTGAGACCAGAACGTGTGTTGGCCCGGTTCGAGATAGGTGTACAAAACGCTACCGTTGGTCAGGGTTCCGATCACTCCGTCAGAATGGTGCACATTGAAGCGAACCGCGCCGCCTTTGAAGTTCTTGACTCGATATATGACGACGAGTCCCTTGTCAGGATCGGCTTCTGGAATTTCAGCCGACATGGATTTTTCTGAAACCAGAGCAAAATTTATCGCTAAGAACGCAATCAGGATTTGGCGCACAGTCATTGTTGGTCACTCTCCGCGACGAGACGATATTTGCGAAAGGCCGCAAGTCTACACAATGGGCCTTGGAAAATCTCAACTTTGTGTATTAATTTCCAGTAAGTCTAACGTGGGCCTAGATTCCGTTCCGGGTCGGTAAACGAAGCAGGCCGGCCGGACTCATGTAGGGGTGCTAACTGGCCAGAATTGATCATTGAGAAGCCCCGCCACGAGGGCGGGGCCAAATACTTAGCCATACGGGTGACAAGATGATACTTCAGCCCTTGGGGCCCAGGCATTTAATCAAGTCGTCAATATCCTCTGGTGGTTCAAGAAAGACCCTCAGCTCGCCGTTGGCGTCGACAGTATATTTAAACCGCTGGTTATAGCGAAACATGGGGCCATCCCCTTCGGCCGGCCGCGCTCTCTCATGGCCCGTCCACTGACCAACCTCTCCTTTGGCGGAATGAAATGATCCCGGAGACTGACCCTCGGCGAACCAGACTCGTCCCGTATCTTCTCCTATCCAGATACTGTCCCAAGTCCAGTGTTCAATATAGTGAGAATTGCGGGATTGGGTCTCAAACTCGCGAAATCTGATGACCCCCCAAGTGTACCAACTCATTTCTTCACCCAGACAACTGACGTGCACAGGGCCTGCGACATAGTCAAATTCAGCAACCTGCCACGAGCTATCCGCCGGGGCATTGGACCACACGAGAGCCGCGACCGCCGTGGCTACTAAAACGACGGAGCTTTTCGTTAGCTTCATATCGAACCTCCTTGCGGGTTAAAGGCATACGGCGCCCTGACCGCTATTGGTTCGGGAGGTTAAGTGCTTCTTGCGAGCAGATTGTTGTTGATAATCTGGCGAAGAGATAGCGGTTGATACCGCATATTTAAGTATAGAAATTACTTACAGGAATGCGATTTGTTGCATCGATTGGAATCTATTCTAAGTTCGCCAACGGGTCGATAACCGCCCTGGTGCAGGTGAGATTGCGCAAGCTCTGCTTGTCAGATGAAAACAGCCCCTCGAGGAGGAGGGGCTGCGATCAGAGTGCGACCAGGAGGTGAACTGAACGGCAAGGAAGCGCACTGCGCGATGCGCGGCTGGATTTACTTCCTTGGTGTTACGAAAAGCTCGCAAGGCAGTTTGCCTGACCCAGCGACGGCCGCTGCTCAATCTTCGGTTAGTACGAACTCTTCGCACTGCGCCAATACGTTTCCGTCAACCACGTTCCGGTAGCTGATGATCGTAAACTCTTCATTGCCCTGGCAGATGAGATTTTTTCCTACCCAGTTGTTGTTGAGCTGGGCCAGGTCATTGCCGACAAATTTCAGGTTGCCGGATATCTCGTTGCTGTTGGCGAGACCGAACGTGTTCTGGGCGAACAACAGATTACCTTCGACCAGGGTAAGAATTATCTGGGCCGAATCCAGTTTGACAAGGGAAATGCTTCCGCCGACAAACGATGGATAATCAGGATCATCCGTCGAAATAAAGACAGTATCCGCGCCGGTGGCAAGAATGTTTCCGTGAACGGAAATTCTGGAGCCAACCAGAATTGCTCCGGATTCAACGCGGATATCCCCTAAAACCTCCACGTCTTGCAGGTAGCAATAACTGTCCTTTGCTACAACCAACTGGTCAACGGTTACAGAATTCAAACTGGGCGGACAGATAACGACTTCGGAGAATGCAGTTAAAGGGACACTTACCAGTAAACACAACACGAGAATAGCGGAGATGGATTTCATGTCGGTGCTCCATGAAGCTTGCCTGTTGATTTCTCCCCAACGGCCGTCTGTCGGTTCGGGAGGCCAGGACGTGTTCAGGCTTCTTGGGCTGGTCTGAGGAAGAGACAGCAATTCATTATCGCTCGCTTCGGATTAATGGGGGCTTAATGCCGTTGAAAAAAGATGGCCCTCTCGATTGCATTAAGCTCAGGTTCTATTGACTTCTGGCGGTCCTGAGAAAGCGGTTTGGTCTCTTCGGATAGGCTACTATCTCCTGCCATGAGACCCTGCAAAAACTGCGGCAAGCCGCTCGAGGCGCGTTACTGCCCCGCGTGTGGACAGAGGGATATCGATCTCGAGCGCCCGCTCCCCGAATTGCTGGGGGAAGCGCTGCGCGAGACACTGGATGTCGATGGGCGCGCGGCCCGGACCCTGTGGAAGCTGATCCGCCGACCCGGCCTGCTCACCAGCGAGTATCTCGCGGGGCGACGCAGGCGTTATTCCCCGCCATTCAGGCTGTACCTGATCGTCAGCTTGCTGTTCTTTGTGTTAACTGCCTGGGTCGCTGGACAGGGTATTTTGCTTGATGAAGGCCAGACGCTGGAGGTTGACGCCGCCGGCCAGGCGCGCCTGTTCGCCGATTATGTCCCGCGGTTGATGTTCATTTTGTTACCCGTGTTCGCACTGTTCCTCAAAGTGGCTTTTCGACAGCGTCTGTACTTCGATCACTTGATACATGCGTTACATCTTCACAGCGCCCTGTTCATCGTCCTGATGTTGATGCTGCCCCTGGAGCGAGTCGCCACCCAGTCCGTAACGGCGATGACCGTTCAACTGGCCCTGTTCGCCTATCTATTGGCCTTCTTCGTCATTTCCGTTCGACACGTTTACCGAGTCAGCTGGCCCATGGCCACGGTCAAGTCCTTCGCCATCATGCTCGGCTACATGGCGCTGGTCGCGGCAGTTTTCGAAGCCGCCAGCGATTTCACCATGCCAGGGTCGGCCAGGTTGCCTTTCCTTACTGACTGATCGACGTTCAGTGCAAGCGTCCTTTCTGCGTTCAGGTTTCTGGCACAATCGGGGCATCTGCCCCATCTACCCGAATGAACCCAGATGACAAATCGTAAAATGAGCATATCCCGACGAGAACTGCTGGCCGCCGCCTCGATTTTGGCGGTGCCGGCTTTCAGCGCAAGTGCACCGTCACAGGCGATGGCACAGGCGCCTGATGATGATTCCGCGGGGAACCGGTTTGAAGACACCCGTATCGGTTTGGCGCTGGGCGCCGGGGGTGCCAATGGTTTGGCCCATATCGAGATGCTGGAGGTGCTCGACAGGTTGGAGCTTCGTCCGTATCGCATCGCCGGCTCCAGTATCGGTGCGGTTATCGGCGCCTTGTTCGCGTCGGGTCTGTCGGCTGCTGAGATTCGCGAACTCGCCACGTCGGCTTTCGGTGACGAAGACTCCCCATTCTTCGAAAAACTGATTTCCGAGCAGGCTACGCACTGGCTGGAGTTGGTGGAGATCGAGGTCGGTAACGGGGGCTTGCTGGACAGCCAACGAATTCTCTCCCACTTTTACCAATCCCTCGACACCAGCCGGTTTTCAGACCTCGATATTCCGCTCGATATCGTGGCCGGAGACCTTTGGGACAAGCAGCAGGTCGTGCTGAACAGTGGGGCGCTGCTGCCCGCCGTGCAGGCCAGCATGGCCATTCCCGGCGTCTTCGAACCCGTACGCATCGACGATCGAGTCCTGATTGATGGCGGCACCGTGAATCCGGTGCCTTGGGACCTGCTGTTCGAAGACTGCAACATTGTGATTGGTGTGGATGTCAGCGGAGTGCGCAGCCGTTCCGAATCCGGTGATACCGGATACCTCGAGGTCTTGTTCAATTCCGTCAAGGTGATGCAGCACGCCATCGTCAAGGAAAAAATGCGTCATCGAAAGCCCGATATTTTCATTGCTCCGCAAATAAGGGATATCAGGGCCCTCGAGTTCTACAACGCCGCAGACGTCTTTGAGCAGGCACAACCAGCAAAAGCGCAACTGGAAAGAGAACTCAAGGCCTTGTTGGCCGCGTAAAGCCGAGACCGGCAGGCATGCCGGTCTGTTCGGGCCGATACCGGCCTGGGCCGTGCCTGTTTAAACGTCTGGAGTAAATTGGTCATCACACTGTTTGACGTCCTGGTTTGGACGTTCCACCCAGGGAGAGATCATGAACAAGGTAAAGACCGGTTTACTGGTATCCGCGGTCAGTTTTCTGCTCAACGGGCTCTTCGGCTACAGCCATGTTCTGGCAGACACCATAGCAGACGAGATTTCCAGCGTAGAGAGCAACCTTCTGCCGGCCGTCCTGATCACCGGGCAGCCGGCATTCCGTTTGGAAGACCGGATGGCCCATTACCGGGTTCCTGGCATCAGCATTACGGTTATCAGGGACTACGAGATTCTCTGGTCCAGGCAATATGGATTGGCGGATGTAGACCTGGCCGTGCCCGTCTCCCCGACAACCCAGTTCAACGTGGGCTCCTTGAGCAAGGGGATGGCGTCGCTGGCCGTGCTCAGCCTGGTCAACGATGGTCTCGTCGAACTGGACGGAGACATCAACAGTCAGCTCAAGTCGTGGAAGGTGCCCGAAAATGAGTTCACGCAGCAGGCCAGGGTTACCCCCAGGTTGCTTATGAATCACAGTGGCGGCGCCATTTTCAGCCCCCCCGTTTTCTATGCACCCGATCATCTGCCCACGCTGCTCCAGACTCTGAACGGTCAATCGCCTGCCAATACGCGACCCGTGACCATCGATCGCGTCCCTGGTAGCCACTTCCAGTACTCGAATGCCGGCTTCGCTATCCTGCAGCAACTCGCCGAGGATGCGGCAGGCGAACCATTCGAAGTGCTGAGCCGAAATCGAATTTTCGATCCGCTGCAAATGATCCACTCGGGCTACGAACAGGCGCTACCCGACGGGGCATTGATTAACCGTGCCGCAGGGCACCAGCGAAACGGGATGACGGAGGAGATCAAGCGCCACGCATATCCCATTCTGGCGGCTGGGGGGCTCTGGACGACGACCGAAGACTACGCCCGTTTCGTCATCGAGCTCCAAAAGACATACCAGGGTCGCTCGCAGAAAATCATCAGCCAGGAACTGGCCAGGCAAATGCTTTCTCCGCAGGCTGCCAGACAATACGGGCTTGGCGTGTTCATGCGTGAGAATGACGGCGAGATCCACTATTTCGGACACATGGGTGACAACAGGGGATTTTTTGCCGGTTACCTGGCGCACATAACTGACGGTTACGGCGTGGTCATTTTCACCAACTCACAGGTGGGCGCGCAGCTCATCCCGGAGGTCTCGCGTTCCGTTGCGGCGGTGTACGCCTGGGAAGACTATCTGCCGGAAGCACGTGTCGTGGTCCCGATAACCAACGAGACCCTGGAAGCTTACGCGGGCACCTACCAAATCGGGTCGGACGCTGCTTTCAGGGTGGAACCGGTGGATGGACAACTCTTCCTCGACCAGTTTGGCGGCGTGCAGCTTTTCCACGTGGGCGAAGGCGAGTTCGTCAGCAGGTTCAGAATGGGTTCGTTGCAGTTCGGAGAGGTCACTGGTGGTTCATCTCCCACTGCTGTTTTCCACTTCGCTGACGAGTTGGGCCGCTTTATGCAAGCACCGATTACAGCGAAGCGAATCGGCGCGCAGACAATACTTCCCTATCAACTGCTCGAAGCCGATCGCTACGAGGAAGCCCTGGCGGCGTATCGCAATCTGAAACGGGAAAATCCTGATGACCAAAGTGTTTCCGAAAGCCGGTTGAACCGCATGGGGTATACCTACCTGGGCAGGGAGGAGCTGGACCGGGCGCTGGCTGCATTCAAGATCAACGTGGCGCTGTATCCGGATTCCTGGAATTGTTACGACAGCATTGGCGAGGCTTATATGCAACGCGGCGAAAATGACCTGGCAATCGAGAGTTTCAAACGCTCCCTGGAACTGAACCCCAATAACCAGCATGGGAAACTCATGCTGGAAAAACTCGAGGGTGGCGGCTGACATCTGCACCTGCACACTGGTATTCCAGCTCGGAATTCTCAGGCTTGCACGGTTCGGACCATCCGAACAGGACGGCTCCAACATCGTCCGATTCGACGGCTGCAACTATGCAGCGACAGGCTGGGGTGGCAGTTGCTCTCGGCGAGCGGCCTGAATTTAAACTCGATGTGCTACTGCCGAGGCATTTAATCCAGAAACTCGCAGGTCAGATAGCGCAAGAGGTTGACCGTGGACTTGTTCGGAGAATGCACACCCCCGCCCGACTCGCTTTCGCTGAGCGACAGATAACCCATCAGCTGGTCGCCATGCGCGGATTGCGCTCCGCAGGTTTCCTGCAGAGTAGCCTGCAAGTCTTCTGTTATGCCCGGCAGGGAGGTATCAGCTGTATAACCGGCAAAAATAATGCCCGAAGAGGCCATGAACAAAACGACTGCAAGCAGTACCCGCATGTGAATTCTCCTCCAAGTTCCGCTGTACTTTTTGTCTCGCGGTTTTTTTTAACATAGCACAGTCTGACGAAAAGCGAAGGAATGCGCTCAATTGCAATCAGCTGTCACACAGGTCTTCCTTTCTGATAAGTACTACATTTTGTTCACGGGCGCGCTTCAAGGCGGAGACTTCAGACACGATCGATACAGCGAATAACCAGTGCATCGAGCCATAGTTCGGCCAGTCATCGAAGCTGCTGCGGAAGAGATTTTTCAAGGACTCATTGTTCACGCAGCGCATCGAAATAAAGCGGCTTAATATCGAAGTGGTCAGCCCCCACACCCAGGCCGCCTTCACAACCGTTCGGCGGTGTCGTGCAGACATTGCGCGAAGATGGGCACTCCGCAGCCCAGAACATGTAGCCGAGAAAGCCGGGGGTCACGCCGGCGCCATTCGGTTGTACGGTCTGCACGTAGCCGGCTTTTGCGAGCTGCGAAGAATCGGCAAAACGAACACAGTTCGGATTGGGGTTCCGGCCATCCGTCAGCCAGAGGCTGACCGCAATTTTTGCCGGCGCCTTGGGCAGGATGGGCGGGGCATAGTTCAGCTTGCCGTCCACGTGCTCCTGCCATTGGTCGGTGGAAGGTTCGCCACGCGGCACCATCGCGTTGATGTAGAGGATTTTTCCACTCGGCAGCCAGTCCGCGGCGGCACGACGACTCAATTCCTGCAGGTAGCGAGAGCCCACTGCCAGGTCGAGCGTCAGCACGGCGTCTCTTTGCGCGTTGTAGGTGTCGATAAACATCTCGATGCCCTCGAGCTCGGCATCGTTCGGTCTGCCGTTCTCCCAGTCGATCTCCAGGCCATCGGCGCCAAGATCTGCAACCGCATCGGCGGCGTTTACGGCGAGTGTGTAAGGGTCGGTAATCAACGCCTGATTCCAGGAGTCCATGTAGGTAACCCCGCCCATCGACAACAACACACGTATGTTCCGGCTGGTGAAATAGCGGACGACATCCGCTGTCATCCCCCTC
>Ga0180435_10005707_pt1 | contig 12058 bp, 12 predicted proteins | sample SS_ome_3_FD_132467 | JGI IMG/M metagenome (GOLD analysis project Ga0180435, IMG submission 132467) | Hypersaline lake sediment archaeal communities from the Salton Sea, California, USA - SS_3_S_1 metaG | ecosystem: Environmental > Aquatic > Non-marine Saline and Alkaline > Hypersaline >...
CTGCTGGGCGTTCAGACGATCCGTGACTTGCTGTACCTGTTTCCGAGACGCTACGACGATCTATCCCACCTCAAACCAATCAATCGCCTGGAATATGGCGAAGAGACCACGGTCATCGCTCGGGTGAAACAGGCTCATGCGTACCAGACCAGGAGCGGTCGCCCAATCTTCAAAGCCATTCTGTCGGACGGATCCGGGACTATCGAAGCCACATGGTTCAATCAGAGATATCTGGGCGAGACCATAAAGCCTGGCAAACAGATTGTAGTGAGTGGCAAAGTGGATGAGTTCCTGGGACGCCTGTGTTTCAAGTCTCCGATATGGGAGCTGTTCGACGAGCAGTTGTTACACACCGCTCGAATCGTGCCCATCTACCCACTGACGGAGGGTTTGGGCGCTCGATGGATGCGCCGGCTGATGCAGCGAACCGTCGAGTACTGGTCGCTCCGAACGCCCGATCATCTTCCCATACCTGTGCGCGAGGAATATGACCTGCTGGATCTTGAACACGCACTCACACAGATTCACTTTCCTGATACCCAGAATTCTCTGGCGCGCGCACAAAGAAGACTGATCTTCGATGAGCTGTTCTTGATGCAGCTCGGTCTTCAGCAGCAACGGAATAGATGGCAATCCGTCACAGGGAAGGCCCTTTCGATCGATGAGTCAACCATGGAAAACCTGCTTGCCGGGCTCCCATTCGAATTAACTGGAGCCCAGAAGCGCGTACTGAACCAAGTCGCCGACGACTTACGCACAGATCGTCCGATGCACAGGCTCCTTCAGGGTGATGTAGGCTCTGGAAAGACCATCGTAGCGGCCCTCTCGATGGCGATCGCTGTTGCTTCCGGCGTACAGGTTGCGCTCATGGCCCCCACAGAGATACTTGCGGAACAACACTACCGGACACTCACGCGCTTTTTCGAGAAGGTACCTGGATCCCCTGAGGTGCGGTTGCTTACAGGCAGCGTGCAAGGTGCAGAGCGCGAGGAAATACTTACAGGGCTTGCCGATGGGACGGCGGGAATCGCGATCGGTACTCATGCCTTGATCCAGGAAACCGTCACATTCCAGGAGCTTGGCCTCGTGATAATCGACGAGCAGCATCGCTTCGGGGTGCGCCAGCGCTCTGCCTTGCGCCAAAAGGGCTATCATCCGCACACGCTCACAATGACTGCGACCCCCATCCCGCGTTCACTTGCGCTGACAGTTTGGGGCCACCTTGATGTGTCTGTGATCGATGAGATGCCGCCGAGACGACAGCCGGTCATTACACAGATTATGCTGCCCAGCGAACGAGAGAGAGCCTACGCCTTTGTACGCCGACAAATCGCGCAAAGCCACCAGGCTTTCATTATCTGCCCTCTGGTAGAGGAATCCGAAAAGATCGAGGCGAAAGCTGCGGTCGAGGAATATCAGCGGCTTCAATCCCAGATATTCTCCGATCTGCGACTCGGGTTGTTGCATGGTAAGATGAAGAACAATGAGAAAGACGAGGTTATGTCGCAATTCGTCCAGGGAGAATTAGACATACTGGTTGCCACATCTGTCGTGGAGGTTGGCATCGATGTTCCCAATGCGACAGTGATGATGATTGAAGGAGCGGATCGCTTTGGTCTGGCACAATTGCATCAGTTCCGCGGGCGTGTCGGACGTGGTGAGGGAAAGTCCTTCTGCCTGCTCGTGTCCAGTTCATCAGCGGAGCGCGCCACCGAACGGCTGGGGGCAGTCGCAGCAACGAATGACGGTTTCGTTCTTGCGGAGAAGGATCTTGAGCTTCGCGGACCCGGGGAGTTTCTCGGCACACGGCAAGCCGGTTTCCCCGAGTTGAAACTGGCAAAGGTGACCGACTTGCCTATGATCGAGAAAGCACGGGAAGCTGCTCGTAAGTTCTACTCCGGCGATCCACATCTCGAGAAACCCGAGCACCGGCTGCTCGCTGAGCGGGTGGCGTACTTTTGGGAAGACAGAGGGGAAATCAGTTGACACATATCGCCGTCTATCCAGGCTCGTTCGACCCCATCCAGTATGGGCATATCGATATTTCTTGTCGGGCAGCCAAGCTTTTTGATGAGGTAGTCGTCGGTATATATGACCGGCCCGACAAATCTTTGATGTTCAGCGTGGATGAACGTGTAGTGTTGGCCCGTCAGGCACTGGCCGGCCAACCGAATATTCGGGTCATGTCATACAGCACGTTGACGGTTGATTTCGCCCACCAGGTTGGGGCTCAGGTCATTGTTCGGGGTCTTCGCGTGGTTTCTGATTTTGAGTATGAATACCAAATGGCACTCACGAATCGTCAACTAGCGCCCGGGATTGAGTCTGTATGCCTGATGACACGCCAGGATCACGCGTTCATGAGTTCCAGTATTGTTAAGCAAATTGCTATGCTAGGCGGGGACGTAAGCAGCATGGTGCCCCCATCGGTAGCACTAGCCCTGGCTGCAAAGCGAGAAGGGCAGAGAACCATCTAGGCCACACTATTCCGAGTGTTAGCGCGCGATTGAAGGCTGGAGGATAGATCAATGGACATCTTGCACCTGGTAGACCGTCTCGAAGAAACCATCAAAGAAAGTAGTAGATTGTTCTTCAGCAGCTCCCGGCTCGTAGATGAGCGTCGGGTATGGCCCCTACTAGATCAGATGCGTATCTCAATCCCGGACGAGGTACGACGCGCTGAGCGCATCATTCGCGAGAAAGAGCGCATTCTCGCCCAGGCTCACGAGGAGGCTGCCCGAATCACAGCTCTCGCCCGGAATGAGGCGGCGCAGCTCACCGCAGAGCACAATATCATCCAGGCCGCTGAATCACGGCTCGTCGGCATCCGTGAGCGCACAGAACAGGAAGTTGCCAATATTCGCACCGAAGCCGATGAATATGCATTTGAGACACTGTGCGATCTGGAAGAGAATCTGAAGCGAACGCTGACTGTCATTGAGAATGGTATCACTGCACTGGATGCCAAGCGCGAACGCTCCGCAGCAGGCCATGCGGCGAGCCGGGCTGATGCAGAGTAAACAGACTCCTCAAGTCTGCACCTCTTAACTGTGGGTTCTGATACCTTGACAGGTTTGATGCTCAGCTCTATAATATACCACCTGTGCGGATACGCACAGGATTCCTATTGAATAGTCATAAGAAAAGGAGCGTGCAGTATGGGCGCAGTACCAAAGAGAAAGATATCCAAGAGGCGAGCGAGAGCCCGGCGCAGCCATCAGGCTCTAAGCAATCCGTTGGTAATCGCTTGTCCTCAGTGCGGGAATCCAATACGACCCTATCGTGTGTGCCAGTCATGCGGAACATACCAGGGCACCCAGGTCCTTGAGGTCAAAGAAGCCTAGTCGACGAGACCCTCCAGAAATTAGTCAATCAATTCGAGACTCAGTTTGAACGGACAACTCAGCGCTTATTTATTCCCAGGGCAAGGATCTCAGTATGTAGGCATGGGTCGCCTGCTTGCTGAGACATTCCCTGTTGCGGGTATGACATTTGACCAAGCTGACAATGCCCTGGGTATTGATCTTACAGCGTTATGCTTTGAGGGTCCAGCGGAGGTGCTGAACGACACGTTCAACGCTCAGCCGGCCCTGGTTGCCACCAGCATCGCTGCGTTACGAGCGCTTCAGAACCACTGGGACAGCTCACCGCCGGCCTACGTGGCAGGACACAGCCTGGGAGAATTCAGTGCCTTGATTGCTGCTGGAGCGCTGTCCTTCGAAGATGGTATCCGCCTTGTGCGGGAACGCGGCCGGCTGATGAAGGAAGCTGGGGATCAGAATCCTGGTGGCATGGTGGCGCTGCTGGGCCTCCAGATTGCCACCGTTAAACAGCTCTGCGATGAAGCAAGTGCAGCGACCGGGGAATATGTTGGCGTAGCAAACGACAACTGCCCGGGTCAAGTTGTCATATCTGGAACTCTCGCAGCCCTGCAGGAGGCAGTATCACGTGCACAATCTGCAGGGGCGAAACGTGTGGTGCAGTTGGCTGTGAGCATTGCATCCCATTCCCCTCTCATGGCAGATGCAGCAGAGGAGTTTCGTCAGGCTCTTGAGGGCGTGGCACTTCGGACACCCCTCATCCCTGTGGTAGTCAACGTTGAAGCACGTCCTCTAAATGATCCCCAAGAGATTCGTCAGGCACTGATACACCAACTCACATCTCCAGTTCGCTGGACAGAGTCGGTACAGTGGATGATTGATCACGACACCAAGCGTTTTGTGGAAGTCGGACCCCAGCAAGTTCTGACGGGACTCATGAAACGCATTGACCGCTCTGCTGAACGACTCAGCGTTGATCAGGTGCTAGGTCTGGATACCTCAGCACAATGACCGTTCAGCGGATGCCGTGTAGGTAGGGACATGCCATGACCAAACCTCTTGCCGACAAAGTAGCAATTGTATCTGGCGCATCTCGTGGCATCGGGCGTGCAGTTGCTGTTGAGCTCGCCCGCCGCGGGGCATTGGTCGCTGTCAACTACAACATAAACCAGGCTGCCGCTGATGACGTCGTCAGCATAATCAAAGACTCAGGAAGCAGTGCTATAGCAGTCAAGGCAGACGTCAGCCAGCTGGATCATGCCACCAGACTCGTCAAAGAAACTCTGGATGCATTTGGACGTGTCGATATCCTTGTTAACAACGCCGGCATCACCCGCGATCGACTGCTGATGATGATGGGTGAGTCTGACTGGGATGAAGTCATTCGCATCAACTTAAAGAGTGTATTCAACTGCTCCAAAGCGGTCGCACGTCCCATGATGCGCCAGAAGCAAGGCCGCATTATTAACATCAGCTCTGTGTCCGGCGTTGTCGGACAGGCAGGACAGACAAATTACTCCGCGTCAAAGGCTGGGATGATTGGTTTCACCAAGAGCCTGGCCAAGGAGCTGGGGCAGCGCGGGATTACCGTGAACGCAGTGGCTCCGGGATTTGTGGTCACTGACCTGACTGCAGACCTGCCCTCTGAACTGATGCAGAAAGCGATAGATATCACACCACTACGTCGAATGGGAAAACCGGAGGAAATCGCCTATGCTGTGGCGTTCCTGGCATCTGACGAGGCAGCGTTTATCACCGGAGAGGTTCTCACCATAGACGGCGGTCTATCGATGTCAAGCTAGACGTACCTGGCATCCCAAGGGGTATTCGCTGATGGAAACTCAACCTATGAATGGCCAAATTACCATCGCGCCAGAAGTACTGGAGACAATTGCACGGCTGACGACACTGGCAGTCCCCGGCGTGACACGCCTTGCACCGCCGCCCGGTGTTCGACATATGTTGCGCCATACTGGTGTGGGAATCGAAGTCGTAAATCGCCGCGTTCAGGTTACGTTGCACGTCATTGTCGAACCAAACGTCCAGATGCTAGAATTGGGCCGAAAGATCCAATCTGAGGTCACTCGGGCAATTCGTGATATGGTTGGTATGGAAGTCGAATCTGTTGAAGTGCACATCGAGGACGTCGCATTTACATCTGAGAAAACGTGACCTATCCACAAGGGGGAGAGTCGCAGTAGTGAAAGCCCGCCATCACGCCCGCGTACTGGCACTTCAAGCGCTCTACGAAATCGACTGTGCCAACCACCCGCTGGGCATCGTTGTTGAACAACGCTTGGCAGAGGCTGATGCGTCACGTCTCGCAGAGAGTTTCTACCGGCACCTGGTGGTTGGTGTTATGAAGAACAAACTGGTGCTTGATTCTTTCATCCACCAATATGCGCCGGAATGGCCGCTCGAACAAATGGCGTACGTAGACCGGAACATTCTTAGAATGGCGATTCTTGAGTTCGCCATTGACAACGAGACGCCAGTCAAAGTAGCGATAAATGAAGCCGTGGAGCTGGCTAAGACGTTTGGATCAGATAGCGCACCCCGCTTCATAAATGGCGTACTCGGTACGTTGGTGAAGCACCGGAAAGCCATTGCCCAGGCAGCACGGAGCGCTACGGGAGAGGAAGAGTGAATTTTCTAAATATCGGCCCATCAGAACTGATGGTCATTGTCCTCATTGCCATCCTGGTAGTTGGCCCGAAACGACTGGCACAGGCAATACAGGCTATTGGCCGCGTGAGCCGAAAGATGCGCAGGCTCTCGGGGGAGTTTGTCGGCGCCATACGTAGCGAAATCGACACCACAGAGAATGACCTGAAACAGGTCGTCGCTGAAGCACAAGGGACTACGGATGGCAGCGAGGGGGTTGTGGGGAGCTTACAGAGGCCAAGCAGGAAACCGATCAAAGCCTGAAAAGCCTCGTTGAGGGTAATTTTGGCCTGTCGAGCATCACGAAGGACATTCGCGCTGTCCAGCGTGAGACACAGGGCATGATGCAGGATATGCTGGGCGAAGTCATGTCTATGGCTGATATGAACCAAAAAACTGACAAGGGGTCTGTCCCGCGGGAAACGGAGCAGCCCCAGCAGCAGACCGTCCCACCAGCCCAGGTCCAAACTACTACTGATCATATTGCTGCAGAAACCACACCAAAGATAACAGCAGCAGTAGTCGTGGATCAGGCGGAGCAGCTCGTGGCTATGGAATCTGACGCACAGGACTTGAGTGCAGCTGAGCTACCCAGCAATTTCCCGCAAACACAGGAAGCAGACACGCCAATTCCCTCAGAGACAGAATCAGCTGAGGAGACAGTTGCCGTTACGACCTCAACTCAAGAAATCGTGGAACCCGAAGATGTGAAAACCCAAGACACTCCCAAGGTAAGTGAGTCATGAGTAACAGCGCTGAAATGACAATTCTGGACCACCTCGACGAGCTGCGTTCGCGCATCATCAAGATCGTAATCGCGGTTCTCATCGGAGTCTTGGCGGGTTCCTTCTTCACACAACCTGTTCTGAAGCTCCTGCTGGCCCCGGTGCAGGAAACGATGGATGTCGTCGCGCTCTCGCCCACAGAAGCACCGGCTGTGTTCTTCAAGGTCGCGCTGGTGATCGGTCTCGTGATCGCGATGCCCGTGATTATGTATCAAATCTTCCGGTTTGCAGCACCCGGGCTGGAGCCCAATGAGAAACGGTATGTGATGATCGGGGCCCCCGCGGCCTCATTGTGCTTCGCCGGTGGTGTTGTCTTCGCTACCCTCGTGATACTGCCGTCCGCTCTGCCCTTCCTCCAGGGATTTCTGGCCGAGATCGTGAAACAGCAGTACAGTATTGAGAAATATATCAGTTTCGTCTCCACCATATTGCTGTGGATTGGACTGATCTTCGAAACACCGCTCGTGATGTACTTTCTGGCGAAGCTAGGGGTGGTCAACGCTTCTGGCTATGCCAAAGCCCGCAGAATCGTTATTGTGGGCGCGGCGGCTCTTTCCGCGGTGATCACTCCAACTGTCGACCCGATCAATATGCTGCTGGTTATGGGACCATTTCTCGTGCTTTACGAGGTTGGCATCCTGTTGGCCAAAATAGCTTAGGCAGCCCTTGCGCTGACCATAAGGAGAAACCCGATGAACAAGAAGACAGGCAGCATTATTACCATTGTCGTGGCGATCCTGACATTGTGCTGTTCCATAGCCTGTTGCGCGAGTGGCATCTACACAGCGGGCAGCGGTGGCCAGTGGGTCGATGGGCTCAATACATACGTAGACTGGTACTATGGCATCCCGGTTATTTGCCTTGGCATCCTGGTCTGGCTAGTTCCTCTGCTGTTGTGGGTGTTCCTTGTTCGAGGAAAAGAAACCGGAAACGACTTCTAGAACAGGCCACTGGTATCGCATACTACGCCTTGCCGGCGTTGCCCTGCTTCTGGGCAGCATGTTGGGTATCATTGGTTACACCCTGATTGCAAGCGCTGCATACGCACATGGTTTGACCCACCCCGGGTGCCAGGGGCTCGATATCGTTCCAGGAAACCTGGATATTGGCGCGATCCAGGATATTGTAGTTCCCAGTCACGATGGCTTGCGGTTACGCGCGTGGTACCTCCCCCCGGAAAAGAACACGGTAATCATTCTCCTGCCCGGTCTTGGAGGTTCCCGAGACGGAATGCTGAACGAGGGAACTGTCCTGGCCCAACACGGATATGGCATCCTCGCGACCGACCTGCGCTCGTGTGCACACCCTGAGGGACTTAGCACACTGGGATACCTGGAGGCCGCCGATTTACACGCGGCTACTTCGTGGGTACTCGACCAGCCGGGCGTGGAACACGTTGCCGTCCTTGGGTTCTCTCTCGGCGGCGTCACCAGTATCCTTGCAGCAGCTGAGAATCCCCGCATTGAGGCCGTAGTGGCAGAGGGAGGATTCTATGACCTCGCGGACGATATCGCCAATACCGGAGGACAGAACACCATCTGGCAAAGGATCGTGCAAAAGTCCATCCTTCTCTTCTTTCGTCGTGAGACGAATGTCAACGCCACCGACATCAGCCCGATATCAGTGATAGGACAGATCAGCCCCCGGCCGATCCTGCTGATCTATGGCGAATTGGAGACTGACGAGGGCCACGCCCGGCAGCAGTTCTCACAGGCGGACAGCCCAAAGGAGCTGTGGATTGTGCCAGATTGCGGTCACGGGGGGTACCTGCAAGTAGCGCCAGACGAATGGGAACATCACGTCATCTCGTTCTTCGACAAGGCCTTTGCTGACTGACCCTGTTCAGCGCCAGTCGCTTGTCAATCCCGGAACGGAAGCCTAAGGAGACACAGCAGCGGCGCTCGCTCTCTGGGCACACCCTATGCGCCGCTGCCGCCCAATAGCACTCAGGCACGCACACGTGAGAAGAGAGTAGCACGCAGCTGACTGCGCCAATCCGCTCGCTTCGGAAAATCAGAAAAACTCCTGATTGGAGAAAGCAACTCGTCCTCCCTCTCGACCCCGAGCGTCTGGAGAAGTGTGTAGTCCTGTAAGCTCTCACTGAAGACTTCCCAACGAATTGAATCGAGCGGCCCATTGGCGCCAGGATAGACCAGGAAGGGGTCGCCGTACGCCCACCCACGTTCCCAGGCCAGAGCATCCTGCTCGGAAAAGGGATCGATCAGATGTCGCGTCTGTGACCCGTACCAGTAGTTATAACCCCAGTGCAGGAATCCTTGTGTTGGCCAGCGATAGAAGAGTAACCCATGCATGGCGATCTTAGCCAGCGGAGTGTCGAGCAACCGGTTCAGGAATTTCCCGCGTGGCCCGCAACAATAATAACACCACGAGGGAATCCCTGCCGCCACAAAATCCAGAGTGGTCGAGATCGAGGGAATCGGCATATCAATCAGGCCCTGTTGGGCATATTGAATATCACTCAACGCATCCATCACGCGTATCCATGGCGCCAGATCCCGAAGCATCTCCCTGGCCGCACGATAGGAAGCGATATCTTCTGCGCCGTGTGGTTCATCGGACGCGTGAAACACCGATTTGTCGTGTAACCCTTCCACAGTCAGGAACCTGTCCAAACTAGATAGAAACTGTTCCAGGAAGACCCGGTATGTCTCTGACGTGGCACTCGTCTCGGGCTGCCAACAAAGATGTTCATCCCGACCCTGCTCCTCATAGACACGGAGCGCATAACGCGCCCCCCACTGAGAAAAGAGATGACACCATTCGAACTTCTTGATGCCACAACGGCGTGCCAGGTCGATGTATTGCTTCACATCCTGCCAGTCAAAACGATATATATCGTCTCCATCTCGCCCTACTCGCAATAGCTGAGTCGGTCGCTTGACGCCATCCAGCGGAGGCGTGAATACGGGCACATAGAGCATATCCTGGCCATGCGTCACGAGATTGCGCACATACTGTGGCAAGATCGACCAGAAGCGATCATCGAAAAGATCCGTGCCATACCAGTCGATGAGGGCGTCGCAATACAGCCAGTGCGTAATAGAGAAGTTCCGGCGTCTCTCTACTATCACGTCATGTAAGGTGATGACCACTTTATGAGCACAATCCGCGCAGCCATCAGCTGATGATACGATAGCCGTGACATCATATACTCCTGGAACAGCATCCACGCCTGGACACGCCGTGACCCAAAATGCATGGGTCTCACCTGCCGGGAGATAGACATCCTGTTCCTCAAAAAGTAGATCGGGAACATAGCCTGGAATATGACCTCTGCCCTCAATGTCCTCGCTCGATGGTTCTATAGGCGTGTTGTGATGCCGGACCGGTACGTAACCCACCCGGCGCACACGCGTACTCCAGCCAGATGGCGCCTGAACATCGACGTGCACAGTCTCTGGCTGGTCATCCTCTAGGCGCAGCACAATCTGGAAGCTGAAACTCTCGTTCAGTGCTGCTTCGAGGGCAAGCGGTTCGGCCTTTCGCGAAGGTGTCAATGGGAAATGTCGAACAAGCGCGGATGCAAGCCACGAGTGAATCTTCATCACTACCTCCTAAGTATACGATTGATTGAGGCGCCCTTCGAGGTGCATCGGCAGCCATCCAAGGTGAGCATCTCGAAGACCATCCAAATAGCAACCAGACACCACGTCAATGCCGATAGCGCCGCCCCAATTCTCCAGGGTACAGGAGCAAACCACAGACGAATCACATGATCGCCCGGCGGCACAAGCACCGCCCGAAAGACATAGTCAGCGCGCAGCACTTCCACATCGACATCATCCAGCGATGCGCGCCAGCCTGGATAGTACACCTCACTGAGAACCAGATAAGCAGGAGCTGTTGTGTGAACACGGACTTCAACCTCATTGAGACCGAAATCTATGAAAGCAATATCCCCTTCCAGATCGGCAGCGCCAGGATTTAGGGGCTCGCCACGCTCAAGAACAACGACCTTGGTGGGATCGAAGCCCTGCGCGTGAATAGCCTCCCATACCGCTGCATGGTTCGCCACAACCTCTGCCTCCGCAACGAGAAGCGCTCGGGGTAGGGCCGAGGTATTCAAATATACATCAATATCCGGGTCATCCACGTAGACCGGCGTGAGTCCCTCATCGCCGGGCGGACTGCCCTTGTCGGCAAGAATATACTTGACTCCAAGCAGATTGTAAAGTGGCGAGCCCCGCTCGCCAACCGCCCAGCGATATGCCTCGTAGGGGGCCAATCCCAAAGGGTTATACACACCACCGATATCATAGAGACTGTGTACCATCGCGCTATCTGGCTGCCACCTGCTGGTCGCCGACTCAATGCGAAAGAAGGACTTGTCCTGGCGCAAGAATTCCACGACCCCGTCGTGCTGAAAGCCCAGTGTCGGATCATTGGGTTCCACCTCTACCAGCGAGCCCAGTGCGATAAGATCGCTGGCTACAAGAACCACAATTATCCATCCCTGCCGTGTGCGTCGCGATACAAACCAGATTATCAGTCCACTCAGAAATAAGAGTGTCGCAGCGCTGACCACGCTGGCCTGTGCTTGCGACACCCGGTCAAGTGGCGCTAGAGACTGTGCGCATTGTGAGCCCAGCCCAAGGATAGTGACCGCTCCGCCAAGTGCTCCAAGAGCCACCCATCTGGCATCAGACCGGCACGCGCCCTTCAACAACTGGTCCAACCCGAAGGAGGCCACCATCACCAGCCCCAAATCACCCAGCACAACAAGACGACCCGGAGCGCGAATCTGATCGAACACCGGCATAACTTCGTACAGGATTCTGTAAAGCGGCGTATGACTGCCCAAAGCCAACAGGAACCCGCCAATGATCAGGATAACAAAAAAGCCTAACGGGAGTCCAAACCCGGATTCACCACCATCGGTCCCAGAGCATACCTGCGCAGCTCCTTTGCGCCAACGCATTCTCGCCCATACACAACAGCCCAGCGCGGCCAGAAGAAGTGTTGCTATACCAACATAACCAACTTCTACGCGATCCCAGGGCCCCCAAAAACCCGCGGGGCCCCGGCCGTAGAATCCCGGGACCAGCAAGCCCACCAATGCCTGCGGCGCAACTGAGTACCGTGCGGCCTCCTCATAGGGAAGATACCCCCGACCGGTATGCCCGGCCATCTCGTACGCCGGTAAGAGCGTCAAGGCAGCGCCAGCAAACCCAACAGCGGCGATCGTAACCGCCAGACCCACCGTTTGTGCCGCGTAGATCAGACCGCGACGCCGGTCATCCACCAGGCGATAGAGCACATATGCTCCGA
>Ga0180435_10005708_pt1 | contig 12055 bp, 10 predicted proteins | sample SS_ome_3_FD_132467 | JGI IMG/M metagenome (GOLD analysis project Ga0180435, IMG submission 132467) | Hypersaline lake sediment archaeal communities from the Salton Sea, California, USA - SS_3_S_1 metaG | ecosystem: Environmental > Aquatic > Non-marine Saline and Alkaline > Hypersaline >...
GCATCTTTCCGAAGAGAAATATTGCGGGGTCAGCGCTGTCTATCGAAAAGCAATGGAAATTTCAACGGAAATCCGGATAAAAGAAGGGAAAAGATAATTCATTTTTCCTCAGGTTCTCCCTTTCGCAAATCGCCTCCCCAAAAAATAATCACATAGTATAAATAATTTAGTCGTTTTCTTAACTGTTTTCATGATCATGCCGGGGTTTTTGTTAATTTTATCCCAAAATTGATTGTATGCGTTTGCTACTAATGAGTAACTCCACAAATCCAGGAGAACCTTATCTGAATTACCCAAAAAAAGAGATAAAAAAATTCCTTGGAGAGCAAAAAGCAACAGCTCTTTTTATACCTTATGCAGCGGTTACTTTTTCATTCAGTGAATATGTTACAAAAGTAAAGGAGCGTTTCAACGAAATAGGACACGATGTTGTTGGGATACATACTTTCAACGATCCGGTTGAAGCTGTGTGCAATGCAGAATCGATTATTATAGGAGGCGGCAATACCTGGCAGCTGGTTCGCTATCTAAACGATCTGGGATTAATGAGTGTTATACGGGAGAAAGTTCTCAGCGGCACTCCATACATAGGATGGAGTGCCGGATCCAATGTAGCTTGCCCGACTCTTCGCACAACTAATGATATGCCGATTATCGATCCCAAAGGTTTAAATTGCATGGATTTGGTTCCTTTTCAGATAAATCCGCATTATCAGGATGAGCATCCCAAAGGACATGGAGGGGAATCACGCGAACAGCGTATCCATGAATTTATTGAAATTAATCCCGACATTCATGTTGTGGGATTGCGAGAAGGAACAATGTTATGTCGTGAAAATGATTCTTTGAAATTAATTGGAAAACGCACTGCCCGCATTTTCCGAAAAGGTGTAAAACCGAGGGAACTTGGAGTGGATGACGATTTAAATTTTCTCCTTATGGAATAAAGCAAACCGGGATATATCCTCCGGTTTTTTAATTAGAACAACTAACAAATACATAAATTAAGATGGAACTCTTGCAATCAAGTTACATTTGTCTTTTTACGATTATCACCCTTGGATTTTTAATGGGTAAGATATCAGTAAAAGGAATCTCTCTCGATGTTTCAGCAGTAATTTTTGTTGCCTTGATTTTTGGGCATTTTGGTTATCTGATTCCTGCTGAATTTCAAAAAATCGGATTAGTCCTTTTCCTTTTTACCATTGGAATACAGGCCGGGCCTGGTTTTTTTGAAGCTTTTAAAAAACATGGACGATCGTTGATCAATCTTGCCATTATTCTGATTTTCTCAGCCGGATTAGTTACCTGGCTTTGTTGCTCCTTTTTTAACATTGACCTTAAAATCGGCGCCGGATTATTTACCGGGGCACTTACCAGTACGCCGGGATTAGCAGCTGCGATTGACGCTACTCAATCGCCATTGGCTTCAATTGGATATGGAATTGCTTATCCCTTTGGAGTAATTGGTGTCATCCTGTTTGTAAGGTTTCTGCCTAAAATGATTCAATCGAATATTAAAGAGGCGGAAGAAAAGTACGAGAAAGAAAAAATGGCCAACTTCCCTGAAATTTTGAAAAAGAACTTTATCGTTGAGAATGAAAATGTTTTTGGGAAATCAATTGGCGAACTACGTATCCGGTTTATGACACAGGCAGTTGTTTCAAGGGTGATGCACAACGGAATTGCTGTAGCTCCATCTGCAGACACAATACTTCAAAAGGGAGATATCATAAAGGCCGTCGGAATTGAAAGTGCTTTAAAACGGGTTAGCCTTTTAATTGGGCCGGAGACGGATGTAGAGTTCCCTTTAAATACAAAATATGATGTACGGTCAGTTTTGGTGACCAACAAAGAAGCAGTAGGAATGTCAATTGGTCAAATGAATCTTATTGGCACTTACAATGCAACAATCACCCGGATTCGCCGTTCGGGGATTGATATCACCCCGACTCCGGCCTCAAAAATTCAAATGGGTGATAAGCTGGTAATTGCCAGCAGCCGCGAAAACCTGACGCAGGTAATTAATTTTTTTGGGAATGATGACCGAAAATTATCCGATACAGATTTCCTTCCAATTTCGCTGGGAATTATCTTTGGAATCCTGATTGGCAAATTAAACATAAATATTGGTGATTTTTCATTCAGCCCCGGCTTATCTGGCGGTGTACTGATCATTTCCTTACTTCTAGGCCGTGCAGGCAAAACCGGACCAATTCTCTGGACGATGACCGGAGCTGCAAACAATATGCTCCGTCAGCTGGGATTATTATTTTTCCTCGCTACTGTAGGAACTAAAGCAGGTTCACAAATGATGGGAACCTTAAATCAATACGGATGGAAGCTATTTTATGTCGGTGTGATTATTACCTTGTTTCCAATGATTATTGCTACTATCTATGCCCGATTTGTAAAGAAAATGGACATACTTACTCTTCTGGGTGCATTAACCGGTAGTATGACCAGTACACCGGGATTGGCTGCAATCGATCCGATGACCCGCACAAATGCACCGGCTCTGGCTTATGCCACCGTATATCCAATTGCCATGGTTTGCGTAATTATTGTAGTTCAGATGTTGAGCGCTTTTGCATAGCATCAAAAATTATCCTGGGGAATGCCACATGTAACTTTTATCGCTACATGTGGCATTAATTTTCTTGATATTAACTAATTTATTTAGCTTTTGGTTTTATGGAATATCAATCTAAAAAGATCTTCATATCTTCATCAACGGTTTTTATTCCTGAGATTCCGAATTTCTTTACCAGTACATTTGCTACATTCTGAGAAAGGAATGCAGGAAGCGTAGGCCCCAGGTGAATATTTTTTACACCTAGATAAAGCAGAGCCAACAATACAATCACAGCCTTCTGTTCGTACCATGCAATATTGTAAGCAATTGGCAATTCGTTGATGTCATTCAACTCAAACACCTCTTTCAGTTTAAGCGCAATTACCGCTAAAGAATAAGAGTCGTTGCACTGACCGGCATCTAAAACACGAGGGATACCGCCAATATCGCCCAATGGAAGTTTGTTATAGCGATACTTGGCGCAACCTGCGGTAAGAATCACAGTATCCTGCGGCAACTTCTCTGCAAACTCAGTGTAATATTCACGATTTTTCAGCCGGCCATCGCAGCCGGCCATCACAAAGAATTTACGGATCGCACCCGATTTAACCGCATCGACAACTTTATCAGCAAGGGCTAAGACCTGGTTGTAGGCAAATCCTCCTACAATTGTTCCGGTCTCAATCTCTGCAGGAGCAGCACATTTTCGGGCATGTTCAATGATCGCGGAGAAATCTTTTGATCCACCCTTAACACGGTTTCCAATGTGTTTTACTCCGTCAAACCCGGCAGCTCCGGTTGTATAAACCCGGTCTTTATAAGATGCTTTGGGAGGAGTAATGCAGTTGGTCGTCATCAGAATCGGGCCGTTAAACGTCTCAAATTCTTTATCTTGCAACCACCATGAGTTACCATAGTTCCCCACAAAATGCTCATATTTTTTGAAAGAAGGATAATAGTTTGCCGGCAACATTTCGCTATGGGTATATACATCAACTCCGGTTCCTTCGGTTTGCTTCAATAGTTCTTCCATATCCTTCATATCGTGACCGCTGATCAGGATGCCCGGATTATTTCGCACACCTAGATTTACCTCCGTAATTTCGGGATTTCCATACGACTCCGTATTTGCTTTGTCCAGCAATGCCATTACATCCACCCCGGTTTTTCCGGTTTCCAGAGTCAAGGCCACCAATTCATCAGCAGCAATATCCGTTCGGCAAATTTCAGCCAATGCTTTTTGAATAAAAGCATGAATACCTTTTTGTTCGTAACCTAAATTCCAGGCATGTTCGGCATAAGCCGCAGTTCCTTTTACTCCATAAGTTACCAGCTCTTTTAAGGACCGGATGTCTTCGTTTTCTTCATTCAAAACACCTATTTTTTTAGCTTTAGCTTCTAAATCCTGATCAGAATCCGGAGTCCAAACGGCACTTTCATGAGTGAATTGAGCTGCGTTGCCACCTGCTTTCAACACCTCTGCTCTCATTAATTCACGAATAGCCAATCCTTCTTTCACTCTTTCAATGATTTTGGCACGGTCAAAGTTGGCATTGGTAATGGTCGTAAAAAGAGCATCAAGCACAAATTTATTCGCTGTTGCATTTTCAACTCCTAATTTACGGGCTTCATTCGCAAATATTGAAACTCCTTTTGTTACAAATAGTAACAAATCCTGAATCTGAGCTACATCATCAGTTTTCCCGCAAACTCCTTTGATTGTACAACCGACTCCTTTTGAAGCCTCCTGGCACTGAAAACAAAACATACTCATGATAAATATTTTTTAAATGTTGATTTTATAAATTTATGCTGATCACTAAATCCAATTTTCACTTAAAACTTCCCCCCTGATACTTACCGTGATTGCTTTCACGGGAATTTTCCGGGATGCATGTTGCTGCGCAATTTGTACCAATTGAACTAATCCACCGCAACAGGGAACCTCCATTATCATCACGGTAATGGTATTTAATTTTGCCTGATCAATCATTGCCCGTAATTTTTCCACGTAGATATCTTTCCCATGATCCAATTTTGGACAGGCTATTCCAAGGGCTTTCCCTTTCAAATATTTCCGATGGAAATCCCCTAAAGAAAAAGCGACACAATCGGCAGCCAGTACCAAATCAGCTCCCTGAAAACAGGGTGCCACCGGATTTACAAGATGCATCTGAACCGGCCACTGACGAAGTTCAGAATGAAATGTTCCTGCTGCTTCCTCTTGAGAATTTACATCAGATGGAAGTTGGAATGCAACTGCCTGAGATCCGGGACATCCGCCTCCTCCGCATCCGGATTCACGTACTGGAATCTCTTGTTTTGCCGCTCCAAACACCGTTAGTTTTGCTTCATCCAAATCAAATGATAATTGATCCCGGTTAGCTTCCAGCCAGTTAATTCCTTCCTGAATAAACTCATCCTGCTGATGATCTTTTAAATGCTGAAGATGAGCGATTACTGTATTTTCCCCTTTCAAAACCATTTCCTTAATGACCAGTGTTTCGTTATAAGACGCGGCTTCCCGCTTTTCAATGGTAATGGCCCCTTCCGGACAATGTCCGATACAGGCCCCCAGCCCGTCGCACAGTAAATCACTAATCAAACGGGCTTTCCCATCAATCATTTGCAGTGCGCCTTCATGGCAATTGGGGAGGCACAATCCGCAACCGGTACATTTTTCTTCGTCAATGGTTATGATTTCTCGTTTCATCGAATCCTTTTTTAAATCTTACAATACAAAAGTACGGTGATTGTAAACCTTATTTTATAACCAATGTTATAAACACTAACTTTGGCAATAAAAAATTCAAAAATTTATGTATCCTATTTTATCCAAATCACCGGTTTTTAATGGTATGGATGAGCAAAAAATTTCTTCACTACTCGATGAAACCCAATTCACCATAAAATGTTTTCAGAAAAATGAATATCTCTCCCACCATGGAGATCCATGCAGATCCCTTATTATCTTATTAAAAGGGAGTGTACGGGGTGAGATGTTCGACATATCAGGGAAAGCCTTGAAAATAGAAGACATAGAAGCGCCAAGAGTAATTGCTCCTGCTTTTCTCTTTGGGAAAAACGCTCATTTTCCGGTTGACATTATTGCCAATAACGAAGTTGAGATTTTGGTTTTCGGGAAAGAAGAGTTTATTAAGCTGATGCAATCCGAACAAATAATTCTTAAAAATTATCTGGACATTATTTCCAATCGTGCTCAGTTTTTGAGTAAAAAAATCAAGTTCCTTTCTTTTAAAACCATAAAAGAAAAAATCGCAATTTTCTTTCTTGAACAATCAAAAGGGAGAGGCCGTTTTGAACTTCATCAAACTCAATCGCAATTGGCCGAATTATTTGGAATAGCTCAACCTTCTCTTGCCAGAGCATTAAAAGAAATGAAAGAAGAAGGATTAATCGACAACCAACGTAAAACCGTGACAATTGTAAATCGGAAAGCACTAATGAAATTACTTGGGTAAACAATCTTTTCATGTATGATAATCTATGAGCAATTTTTTATGGAATGATCAAATGAAAAGCATACCGGGATATTAGGATTAAAATACATGGAAATAAATCGAAAATTTTAGAAATACATTGATTTCCAGGCTGCAATTATTCGGCTCAATATAATTCTATTCATTTCACCCTATTTCTTCTATGCCGTTATTAAGTTTAATTTCAGCTCAATGTAAAACGGTATCGGTTTAAAACAAGCTGCAGTTGATTGTATCGGTTTCGTGAATTTGAATTAACTTCATTTACCGAATTTAATTAACTTTGAAGTTTGAAAAAACGAGAATATGCAAAGTACAAGACAAAATAAAATTAGCCGGTTAATTCAAAAAGAACTAAGCGATATTTTTCAGAAAGCCGGACGCGATGTTTTTCATGGAAAGATGATTTCAGTTACTACCGTACGAGTTACCAGCGATCTGGCCTTAGCACGTACTTACTTAAGTATTTTCCCTACCGAAGGGAAAGAAGAAGTATTAAAACATATTCAGAATATTGGAAGTCAATTACGGGGTGAACTTGGACGCCGCACCGGCAAACAGCTCCGCGTGATTCCAAATTTGGAATTTTTCATCGACGATAGCCTGGATTACATTGAAAATATTGATCGTTTGCTAAAAGAGTAAATAACCATGCAATACGATCCGATAAAACGTACCCTGGGAAAGATATTTAATATCCATCCTTTTCTGCGCAGAATGTTTTATGGAATGCTCGATCTGCTCTTATTAAGAGCCTGGCACATCAGGCGGGAGTTAAAGCTTTTGCGAAAGAAAAATCAGGGACCACTGGAAATTCTGGATGCCGGATCAGGATTCGGACAGTATGTGTATCGAATGTCCCGCTTGTTTCCCTCATCAAAAATAAAGGGAGTGGATGTGAAACAGGAGCAGATTGAGGATTGCAATGGTTTCTTTAATAAAATTGGAAAAGGAAACCAGGTTCTTTTCGAAGTTGCCGATCTCACTGCTTTTCATGAACCTGAAAAGTATGATCTGATACTATCGGTTGATGTAATGGAACATATTCTTGAGGACATTCAGGTATTCCGCAACTTTTTCGAATCCATCAAAAAAGGAGGAATACTGCTCATATCAACTCCTTCAGATGAAGGAGGTTCAGATGCTCACGAACACGACCATGAAGAAGGATCCGGATTTATTGACGAACATGTCCGGGACGGATATAACAGCAAGGAAATCGAAGAAAAATTGAAAACCGCCGGTTTTAAAGCGATTGAAATCCGGTTTTCGTATGGGATGCCAGGTAAGATTTCCTGGAAACTATCCATGAAATATCCCATTCAACTACTTGGCGCCAGCAAACTATTTTATGCGGTTCTTCCATTTTATTATGTTCTTGTTTTCCCTTTGATGATCCTTCTTAACTATTTGGATTTATATAAAATTCATTCTTCCGGAACCGGACTAATCGTAAAAGCATACAAGTAACTTGAATCTGCCATTTTTTATAGCAAAGCGTTATCTTTTTTCGAAGAAATCGAAAAATATTATCAATATAATCTCCATCATTTCGATAATTGGGGTAGCTACTGGTACGTTAGGTCTGGTTGTATCCCTCTCCGTTTTCAACGGATTTGACGGAGTAATTCGCTCACTGTTCAGCAGCTTTGATCCTGATTTAAAAATTACCGCTGCCTCCGGAAAATCATTTTCATCCACTGACAACCGGATTGCAGCAATCCGAAAGATGGAGGAAGTTGCCTGGTTCTCTGAAATCATTGAAGAAAATGCCCTGTTACGGTATGGCGACCGGCAATATATTGCCAAAGTAAAAGGAATTGATTCAACCTTTCGGGAAATGAGCGGCATTGCATCGAGAATCATCAATGGCGAATTTCTTATGGAAAAGGATGGAAACAGCTTTACAGTGCTGGGGCAGGGCGTTGCCTATTTTTTATCGCTCCGGTTAAATTTCATCCGGCCGCTTCATATCTATGTGCCTAAAAAGGGGAAACGGATTTCAACAGCAATCGGGCAAAATTTCAATCATAAGGCCATTTATCCTTCCGGCATTTTCTCGATTCAGCAGGAACTGGATGATCACTATATATTAGTCCCCATTACTCTGGCTCGTGAGATCTTTGAAATGGATGACCGGATTTCGGCCATAGAACTGAAATTACAAAAAGAATATTTAGCCGGATCGGTGAAAAAACAGATCCGGGAACTCCTGGGGCCGGACTATGTTGTGAATGACCGGTACGAGCAACATGCTGATATGTTCAAAATCATGCAATCAGAAAAATTCTCAATTTTCCTGATTCTTTCATTCATTCTGATTATTGCCTCTTTTAATATTATTGGTTCATTAACCATGCTCATCCTTGAAAAAAAGAATGACATCAATGTATTAAAAAGTATGGGAGCGGATGATCGTACGATTAAAAGGGTATTTCTTTTTGAAGGTTGGTCCATAAGCATCCTGGGAGCATTTTTTGGATTAAGTCTTGGGGGATTCCTTTGCTGGCTGCAAATGCGGTTTGGATTTGTTAAGCTGGGTGGAGGAGGATCATTTATTATCGATGCCTATCCGGTAGAGGTTTATGCCCTTGACCTTTTGGTGATCTTTACCACCGTTACCCTGATTGGCTTTTGTGCGGCCTGGCTTCCGGTTCGCCAGATTTCGGGAAGGTATTTGAATGGCGGGGAGTAGGGTAATGATGTAATTTGGAAATTTGAAAATGTGGAAATGAGGGGCGCCGGCAATTTCATTGCTCCAGCCCAAATGCCCTGTAGCCTTGATCAATTAAAATCACAAAACATCGTAGAAAAGGAAAACGATGAATGCAATTGAATTAAAAAAGAACTTCCTTAAGCTAATCGGCAGCATGGATAACGAAGGTATTCCAGTCCTGCTAAGGACGAAATATCTATAGCAAAACATCTCCTTCCTATCCCAAAGCCCCATCGGGGCGATATATTTTGATCTGCAGAATGAAAACGGGCCCCACATTTATATTTCGTCCCGAAGGGACTTAAAATAAGAGATGTTGCATTTGCTATAGATATTTAATCCCTAACGGGATTGGTGCAGATCGATTTGATAGAAGTTGTTGAAGTTTCCGCTGCCGGGACGGTTTTGCTACCCCAAAAGCCGGATAGGTATTGAATGGAATTACAGATATCACCGCTACTGCGGATTTGTAAATCTAACGGTAAATCTAACGGCAATCCGCGTATTCCTGCCTTTGGATTTTGCTCCGCTGATTTTTTTATTTTTCAATCGAAATATTCAGGTGTCTTCCTAAGCCTATTTCGATAAGCTTGCAATAAGTTGAAATCTGGATGTCGCTCTGCCCCCGCTCGATACGTGAAATGCAACTCTTTCTGGTTCCGGTTATTTTTTGCCAATTCCTCCTGGATCATGTGAGCTTCCTTTCTGGCCTCTCATAATATTTCTCCAATGGCAAAAGCTTTGGCCTTTATCTCAAAATCAGTGCGTTTCTCTGCACCTGACTTGCCGTATCTTTTGTCAAGATGCTCATCAAATGTTGTGATGCCTTTCATAATCAATCCCCCTTATTTTTAAACTCTAAATATTTAAAATACTTTTTCGGTATTCGATCCGCTCAGATAAAAAGAAATGACTAATTCTTCATTCGAATTGCTATTATTCCGTTAATTTTGCCTGATGTGCAATCGAGTTGAAAAAAACCACAGCTCATAACCGGATTGGTATTCACTCATCCATTCATTCAATCATTAATGAACCCGCTAATGAAACTTGTATTTGCTACCAACAACCAGCACAAACTGGCAGAATTGAGAAAAATTCTGAGTAAGGATATTGAATTATTAAGCCTGAAGGATCTTGATTGTTTCGACGAAATTCCTGAAGATCATGCTACGCTGGAAGAAAACGCTTCGCAAAAAGCATTTTATATTTATAATAAATATGGGGTTTCCTGTTTTGCTGACGATACCGGGCTGGAGATTGAAGCCCTTGATAATAAACCCGGAGTCTATTCGGCCCGTTATGCCGGCGTAGATAAAGATGCAGAAGCAAATATGCAGAAGGTTTTAAAAGAGTTGGAAAAAATAAATAATCGGTCCGCTCGTTTTAGAACCGTAATCTCCCTGGTGATTGACGGAAAAGAGAAACAATTCGAAGGGATTGTGGAAGGGAGGATGCTCACCGAGAAAAATGGGGAAAAAGGATTTGGTTATGATCCTATCTTCCAACCCAATGGATACAATTGTTCATTTGCACAAATGGGTATGGATGAAAAAAATAAAATCAGCCATCGCGGAAGAGCAGTACGGAAATTGGTGGAATATCTGAACCAGTTAACAGAAGCGTAATTCAGAAATTTTGAAAACGAAATCCATGGTTTTATGAACCGTCCATGAGACCAATTGATTAATAAAAATATTTACGAATGAAAAGGATAGTTTCCCTGTTTGCCGTAATAATGATTTCCCTTTGGATTGTAAAAGGACAAAATACCGGCCAGTGGAATGAATATTTATCCACAACCAATGCCCGTTATGTTACCGGTAGCGAAACACGGATCTATTGTTCTACAGACGGAGGGCTATACTTTTATAACAAAACCGATAACAGCATTGAAAAAATAACCCGCTCGGGCGGATTATCGGATGTGGGTGTAAATATTGTTAAATACAGCAAACCAAATAAGCTGCTGTTGATTACCTACCAAAACAGCAACATCGATCTTTATTTTGATGAAAACAAAGAGATATTCAACATTTCTGACATCAAACGCAAAGACATTTCAGGCGATAAGTCAATTTATAACATTACATTTAAAGATGATGCAGCCTATCTTTCCTGCGGATTTGGGATTGTAGCCATAAATCTCGAACGCCGCGAGATTAAAGACACTTACATCATTGGAGACAATGGAGAAAACCTGACTGTTTTTGATATTGCTTTTGAGGGGAGCTGGATGTATGCAGCAACGCAGGAAGGAATTAAAAGGGCGAAATACCAGGAAGCCAATCTATTGGATTACAATGTATGGGAGAAAATGGCAGACTTTCCCCGCAACAATCAAAAAGTCAAAAATATTGTCTCTTTTAACAATGAGATTGTCGCAAACTATTCCACCGGTTCATTATCCGGTGAAGAGTTTTATGCCTGGAACGGAACCGGTTGGCGAAGAGTGCTCATTGACTTAGGTTTTGCCTACAATCTTGAAGCTCATGAGAATGAATTGCTGATCGCCTCCAACGGAACATCCAATATTTACGATACCATTTATTCCAGAAAATCGGCAATTGACAGTTATCAATTTTATAATTCAGGAACCGTGACAAGTAATCCGCGGGAAATAATCAAAGACAACGAAGGTTTGATCTGGATTGCCGATAATTCTACCGGTTTGGTAAAAACAAACGGAGAAGATTTTGAACCGGTGTCACCATCCGGCCCCGCAGATAATATGATTTTCAAACTGGCAGCCAACGGAGATGATTTATGGATTGCCAAAGGAGGCATACAAACGGATTGGAATAATTCTAATCTGGAGGCTCAATTTCAATTAAAAAGAGACAACGAATGGGAAAAATGGGACAAAAGTAATGTTGAAGCTTTTAATACCGTGGTAAATATATGGAACGGAATGGTAAGGGACATTGTGAACATTGCCGTTGATCCCAATGATCCCGATCATGTTTTTCTGGCAAGCTGGGGAAGCGGAATTTTTGAGTTTCAAAACGGGGAAATGAAAAACTGGTTTTTTAAGGATAACAGCCCCCTGGAAAATGTATTAACGCATAGCGATTATGTTCGCTGCATGGGACTTGATTTTGATAAAACAAGCAACCTGTATATTACCTGTTCAGAGGTGGATCATAACCTGCATCGGTTATCGCCGGATGGAGAGTGGGAAAGTTATGAACTGGATGCATCAGCAAACGATGCATTCATTGGAGATGTAAAGGTACTGAAAGACGGAACAATCTGGATGCTCGA
>Ga0180435_10005710_pt1 | contig 12054 bp, 11 predicted proteins | sample SS_ome_3_FD_132467 | JGI IMG/M metagenome (GOLD analysis project Ga0180435, IMG submission 132467) | Hypersaline lake sediment archaeal communities from the Salton Sea, California, USA - SS_3_S_1 metaG | ecosystem: Environmental > Aquatic > Non-marine Saline and Alkaline > Hypersaline >...
CAATAGGTAGTCGATCTCATGGGCGTAATTCTTTTCATATCGCGCCCCGGCCTTTTGCATGACGCGCGCCATAACCCGGTTGTCACCCAAAATGTCCTGAATGCGCGGGCCGGACAACCGATGAATGGGCAGCCGGTAGCGTTCCGGCATTCTGCCGTAAGGTTTGCCCGGCTTGTATTTGGCGCGCTTCAGCCCGTAGTCGCGCCAGAATGCGCCCCGCGCCTTTTTGACCGTGGCGATGAAGGCGTGCTTCAAGAGTTCGCGCGACCCGCGACGCTTGATCTTGACCGAAACGCCCTTCTTGGTCTGCCGCGTGCCGGAAAAGGACGCCACCCCGACGGGTTTCCCTTTGGACTGCAATTGACCGTGCGGCCATGCGCGTGACGCCCTGAAGATTTTAAAGTCCTTGCGGATGCGGGTTTTGGTCAGGTTCAGTTCTTTGTAAACCTCGGTCGTCGCATCCGTGCGGGCACCGGCCAGCGTGCGGTTGATGGCACGCGTGCGCGCCCGCTGGTTTCCTTCGGGTATCGCGTTCAGCAACAGCCGCACGGCCTGCAAGTCCCCGGTATCAAGCGCGACCGTCATCATTTGACCGCCATTTTGACGAAGATGTTGTCGTTTTCCATGACGCGCTTCACCGTGTAGTCGGTGCCGGCGATTGTGAACACGTCGCCGCGATTGGGCTCCGCCCCGATTTCGGACAGCAACGCCTCCACGGTTTGCGTCTGCGGCCAAGCCCCGGCCGACAACCCGTCTGGCTGTTCCTCGACTTCGCTGGACAGGTCGACGTGACAGGCGACCGGGTCGCCCCCGGACGGTGTGAAGGTCGCCGCGTCACCGATGGTATCGGCAAGGTCGGCCATTGCATCGCTGAAGACGTCATCCGGCATAGATCGGCCGCCCCTGTTCGTCCCGGATCAAATCGCCTTTTTCGTCGCGGATCGCCTCCGCCGCTGCGGGCACCTGATCGGTCTGTTTGAGATATGCCGCCGCCAGACGGACACGCCGCAGCGGCGGCCGGGTTTCGATAGTCATGGCTACAGGTCCCCGCTGACGACCGTCACGCGATACCCGACGCCGGCTGTCAAGCTGTCCGGCATAAAGGCGAAAGCGTCGAAAAAGCCCGTCACCTGTTGCATGTGCGTCGTCGCGTCGGTCAGGTCGAAGCTTCCGTCCAGGGTCACGAACCCGGTTGCGCCTGGCGTGCGACCCTGGACGTAAAGGGTTCCGGCGGCCGGCACGGCGGAAAGGTCCACTTGCAGTTGGTGGGTTCCCTTTCCGACCGCTTCGGCCGTCAGGTCAAGCACCTGTCTTCCGTCCGCCTGCGTTTTGACCGCAGGCATGGCATTGGATCGAATCATGTCGGCCCCCTACTGGCCTGACCGGAATCAGGCCGTGATGTTGCTCATCAGGTAGGACACCGCCTGATAGATTTTCGAAACCTCGGTCCCGCTGGAATTCACCGACGCCAACAGCTTTTCGTCGGTGTTGTGCCGCACGCGGTAGACGTCGGACCGGATTTTTTCTTCCCGATAGGTTTCGACGATGGGATTGACCGGCGTGTCGGCCGACCACAGCATGGTGCGTCCGATGCAGGGTTCGCGCAGGTTGCGGGACTCGGACACGCGCGTCAGCATGGCGTATTCGTCGTCCCACAGGTCGGCGATGTTGGCCGCCTTGCCCTTGCCCTTGCTGTCGTAGACCATGCCGCCGACCAGGACGTATTTCAGGTCGAAAATGGCGGCCAGTTGCTCGGAGCTCATGCGGTTCAGGTCGATGCCGGGAAAGGTGTATTTCAGCCGGTCGACGATCTGCGCGTTGTTTTTCAGGTTTTGAAACACCGTCCAACCTACAACCAGGGCGTTGGGCAACATGCCGCACTGAAGCCGAATGGCCGACCGGGCGTCGTTGACGTCGGTGATCGGCACACCGTTGGCGGTTTCCCACTCGTTGCTGACGGCGTTCGCGGTGAAGTTGGTGGCGCTGAACACCTTGTCGGCGATGCGCTTTTCCTGTCCGCGCATGATGACTTCCCAGGCCCGCTGAACGGCGACGTCGTCGGCCGCACCCGGCGCTTCCTCGTCGAACATGTCTCGTTCGTCGTCGTCAAGCGGTTCTTCCCAACCGTTTTCCGTGGTCAGGTAGGTTCCCCGCTCGTAATCGAAATCATCCCGGTTGTAGCTTCCACGCGGCGCGCGGGCCGTGTCGGGCAGCTTCAGCAACGCTTCTTTGGGGATGACCGGAAACGACCCCGCGTGCTTGCGGGTCGGAAACAACGGCATCACCATCAAGCCGATGGGCTGAAGGGTCCCGTCGTCGGCGTACTCCATGACCGCTTGGCCCAGGTCCGGCCGGTAAACGGCAGCGCTTGAAGTCGGTCGCATTTTCTCTATTCCTCCATGTAAAGGGTTTGGGTCTAACGCCCTAACGATGCTGTGTCAGCCCGCAGCGCCACCCGTGACTAACTGGTGAGCAACTTGCGGGTGTACTCCAACCACACGCCCAGAACGATCACGTCGTCGGTGCCCAGGGTGCCGTCGGTGGGTTGCAGGGTCAGCGTCAACACGCCCGGCGCAGCGGTCACGTCGGCCGCCGCGATGGTCAAGGTTTCTTCCTGCACGGTTTTGGTGGTCGCGTCCCCGGTCATGGCGGAAGATGCCCCGCCGCAATCGGCGTCGGCATCGTAGGCCGCGCCCACGGCGTTGAAGAACGCCTCGATGGTAAACGTGACGGCATCGCCCACGGTGGCGCCCACCTTGGCCGCAGCGATATGGACAATCACGTCGGCTGAAGCGTCCAGGTCGGGCGGAACGGGCAGACTGGTGCTGATCGGGTCCGGGTTGGCGTGATTGTTCCAGCGGATGCCGAAGCCTTCGTCGCCGGCACTCCATCCCGGCGTGGTCGAATCGCCGTCGGCGAAGTCGGCCAGAACCGTGCCGTCCTGTTCGGTCCAAGCGCCCATCGGAATGTTGTAGAATGCCTGGGCGCTGATGATGTGCTGATAGATTTCCTGCAAGGCCGCCTCGACGGTGGCTTCGGACGTGAAGGCGCCGACATCGGCGATGCTGACGGTGGCCGCCGTGGTCGCCTTGATGTTCCAGGGCATGACGTTGATGTGTTCGTCGTCCTCGGCCCCGTAGGTCAGCGAAATTCCCTGCGCGCTGCCGGACGACGCGTCCGAAACCTTGCCGTCGGCCGCGCCGTAAAGGGTCGTGCCGTAGGTGATGGCACTGTCGACGACGCATTCGATGGGGATCACGCCGGGGTAGTTGTTCGGCCAGCAGGCCACCAATTCGCCGTCAAGGACGGCGTACTTGGTGACGCCGATGTAGTCTTCGCCCGCATCGGCATAGACCACTTCGGGCGGGGTCGTGGTCGTGCCGGACTCGATCTTGACGCGCCGGTTGGCCGCAAGGTCTTCGCCCGCTTTGAAGGTCGGAAATTCGGTCCACATGATGCTTTCCCCCTTTTTTGGTATGAACTGCGAATATCGTCAGGTTCCGCCGGTTAGCGTTTCTGCTGGTCGGCGATCCACTTGCCGTAGGCGTCCGGGTGATCCTTTCGGACCGCCTGCATGGCCTTCGACTTGCTGGTTTTGTTGGCGGCCATGTGTTCGGCGACCAATTGGTCAAAACCCTTGTCGCCCGTGTCGACCGTGTCGTCGCCCACGTCTTTGGCGCCGGTCTTCTTCAGCGCGTCCAGGGCGGCCGACGCGTCGGGCTGCTTGGCTTCCGACTTGCCACCGACAAGCCCGGAAATCGCCGTGTACTGCTCGGCCGTGATGCCCTGTTCGACCACGGCGCGAAAAGCCTTGCCCGCGTCGTCGCCGAAATGCGCTGCCGCCAAGTCAAGGATGCGCTTTTCGGCCGCCTCAACCTGATCCTTGGTCGTGGTTTCCGCCGTGTTGCGCGCCGTCGCCTCGATCTTTTCCACCAACGCCGGAAATGCGGCCCGCAGGTCTTCCACCGATTCGATCTTCATGGTTCTTTCCCCCTTGCCTTGCGACGCGATTGCTGTCGCGCCGCCATGATTGGTTGACCGACCGTCGGCCAGTTGCGACGCCAGCTTGACGGCGTCTGCCAGCCCGCCGACCTGGTCGGCAAGACCGGCGTCCACCGCTTGCGCGCCGATCCAGATGCGGCCGTCGGCCGCCTTCAAAACCGCGTCGCTGTCCATGCCGCGATGGTTCGCGACGCTGTCGACGAAAAGTCCGTAATAATAATCAAGGCGCTGTTGCAGGTAGGCCCGCGCTTCGTCGGATAACGGTTCGCTGTCGTTGGCAATGGCCTTGTATTTGCCGGCCGTCAGGTAGGTGTACTTCACGCCGAAGCGTTCATCCATTTTTGAAAAGTCGGCGTGAACGGTCAAAATGCCGATGCTGCCGACCACGGCCCCGGCGTCCACGACAACCCGCGCGGCAGCCGCTGCCAGCCAATAGGCGGCCGACGCGATCATCGAACCGGACGCCACCACGGGCTTTTGGCGGTTGGCCCGCGCGATGTAGTCGGCCGCCTCGCTGATGCCGGCCACTGTGCCGCCGGGCGAATCGAAGTCAAGCACGATGGCCTCGACGTCGTAATCGTCCAGGGCGTCGCCGATCATCTTCTGTAAACCCGCCAGCGACCGGCCGCCGAAGAGATAAGAAAGAAAACCGGCGTTTTTGGTAATCGTGCCGCGCACCGGTATGACGGCAACCCCGTTTTGCAGACCGTAGTCGCGTTGCGCCGGCTGCCGCTGCGCGAAGCTGGCCGCCTGTTCGATCAGGTTTGCCCCGCCGTGCATTCCGGCCAGTTGCCGCGCGATGTCGTCAAAGCGGTCGGGTATGATGGCCCAGGTCGCGCCCTTGGCGAAGTCTTCCAAGTTCATTGAATCCCCCTGCGTGCTTCCAGTTCGTCGGCCACGGCATCGGCCACCGTATCGGCCAGCGCCGCCGCTTGGGCGCCGTCGTTTTCATGTGCCGGGTCCTGTTCGACCAACCCCCGTTCGGCCAAGGCGTCGTTTTCTTCGTCGATCTCGTCCAATGTTTGAAAGAAGTCCCGGCCTCGTTCGGCCGACGCCTGTTGCCGCGATTTGAGTTTTTGGGCGATCTCTTCGCTATCGGCCTTCGCCAACTTGGCCGGCTCGATGTCGCCCTTGGGGTAGCCACGCCAATCCGCCTTGGTCAGCAGGTCCCGGCGACCGTAAAAGTCCGGCGCCCACCAGTAGCCCCGGAGGTAGGCTTCTTCCATCAGCATCGTGTAGACGCGTTGGCAGTTGCCGCGCGCCAAGCGTTGCCGGTGATAGTTGAAAACCCGCCAGGCTTCGAGCATGGCCGACCGGAACCCCGCATAGCTGACGCCGTCGACGTCGCGAAACAGCACCGGATATGGCACGCCGACGGCCGTCGCCAGCGCTTTCAAAATCAACCGCGTGAACGGCACAAACGTCGCCCCCGGCCGGTCGCCCTTGATCGCGTGCGGTTTTTCGCCCTCATTGCCGTATAGGATGGCGCCGGGCGTAAATTCTTCGTGGTAGCGTTTTTTCTGTGTGCCGTCGGCGGATGTTTCGGTGGTCGTGCTGAAGGCAAGGCTTTCAACCAAGTCGGTGGGGTCGCCGTCCTTGGTTTCGATGAACAGCGAAAAGGCCGCTGTGACGATGTTCGATACAAGTTCGGCGTCAAGGTAGTCGTTCAAATCGCGGAAGAACTTTAACGCCGGCTGAAAGAACGATTCCCCCCGCACCTGCCCCGCGTCCTTGACAACGAAATCATGCAGCACGCGCCAACGGTGGCCGCTGCGCACAACAACGCGATGAAAGTTCGAGGACGTATCCGGCCGGCGACGACCGGTGCCCGGTTCCGGCTTTTTGATCCACACGGCAATTGGTCGGCCGCCGCTCAATTCGATGCCGTCGCGAATGTTGGGGTCGCTGCGTCGGTCAACCGGGGTCTTGACCCGCAGCGGGTGTACGACATGCAGCGCCAGAAAAAAGGGGCGCGCCGGGTCGTCGATCATGCGCGCCAGCGTGAAGGATTCGCCGTGCTGGATCAGGTTTCGTTCCCAAAGGGTCTGGATGCCGGCGAAGTCCATGCGTTCGTTGGCATCCGCCCACGGCGCCCAGGTCGCGAATGCGGCCCGCTGCGCGTTGGTGATGTCACGCGCCTGGTCGCGGGCCAACCCCAGGGCCCGGCGGTCCAGCGCCGGGAACGGCGTCAGCCCCGGCCCGACCACGGTCGTCGCGAAGGTATCGACCACGCCCGACCCGTGCGGATCGGAACCCACCAAATCGGCGACCCGGTTGACGATGGTTTCGCGTTCGACCGCCGCCGTGCCGCCGTCGATCTGTGTCGGGCGCCAGTTCTTCATTGACCCGGTATGCCGCGCGCCGGTTTTGCGGTAAGCAAACCCGTCCCAGGCCACCGGCCGGCCGCCGCCATCGTAAAGCGTCGGGCGTCTGCCCAGGCTTTGCGCCAGTTGTTCGACCGCCCGCCGGTAAATCTCGCTTTTTGCCGGGTGATAGCTCATGGTTAGTATTTCCGCGCCGGGGTCATGCGCAGCAGCGCCGGCCCCCCGGTGCCGCGTTCACGCCGGTAGCGCCGCAACAGTTGATCCTCGCGCCGGTACAGGGTCCCCAGGTCGGCCCGCGTCAATGACTTGCCGCCCCATGACACGGACTGGCCGGCCTCGACCTTTTCGATGGCCGTTTGCACCGCTTCCAGTTGCTCCGTCGTGGTCTTGATCGCCATGTGTCCCCGCAGCGATGGGAATAATTAGCCACAGGATAACACCGGCAATTAAACCGTTAGTTTAATTTGGGGGTCGCAGGGGGGTAATATTGGGGGTCGCAGGGGGGTAATATTGGGGGTTGACACGGTTTTAAAAATCGGAAATTTCAAGGTCTGCCTTGCCGTCCTTGATCCATATTTCCTTGGGCACTTTTGGTGACAGCCTCGGATTAGTCAGAGATACGAAAAACGCGTCGATGTTGGCGACGTGGGCGACGATCCGGCCTTGCACCTTGCGCAACGGCAACCCCAACATGACAAATCGGTTGAACTGGTCGTCGTTAAGTTCGTAGGCGTCCATGATGGCCTTGGCGCCTTGCAGCAAGCCGCGCGCCGGCATCGCGTTCAATGCTTTGGAGTCAATCAACGGTTTAACCATGATGGCCTACTGAACCCCCGCGTTGATGGTCTTTGCGATTGCTGCCGCTTGCTGGCTGCCTGCGGATGCGACGGTTTCGGGTCGCCGGCCTGTTCTCCGCCCAATAGACGCTTGCGCAAGCGGTCAAAGTCCAGCGTCGCCAACCCGGCGCGGTATGCTGCCGCGTAAGCGTAGACCCAACAGTCGATAGCCTCGTTGCGTTCGCGAATCTTTTTCCAAACCTGCTTGATCTGGCCTCCGCGCCCAATTTCGTCGATTAGCTTTTCGGCCGTGAGTTCCTTGTAAAACGATTCCGGCAAGCTGTGATAGAAATGCAGACACCCCGGCCCGGTCGACTTGGTCAGATTGGCGTATAGAGTCGCCTTGGCGTTGTCCGTGCCCACCGGCCAAAGCTTCACGCCCGCCTTGACCCGGTCGCCGCGCCAGTTGACGTCTTGCAATGTCGGCCGGCCGATGATGGGTTGGTTTGCCTTTGACGCCCCCTGGATCGCGATCACGCGTGGTGCGCGGGCCCGCGCCCAGGAATAGACGGCCTGGGTTCGATGGCCCTGCGTGTCCACCGCAAGGGTTGCGATGCGAAGGTCGATGCCCGATGGATGCGGATAACCACGCGTCAACAGGTCGTCTATGGAGTTCCAGGTGTCATCAACGGCAGGGTCGCCGTAAACGGTGCCATAATAGATGACCCAACATTCCTCCCCCGGTCCCCAGGCGCAAACCATTGCGACAAGGCGATCATCTTGCGTATCGACACCCACCGTAACCAATAGCGCCGGGTCTGGTACGGCCAGCGGTTCGAACGCCTCGGCGCGCTCCATCAGCTTTTGATGTTCGACAGCGGTTCCCTTTTCTTCCCAGGTCAGCGCCAACCGCGTGTTGATCCATGCTTTCATCAACGGGCGCGACCGGGTTGCGTGCGCTTCCAGAAATTCATCAACGACTTGTCGCCAAGACACCCAACCAAGTGGCGAATAAAGGCTTGATAGATGATAGCCGCGCCGTGATCGTTCTGGATAAGTTGCCCGCCACTCACCGGCCTGAAGCATTGCGGTTTTGTATGCTTCGTCAATCGGTTCATGGCATCCGGCGCATTCGTACCAGACTGCGGCCAGACGCCCCAATTCGTCGCGCCGGAATCGGATACCGAAGTCGGCATCGCGACCACCCCATTGCAGCCTTTGCATGTGCCCGCAATGAGGGCACGGCACGAAATAATAGCGTTGGTCACTTGATTTGAATAGCCGTTCGATCTTGCTGACGTTTTTCGTTGTTGGCGTCGACCCGGCCAGAATCTTTTTTCGGTACGAATAGGTGTCCGTGCGTTTGTAGGCCAAGGCGATGGGATCCCCCTCGTCGCCAACCTCGTCTTCGAACCCGTCGATGTCGTCAAGGATCAAATAGCGTATTGTTTTGTTGCGGTAGTTGGCAGGCGAATTGCTGCCCGCCAAAACCAGCGACCCGCCGGGAAATTCCTTTGACAATACCGTGTTCGTGCCGTCCCGCGATCTCTGTTCCGGCACCTTGCCGCGCAGCGTTGGGGTTGCCTTGATAAGCGCTGATAGCTTTTGGCGGCTATGGTCGCGGGCGAGCTCCACCGTCGGCAACACAAACAGAATTGGCCCCGGCGCCGCGTCAACGATATAGCCGACGAAGTTGTTCGCCAGCGCGGTAAGGCCGACCTGCGTCCCCTTCATCATACAAACTTCCTGCGTCGGGTCGGACGTCGATAGGCAATCGGCGATTTCGCGCAAATACGGTGTGCGTTCGGTGCGGTATGGCCCAGGCTCCACCGATTCGGGAGGCAAGACAATATTCGTGTCCTGCCACAGTGAAACCGTTGTGTCCGGTTCGGTTTCAAATCCATTGTAAATTGCACCGGCCGCAGCGTCGGTCATTGGTCCGTTTCCAATTCCAAGTCTTGCTGCATGGTTTTGATAAATTCGGCAATGGCGCCTTTTAGTTCGACCGTCAATAAATTCGCAATGTTCGCCGCCTCGGTTTCCGCCGCAAAGATCGGCGCTACGCGCACGGGCACGGCCAGAATTGCGTCGCGGCAGGCCCGTGCGGCCGCGAAGTTGGTCCGCATGACCTGAGATGTCGACATAAGTTCCTTTTGCCGTTCTTCATAATCGGACTTTTTCAACAACGCCTTGTAGTGCTGTTCAACCTGTCGGCTGGCCGTATAATTTCCAACGTCGTCAGCGTCTATTTTCGGCGTTTTCGCGGTTCGGTTTCTACCCCGTTTTTTCGATGGCGCCTTCAATTTAGCGGCCGGTTTGCTTTTCGGCGCCGGTTTTTTGCTACGCCGCTGCGGTTCGTCAATGCGCGCTGCAACCGGGTTGATGGGGTCAAGGTTGTCTTGCAGCAATTCCAGAGCACGGCTTCTGTTGATCCAGGTCCTCCGGCCGTCTCGGCGCACGGCCCCGTCAAGCTTGCCGTCCCCGATATAGCGTGCCACGCGTGGTTGGCTGACTCCGATCAGCACGGCAAACTCGGATTGGGTTACTTCGCCCGGCTGCCGGCCGCTAACATTATTTGATGCCGTGCGCGTCAATCCGATGGCCTCTTTTTGACCTCAGCGACAAATCCGCATTCGACGCACTCAATAGACTGGATCAGCGTCAAATCCGCTGTGCGATCATCCGTATAGTTGTGCCATCTTTCGTTCCCACATAATGGGCAAAACAGTTTCACGCCGTCTTTTCGTCTTAATTCTATTATATCGGCCATATGTCGATGGCTTTCATGGTTAATAATTTCCCCGGTTGTTTGGTTCCGTAATGCCGAATCGTGTTAGGTGCCTTATGGTCCTGTCATTTCGTCATGCGTTGTGGCAAGCACTATGGCACCTGCCGTTACAGATAGCTCGGCTTGAACGCGTTGAACTGTCGCTGAACATATTCGGGCGACGTTTCGATATAGAGCATCGTCGTTTCGATAAATGAATGCCCAAGCTGATGTTGAACCGCGCGGACGTGCGCGCCTCGGCCGATTAGGTTCGTTGCTAAACTATGTCTGAACAGATGTGGATAAACCCGCTTCTTGATACGCGTTCGCTTTACGACGCGTTTCACCAGTCGCCGAACAGCCGTCGTCGTATAGGGCTTTCCATCGCGCAACGTGGTGAAAAGCGGGTCGCTCTTTTCCCGTGGGTACTCGGCAAGGTATTTCTGCAAAATCGGGATGCACTGACCGTCAAAATTAACGATCCTGTCTTTCAACCCTTTCCCTTCTCTGATATGCAACCGCGACGTGGCAAAGTCGATGTCACCGACGGCCAGGTTGCACACCTCTTCGTTTCTGATTCCGCTCGTCGCCAGCAACGCCAATATCGCAAGCTCACGCGAATTCACACAATGCGAAAGAATTACCGCGACCTCAGCTTCGGTAAGCGGCTCAGGTGGAAGCCGTTTTGGCTTCCTGGGCCGTGTCAGAGAAACCGGGGAGCCCATAAATGTTTGATAGTGTTCGACAGACCGCATCACATTCGAAATGTGGCTATGCGACTTGCCCGCCATACGCAATTTCAAAACCTCGGTTTCAATCTGCCGCACCGTCGGCCGGTCGGTTCCAACGTCCCGCAAAAACTTGGCGACCACACGCCGGTAATTTTCGGCAGTATTGGGCTGTAACCCTTTTCCAGCCATCATAAACGCATGAAAGCCGTCAAGGTGCCCGCCCGTTGTTTTCCCATCTGTCGACAAAAGGCCACCGGCATCGACAGAACGTTCATTATTAACGATAACCTTCAGATATTCCGGCTTATTCATAGCGGCTGCCCCTTTCTTAAAAGTGTGTCAAGTTTTATTCCAGCCACGATTTTCCTTAGTGGCCCTAAGTTTTTGCCTGTTCATTGATCCACCAAAACCCTTGATAATCGTGCGTTTGCTGGTTTTTTGCATTTTACATAACGACGCCCCAACTCCAAAAACTACCCGACTGGGGCGTGTTGTCGATCCGTTGTTATCTCGACGTTTCGGAAAGGACCCAAACATTTGAAAACACTTGCTTATAACAGGCGCATAACTGTTATAAGCAAGTGTTATATCGAATGGTTTTTTGCAGTGAGACATTGACTGTATTTTCAACACTTCCAGCCCCCATGATTGTCATCAAAGATAGTCATGGTGCGGGTTTGCACTGGATGAAATGGTTTAGTGGCTGTGTGTTTCACTGTCTCACATTTCCATTATCATTTTGGGTTTTTCCGTTAATGTTCACTTATCGAAATCGGAAACCCTTGGCGTTCTAAGTGCATATCGAAACGCAGTGCGCTGTTATATCGGACCCGGTTGAAAATTATAGGCAAGCTTTGCGGCCCTCGTTCTATTGTCATAAGCCTTTAGAATCAAAGCACAACGAACGGTCCGCGTGGTGTTTGGTCCCATAAGCGGTTGTGCAATTCCGGCAATTTGTTGACACGGCCGTCGATCTCCAACGCTTTTAGAAAAAACGGCACACCACGACAGACGCACTGGTCCAGCAAGTCGCTGACGTGTTCAATTCGGGTAGGCCGTCGATGTCGGCCGGTTTCGGGTCCGCAGATGACCCAATCAAGGCGTTTGCCCGTAGGATGCCCGTCGTCAAGGTGGCGCCGCAGGTCAAGACCAGAAAGCAATGGTTCCGCCGACACGAAGCGCATCGCTGCCGGGATTTTAAACAGATGATCGATACGCCATGCGAATTCCTGCGTCGGCACCGAAACCCCAACGCCAACATTGGGTAGCGGCCACAGATCGGCCTTTTCAAGTAACCGCAGCACGACTGCCGCCCGTTCGATTCGCTTGGTCAGGATCAAAAACGAATGTTTGAAACTGTGAAGCATTGCGACAATTGCCGCTTCCTGGAAATCGATTGGCAATTCTTCCGCAAAGAAGTCGTTCCATATCGACCACACCGCCGGTTTTTTTCG
>Ga0180435_10005711_pt1 | contig 12053 bp, 11 predicted proteins | sample SS_ome_3_FD_132467 | JGI IMG/M metagenome (GOLD analysis project Ga0180435, IMG submission 132467) | Hypersaline lake sediment archaeal communities from the Salton Sea, California, USA - SS_3_S_1 metaG | ecosystem: Environmental > Aquatic > Non-marine Saline and Alkaline > Hypersaline >...
ATATCCGAAACCTCCTGCTGCCGGCTTTCAGTCCGTCCCGTGGTGGCCTGCATCAACTGGAGATAATCTATCACTAAAAGATCTATATCGCACCGTGCTTTCATGTCCCTGGCCCGGGCTCTCAATTCGAGGTTTGTTAATCCGGGACGGTCATCTATCCATATCCCGGCCTCGGAGAGGCGTCCGGCGGCATGGGCCAGTTTAACCGAGTCCTTGGTAGAGATGAACCCGCGCCGCAAGTTTTGAGCGTCTACCCGGGCATTACAGCAGAGCATCCGCCGGCCCAGCGAGGCGGAACTCATCTCCAGGCTGAAAAGTCCGACCCGTTTCTTGTCTTTAAGGGCGGCCTGTTCGGCAATGGACAGGGCAAAGGCGGTCTTCCCCATGGATGGGCGCCCGGCCAGCACGATAAGTTCGGAGGGCTGAAGACCACAGGTCAGTTTATCCAGATCAGAAAGCCCGGTAGAGAGTCCTGTCACCATAGAGTGACTGCCCTGCTGCGCTTCGATATCCTCCATTACCCCTTTAATCAGCTGCCGCATAGGGATAATTTCTTGTTTCATTCCGCGCTGGGAAAGCTCGAAGAATGTTTTTTCCACCTCATCCATTACGACCGCGGCATCCACTGTATCCTGATAGCAGCGATTGACGATCTTGGTAGAGGTGGAGATCAGGTCCCGGAGAGTTGCCTTCTCCCTGACGATCTTAATATGAGAATCCAGATGGGCGGTAGTGGGGATATAGTTCATCAAGGTGATAATGTACTCAGGGCCTCCACTCGCGTCGAGATCCCCCCTTTGCTTCATGATCTCGGTCAGGGTGATAGCGTCCGTCGGTTTTCCCTCGTCGTAGAGAGAGATGATGGCGTCAAAGATCTTCCGGTGGGCTACCTTAAAGAAGGCATTTCCGTTAATTTCCTGAATAACCCGGGAGATTGCTCCTTGCTCCAGCAACATTGCTCCCAGAACACTCATCTCAGCATCAATATTGCTGGGTTGAACCCGGGATGAAGTCTGTTCTCCGTTGTCAAACTGCTGGTTCATAACTTAGCTTAGCAACTAATTAAACCGCGAATCTCGCGAATCTTCGCTAAAAAGAACTTAGTGAACTACGAATTACGCGAATTACACGAATTTACTTTAAATCTGTATGTAATGCAGAGTTAAGGCTTGCCCAATATTTTTTTGCGTAGCAAAAAAATATTATTCTTTCACTATCCAGATCTTTACCTGGGCTGATATGTCTTCCTCCAGAGCAACAGTGACGGAATAGATCCCCAGCTTCTTGATATGATCTTCGAGCATAACCTGAGACTTGTCTATTTTGAAACCGTCCCGATTCAATGCTTCCGCGATTGTGGCAGAGGTGACGGAGCCGTAAAGTGTATCGCCCTCGCCGGCAGCGACGGTAATAGTACAGGAGGTCTCGCCCAGTTTTTCTGCCAGGTGGCGCGCTTTAACCGTTTCCTTCTCTTTGAGACGGAGTTTCTTATCCCGGGCCAGATTGAACTCAAGAATATGATGATCGGTAGCCGTGCAGGCTATTTTTTTAGGGAGAAGAAAATTCCGGGCGTATCCGGGAGCTACATCAATTATGGTCCCTTCCTCTCCCAGTTGTTCGTGATCTTTTAATAAGATTACCTTCATTTTTTAGTTATTGCCTCCGGTGCTAACTTAGTGGAGATACACTAAAACTAACGCCATTTGAATAATTGTAATTATTAGTTGTTTCCTATTATCCGGGCTGATCAGTCTGAGACATAAGGCAGCAGAGCGATATATCGGGCTTTTTTTATTGCCTGACTGACCTTACGTTGATGTTTCGCGCAGTTCCCGGTAAGTCTCCGGGAGAGCATTTTCCCTCTCTCCGTGACAAATTGGCGGAGACAATCGGTGTCTTTGTAATCTATGAAGGGCATCTTCCCTTCGCAGAATTTACAATTTTTCTGGACGTATACTTTACGTCGCTTGGTTCTCTTGGTTTTTTTGAAGCTGTTTCCCATGCCTGCCATCAGGACCTCCTTGTAAGTTACCGCCTGCGGCGTTAACTTAAATGTTAAAAATAACGGACGTTGAAAAATAAGGACGTTGAATAAAAATAACGTTAAAAATATACTAGCTCACGCAGTCTAACCCGATAAAATCAGGTGTCGCGAATTTTTATTTTGAACAACAAATTTAGGTTATAATTATGCTGTAATGTCGATCAATGCTTGTCCGATCATATTTTTACGAAGTAAAAATATGAGTTTAGAACGGAGGCATATCATCATCACCGCCACCGCCATCCGGGGGGAAGTTTACCTCATACGGAGCAGGTGCCGGCGCCGCGTTACTATTGGGGCGAGACTCCCCTCTCGGGCCGGTGGATAAAAACTGCACCCGGCGGGCCCGGACCTTATGCTTGCTCCGCTTCTTTCCGGTTTCACGATCATCCCAGGTATCCAGCTTCAGAGTGCCTTCCACCAGTATAGAGCTGCCTTTCTTAAGGTACTCGCCACAGGTTTCCGCCTGGCGGGCCCAGACCTCGACATCGATGAAGCATACGTCTTCCCGCTTCTCTCCATCTTTGGTCCTGTAGGTCTGATTGACCGCCAGCCCCAATCTGGCTACCGCGGTTCCCTGAGGTGTATATCTTACCTCCGGGTCACGGGTTAAATTCCCCCCTAGGATTACTGTATTTACACTAACCATTTTATACCTCCTTTGGCCACATTCCGGTATTGTCCTCAGCCGGAGTTGAAGCCAGATTGACGTCTAGTTTGAGATCATCCAGGGATTCAGCCTCTTCGCTGAGTGTGATACTGATATCGTCGTCAGTATTAGTATTGGCTGGAACATCCAGAACAATCTCCTCGGCTAATTCAGCCACGGGTTCTTCGGGTTCCATGGTTTCAAGTTCGATATGGGATATTTTCTTATACCGGACAATTAAGTTGCGGATAACGGACTTATTCAACTTGAGACTGTCCCGCAAAGCTACGATAGCCAGGGGGTCGAGCGTGAAGTGGGAGAGGATGTATAGCCCCTCGGTATGATCTTCAATTGAGTAAGCCAGCTTCCTCTGTCCCATACTGCCAATATCCATTATCTCCCCTCCGGCCTTGATTATCTCCTGCGAGATTATCTCTTCCGCCTTCGATAGTCCCCCGTCCTCTTCCCGGGTAACATCAATAATGCTTACCATCTCATAGGTATTCAATCTCTTTTCTCCTTATAGTTATTTTACGTCTTTTTTATTGAAACGGTTCATGGCGATTTCAATTCCATCGCGAAGTATTGTAGCGATTGCTTCCACCGTTTCATTGATGATCTTATTGTAGTGCTCTTCTTCTTCCTTCTTTGGTTTAGACAGGACATGTCCGGTCAAATCATCCAGATCTCCCCCGCCGATGCCAATTCGGATCCGCGCGAAATCAATGCTTCCGATCGTCTGAATGATCGACTCCAGACCATGGTGTCCGCCCGCTCCGCCACTCTTCCGGATCCTTATTGTCCCCGGCGGAAGGCTGACATCGTCAACTACAACCAGCATCTCCCGGGGGAGAATATTATAGTAGCTCAATACTCTCTCAACCGCTCTTCCGCTCGCGTTAACATAGGTCGCCGGTTTTACGATAATCAGACTTGAACCGTCCCAGTTACCAAATCCCATCCATGCCGCGAACTTCGACTTCTTCTTCCAGTTAATCGAGGCGTCTTCCGCCAGGGCGTCCAGAACCCGGAACCCCAGGTTATGGAGTGTCAGTCGATAGCTCCTCCCGGGATTGCCAAGTCCGACTATAACTTTCAATTTTTTCCTCTTTGACGCGTAGAATTACAGAAATTAGCCCTCACTTCGCTCGGGCAATATATTTAACCGCGGATTACGCGGATTATACTGATTAAAAGAAAAAACAATCCGCCTAATCAGCTTAATCCGCGGTTTATTAAAATTCCAAAGTAGTAAATTAGGTTTAATCCTCGGTTTTGGCTTCTTCTCCTTCCGCCTCTTCTTCAGCTTCACCTTCTTCGCCTTCTGCTTCCTCGACTTCCTCGGGCTCGACTTCCTCTTCAGTAATCGGCGCGGCTAGAGCGAAGATGCTGAGCGTAGGTTCGGTTAATACCGTCACTCCGTCGATGGGCGGGATATCTTCTATATGGATAGTATCGCCAATACTCAGCGCGGAGACATCAACTTCGATAACTTCCGGTAGATTGGTGGGCAGACACTCGATCTCAACTTCCCGTAAAATATGTTCCAGGATACCGCCGTCACGGGTCACTCCGATCGCTTCTCCTACGGGGATAATCGGAACCATCGCGGTTAATTTCTCATCCAATGCGATCTGCTGAAAATCAATATGTATAACCGCTCCGGCCAGGTGGTCTATCTGGATATCCTTGACGATGGCTGGTTTTTTAAGCTTTTTCCCATCCCGGTCGATCTCCAGATTGACAATCTGATTCTCCCGAAGTCTGCCCGTGGCCTTTTTTATATACTCCAGATCCAGTGTTAGCGGAATCGGTTCTTCCCCATGGCTATAAAAAATCCCGGGGAGCAATCCCTGTTTCCGCAACTGTCGGGGCCGCCCCCCCCCGATTTCGGGACGAACTTTGACCTCTAATCTTGATTGTGCCATGATTTATACTCCTTAGTTATTGGGTTATATTGGATTTAGTTCGATTGGGAAATTTTGCCGGTTTCTGATTTTTGTCCGGATCCTCGGAATATTCGAAGAGGATACTGACCGGGGTATCCGCGTGAATGCGATTGATTGCTTCCCCGAGTAGTGGTGCTACTGATATAGTTTTTATCTTTGGCGAGCGACGGGCATCTTCCCGGAGGGGAATAGTATCGCTTACCCAGAGCGTCTTGATCGGCGACTGGTTGATATTCTCTACCGCTTTTCCCGGGAGTACCGGATGGGTAACTACCGCGTATACATCTTTCGCTCCCTTCTTCTGAAGAATCCGTGCGGCGTTAGCCAGTGAGGTCCCGGTTGAGATGAGGTCATCAACGATTAAGATATTTCTATTCTTTACATCTCCGATCACATTTCTAACCACGGTTTTGGAGTCCCCCATCCGCCGTTTATCGACGATTGCCAGGGGGCAGCGGAAGTCCCGGGCGAAGTGATCGGCAATCTTGATTCCTCCCACATCGGGCGAGACTATCGTCATCTTCCTGCGTTTGGAGAGGGGAAATATCCTCTTCAGGGCCTTAATCAGAACCGGCGCGGCATAGAGATGATCGACCGGAATATCAAAGAAACCCTGGATCTGCGCGGCGTGGAGATCGATGGTAAGTACACGATCCGCGCCGGCAGCTGTAATCAGGTTCGCTATCAGTTTGGCGGTAATCGGTACACCGGGACGATTTTTTCTATCCTGGCGTCCATAGCCGTAATAGGGTATCACCGCGCAAATTCGTGAAGCTGACGCCCGTTTGAGAGCGTCGATCATTATCAAGAGTTCCATCATGTTCTCATTCGAAGGCGGTGATGTCCCCTGAATCAGGAATACATCCGCCCCCCGGACATGCTCCTTGATTTCGACGGATACCTCACCCTCCGGGTATCGCGCCACTCTTGATCCGCTTATCTTTAGCTTAAGATAGCGGGCGATCTTCTCCGCCAGTTGCGGATTGGCGTTTCCGGAAAACAACATAAGTTTGTGGTTAATCATCGCGATGCTCCTGTGGATGGGTTCTTAAAAGTTATCAGTTTACGGCTTTAAGGCGGTGGAGCGTAACGCGGTGGGGGTCATCATAGAGGGTGCCGGTTACTAAAAAACGGCAACATAGATTATGATGACTGCCCGGCGAGGGCTCGAACCTCGAAACTCGGCTCCAAAAGCCGATGTGTTACCATTACACTACCGGGCATAAAATCGGAGCAGGTTCAGGTTCGGCTCGTGACGCGATGCTCGGAAGCCTCCTGGACAGTATAGTAATCCCCATGAGGGCTTACTATCATATATATATTAACACTGACCGATTCGGATTCAGTTGAAAACCGGATACAGTATTTCAGCATTGGGACGAAAGATAATACAGGCGGGTGGGGAAGTCAATAGTTAATTAGAGCCTTCGGCTCAAATTTAGGGAATAGGGATTTGGGAATGGGGAATAGCAGGGAGGAGGAGGGAAGAGCAGGGAAGAGCAGGGAGAAGCAGGGAATAGCAGGGAGGAGGAGGGAAGAGCAGGGAAGAGCAGGGAGAAGCAGGGAAGAGCAGGGAGGAGGAGGGAGGCCCCGTCCGACCTGTCCGGCCGGTCCGACCTGTCCGCCCTATCGGATCGGTCGGATCCGACTGATCCGTCCGATAGAAAATAGCCCGAAGGAAGAGGAGTCTTTTCCGGAAAAGGGAATAACTTCAAATTGAGTTTGTCGCGATCTGGAAGAGATAATCCGCCGGGAATGTAGATCGTGCTCGGTCCGCCATGGCTTGGGCGGTCTCTTCTGTATCGACCAGGCCGACTACCGTGGAACCGGAACCGGAGAGTACAGTTCCGAGCGTGTTATTGTTTCGAAAGAAGTTGATAATATCATGCAGTTGCGGGATCTTCGGTTCCAGAACTATCTGGAAGATATTATATAGCGAATCTCCCAGTCCGGAGAGGTCGGAACTCTGGAGCGCTTTGGTCATCTTCTGCAGATTTTTATGGGGAGAACGGGGAACTGATATTGCTAACTGCTCATAAGCCCATCGGGTTGAAATCGGAATCGCCGGTTTAATCAATACTGCCCAGAATTCAGGCGCCCGGGTTAGGGGGCTGATCTCTTCCCCGCGTCCCCGGCAGAGAGAAGTCGCCGGAGTAAGAAAGAAGGGTACGTCAGAACCGAGGCGGGAGGCCAGGCGGACCAGGGTCTGATGGGAGAGATTTAGTTCCCAGAGTTTATTCAGTTCAAGTAATGTTCGGGCCGCGTTAGCACTCCCGCCGCCCAGTCCCGCCGCCGTCGGGACATTTTTGTCAATTCGGATATTAACCCCTCTCTTAACCCCTGCCTCCTCCCGGATTAATTGGGCGGCTTGATAGACAATGTTATCCGGCCCGTCCGGAACCCCAGCCTGGTCGGCGCAGACCTCGAGTTCTCCGGATGTTTCCCTGATATGTAGTTTATCACAGAGGCTGAGCGGCTCCATGACGGTAACCACTTCGTGAAAGCCATCCGGCCGCCGATCAACGACATCGAGGAAGAGATTGAACTTGCAGGGAGAGGTATAGGTTATTTGACGATATTCCAAGACAGATTAGACCTTGATTATTTATTTGATCGGTCGGATCAGTATGCCTTCCCGTCGGACAAGTCGGACAGGTCAGACGAGTCGGACTGTCTCCACTGCCCATTCCCCATTCCCCATTCCCTATTCCCTATTCCCCATCTCCGCTTCTTCAATCTTCTGCCGAATCTTCTCCGGATCGATGGGGCCGAGTATCAAAGCTTTCTTCCACTCCTCGATAGCCCTGAAGAGGTCACCCTGAAGTGCGTAAGCGTCACCGAGGTGATCATGGCCGGTAGGGTCATCGGGAATGATGGAGACGGCCTTTTCCAGTTCCATGACCGCTTCGTCAGCCATTCCCATCCGGTAGTAAACCCATCCTAAGCTATCGAGGTAGGCCCCGTTATCCGGTTCGAATTCCAGGGCCCGCTTGATCAACTCAAGTGCTTCATCGAGCTTGATCCCCTGATCGGCATACATGTATCCGAGGTAATTATAGGCTTCGGCATTGCGAGGATTAATTTCTATTGCCTGCTCTAACTGACGGACTGCCTCTTCCATATCGCCATTTCTTTCATAAGCCGCGCCCAGATTGAAACGAATCAGGTCATTGTCTGTTCCCTGCTCAATGACTTTTCGGAAAGCATCGATAGCTTTTGGGTAATCTCCTTCATTCAGGTAAGCCGTCCCCAGCATGAAATAGATACTGGGAGATTCGGGTTCAAATTCCAGAACCCGCATCAACGCCTTGATGGAATCTTCGAATCGGCCGGTCGTAAAGTAAAGAACACCCAGGCGTCGGTAGACAGCGCTGTTCTCCGGGGAGATCTCCCGGATTAGCTCATATTCTTTGATAGCCAGTTTGTCATCATCATGCAAATCATAAGCTGATGCCAGTGCCAGATGTGCTTCCAGCGATTCCGGGGCCAGTTCCAGCACTTTTTTGAACATCGAAATCGCCGAGGTAAGATTCTCCTGCTTTATGTAGAGGAGTCCCAGTTTAAACCAGATGTTGGCCTGATCAGGTGCCTGCCCGACCGCCTCAAGGTAAATTAATACCGCGGCGGCGTAATCCTCTCGCTCGACATAGATGGAGGCCATGATGAGGTATGGACTGCGTTCATCAGGGTCCAGCCGGATCGCCTCGCGGTATCCTTCCAGAGCCTTGTCTTCCATGCCGTCCTTATAGTAAGAGGTAGCAAGGAGGAACGCGGCCCGGTAGGATTCCGGGTTGAGTTCCCGGGCTTTGGTGAGCAGTTCAATACTTTCTTTATACTTGCCCTGGCCCAGAAGAATCGCGCCAATCTTCATCCGGGCCTCAAAAGAGCTCGGGTCAAGTCTCAGGACTTCGCGGTACTCTTTCAGCGCTCCATCGATATCCCCGTGATATTCATTATGGACAGCGATGCAATAGTGGGAGTAAGCCTGCTGGCGCTCAGCTTCGAAGCCGTGATTTCGTCCGGGTGGATCATTTGAAGAACTGGAGTTGATCAGACACCCGGAAAAAAGAAAGATAATTATACCGCCCAGTATTAGCGGTTTTATGCTCATTTCTTCTTCTTCTTGTGACGATCTCTTCTGAGTCTTTTCTTCCGTTTATGCTTGGCTATCTTAGATTTTCTTTTCTTACGTCCTGAAGGCATTGGTTGTCTCCTCTGTCACGTTTGCATTAAGTTACACTCATGGGTCTACTGACGAATATTCCAGGTAAGAATGGAGTAGTGGAGTACTGGAGTGCTGTGGCGTTGAGTCCCGAAATACCGGGGAGGTTCAGCTTTCCATCACTCCGTCATTCCATCATTCCATTACTCCCATCCCCTACCAATGGTTCATAATTATACCACATTACCGGTGATTGGGGATAAACGTCAAATCACAATCTTATTCAACGGATATTCAATAATCCCCTGCGCTCCGACTTCTTTCAGCGACGGGATAAGTTCTCTTACCTCTTTCTCCTCGATTATGACCTCGATAGCTATCCAGTTTCTATCCAACTGATCAGAGATAGTGGGAGAGTGGAGGGCCGGAAGAATTTTCAGCACTTTCTCCAGGTCATCTCTGCGGAGATTCATTTTGAGACCGACCTTGCCCTGGGAATTTATCGCTCCCTGGAGTAGCATGGCAATATTATCCAGTTTACGGCGCTTGATGGGATCCTCTCCGACCGCCCGGTTGGCTATGAATCGGGTGGTACTTTCCAGTACGGTATCAATAATCCTAAGGTTATTGGCCCGCAGGGACGATCCGGTTTCGGTCAGCTCTACAATTCCGTCAACCAGTTGGGGGGGTTTAACTTCAGTCGCCCCCCAGGAGAATTCGATTTCGCATTCAATTCCCCGCGAGGAGAAGAACTCCCGGGTAATATTGACGACTTCAGTCGCTATCCGCTTGCCCCGCAGGTCCTCGGCGCATTTAAAAGGAGAGTCTTCCGGGACTGCGAGTACCCAGCGTATGGGCCGGAACCCCGCCTTGGCATAGATGAGATTGGATATTTCCAGAACGTCCGCGCTGCTTTCCTTAATCCAGTCCAGTCCCGTTATTCCGGCGTCGATAGCACCGATTTCGACGTAACGCGCGATCTCCTGGGCCCGTATCAATACAGCCGAAACCTCAGGATCGTCCAGACGGGGATAGTATGACCGTGATCCGACAGAGATCGAGAATCCGGCCCGCCGGAAGAGTTCAAAGGTTGATTCTTGAAGGCTCCCTTTGGGTAGACCCAGCTTGATCAGGGGGCTTGTTTCTTCTTGATTATCAGATTGTGTATTCATAACTTCCTGTGTCTTGATTTTAATAATCCCTAAGGAAAGCAGGAGGGAAGAGTATTTATAATCCTGCATTCCTTAGCGGAAAATTTGCCCGAGGCGAAGCCGGGGGCTAAGTTTCTGTTTCGGAATTTCCCGATATACATCGGGATCCCGGTTGTCTTAATTGATATTACCGGGACAATAACTGTAGTTAAAAAGGTAGCCGCAGGCTTTAGCCTGCGTTTATTGCGCACCCTAAAGGGTGCGGCTACCAAAAGTTAGCGCGAAGCACTAAGTTCTTTTAGAAGATTCCTTGTGTGCTTCGCCGACGGATCGGCCTGATCCATCGGATTTATCCAGGTTATCCGCATCGTACCGGAGGCGATCTCGGTTGAAGCCAAATTCTATGGTGGTTATTATTATCCTCCCGGCCGTAATTAGGCAACCATATTATTTAGTAAGTCTTCGCCCCGGCAAGTCATTACGAATATTTTTCTTGACGGTGGGGGTAGAAATGGGTATGAATTAAACTGTCGTTATGTTATAGAAACCGATATGCAAACCATAACCTAAAGGAGGTTATAGAATGGCTGAAAACGCGAAAGGTTCGGTATTAACCCAGAGGTTGCTGGAATTGACCTGGAAACCCGGAAAGATCTGTCTCCAGACAGGAACATTAATAGTGGCTTACTTTGTCCTCATGATTGCCCGCTGGATTGCTCCTGAGAGTGTTCCCTGGATCGCCAAGATTATTAATTACTTCGGGATTATTGTGGCTTATTTTGTAACTCTGCTGGGAATGACGGCAGTAGCAAAGATGACACTCTCAGATTTGAAGGGGGAAGAGGAGATTCCCGCCCGTGCCGCGCTGGGCGCCGCCATGGGTAAAGGGAAAGAAATAATCACCTCCCCGATTAAGATATTTGCCATCTTTGCCGGCCTGGTGGTATTCCACGGAATTATCGACCTCCTCGGTACAATTCCATTTATTGGAGAACTGGGATGGATGTTCTCCCCGGTGGTTACCTTTCCTCTCGGAATCGCCATGGTCGCTACTATATTGATTCTGGTCTTCGGGGCTATGATCTTGCCTACCATTATCATGCTTGGCAAGGAAGGCCCGGTCAGCGAGTTAATTGATTTTCTCCGGAAGAATACGATCAAATTCGCGGGCCATTTCCTGATCGCCCTGGTGGTTGCCCTCATTACTCTGCTCGTTCTGACCTGGGCCATAAACGCCAGCAATGATGTATCCCGGGTTGTTATGGGAGATAAGTTCGCGTACATACAGAATCTGATACCGGGCTGGCTCCAGCATGCTCCGGCTTTTGAGAATTACGCTTCCTACGCGGAGATCTCGGCCTGGAAGGGAACAATGGCGGATCTGAATCCAGTCACTAATCCCAAGGCCTTCCGCTGGACCGAGTACCTGGCCGGTTTTGTCTACGGCATTATCATGTGGCTGATCCAGATGCTGATCCTGGGATTTATCGTGACTAACTTCAGTGTCGCCGGAACTCTCTCGTATGTGGGATTAACCGGAAATTCTGAAGAAGAAGAGCCGGACGCGGAAGAGGTGATAGAGGAAGTCGTGGTGGTCGAAGAGCCGAAGAAAGCTCCCAAGCCAAAACCCGCGCCCAAGAAAGCTCCGGAAAAGAAAGCCCCTGAGAAGAAAGCTCCTCCGAAAAAGAAAGAGGAAGCGAAAGAAGAACCCGAGAAGAAAGAATAGTCGGGAACAAAAAGCCCCCCTGGTCTTCGATCAGGGGGGCTTTTTTTGTTGTTTGACGGATCAGTCCGATCCGACCGGCCCGGGGTAACGTTGGTCGGTCGCGCAACTCGAAACGTGGAACGGGTTGCGGTTACGTGCGCTTTAGCCCCGCACCCTTACCACGCAAGCGATTCGAGCCATGCAAACGCAACCTTTTAACCCGAACGTTGCGCCAACGGCGCTAAGTTCCTGTATCAGAATTTCAATAAATTGAAATTCCGTTGTATCGCTCCGCACACAAATCTTGTGTGCGGGACTTGTAGGATCAGAATGCCTTCGGCATTCTTTGTAGGAGTTGTGGTATCGCTGCGCTTGAATATCCGGCTTTCAAAC
>Ga0180435_10005713_pt1 | contig 12048 bp, 10 predicted proteins | sample SS_ome_3_FD_132467 | JGI IMG/M metagenome (GOLD analysis project Ga0180435, IMG submission 132467) | Hypersaline lake sediment archaeal communities from the Salton Sea, California, USA - SS_3_S_1 metaG | ecosystem: Environmental > Aquatic > Non-marine Saline and Alkaline > Hypersaline >...
CACGCTGATCAAAGATGGCGCGCGCATATCGACAGTCGAGCACTTGCTGTCGGCGTTCGCCGGTCTCGGCATCGACAATGCCTACGTCGATGTCAGCGCTCCCGAGGTTCCCATCATGGACGGGAGTGCCGGTCCCTTTGTGTTCCTCATACAGTCCGCAGGGATGGAGGAGCAGAATGCACCGAAACGCTATATCCGGATCCTGAAACCGGTCGAGGTCCGTGACGGGGACAAGATTGCGCGATTTGAACCCTTCGAGGGTTTCAAGGTGCGTTTTGGTATCGATTTTGATCATCCGGCCATTGATGGCCAGAGAAACGAGGCGGAGATGGATTTCTCTTCCACCTCGTTCGTCAAGGAAGTCAGTCGCGCCCGAACTTTCGGGTTCCTGCGTGACATCGAGATGCTCCGGGAGAATGGCCTTGCGCTGGGCGGCAGCATGGAAAACGCGATCGTGGTAGATGATTTCCGGATTCTCAACGAGGACGGATTGCGCTACGAGGACGAATTCGTCAAGCACAAGATTCTCGACGCCATCGGTGATTTGTACCTTCTGGGGCGGAGCCTGATTGGTGCCTTCAGCGGTTACAAGTCGGGACACGCGCTGAACAACCATCTCTTGGAAGACCTGATGGCGCAACGTGATGCCTGGGAGGAGGTCACGTTCGAAGAGGAGGAAACGGTACCGATTTCCTATATGAAACCGGTCAGGGCGTCCTGAACCTCGCAGCCGTTCATTTAGTATCCAGGGCCCTGGCCAGGCGTTTCAGTGCCTGACCGAGTGCCGGGTCGGAGACATCGCCGGATCCCTGCCTGACAATGGAGGCCCCCTGACGGGAATGATGGGGGCGGCGTTTTCGCGGCTGCTTCGATTTGAACTCGTGCGGGCGGGTGACCGCGACGCGAATATTGGCCAGGCCGGGAAAATTGGTGCGCAGAGTGCTCAACAGCTGTGGCGTAAGGAAGCGTAATTTCGCATGCCACACGGGAGAGTCGACCAGTAGTTTCAGCGTGCCTCCGTTGAGCACTGCTCCCAGGCAGTGGGATCCAAGCGGGTCGGGGAGCTCCTCGCGGATCTGAGTCAGCAATTGTTGCTGCCGTCGGGCCTGCGATGTCAGGGACGCCAGGGTTTCCTGCTGGTGCATCAGGTCTCGAACGGAGCGGGGCTTGGCAGGCATGGATGCGAGATAGATTATTTCGATATTGACCGGGAGCACGCGGTGGTTCCGGTGCTTGATTGGAACCAGATAAACAACAATATGAACATTATCCTGCTTTCGAAGTTTTGCAAGGGCAAGAACAGCGTCGATTTCAGCGTGACTTCGGCCATGCTCTGGGTTGTGCCTGGTCTGGCCCTGTTTTCCGCTGCCCTGGTATGGGCGGGGTATTATTGGGGTTCACAGCAGGCCGGTGACCGGAGCATGGTGGCAACCGAGATCCGCAAGGTGCTCGATCTTGAGAAGCAGGATCTCGCCGAGGCGCAGAACGAACAGCGGGCACATCTGGATGCCCTGGCGCTGCGTATCGCTCAGTTGCAGGCACACCTGATGCGTCTGGATGCGTTGGGAGAGCGGCTTGTGGGCGTTGGCAAGCTGGACTCCAGCGAATTCGACTTTTCCACCGTGCCGGCCCAGGGCGGCTTGGCAGATGAGGATGGCACTTCCTCCAGTGCGCAGGACATCGTGGTTGATCTCGACCGCATCGGGCAGTTGCTCGCAGACCGCGAATCCAAGCTGACCATGCTGGAAACCCATTTGGCCAATCGCGAACTCATGCACGAGGCACTGCCATCCGGGCGTCCGGTCAACAAGGGCTGGATTTCCTCCGCCTATGGCAAACGGATCGACCCGATCAGCGGCAAGCGCCGCTTGCACCATGGTGTCGATTTCGCGGGCAAGGTCGGAACGCCGGTACACGCAGTGGCCGCTGGGGTGGTGGTCGAATCCGGAGAGGCGAGCGCCTATGGGAACCGGATCGAGATCAAGCACGCGGACGGGTACACCACTGTGTACGCGCACAACCAGAAGAATCTGGTAAAGGTCGGATCCATGGTCGCCAAGGGGGATGTGATCGCCCTTCTGGGCAATACCGGCCGCTCGACCGGGCCCCATGTCCACTTCGAGGTTCGCAAGCAGGGAAAGGTCGTCAACCCGGCACGCTTCATCCGCGCGCCCTGAACCCTGAATTCACCTATTGGTATCCCCCGGCCTGAAGGTATCCGGCGTTTGACCTTCATCGAGCCTCTGGTGCGTTATCATGCGCACTCTTCAAAGCCGTTCACGTAGGCTGATTGCATGTTCAACAAGTTGATGAAATGGTTGTTTGGCAGTCGCAATGATCGACTGGTCAAGCGTATGCGCAAGACGGTGGCCGGGATCAGTGGCCTCGAAGAGGAGATCGCTGCACTTGGTGATGCCGATCTGAGGGCCAAGACGGACGAGTTCCGCAACCGCATCGAACAGGGGGAGACCCTCGAGAGCCTCATGCCCGAGGCCTTTGCGGTCGTGCGGGAGGCGGGCAAACGCGTCCTCGAAATGCGGCATTTTGATGTGCAGATGATCGGCGGCATGGTGCTGAATCAGGGCAAGATCGCGGAGATGCGCACCGGTGAAGGTAAAACCCTGGTCGCCACCCTTTCCGCTTACCTGAATGCCCTGCCGGGAAAGGGCGTACACGTCGTGACGGTGAACGACTACCTCGCACGGCGGGACGCCGAGTGGATGGGGCGTTTGTATCACTTCCTCGGTCTCAGCACCGGCGTGATCAATTCCTCGGGCGGTATGGGGCCGGACAGTTCTTCCTATGCCTTCGATCCCGATTACGAGGACGACGGCCAGGGCGGCTTCCTGCATCTCAAGCCGGTTACCCGTCGCGAGGCCTATGACTGCGACATCACCTACGGAACGAACAACGAATTCGGTTTCGATTACCTGCGCGACAATATGGCCTTTACCGCACAACAGCGGGTGCAGCGACGTTCGTATGCGATCGTGGACGAGGTCGACTCGATCCTGATCGACGAGGCGCGCACCCCGCTGATCATCTCGGGGCCGGCTGAGGACAGTTCCGAGTCGTACATCAAGGTGAACAACATCCCGGGACAGTTGACCCGCCAGGATCCGATCACCAACGACGAGGGCAAGCCGGACTACGGCCCCGGCGACTACGCCGTTGACGAGAAGGCAAAGCAGATCTTTCTCAGCGATCAGGGACACGAGCAGGTCGAAAACCTGCTCATCGAACTGGGTATGCTGGACGCGGAACAGAGCCTGTACGACCCTTCCAACATCATGCTGATGCACCACGTCATGGCCGCACTGCGGGCGCATGTGTTGTTTCAGCGCAACGTGGATTACATCGTGCGCGATGGCCAGGTCGTCATCGTGGACGAATTCACCGGTCGTACCATGCCGGGCCGTCGTTGGTCGGAAGGCCTGCACCAGGCGGTCGAGGCCAAGGAGGGGGTGCCGATCCAGCAGGAAAACCAGACCCTGGCCTCGATCACCTTCCAGAACTACTTCCGGTTGTACGACAAGCTGTCCGGCATGACCGGCACGGCCGATACCGAGGCGTTCGAGTTCCAGCAGATCTACGCGCTCGAGGTAGTGGTGATCCCGCCCAACAAGCCCACCCTGCGGGACGATCAGACCGACCTCATCTATCTGACTGAGAACGAGAAGTTCGATGCCATCATCAAGGATGTCCGCGACTGCCATGAGCGTGGCCAGCCGGTCCTGGTGGGTACCGCCTCGATCGAAGTCTCCGAACGGGTGTCGGAGCTGCTTGACAAGGCCTCCGTCCCACATCAGGTGCTGAATGCCAAGCAGCATGAGCGTGAGGCCCTGACCGTGGCCGAGGCGGGCCGCCCCGGTGCCGTCACCATCGCGACCAACATGGCCGGTCGCGGCACCGACATCGTGCTCGGCGGCAACCTCGAGGTGGAGATCACCCAACTCGGATCGGATGCCGATGAACAGCGGATCGAGGCGCAGCGCCAGGAGCATGCCCAGCGTCACGCGCAGGTGCTGGAGGCCGGGGGTCTGCGTGTGGTGGGTACCGAGCGACACGAGTCGCGGCGGATCGACAACCAGCTGCGCGGCCGCTCCGGCCGTCAGGGCGACCCGGGTTCCTCGCGTTTCTATCTCTCCCTGGAAGACAGCCTGATGCGGATCTTCGCCTCCGACCGGGTGTCGGGGCTGATGCAGAAGCTCGGCATGCAGGAGGGTGAGGCGATCGAGCACCCCTGGGTGAACAAGGCGATCGAGAATGCCCAGCGCAAGGTCGAGGGACGCAACTTCGATATCCGCAAGAACCTGCTCGAGTACGACGATGTCGCCAATGACCAGCGCAAGGTCATTTACGCCCAGCGCGATGAGTTGATGGAGACCAACGACATCTCCGAAACCATCGAACAGCTGCGCGAAGAGGTCTTGAACAACACCATCGATCAGTTCATTCCGCCGCAGAGCCTGGAAGAGCAATGGGACGTGCCCGGCCTGACCGAAACGCTGAAGGAGGAGTTCGCGCTGGAACTGCCTATCCAGCAGTGGTTGGACGAGGATGACGAGTTGCATGAAGAGCCCCTGCGTCAACGTATCCTGGATGAACTGCTGGCGGTCTACCGGGCGAAAGAGGAACAGGCCGGCAGCGAGCAGATGCGTTATATCGAGAAAGAGGTGATGTTGTATACACTCGATACGCAGTGGAAGGAACACCTCGCCGCGATGGATTACCTGCGCCAGGGCATCCACCTGCGTGGCTACGCGCAGAAGAACCCCAAGCAGGAGTACAAGCGGGAGGCATTCGAGATGTTCACCCGCATGCTCGACTCGATCAAGACCGAGGTGGTCGGGATACTGAGCAAACTGCAGCTTCAGGCGCCCCCGCTGATGCCGGAGCCGGCCGTCGACCCGAGTCAGTTCGAATTTCAGCATGAGGAGTTCACTGGCCTGGGCGGGGAAAAAGCTGCGCCGCCGGAAGAGTCGGCGCCTGCTGAAGCGCAGCAACCCTTTGTGCGGAGTGATCGCAAAGTGGGTCGCAACGAGCCTTGTCCCTGTGGCTCCGGCAAAAAATACAAGCACTGCCACGGCAAGCTGAACTGATGAGCGGGCGGCTGTCGTTCGAACTCGAAGCCGGTGCCGCGCATCCGGTACCCGGGTTCCGGCTTGCAACGGCAGCTGCGGGAATTCGTTACCGGGAGCGCGATGATCTTTGCCTGATCGAACTCGCACCCGGGTCGTCCACGGCGGCGGTTTTCACCACGAATCGTTTCTGTGCCGCTCCGGTGGTGGTGGCGCGGGAGCACCTGCAGAGGGACCCGGCGCGCTACCTGTTGATCAACTCCGGCAATGCCAATGCGGGTACCGGCGACAATGGCCTGCACGCCGCGCGCGAGACCTGTCGCGCCGTGGCTGTGGTGACCGGCTGCGGGGACAGCGAGGTGTTGCCGTTCTCGACCGGTGTTATCGGCGAAGACCTTCCCCTGGAGCCCTTCGAGCTTGCAATGCCGGGTCTGGTAGAGGGTCTCCGGGAAGACGCATGGGGCAGAGCAGCCCGGGCCATCATGACCACGGACACGCGTGCCAAGCAGTGTAGTTGCAGCGTCGAGCTTTCGGACGGACGGGTGACCCTGAGCGGTATTGCCAAGGGCTCGGGGATGATTCATCCGGACATGGCCACGATGTTGGCCTTTGTCGCCACTGATGCCGCGATACCGGCCGCGTTGTCGCAGAAGATGCTGCAGGCGTCCGTTGAACCATCGTTCAACAGTATCACCGTGGACGGGGATACCTCGACCAACGATGCCTGTGTGCTCATGGCCAGCGGTGCGTCCAATGTATCGGTAGATCTGACCCCTGAGGACACTGAACGCTTCCAGGCGGCGCTGGATGCGGTCTGCATGTATCTCGCGCGCGAAATCGTACGTGATGGTGAAGGGGCGACCCGACTGGTGGATGTGCGCGTCGAAGGTGCGCGCACCCTTGAAGAGGCACGTGCGGTCGGATTCACCGTGGCGCATTCACCCCTGGTGAAGACCGCTTTGTTTGCAGCCGACCCGAACTGGGGCCGGATTCTTGCGGCGGTCGGTCGTTCCGGCGTGGATATCGATCTCGACATCGTCGAGATCTACCTGGACGATGTCTGCATTGTCAGTAATGGGGGTAGGGACGGGGCCTATCGCGAGGAAGAAGGGCAACGGGTGATGGACCAGCCGGCTTACACCATCCGCGTGCAGCTCGGGATGGGAGAGGTCGATACCACGGTGATCACCTGTGACCTGTCCTACGACTACGTCAAGATCAACGCGGAATACCGCTCCTGAGCATGTCAGCGACCGTACATGTCGCGGCGGGGGCGCTCGTGGATGCGCAGGGAAAGATACTCCTCGCCAAACGGCATGACGAATCCCACCAGGGAGGGCTTTGGGAGTTTCCCGGAGGAAAGATCGAGCCTGATGAATCCGGCGAAGCGGCGCTATACCGTGAACTGCATGAGGAACTCGGGATCCAGGTCCGCTCCTCGCGCCTGTTGATCCGGATCTGCCACCAATATCCTGATCTGGAGGTCGTGCTGCATGTCCATCGCGTCGACCACTGGCAAGGTGAGCCACACGGCCGTGAGGGACAGCCCTTGGCCTGGGTTTCTCCGTCGGGGTTGGATGACTATCCCATGCCGGCAGCTGACCGGCCCGTGGTCAGAGCACTGCAGTTGCCTGACAGCTATGTAATCACCCCGCCACGGATCGACAGTTCGAAACATTTTTTGCAGCGACTCGACCGTTTGCTGGCAGACGATATTCGTCTGTTTCAGTATCGCGTCTTCGATATCGGGGATTCGGAGCCCCTGGCATTGTTTCAGGAAGTCGCTGCATATTGCCGCGAGGCGGGTGCCATGGTCATGCTGAACGCGGACTTACCCTACGCGGACCAGTTGCATTCGGATGGCCTGCATCTCAGCGGCAGACAATTGCATACCTGCGACAGGCGACCTTCGGGTTACCGATGGGTGGCGGCTTCCTGCCATACGGCCGAGGATCTGCGTAAGGCTGAAGCGCTTGCGCTGGATTTCGCGGTTGTCTCTCCGGTGTTGCCCACGCGGAGCCATCCGGATGCCCAGCCAATTGGCTGGAAAGGGTTCTCTGAACTGGTTGGAGATGCCGGAATTCCGGTGTTTGCATTGGGCGGAATGAACGCAGGAGTGCTGACCGAGGCATGGGCCGCAGGGGCGCAGGGGGTCGCGGGTATTCGGGGGTTCTGGAACGATGAATCGATTTAACCGCTATCTTGTTTTTTACGTGATTCTGGGAGTCGGGCTGGTGCTTGCCTGGTCCCAGGTGGGACGCCGCGCGCAACTTGCGCAAGCGACCGAGGTGATGGTTATGACCACCGAGGAGGATTGCCGCGCGCACGCCGCCCCCTGTGCCGCATACGCGAAGAATTTCGCCCTGGTTGCCGGGCCGCGAACCGATGGCAGTGGATTGCTGCTGGTGGGGGAAAAACTGCCATCCGGCATGCAGGTGGAAGTGGCACAGCTGGATGCCCAGGTAAGATTGATGCCCGTGCCCCTGCTGCGCTCCGCAGGGAAGCAACGCTGGTTCGTGGAGATGGCCCCGGACGCTGCGCGGCTGCGTGTAAATCTTACCCTGGCTGAAAGTCAGTGGATCGCGGAGTACCCGCTTCAGTGATCACCTTCGGATAGGGGCGGGGCCGGTTCCTCTGCCGGAATACGGCGTTCTTCCTCCAGCCATTCGCCGAGGTCGATCAGGCGGCAACGTTCCGAGCAAAAGGGCCGCCAGCGCGACTCGTTGCTCCAAACCACGGGCTGCGAGCACGTGGGGCAGGCGACCTTTGTCGGTGGTTTTCTCATATGATGCTGACGTTGAGTTCGAAGGTGACACTCCGTTCGGTCTGAGCGGGGTGTTCCAGGTCCCGATTCTCCATGAAGCGGATATTGAAGCGGTGCTTGCCGCCACTGATCTCGGCATAAAGCTGTTCGTCAGCTGCGATCCGGACCTGAACCATCTGGGCGGAGGCGCCTGAGGGCAGGTTCTGGTGATAAAAACCGCCGCTTGCCAGACGGTCGTTGAAAGTGGTGCTGTGGCGTATCAGGCCGAGCAGCAGTTCCACTGCCTCATTTACCGGTGCGACTTCGTTGCGCCAGTCATCGAACTGCAGCAGCCTTTCGGTGTGGGGCTGTGACAACCAGTAGTGCAGCTGGGGGAGGTCGAAATCAAAACCACCTCCGGGAATGGCGCTTCGCTGCAGTACCGCGTTGAGGAATTCGTTTTTCCTGAGGGAATTGCCGAGCTGTCCCTGTATCCCCTGCAGGCTTGTTTGCACTTGTTTTAGGTTTTGCAGGATATGTTGTAGCCGGTGGTGGTCCACGTTTGGCACGCTGGCCATGCGTGAAAGCGACACCCGGTAGCGGTCCATCTCCTTCAGCAACTCGGACTTGATATCTGCTCTCGCGAGTACGGCCGCGATATCGAGCAATGCCCGGAGGGCTGAGCGCGCGTGCCAGGCATTCTCGTGCGGCAGGTGATAGTCGAACTGTTCGAACAGGTGCTCGAGGCGCAGCATGGTGCGACATTTTTCGTTCAGCGGTTGCTCGAAATTGATACTGGAATCAGGCACGCGGGAATCCGGATAGTGGATAGCCTGAGCATTTTCCGTCAGGTCTGCCGGCAGGTAAAGGACCGCACCTGTTTGCAGATCCGGACACTGGTTCGCACAAGCCGTTATATTCAGGCGCCAACCAGGTTCCGGTAGTAACGGTCAAGCGCTTTCACCTCACTTTCAAGTTGTGCAGCATCGCCGTCGTTGAGCACCACGTCGTCGGCGATTGCCTGCCTTTGGGTACGTCCGGCTTGGGCATTGAGTGCCTGCCGGGCCTCGCTGGCGGAACTGCCATCACGACGCATCAGGCGCTCCAATTGGCGGGCCTCCGGGGCGTCCACCAGCAGGACACGGTCCAGATCCCAGTCGTTACCGCTTTCCACAAGCAGCGGAATGACCACAATAACATAATGGGTATGAAGCTTCTCCAGGCGTCGGGTGACCTCTTTGCGTATGGCCGGGTGGAGTATTGCCTCGAGAGCGCGTCGCTCATCCGGGTGCTCGAAGATCCGTGCACGTAGCTGGCGGCGATCGAGGCTGCCGTCCGGGAGCAGGATGGCGGGACCAAAGTGTTGTGCAATCTGCTGCAATGCAGGGGTGCCAGGTTCGACCAGTTCGCGGGCAATGAGGTCCGTGTCGATGACGGGGGCCCCGAGTGCGGCGAAAAGCCGGCTGACCGTCGTTTTGCCGCTGGCGATCCCCCCGGTGAGGGCGACTTTCAGCACGATCTGGTGGGCAATGCGGATAATTCTGTAACGCTCAGAGCCGCTGTGCGAGTACGAATCAAGGCGCGTTTTGAAGGCAATGGCTGGCCCCTTGGCAAGAAACGCAACGTAGAGTCGTGCTCGCGCAGCGGCTCCCGAAGGGCCGCGGCACAAGCGTCGTGAGCTGCGTTGTAGTCCTTGGAAAGGGCCTGCCATTCCCTGCGGACTTCGCCTTGCCCACAACGCTTGTGCCACGGCTGAGCATTACAGAATTATCCGCATGGCCCACTAGGCGAGTCCCGAGAGTTGCAGGTAGGCCTGGTTGATCTGTTCTCCCCAGAACAGGGCGATCAATCCCCCGATGATCAGGTAGGGCCCGAACGGTATGGGGAGCTGGTGATCCCGGCCTTTCAGGACAACCAGGGAGATCCCTATCAGGGCGCCCGAAAACGAGGACAGGAGAATGATTTGCGGCAGCATCTGCCAGCCCAGCCAGGCACCGAAGAGTGCGAATAGTTTGAAATCGCCGTACCCCATGCCCTCCTTGCCGGTGAGTACCCTGAACAGCTGAAATATCAGCCAAAGGCTCGCGTAGGCTGCGGCGGCACCGATCACCGCGTCGCCCAGGCTCACAAACTGCCCGTCCAGGTTGACCAACAGGCCCAGCCATAACAGGGGAAGTGTCACCTGGTCCGGCAGTAGCTGTTCGTCGATGTCGATGACTGCCAGTACGATCAGGCCCCAGACGAGCATGCTTACAGCAATCCCTTCCCAGTTCAGACCCCAGCGGTAGACCACCGCAACGGTCAACAGTGCGGTCAACAATTCGACCAGTGGGTAGCGAATCCCGATACGGGTTCCGCAGGCGCTGCAGCGACCCCGCAACAGCAACCAGCTCAGAACGGGGATATTCTCCCAGGCCCGGATGTCGTGTCCGCAGGAGGGGCAGCGGGAGCCTGGTGAGATCAGGTAGTCGAGCCCGAACCAGCGGTTCGGTGGTGGTGTGTGTTCCCGTTCTTCGGCCTCGGCACAGGCCGCTGCAAACTCTGCGTGCATCCTGCGCGGCAATCGCAGGATAACCACGTTCAGAAAGCTGCCGATGGCCAGTCCGAACAGGGCAGCCACAAGCAGCTGAAATTCGAGCGTGAGGATCATTGCAATGCCTAAGTGGTCAGGTAGGCGTCAGCCGACAACAGCGCCCATCTGGAAGATCGGCAGGTACAGCGCGACCACCAGGCCACCGATCAGGGTGCCCAGGATGACCATGATCAGCGGTTCCAACAGACTGCTGAGCGCATCGACCGCGTTGTCGACCTCTTCCTCGAAGAAGTCGGCCACCTTGGAGAGCATGTCGTCCAGCGAGCCCGATTCCTCACCAATGGCGACCATCTGGATCACCATGTGTGGGAACAGCCCCTGTTGGCGCATGGTCAGTTCCAGCGACTGGCCGGTGGCCACGTCGTCGCGCATCGCCAGTACCGCTTTCTCGTACACCGAGCTGCCGGTGGCACCGGCGACCGACTGGAGTGCCTCCACCAAGGGGACACCGGCGGTGAACATGGTTGCGGTGGTGCGGCAGAAGCGGGCCAGGGCCGCCTTGTGCAGGATGTTGCCGATGACCGGGGCCTTCAACAGCAGGTTGTCGAGCACCTCACGAAACTTTCGTGACCGCTTCCAGAAATTGCCCAGCAGGAAGCCGATACCGACCGCGGCCCCAAGCACTGCGAACCACCAGGCGGCGACAAAATCCGACATCGCGATGACGACCTGGGTGAACGCCGGCAGGTCGGCACCGAAGCTGCTGAACAGGTCCTTGAACTGCGGTATGACGAAAATCATGATGACTGCAGTGATCACGATGGCAACCAGAATGACGGCAGCCGGATAGAACAGGGCCTTTTTGATCTTTGCCTTGAGCGACTCGGTCTTTTCCTTGTAGGTCGCGATCTTGTCCAGCAGCGTCTCGAGCACACCGGCCTGCTCGCCGGCCTGAACCAGGTTGCAGAACAGGTCGTCGAAGTACAGCGGATACTTGCGCAGGGCATCCGTAAGCGTGGAGCCACCCTCCACGTCGGACTTGATCGCCAGGAGCATGTCCTGCATCGAGGGGTTCGCATGTCCCCGCCCGACGATATCGAAGGCCTGCACCATGGGAACCCCCGCGGCCATCATGGTGGCCAGCTGGCGGGCGAAGATCGCGATGTCCTTGGTGGTGATCTTCTGTTTTCTTGGAGCAAAAAGTGGATTGGCTTTTTTCTTCACCTTCAGCGGGGTGATGCCCTGGCGCCGCAGCTCCGCCTTGGCCGAGGCCACGCTGGCCGTGCGTGTTTCGCCCTTGACGCGTTTACCATTCGGGTCCGTACCTTCCCAGGCAAAGACATCGGCTTTGTCGGCGGTTTCTTTCGCTTTAGCCATCGTTCCCGTCAGTCTTTGGTTACGCGGTTGAGTTCTTCAAGGCTGGTGACGCCGGCCTTGACCTTGCGCAGACCGGAGGTCCGCAGGTCCTCGATGCCTTCCGAGTTGGCCTGTTGGCGCAGCTCCATGGCGTTGGCATCCTCCATGATCAGTTTTTCCATCTGCTCGCTGATCGGCATGACCTCGAAGATGCCGACCCGGCCTTTGTAACCGTTGGTGCAGCGACTGCACCCCACCGCCTTGTACACCTTCCAGTCACCCTCGAGATCGGCTTCGGAGAAACCCTCGCGCAGCAGGGCGTCTCGTGCCAGATC
>Ga0180435_10005715_pt1 | contig 12048 bp, 13 predicted proteins | sample SS_ome_3_FD_132467 | JGI IMG/M metagenome (GOLD analysis project Ga0180435, IMG submission 132467) | Hypersaline lake sediment archaeal communities from the Salton Sea, California, USA - SS_3_S_1 metaG | ecosystem: Environmental > Aquatic > Non-marine Saline and Alkaline > Hypersaline >...
CGGAGGGCCGGGTGGCCCACCATTCATGGTGGGTTTCTCTTGGCTCGCTTCCCTCTGATCCTGTTGACTAATCTACAACAAAAGATAACCCCGGCTTGCGCCGGGATCAATTATTATGGCGGGCAATAATTGACGGAATTAGAACCTGGATCGAAGGAGATATTGAGCGACGACTCACTTTCCCAGATATTCGGTAAGAGCCAATACCATCGGAATATTGGTTCACCAGGTGAGCGACGGAGGCTCGTTCTCGCCGAAATTCGTCCTGCAATCCGTGATTGCCTTCCAGAAGCCTCGTCCAGAAATCTTGGTGTCACTGAAGCACGTACCAGCGATACAAGCCTGCTCAAAGCTGGCGTCTTCCAGGTTTCCACTTCTGAACTCCGCGTCTCTCAAGGATGCGCAATCGAATTTCGTGCTTTCATACTTACATTGGTAGAAGACGGCTCCGTTTAAATACGCTGACATAAAGGTTGTTCTCGTCAATACGCACCCTTCGAAAACACAGCGCTGTAGATTAGCTCGGCTTAGATCGGCACCGGTTAGATCGCAGTCAACGAAGACAGTCTCGGACAGATCACTGCCGAACAGCTGAGTGTCAACTAGCTTCGTATCACGCATGGTTGTACGATCCAATCTGCTGTTTGACAGATTCAATCCCGACAAGACCGCGTTGTCTAGGCGTGGCGTGCTGGCATTGATGCGGGACAGCTCGAATATCATTTGGCGTTTGCAATCCATCGAATCGGCGTCGCTCTCTTCTTTGATCTCAAGCAGATCCAGCTGCAACTCGTACGGAGTTCGTCTCTCCATGAAGAGCGCCTTCTTGATCATGACTAGAAGGAAGACTAGTATCAGAAACTCTAGTGTCAGACCGATGAGCTCTATGGTCAATCCTTCGCCGATCTCAGCAGGATCCGGTTCGAACAGATCGCTAAACCCGAAGAAAAGTACCGACATGATTATAGCCAATACAACTAGTACAATCGCTACATACTTGAAGTATCCGAAATCGAATCCCCTGAACTGACGAGAACCTTCAATCATCGAGTCAACTCCATTTGTTGATCCTGCCGATGAATGACCTCTAACGGCAGTAATACTTTATTCTGATCCGCTTGATGATCATCGCCAAAACCATGACTCCGAGAGCTAGCGCAGCAAAACAACCCATGGCCCAAATTGCTCTGTTTGCTGCCCGATTACGAGATTCATAACTGGCTTTGTCGAAGTCCTTTAATAGTCTATCGAGTGAATCCAAAGCCGCTTGCGCGTTAGTAGCGGCTTTGGCGATTGCAGGAGCTCTCTCGGTACGAATGCGGTCAATTCGTTTGAAGCGATCTCGTCGATCTATCACAGACTCTAGATCCCAGTTCGCGACAGTTTCCCTTACCTCGTCGATGAGAACCAAAGTCAATGAATGAACCCGTGTTACGGATTCCATTGTCCCAGGTAGTAGCTCTGGAGGGGGGGAGAGCTCGCTGATCATGGCCCGCTCCTCGCGTAGTGTAGTTTCCCATTCATCCAATAGTAGGAGGATGCCTGTACGAATTGAGTCAACACGCATGTTGTGTTCGTAGAGTAGTGTTAGCTTATCCAAGGCCATATCGAGAGCCAGCTGATTGCCAGAACTCGAAAACCAGCCCTCGGAGTAGGCCTCCATAGAGGTCTTGAGTCCGTCGAGATACCACCTCCGTTCAAATGACGTATCGGGCATCTCCGAAGTGTCATCCGTTTCTCGAATATTGTCATACAGACAGTATCCCGAAATGCCCATGAAGCAGACTGTGAGTGACAGTGTGGAGAACAAACCAACTGCAGTTTTGGTGAATCGATCGAGTAGGATCTTATCGTGACCGTTTACTTGAGTCAACATAACTCCATGGCTTTGCCTGCCTATTCAACCTTATCTCTCTTCTCGAGATTGTGCCTGCCGCACAAGAGCTGGATATTCTCAGCCGTGGTCGACGATCCCCCCTTCGAGTAGGGCACAATATGGTCGAAATGCAGGTTTTCGGTTGAGCCACACTTTGCACACATCCCTTGATCTCGTTTGTAGACCTCGATCTTAACAGATGCTGGTATCACTCGCCCAGGATTTGGAGTGTCAATCTCATTGTTAGGGATTGGAGCCCCATCTGAAGTCAACTCAAGCTTGAACTTGAATACCTTTCTTCCCTCGGACTCCTCAGTCCAGGAGTCGATCAATCGGAAGAACCCGTTGTATGACCAAATCCCTGCCTTAATCTTCTCATAGACTCTGACGATGTCGGGGGGGCAGTTCCCGGACATGTGATCTTGTGCTACTTTGTGGAATTTGCCGTTTTCGGTGAGGCCGCCTGATGGAGTGAACTCAGGCTGATCAACTGTCTTCGGATCGGGCTGTCCTTGTCTTCTCGGATTGTCGTGACCTTCATAGATAATGGTCTTGCCGTCATCTTCTACTCTGTCAGCATAGGGAGCATTTGGTCTTAGAGACATTAGAATCACCGAGTAGTCCCTTCCTCCGAGCCGGAAGTTCATACCACGCTGAAGACTCGCATTCTCCCTCTGGCACATTTCCAGGTATGAGATAATCTCGTTTGCCACTTCTTGCACCCTCAGTTGGCCGGCAGGGCTTCGTCCCTAGCTTGAATATGCACTATCAAGCACTTGCTTGAAATCTTCATCATTCCAGTATCGTTCGAAGTAGTGTTTCTTGTTCAGGATTACCGTGGCGTACGGTTTGTTCTTGAGTAGCGCCCTTAGCTGATCGAGCATGTCCTGCTTTCTATTCTCCAGCATAGCGTAAATGCATGCTAGATTATACTTGGCGTCGAATTGCTCGTAATCGTTTGTGGCCCACCTAGCACCCAATAGAACAGAGGCTTCAGCCTCAATCAGCCTTTTCATCCTCTTCAACATCGCACCTTTGTAAATGTACAACCGTGCACGGGTGTTGGGGTCTATCTCATCAGGCAATAGAGCTATTGCATTTCCATACGCTCTGAGTGACTCCAGGTTGGCCTTCGAGCCCTCTCGCGAGTTGGCGTATGCAACTGCCATTAGGAAGTATACTCGCCACTTCCCATCATCAAAGTCTATATACTTTTGGTAGTACGCTGCAGCTTGTGACCATTCGTTGGTCACGGTGTGTCCGTTTGCCAGCTCAAGGTAAAGTTCTGGATTGGCGCCAGTGTCTGCATCGAGGCCAACTCTTAACTCCCTCATCTCGCTTAGGATATCCCGTATTGACTTCTGAATGTCTTCGGCATTCTGTACAACTTCAGAGCCAGAGACCAGGCTTTCTATGGTTACGTTGCCGGCGTCCATAGTTTTCGATAGTTGATTTTGAAGTCTATCGATCTCCTTTTGCTGCCACTGCTCCTTCATGGCAGAGTCTTCCTCGACCTGCTGGCGCCTTTCGTTGGCGATCTTTACTCGTTCCTCAATCACATTTATGCGATCTGTATAGGTCGTTCTCCATATCCCAAAGAGACGTACCAACAGTGCCAACAAGCCCAAGCTCACCGCAGCGCCAACGAACGTGAATACAGGTTCGTACTCAGACATCCAGTTGGGCACACTTGAAATCACATCCTGTTCCCCCCCCGAGCTAGAGTCAGATATCACGATCCTACCCCCAAACTATTTGGCTTCGTTTTCGATGTCACGAATCGACTGTTTGTCAGAAGTCTTCCATGCGCTCAGGCCGTTTGTGTTGCCCCCCCGGACTACTCCAGCTGCGGTGCTAGGGCTCTTGAACTCGTAGTCTCTTGTGAAAGCATACCGGTTTTTGACGGGCTTGAGTACACCCTGATCTGCTAGACGTTCTCGGATTTTTTTGATAGTTACTGCCGATGGTCGATGCGTTAATACGGCCTCGGAGTCCTTGAAGACTTCAAACCCGTTGACGGTGCGCCTACCCATTGCGACCAAGCCCTTTATTTTGCAGTAGAATACTCTCTTGTCGTCAGGCGACGGTGCCTCAGCGACGCTAAACGCATCTATCCCGAGAATCGGGAGCAATTGATAGATCTTCTCGAGAAAGACTTCCATCTCCGCCGCATCGGATTCAGGCAGGCGGCTTGAACTACCTTGAGAGTTTTCCAGCGAGGTTCGAGCGATTTCTTGCCCTCTTTCGATCAGTCGCCCTTCAAGAAACCTGATGTGAGCCTTTGTGAGGTTTTCATCCTTACTTGTGAATACAACACATCGTTCCCACCAGGACAAGTTCTTCAATTGCGACTTTATGCGATTGTGGACCACTTCAGCTTCGCCTACGTAGGTCATGGGCTCTCCCACATCCGCGCCGTCACCTGACAGGACATATACGCCCGGATTCTTGAGTTCTGCTCTGGACAGAAGATCGTCGATCTGAGTTCTAGGACATGCCAGAGCTTTTCCCGTCCAGTTAGAGATTTCTGCTGTTCGCAGTCCCTGAGGAGTTCCGTTTACTAGGAAGATCTTGATGGTAGACGGCTGCACTGCTATCCCCTTGTTGCAGGTAGGTTTTCGCACAATGAAGTGAATTTGGAGTACACTGTCAACGGTACGCTCGGAGAAATCGTCGACGCTGTGATCCGTTGGATCGCATTGATTGCTTGTGCGACATTCTCGATGCCGACATATTGAATCCATGAGTGACCAACCTAGCGACCGCGAACTACACAAGCTCTTTGATCTCTTTCTAGACCTCTTGACGAAAGAAGATTCTGCTTTCCGATACAGAATGAAACTGAGTAGAAAGGAGATGACTCTGTTTCTCGATTCTGCCCAAGAAGACTGGCTGAGACTGTACGAGCACGAAGGGACAGGCCTTTTGCAGGTCCTCATGAGAGGAGTTGATCAGCGACTGGAGATTGTCGTGCCCGATGAGATCGATTCCGAGCAGGACATTATGGAACTTCTAGGCAGCCTCACAAAGGCTGACGCCGATATGACTCCTGCAGAAAAGGACGAAGTGAGTAAGATCTTCAGCGGACGGGCGATACCGGTCTTGCTCTCTTTGCGCTGTATGCAAGTTCTCTTCACTTGTCTAATTCGCCACCAAGCAAGCATCCCGAAGCTCATCGAACGTTCCAAGAAGGGAGATTTCGATTCGTTCTTCAAACTGTTGATGCTGGATAGTGTGTTCCTCTATGCACCCTGGGCAAAGGCGATGATTATACAGGCCGAACTTACCCAGGATCTGAAATTCAAGAGCGAGCTTGCGAAGGCTTTGGAGCCACGGCCCGGATTCTGGGACCTCACTAAGGAACGAGACAAAGTTGCTTTGCTCCTTATGATAATGCTAGGCTTTGCTGAGACGTCTCTGGAGATCTGGGCAGACTTCCTAACTCAGCACAATCTTCCTGATTTGGACAATGCAAAGACGATTTCAAGAAGATGCAAAGAACTAGGCTTTTGGGAACGCAAGCCCTACCCCAAGCGCCGCAACGATATCGCCCGATAGACCCTCCTAATCTGCGATATTCATTCGCATAACGACCAAAGCCGCAGAATAATCTAGGTTCACCAGACCCGTTCAATACCCCAGTCGGTCTTAGATTACGGGGGTATGAGAACAGCTCGCAAACAACCTGGCCACCTGGCAATTGGTCCAATTGAAAACGACGAACAGCTCCATCGACTGTGCGCTGTGATCCGGCTCTTGGCAGAGTGGGATCGGAAGAGTCGGCAATCAGGAACCACCACGGATGGTCGGGCGAAGCGGGCAAAGACACGGGCACCGAAGACGTGTCAATCCATAAAAACCCCAATACAGGAGGGTCACGATGTTTGACTCAGTTCTTGTAGACTTGAAGCTGTTGGACAGCGACAACGCTGCCAAGGCAAGCGCGGACGTCACTTTTGACACCGCATTTGGCGAACTCACACTGTCACGGTTGCGCGTGATTGACCAGGAAGGCAAGGAAGTGTGGGTAGCGTTTCCCGACATTCGCTACCAGGACAGGGAAACGAATGAGTACAGATCCATCAAGGTCATCTTGCCGAGTATGAGGCTAAGGAAGGCCATCAGCAACGCAGTGATCGACAAGTACGCGGAGGCTATTGCGAGTGCTGGATAGTCACTCCGCACAAAATCCCACTTCCAGGTTGGTCACTCCTGAAGTGGGGGGCGAACGGCAAAGGCCAGGGGATGCTTCATCCCCTTTGCCGGTGCCCGTGCCGCAGGGGACCCGGCGGGACTTTGTCTCGCCGGGCTGCGGCCCCAAAAGTGACCGGGCCGAAGGCCCGTCTTCTTCCTCTTCTTCTTTTCTTGACTCTTATAAGAATAATCGAAACAGCTTCTGCGGATCGTGGTCAGTAATTGGGCGAATTGATGAGGGCGGTCGCAAGTACGCCCAGGTCGTCAGGCTAGGATGTAAGAGGTGGAGCTGTCCTGTTTGTGGACCTAAGAGAGCCAGGCAGCTCAGGCACGCTATCATTAACGCCGCACAAAGAAATGAGCTCAGGCGATTCCTCACACTAACTCTGGATCCGAGATCCTGCGAGGCAAGTGAGTCGGTCGTGTACGTGAGAAAGTGTTGGAACAAGCTTCGGACCTACTTGAAGCGCAAATACGATGAGTCAATCACGTTTATTACAGTTCTAGAACTACAGAAGTCGGGATATGCGCATCTTCACATTCTTGTGGATCGATATATTCCGCAACAATGGATTCAATCCTCATGGCAGAAGATAGGAGGTGGCCTATTTGTAAATATCAAGTTTGTAGATATCCATCGCATTGCTGCTTATTTGTCAAAATACCTGACAAAAGAATTGCTCCTGAACCAATTCAAGCCAGGTACAAGACGCTTTACCACTTCGAGAAACATAAAGCTTCTCGAAAAAGCTGTTAAGGGCACCTGGAGTCTAATTAGGAGATCAATCGAAAACATCAAACCGGAGGTAGCTCGTGAAAAAGTCACAGAGTTTTTCGATCAGAATGGATTATTGCAGTGGTTTCGCTTCGAAATCGCTCAGTAATCGCAATCGCCAACATACGTTACGTTACGTAAGGAGTCGCAATGTCTGAGGAAATGAGCAAATCAATTCCCTGCTTGCTTTGCGGTCGAATGCTAAAAGTGAAGCAGACCAAGAGAGATAAACCGTATTTATCATGTGGGATATGTGGAACGCAAGTGTTTGTGAGATTCAAAGATGGAATACGCAAGCTGCGAAGACTTCAGCGAGATCTAGGCTCTGGCATGGCCGACCTTGTTGCTCATCAAGACAGTATGACAGAGATATTGAGCACAGTCTCCACGCTTAGGGAGCTGGAAGACCAGCTCCAACAGGCAAAGGAGAGCAAGTCCTTCGCGCAGATGGTATTTGGAGATGGCGATCACGATGCTGCCGAAAGGGCTCTTGAAGGTGCCATAAGGAGAACAAGAAGGAGGTTAACAAGGCTGAGAGGCAACCTGACATCGTAGGTATTCGCATGACACCTATTGTCCTAACTAAACGTTGACCGATATGAGGTGGGTCTGTATTTTTCCGTATGGATGTACTTGCTTGTCAGCTTGACTCCGAAACGCAATAGCAATCATGGTATCGCCCAGGGAGACCTTTCATTGGATGCTTAGCATAGGTATTGCTTCGTTGTCAGGCGTGCCCACGAGTCTTGCTGACAATCAAGAGATTATACCTGTTTGCTCGTCACTGTTGACATTCAAGGAAGCGCTCTGTTTTCATGGCTGCGTCTTATCCAACTAAGATGGCACTCGCATTTAGAAGCGGGAACAAATGTGCCAACCCAGCGTGTGGATGCGTACTAACTGAGGCGGCGCAGAAGGGTGACAAAGTGGCCGTAATTGGAGAGGCTGCACACATTGCAGGAGAGAAGCCATCTTCTCCGAGATATGATCCTAACATGACTGATCAGGAACGTAATGGATATCCCAATCTGATTTATATGTGCCCCAACTGTCACAGTACCATCGATACGCTGGTTGAGGATTATCCGACTGAGCTGCTTCTTCGTATGAAATCTGAGCACGAGAATAAGGTAATGGAGTCGATCGAAGCCAGTTTCGCTGAGGTTGGCTTTCCAGAACTGGAGATTGCAGCTAGCGCGGTGTCTGAGCAAATCCTGCCTTCGAGTGAGAATGACTATACTGTTCTTGATCCAGAGGCCAAGATCGCCAAGAATGGGCTTTCTTCAGCCTCTAAGAAAATCGTAACGATGGGATTGGCACTGTCTAGAGAGGTCTCCGAGTTCGTGGCCTATGTTGTGCAAGATGACCCAGGCTTTCCGGACAGATTGAAATCGGGTTTTCTGACCGAGTATTATCGGCTGGTTAGCGAGGGTGTCTCCGGTGATGAGCTCTTCGATATGATGTGTCAGTTTGCACAGCGAGGAATCGTTGGTCAGGCTAAGAAAGCCGCCGGCTTGGCTCTACTTTGCTATCTATTTGAGAAGTGTGAGGTTTTTGAGAAGTGATCTTGCCCACCAAGCACATAAGTGTAGATCAGAGTATGATTGGAAGCGGCGCAACTATCCTGAAATCACTAAAGGATCCGAAGACACTAAGCGCTCTTTGGAGGTCGTGCAAATCACATACGAACGTAAGATCCTATCAGCGATTTGTGCTTACTCTGGACTTCCTGTATTGTGTAGGGGCTATCGAGATGAAAGAGGGATTTGTGCGGAGAATTGAATCGTGATTCATCGTGTTCATTGTGATAAACCGAGCTTTCACACGGTAGACTTTCAGCCCGGTTTCAACGTGGTCCTTGCAGATAAGACTAGGAAATCCACGAGGAAGCACAGTCGCAACTCTAGTGGCAAATCGACGCTGGTCGAAATCATACACTATTGTCTGGGTGGTGATCACGCTCAGAGTAAATTCCTCAAGAGTCCGGATCTTCATGATTGGACATTCTCCTTGGACTTCGACCTCGCTGGAAAGCGCATAACCGCTAGCCGCAATACCGCTTCTCCGTCTCGCATTAAGGTAAGTGGCGAATTTCCTGATTGGCCAGTGGATCCAAAGATCGATGAAGATGGCGGCGAGGTCTATTTTGACCAGAGATCCTGGAACAGGGTTTTGGGCGTACTTCTCTTTGGTCTGCGATTGGAACTCGACAAAGAGAGATATAAACCATCGTTCAGAAGCATGATTTCCTACTTCATGCGGCGTCGAGATGATGCCTTCATCGATCCCATAGAACATTTCAGGCGCCAAGCTCCGTGGGACTCGCAGGTGAATACGGCATTCCTATTGGGCCTGGACTGGGATATTCCCCGGCAGTTTCAGCTAGTTAAAGATAGGAAGAAGGCGCTGAAGGACTTAAAGGCTGCTGCGAAGACGGGGTATTTAGAATCGTTTGTTGGAGCAGTGGGCAAACTGCGAGCCGAGCTTGTTAAGCTCAAGAAGAGAGCCGAAAGGAAAGCCTCAGCTCTCGCCACGTTCAAGGTCATTGAGGAGTATAGAGAGTTGGAACAAGAGGCCAACTCCCTCACAGCTGAGATTCACAAGCTGCAGAACGCAAATGTCCGCGATCAAAGGATGTTGGCAAGGTACAAAGAGAGTATTGAGAACGAGAGAGCTCCAGAGGAGTCCGAAGTCGAGGAGATTTACAGGGCAGCTGGTCTGGAGCTTCCGGATTTGGTACAGAAGCGATTGGACGACGTTCGAGTTTTCCACGATCAGATTGTTAGCAATCGCAAGGAGTTTCTCAAGGCCGAAATAGATCGGCTCGAAAGGGACATTGGCCAGCGGAGAACAACTTTAGAGTCTAAGATCGAGAGCCGCGCCTCCATACTGAAGCTCTTGGAATCAGGTGGAGCGTTGGAGGAGTACTCGAATCTTCAGGAATCATACTCGTCCGAGTTGGCAAAAGTGAACGATGTAAAACAGAGAATAGACGCTCTTCAGAAAATCCAACAAGGGCAGAGCGATCTGAAGATCGAGAATGAGATGCTTCAACAAAGAGCGAGGCTGGATCTAGACGAGCGCACAACTATGAGAGAGAAGGCGATAGCTCTCTTCGGTGCAAACTCCGAAGCACTTCACGAGAGCTCAGGGGAACTCGTAATCGACGTAGGGCCAGCTGGGCTCAAGTTCGATATACATATCGAAGGTCTGGGAGGGACAGGAATCAATAAGACGAATGTCTTCGCGTACGATCTGATGTTGGCAAAGATCTGGTGTGAAAGGAAACCACTCCAAGACTTTCTGATTCACGATAGTTACATTTTTGATGGAGTAGATGAGCGGCAAAGAGCGATTGCGCTGGAATTGGCAGCGCAGGAGTCACAGGCAAGTGGTTTCCAGTACATTTGTACTCTCAACTCTGATGCAGTGCCATTAAGTGAATTCACACCTGATTTTAACCTGGACGACTATGTCAGGCTGAAGCTAACTGACGCCAAGGCTTCTGGCACTCTCACAGGCATTCGATTTCGTGTAGACTCGAAAGAAGAGAAAGAGGACAGCATAGAAGATGAGTGAGTCAAGCGTTGGCCATAGAATCAAGTAGGAGTTTGAACTACAGAGTGGACAAACAGTGTCTCATATACGCGAGAGTATCTTCTAAGGAGCAGGAGCGGGAGGGCTATTCGATCGATGCGCAGGTGAAGCTCCTTCGGTTGCATGCTGGAGAGCAGGGTCTAGAGGTGGTCAAGGAGTTCACTGAAGCCGAATCCGCAAAGGGTGAAGGGCGCAAGAGCTTCAACGCGATGTTGAAGTACCTAGAAGCCAATCCAATAGTTAGGCACTTACTCTGCGAGAAGACCGATCGTCTCTCTCGAAACTTCCGTGATATTGCAACACTGGACAAGCTCATGAATGATGGCGGTCTCATTATTCACCTGGTCAAAGAGAACGCTCAAATGTCCGCGGACTCAAAGTCTCATGAAAAGTTCATGTTTGGTATCAAAGCGCTCATGGCCAAGAACTACTGTGACAATCTGAGCGAAGAAGTCAAAAAGGGCATGAGGGAAAAGGCGGAGCAAGGCGAGTACCCAGGCGGCACAGTGGCGTATGGCTATCGTCGAGATCGGGAGACCGGGAGGATCGTTCAGGATCCGGAACGGGCACACTTGATTCCGCAGATCTATCAACTCTACGCAGACAATCAGCTGTCGCTAAGAGGGCTCGCTAAGTGGGCAAGAGAGCGATCTCTCACGACTCCGCGAAGTGGTCGTCCGATCACAATGAACATGATAGAGCGGATCCTCAAGAATCCTTTCTATTACGGAATCTTCCAATGGAACGGCAGACTATATCCAGGCAACCATGAACCTCTGATCAGCAAGGGGCTATTCGACCGGGCCAATGCATCGTTTCATCGAGTAGATAAGGTTCAGAGTGGCCGAAAGAAGTTCGCCTTTGGCAACCTCATGACTTGCGCCCGGTGCGGATGCAAGATCACTGCAGAGCGCAAGAAAGGGAAGTACGTCTACTATCGTTGCACAGGCATGCGAGGCGGTTGTGATCTTGAGTATGTTCGGGAAGAGAGGATTGTGGAGCAGTTTGAATCGTTCATGGGTCCTCTTGTGATGACGCATGACGAAGCCCAAGAGGTCTTGGAAGAACTGACGAAGGATCAGCGCAAATCTGATCAGAGAATCGAAGCTGAGCAACTTCGAATACGGAAGCGACTCACACAGCTCGACACTTGGACAGAGAAAGCATACATGGATCGTCTCGAAGGGTTGATTGCCGATGATCAATGGAAGAAGTTGTCCGTTCAATGGGACGCGGAACGTGTCGATCTCCAGTCACAACTAGCACAGTTGGACAATGAAAATCCAGACTTCATGCCGACAGCTTTATCTATATTAGAACTCTCGCAAAAGCTTCCTGCTCTTTGGGATGCGCAAAATAACTTCGAAAAGCGCAAGCTTGTCGATTTGCTATATTCGAACTCTCAGCTGAATGGCGCAACTCTAAGTCTCACATACAAAAAGCCCTTCAACTACATCGCTGAAGGGCATCAATCTCAAAAAAAGCGGGGTTGACGAGACTCGAACTCGCGGCCTCCTGCGTGACAGGCAGGCGTTCTAACCAACTGAACTACAACCCCGGTATCTGATAGTATCGGTACGACGTTTCCCAACCTGAGCAGTTTCAA